>Ga0184637_10001498_pt1 | contig 15743 bp, 8 predicted proteins | sample PLM3_127_b2_FD_133143 | JGI IMG/M metagenome (GOLD analysis project Ga0184637, IMG submission 133143) | Groundwater sediment microbial communities from an aquifer in East River, Colorado, USA - PLM3_127_b2 | ecosystem: Environmental > Terrestrial > Soil > Riparian zone | place: USA: East River...
CCGCCTACGCGGTCCTCGCGCGCGGTGGAGTCCGGCGGTCTTTGAAGTGGAAGAGCGACGGCGCGGGTCGCGAGGAGCATCGAGTGCTGAGCGCCGAGACGAGCTCGCTTATCGCCGATATTCTCTCGGACCCCGAGGCCCGGGCTCTCGAGTTCGGCCGGAGCTCGGTCTTGACCCTTCCTCTCCAGACCGCGGTCAAGACTGGAACGTCCAACGACTACCGCGACGCCTGGACCGTCGGCTTTTCCCATCGCTATACCGTCGGCGTCTGGATGGGAAACCTCGATCGCAAACCGATGCACGAGGTCACGGGCTCGATCGGCCCCGCCCTCGTGTTCCGCGCGCTCCTGGCCGAGCTCCATCGGAACCGGGAGGGAAAACCGCTCTACTTGAGCCGCAAGCTCCGTCAGATCGCGATTTGCCGCGAGAGCGGGGCGCTACCGGGAGAATCCTGCCCGCGCGCGATGGAGTGGTTCCGGCCGGAGACCGCGCCCGAGGCCCCGTGCCCTCTTCACACGGGAAGCGTCGTGACCGCCGCCGCCCGGGGAGAGGTCAAAGTCGGCAGGCCGTCTCCCGGACTCCACCTGGCCCTCGACCCGCGCATTCCCGACGAGCTCGAGAGGTTCGCGCTCGAGCTCGAGGGTCTCCAGAAGGGCTCCCGGGTCGAGTGGTGGATCGACGACGAGCCGTTCGCCGAGTCGACGGAAGAGCACGGCCGCTCGCTGTGGCCTCCGAGCCGGGGCCGGCACGTGGCGAAAGCCCGCGTGTGGAAATCCGAAGCGGCCCCCCCGACCTGGACCGAGCCCGTGGCATTCCGCGTCAAGTAAGCTCTTCAGATGGGCGGCATCGTCCGCAGGAACGGCTGCGGGCGGGGAGCGCCAACACTGCTCGTCCGCCAAACTCACTCGTCTATTTCACCTTTCGCCGTCGTAGTCCCCTTTCTTTGCGTGAGGTTCACACGCACTGCCTGCGACCCGGACGACGTGACCCACTACGAGGCGCTCGACGTCTTGGTGCAGACCAACGGGGTTTCTGCAAAGTAGCTCTTCGAAGGTGCTCGCGTAAGAGAAATGACCGCACGGCGCGACTATTCCGATCCGGCACCACGATCGATTTTGGAACCGGTGCCCACGATCCCATAAGCGGCAACGACAGCTATCAGCAAGTACAAGCCACGGATGCCAATCAGACTTGTAAAGAAGGGCGCGCGGATCGCTTCCCAGGTGGCGGCATCTCCAAAGTTCCGCTCGAAGAGAGCGCTCAAGAACGCGATCTTGCCGCCGACCACCGAGCCTAGAGTGACGAGACTTGCGACGCAGCCTAGCGTCCTGGCGTCCGAATCGGTCAAAGTCGCGCCTTTTGGTCCGCGGGCCAAAGCGATCCGCATCGCCACGCCGACCGCCACCCCGATACCCGGGGCGAGGACGTCAAAGAGTGTCCCCGTTTGGATCACGAGTGCGGCCCAAGCGGCGGCCGCCGCCGTGCCGGCCACGAGTCCCACGACGCTACATCGCAGGGCGACAATCACGTTTCGACGCAAACCGACCCTCCCACTGTGCTTGATCTAATACTTAGCACTAAGTATAATTCTTTATGAATTCTCGTCAGATCGCCAAGGCGCTCGGCCGTCGCGGGGGACGGATGCGCGCAATGCGGCTGTCCGCCAGGAACCGAAGGCGGATTGCGTCCCTCGGAGGAAAGGCGCGATCGACCTCGCTCCAGGCGGCCCGGCGCATCGCCGTAAACCTCCGGTACGCCGCCCTCCTCCGGGACCTGCAGGGCCAATCCACCGACGTGGCGCGACTGGGCGCCTTCGAAGGCCGCTTGCCCGGCATCTACCCCGCCGAGCGGTGACATGGCCGGCTCGTCGGACTTTCTCGACGAGGTCGCTGCGATCGTCAAGGCGTTGCGCGCCCTCGGGTTCGAGCCGGTACTGGTGGGCGGTATGGCCCTCGTCATACTCGGATCGCGAAGGGTCACACGGGATTTCGACTTCGTTATTGCGCAGCCGGTTGACCGTCTCGAACGGATGATCGACGTGTTCTACGATCGTGGCCTCGAGCTGGCCTCCCGCCTGAGTGCCGAGGGAGACGTCATCTCGACCATCCGCAACCGGAGAGTCGCGTCGGTCCGGCTCCGCTTGGACGCTCCCTCCAGCGCCTACTTCTTCAATACCCGGACGGGCTTGCGGGTCGATCTCTTGTTCGACTTCCCCATCCCCGCCGCGACTCTCGCGGGCCGCGCGAAGCGAACGAGGGTTCGCTCCCACCTTTTTCACGTCGCATCGGAGCAGGACCTTCTGCGGCTCAAGAAGATCGCCAAAGCGCGCCGCTCCTCACCGGGCGACGCCCAGGACATCGCCTTTCTGGAAGCGCGACGAAGGGCCTCCGAGTAGTCACCTACTTCCGGAGCGCCGCGCCGGGTCTCCTGGAACAGGGGCGTCCTACGAAGCGGCCCCGAGCCGGGGCCGGTACGTGGCGAAAGCCCGCGTGTGGAAATCCGAAGCGGCCGAGCCCGTGAGATTCCGCGTCAAGTAAGCTCTTCAGATGGGCGGCATCGTCCGCAGGAACGGCTGCGGGCGGGGAGCGCCCTCGTCGAAGCTCTCACCCGACTTCTGCCAGTCGTCGATTAAATCCAGAAAGTGCTTCGTACGCTCCCGCGCCCGGTCGCGTTGGCGGTTGCGCTCCCACCAGTAACCAGCATCCGGAGGTAGGTCGTCGTCTCGGTTTATCAAATCGGCATAGGTGCGGCTTTCCCCCTGTCGCGGGCCGCCATAGCCCCGTTCGATCCCTTCCAGCAAGTCTTCGAGGAGTGACATCAAAGTCCGGTACCGTTGCCACCGGTGGCTGTCCCAGGATGGCCGCTCGTTCTGCTCGTCCGGATCGAACCGCTCGGCGAGGCGCCGGCTGGCGTGCCAGCCACGCGCGCTCAGGTCGTCAATCAGCGGCCGCGTCATGTTCAGGTTGAGGCCACCCTCTTTCGACTCGTCCAGCAAGACGTGCGCCACGCGGTCCCAGTAGCCGTGCACGCGCATCTGGGCATTGTCGTTCCAGTTGTACATGGTATCGAGGATCGAGAGGAGAAACTCCGGGAGTCTCTCGACGGAAGCCCACCGATACTGATGCCCGTCGGCGCTGTCCTTGGCCATCCAGACGTTGTCGCCCTGGTTCGTCTTCGAGATGCCGCTACCGCGAAGCGGCGACCGAAGGTTGATGCCGAAGGTAGGCCATCGAGGGAGGGGTCGATCGAAAAAATGGATCGGGAAATTGCTGCAGATACCGCCGTCGGAGAACCAGCAGAGAAACGGGGTCGGAGCCGCCAGATTCGGGTTGCTTTCGATCAAGGCCTCGAGACTACCTCCGGTGTCCGGGCGGGACTTCATCCGGTGGCGCCACTCTTGGCGCAGCGCCTGGTTTTGCTCAGTCGACCAGTCAATGGCCCATAGGGGAACCGCACTGATGAGGAGCGGAAAGCTGAGGCTCATTCGGGTGGCGACCACCACCGGCAAGCACTCAATCGCCGGCAGTGGCTTCAGACCGTGCCCACGATCCAGCAACTTGCAAAGAAGCTGCCAGTCGTCCCAGTCGCGCTCCTCGACGCCCTTGCCCTTCGATGGTGGATGGCCCACCATCCATTTCACGACGTGCTCTGGAAAATGGTTGCGGAACACCTCGGGATCGAAGAAGAACGCGTCAGTGTGAAAGGAGGTGTTGAAACGGAATGGAAGCCGATGGGGCCGGCCGTGCGTGAGGTTCGTAGTGAACATCTCCAGGCGTATGCGCTTCATCGGGTCGTAGTCGGTGGGTTCGGTTGGACACTTCGCGTTTCTCGCCAGCAGATGCCCGAAGGAGAGAGGCTCACCGCCGAGATGGCCGGCGAGAGCGTTCAACTCCTCGTCCAGCCAATCGGTGAGCGCCCAGTTGGGTCCCGGGTACTTTCGCTTGAAGGGATCGCCCTCGATCGGTTTGGCGGGCGCGCTGGAAGATCGGGCCCCGGTACAGAGTCCGAACCCTGTCCCCGTCTCGAGAATCGACGTAGCCTTCTTCCAGAGCGATAGCACCGCCCCTCGAAGGATCAGGACGACTACAATTAAGAGTGCCAGCAGAGTCAGAAGAGCAACGACCGCCGAGCCCATGGTCGAGGCCAGATAGGCTCCTCCGGAAGCGATGCCCAGAAGCAAGAGAAGACGCGACAAGAACCAAGCCTTGCCTCCAGGCGCTCGCCAGATTTCGCGAAGAGCCGCGAGGGTCCAGCCGAGGAACCCGGGATTTTGTTCACTGGCTCGATGGTTCAAGAAAAACACCAGCAGGTTGAACAGCGGCCGTGTTTTCTCACTCGGCTGGAAGAGTTTCAGAAGCCCGCCATTCCCCGCGAGGTAGGCCGGCAGGGACGCCAGTCTGTGGAATCCTCCGTCGGCAGAAGCCCGGCCCAGCTCGGCTGCCGCACAGAGGGCCGCCGCAATCGCACCGGCCGACGATCCTCCGACACTGTGGAATCTGTATTTCGTCGCGAGCTCGCAAACGGCAAGCGGGTAGACGACGCCGCTCGTGATCCCGCCCTTCATGACCATGTCGCAGTCCAGCGTCGGGTTCAGGTAGACGTCGCGTTTGAGGAGGCGCTCCATTTCGGGTCTGTCATCGGCCATTTGGATCTCTCCGATCGGATCAATAGACGTGCGTTATAAACCATTTTTCTGCTTCCGTGCTTGTGACGGTAACGCATGGGGAATGGGCAACCCGGGGACGGATGCGGTAGGATTTCACGTCAGCGAGACTCGAATGAAGCGACGGTGGCGTTGGCCGCTTCTGGCCGTGGTGCTGAGTGCTCCCGCCTGGACCCAAACCCAAACCTATCCCGGGCTCACGGAGGATGCCTATGCGGAGCTGCCTGGGGTCCGCTTTTTCTACGTCGACGGCGGCGGCGGCGGAGTCCCGGTCGTTTTTCTTCACTCGGCAACCGGCAGCAGCAGGGTCTGGGAGCACCAGGTGCCTCCCTTCACCGAAGCCGGCTATCGCGTCATCGCCTACGACCGGCGCGGATATGGCCGCACTGTCGTACACGAGCCGGGATCTCCGCCGACGACTGCCGCCGATGACCTCGAGGCTTTGATGGCGCGTTTGGGCATCGAGCGGTTTCACCTCGTGGGCACTGCCGCGGGCGGCATGGTGGCGACCGATTACACGCAGTCCTTTTCCGAACGACTGCGAAGCGTCGTGATCGCGAACAGCATCGTTGGCGTGCAGAACGAGGAATATCTGGCCCTGGGGAAGAGGATGCGGCCCCCGCAGTTCGGACAGTTGCCGCCAGACTTTCGTGAGTTGGGTCCGTCCTACCGAGCCGCCGACCCTGACGGCGTCAAACGCTGGCTCGAGCTCGAGCAGCTCAGTCGCGCGCCGGGGGCGGCGCCATCACAACAGACCTGGAAGAACCGCACCACGTTCGAGTCACTTGAAGCCATCAAGGTTCCCGTGCTCTTGATCACGGGTGATGCTGACCTGTACACGCCGCCACCCGTGCTCCGGCTCTTCGCGGAGAGAATTGCGAGCTCCGAAACTCTGACCCTGCCCGAGGTGGGTCACTCGGGGTATTGGGAGCAGCCGGAGCTCTTCAACCGCGCCGTTCTCGAGTTCCTCCGGAAGCATTAGGTTTTCGTCGATGGACGCGCCCAACCTTTCGTCCTTGACACCCCGTCTGCCGGGGCAATAATGGGCGCTCGGGAGGAGGCCGCCGTCGGGGGGGGCTGCTCATGGTTCCAATGGTTCTGCTGGCCGCCGCGAGCATGCAGATCGCGAACGCTCCCTGCGAGTGGGCACCGGACCTGTCCGGCGGCCCGCTCGATGTCACGTTCTACGTCACGACCGACAGCGAGATCGGCCGTGGTCGCCCCGTCGAGGAGTACATCCGCTACCAGCGCGAGCTGGTCGACTTCGCGCAAAGCCAAACCCCCTGGCCGTCGGGCTTTCGCGGCGCGGGATCAACCATTGCGGCACCAACGGGAATCGTGACCACCGGCGACAACATCTTCGGAGGGCCGGGCGGCGAGTACCCGTTCTTATGGCTGATCCAGCGCCTGCGCTTCGAGTGGTTGTGGAGCCGCTCGCGCGCCCTCCCGCCGCTCGACGTGTTCGAGGACCCAACCATTCGCGATATCGAGGCCATTCCCTACCCCGTCTACACAGGACTTGGCAATCACGACTGGGATAAGGGCTCCCTGCAACGCGGAGAGGCGACGCTCCTCCGCCACATCCGCGGCGTCATGCCCGGCTGCTTTGGGGTCACGAACTCCCACGCGCCATCGGGCAACTATTCGTGGAACTGGGGACGGCTGCACATGGTTCAGCTCAACGAATGGGCTGGCGCCCGCAACGCCGGGGGGCTTCACTGGTTGCGCGAGGACCTGCGCCGCGCTGGCCCGGAGGCCCCGCTGCTGTTGTTCCAGCACTATGGATTCGACGGGTTTTCGCGCCAGCCGGCATGGTGGACCGACGCCGACCGAAATGCCTTCCTCGACCTGGTCTGCGACTACAACGTTCTCGGGGTCGTGTCCGGGCACACCCATCACGCCTTTCCCGCCGACCAGATTCCGGTCGTTTGCCCGCCAGGAAAAAAGCTCTCCGGCCTGCGTAACTTCATCGGCGAAGACGGCATCCTCTTCAACTTCGACTCCAGCAACGGCTACTTCGGCAATCCGCCGCAGGGTACCGGCACCTTCATGGTATTTCGCGTGGTCGACGACGGCACCGCCGATGGCTCGTTCATGGACGTCGCCACCGTGTCGTGGCGCCGCGACTCCGCGGACGGCGTCGAGATTCGAAACGCGCAGAACGGCTACGACTTCACGCAGACGTTTCCAATCCCGACGGAGGCGCCCGGCTCATTCCGGAATCTCGACCTCGGCCCGTGGCAAGACCTCGGCGGGAGGCTCGCGGGCTCACCGGTACCGCTCGTCCTCGGCGACGGACGGGTCGCGGTGTTCGCCGTTCATGCCGACCGGAGCGTCCAGTTTCGCTATGAATTGACACCCGGCAACCTCTCGGACTGGCTGACGTTCGGTACCCGCCCCGCGTTGGCGATCGCCGCGACTCGCCTGGCCGGCGGTCGCCTGGTCGTTCTCGCCCTCGCACCGAGCGGCGCGATCGAAGCCACGTTTCAGCACCCTGACGGAAGCCTCTCGCCCTGGCAGCGGGTCGGGACCGCGGCCGACGTTTTCATGTCGGTGCCCCAAATTGCCCTGCTGGACTTCGGGGTCGAAGTCCATGCAGTGCGCGCCGGCGGAGTGGTTTACCACACCAGGAGCGACGCCTTCGACCGCTGGGAACCCTGGCAGGCGCTCGGGGGACCGGTCGCTGGCGCGGGCGTCGTCGGCAGTCCCTCGCTCGTCAGGACCAGCGACGGGCGTTTCGCCGCACTTGCGCGCGGGAGCGACGGCTTCGCGCACCTCAACCGGCAGCTCATCGAGTACGGCGCCTGGTCCGGCTGGTCCCGGGTGGGCACCCATGCGATCTCGAGCGACGTCGCCGCGGTCGCCGCCGGCGCGACCCTCGACGTGCTCGCACGCGATGCCTTAACCCAGCGGATCTGGATCGCAAGCGGCGACGTCGACAGCGCGTCATTCTTGGAGACGGTGCTCGACGGGCCGGCCACACTCACATTCACGCCCACCGCCGCACTCGATCGGAGCGGCGAGTTGCGACTCGTCGTGGCCGACGTCAGCGCCAACCTCCACGAGAACCGGCGTCGCCCTGGCGAGGCGTGGGCTGGCTGGAACGCGTTGCCGCGCCAACTCGTTCGGTCCCGCCCGGCGCTACTCCCCCTCGGCGACGGCCGCGTGGGAATCTACGCGACCGCCGCACCCGGCAGGGAACTGGTGCGCGCGAGCGAGCTCGCGAGCTGGGTAGTACCATAGGCTCTGAAACTCGATACTTGTTGAATCAAATAGGAGAAACGCCATGAACTCGATCGACCGACGGGGTTTTCTCAAGACGACAGCCGCATGGGGCCTCGCCCCGATTCCCACGCCTGGCAGCGTCTCGGCAAGTCCGTCCGATGACGATGCGCTGGGGGTGCGTAAAGCGTTTGCCGTGACCCAGAAGCAAACGTATCTCAACTCGGCCTACGTCGGCCCCATGCCTGACGTGGTGTACGAGGCCGCCGTCCGGTACGCGGACGAACAACGGCTCACGCCCGCGATCGGTCTCGATACGTCCATGGAGAGGCGAGAGAACGCCAGAACCAAGTTCGCCGAGCTCTTCGGAGCGAAGCGGGAGGAGGTGGCTCTTCTCTTTTCGACCAGTGACGCGGAGAACATCGTCACTCGCGCGCTCGACCTGAAGGCCGGCGACAACGTCGTCATCGACGAGCTCCACTTCATCACCACTTTCGTTCTCTACCGCCAGCTCGAGAAGATGAAGGGCATCGAGCTCCGGGTCGTGCCCCACAAGGACGGTCGGGCCCCGATCGAGGCGTTCGAAGCCCGCACCGACGGTCGAACCCGGCTCATCTCCGTGGCCTGGGTCTCGAACCGAAACGGGTACCGGCACGATCTCCGCGCTCTTTCGGAGCTCGCCCACCGGCACGGAGGGTTCCTCTTCGCCGACGGCATCCAGGCGCTCGGTACGTTTCCAACGAATCTCCACCAGGAGGGAGTGGATTTCGTCTGCGGCAACTCCTACAAGTGGCTGTTCTCGAGCTGGGGCGCCGCCCCGTTCTACGTCCGGGAGGAGCACCTCGACCGAATCCAACCCGACCGATTCGGACACAACCAGGTGGCCGAGTCCCTCCCCGATCTCCACTTCCGCCTCGAGACCACGGCGAAGAAGTACGAATACTCCGGGTTGATTTACGGCGCCGTCGCTCAGCTCGAAGCCGCGCTCGGCTTCATGGCCGGAGTCGGTCTCGCGCGCATCGAGAAGCACGGCGTCGGCCTCGCCCGGGAGCTTCGGGATGGAGTGGCGAAACTCGGGTACGAGATGTTCACGCCCCCCGACAACCCCTCGGCGATCGTGAGCTTCACCCACGGTCGCGACCCGGCACAGGTCAAGCGGGTTCTTCGGGAGGAGAACATCAGCGTGACCCTTCGCGAGAACGACGCCCAGATCCGCGCGAGCGTTGCCCTGTTCAACAACCGGAGCGACGTCACGCATCTGTTGGAGGCGCTCGCGAAACTGGCCCGCGCCTGAGCCATGCCCTGATTTTTCATCGCCCGGAGCTCTTGCTGGTCCGGGTCACACCACAACGATGATCGGCGAGACCATCTCTCACTACCGGATCGAGAAGGAGATCGGCGGTGGCGGGATGGGCGTGGTGTACGAAGCCTTCGACCTGAGCCTTCAGCGCCAGGTGGCCCTGAAGTTCCTGCCTGAGGAGTTTCTCGGGAGCTCGGAGGCTCTTTCGCGGTTCCAGCGCGAAGCTCGAGCCGCCTCGGCTCTCAATCATCCCAACATTTGCGTCGTCTACGAGATCGCCGAACACCAGGGTCGTCCCTTCATCTCCATGGAAATGATGAAAGGGACGACGCTGAAACACCGAATCGGCGGCAAGCCGATGGATATCGAGCGAGTTCTGGATCTGGGAACGCAGATCGCGGACGCGCTCGAGGCGGCGCATGCTGAGGCTATCGTGCACCGGGACGTCAAGCCGGCCAACATCTTCGTGACCGAGCGCGGTCAGGCGAAGTTGCTCGATTTCGGTTTGGCGAAGCAGGTGCTGCCAGCGAGAGGGGTGACGGCAGACAGCGAGACACCGACGAGCGGCTACCGGGAGCATCTCACGCGCGTCGGAGTGACGATGGGAACGATGGCGTACATGTCGCCGGAGCAGGCCCGGGGTCAAGACCTCGATGCGCGGACCGATCTGTTCTCGTTCGGAGCGGTCCTGTACGAGATGGTGACCGGGTCGTTGGCGTTCCCCGGTGAAACGAGCGTCGAGATCCTGGAAGCTATTTTCTGTCGCAATCCGGCATCCCTGATTCCGCGCGACCGCCACGTGCCGGCGGAGCTGGAACGAATCATCAAAAAGGCTCTGGAGAAAGACAAGACCCTCCGCTATCAGAGCGCTTCCGACGTGCGCGCGGATCTGCAGCGGTTGCGGCGAGATGCGACTTTGGGCCACGTCTCTACCGCGAGTGGGGCGGCGGCATCGACTCCGGCAGGGCGCTTCCGGCACGGAGTCTGGGCCGGCGTCGGCGCGGTCGTCTTGGCGCTGGCAGTGGGCGCGGGATTGTGGATTGGCCGCGGATTGAAAGGACCGGAAGCGGGCTCCGCTGCTCCTTCGATCGCCGTCCTGCCATTAATGGACTTGAGTCCCGGCCACGACCAGGAATACTTCGCCGACGGGTTGACGGAGGAGCTCCTCAACGTGCTGGCCAAAAACCCGCGATTGCGGGTGGCCGGGAGGACGTCGGCCTTCCAGTTCAAGAACAAGCAAGAAGATCTGCGGGTGATCGGCAAGAAGCTGAACGTCGGCACTCTCCTCGAGGGCAGCGTCCGCAAATCCGGGAGCCGGGTCAGGATCACCGCGCAGCTGGTGAGTGCGACCGATGGCTTTCATCTCTGGTCGGAAACCTACGACCGGGAGTTGGACGACATCTTCGCGGTCCAGGACGACATCGCCCAATCGGTGGCGGAAGCGCTGAAGGTGACGCTCCTCGCAGGCGAGCGAGTGGCGAGCGCTCCTCGGGGTGCTACGGCCCCCGCTTACAACGCCTACCTGCAGGGGAAGTACTTTTTTGAGCTCAACACGAAAGAGAGCCTGGAGAAGGCGCTCCGGTATTTCGGGGAGGCCGTGGATCTCGATCCAGATTACGCGCCCGCATGGACCGGGTTGTCGCTCGCCTACGGCAACCAAGCGTCCGAGGGCTACTCGCCGGTAGAGGATGGATACGAGAAGGCGCGTCAGGCGGTGGAGCACGCTCTGGAGCTCGACCCGAACCTGGCCGAGGCTCACGGAGCGCTGGCGGTCGTTCGAAGGGTATACGACTGGGACTGGGTTGGGGCGGACGCCTCGTCCCAGCGAGCGCTGCAGCTCGACCCAGGCAATCCGAACCTGATCCTCGACGCGGCGAGGGTGGCGAGCACCCTGGGCCGCATCGACGAAGCCCACGACCTGACTCGTCGTGCGGCGACGGCCGACCCACTCAACGTCAGGGTCCACTACCGCCTCGCGCGTTACGCCTACTTCCTCGGCCGACTCGACGAGTCGACGGCGGCGTTCCAGAAGGTCCTGGAACTGAATCCGGAGTACCCGGGAGCTCACGAGGATCTGGGTCTGGTCTACCTGGCGCAGTCCCGACCGGATGCGGCGCTCGCCGAGATGGAGCAGGAGAAGCGGGATCTTTGGCAGTCCTTCGGATTCGCGATCCTCTATCACGCTCTGGGTCGCCGGAACGAGGCCGATGCGAAGCTCTCGGAACTCGTCGAGAACTACCAGGACGTAGCCGCCTATCAGATTGCCGAGGTCTTCGCCTACCGGGGTGAGGTGGATCGGGCCTTCGAGTGGCTGGAGCGGGCCTATGCCCAGCGCGACAGCGGGCTCTCGCAGATAAAGGGCGACCCGCACCTCAAGCGGCTCGGGAGCGATCCGCGCTACCCGGCTTTCCTCGAGAAGATGCGCCTTCCGCCGTGACCGAAGAAAGGTGACCTATTCGAGCCGCGGCTTCGATCTCGCCGCCATTCTCGTCTTGGTGGAAGCATCGACTTGTGGCATAATTTTCGCCGTTCGGCCACGACGGACTCTCGAGAGCTTCCCCCCAACCGGCTCCTTTGAGGATAGCGTCAAAAACACAGGTGCCAGGTGAGCGCCAAGAGGGAGTGATATTCCCTCGGCGCTCGGAGGGAGACTATGCTCTCTGGGACGCGTCTTTGGACTGGCGCTCTAGTCGCCCTTCTCGCATCCTTCGTCGCGTCTTCACCCACCTTGGGGGCTGTCGTTCAAACCGGAAGCGCGGAGCGCTCGCGGCGTTACCGCAGCGGGGAGCTTCTGGTGAAGTTCAGGGAGGGCGTCGACCCCGCAACCGCGTCGCGCCTCATGGGGACGGAAGGCGCCGCCCGCGCGCAGCGCTTCGTGTTCCGCGGAGCCCGGCGCCTTCGCCGTTCGTCCGTCGAGCGCTGGTGGCGGGTCCAGGTCGCTCGGGGACGAGATCCCCGCGTGATGATGGATCGTCTTTCCCGAAACCCGGCGGTCGAGCGCGTACAACTCGACTATGAAGTGCGGATCTCCGAGCTCCCCTCCGATCCGCAGTTCCAGCAGCTCTGGGGCCTCGACAATACGGGACAAACCGGGGGTACACAAGACGCCGACATCGATGCTCCCGAGGCGTGGGACATTGCGGTGGGAGACCCCTCGATCGTCGTCGCCGTCATCGACAGCGGCGTCGACTATACCCATCCCGATCTCGCCGCGAACGTCTGGACCAACCCCGGAGAGATCCCGGGCAACTCGATCGACGACGACGCCAACGGATACGTCGACGACGTCCACGGCTACGACTTCTTTTCGTTCGACGGCAACCCCATGGACGAGAACGGCCATGGAACCCACGTGGCGGGCACCATCGCCGCAGTGGGAAACAATGGCATCGGTGTCACCGGAGTCGCATGGAGCGCCAGCATCCAGCCCGTGAGGTTTCTCGGACCCGACGGCTCAGGCTTCACCAGCGGCGCCATCGACGCTATCCTCTACGCCGCGGCGAACGGCGCCAGGATTCTGAACAACAGTTGGGGTGGAGGCGGATACTCGCCCGCCCTCGAAGACGCCATCGAGGCTTCCGCCGAGGCGGGTACGCTTTTCGTCGCCGCTGGGGGCAACAGCGCGAGCGACAACGATAGCGCGCCTCACTATCCCTCGAGCTACGAGGTGGCGAACGTCATCGCTGTCGCCGCGACCGATTCCAACGATTTCCTCGCCTCGTTCTCGAACTACGGGAAAAACTCCGTCGACCTGGCCGCTCCCGGCGCGAACGTCTTCTCCACCTATCCGGGATCGGGGTACGCAAGCCTCAGCGGGACGTCGATGGCGGCGCCCCACGTCTCGGGCGCTGTCGCCGTTCTCCTGTCCAGGTTTCCCGGGTCGAGCTTGGTCCAAGTGAAAGACCGCCTCCTGTTCAACACCGATCCAGTGTCATCGCTTGGCCCGATCACCGTCACCGGGGGAAGGCTGAACCTGTTCCGGGCTCTCGAGGAGGACGAAATCCCGCCGGATCCGGCGACGGATCTCGCCGTCGTGACGACGGACTATAGCAACGTGACGCTTTCCTGGACGGCGAGCGGGGATGACGGCGCCATCGGAATCGCCAGCCGATACGACCTCCGTTCCTCGACGTCTCCTCTCGATCCCCTGAGCTTCGACAACGCCACTCCAGTTCGGGTCTCGGTCGTCCCCGGCCCCGCCGGCTCTCTCGAAGCTCATGTAGTCCCAGGCTTGAGCGAAGCGACCACCTACCACTTCGCTCTCCGGATCGTGGACAACGCTGGGAACCAGAGCCTGCTCTCGAACGTCGTCACCACAGTGACGAAGCGGCCGGCGATCGTCTTTTCCGACGACTTCGAGTCTGGGTCGGCCGCGTGGACCATCACCGGAACGGACGGAAACGGAGGCGCTTCTCTCTGGCACCTTTCGTCGCACCGCTACCGGAGCCCATCGACGTCCTTCTATTATGGCGTTGCCGGCCAGCTACAATTCGATACGGGCTTCCGCAACTTCGGCGAGATCACGTCCCCCCCGGTCGATCTCACCGGGATCGAGTCCGCCTCTCTGCGGTTTCACCACTATCTCCGGACGGAGAATGCTCCCTCCTTTTACGATGTTGCTCAGGTGCGGGTTTCCGCCGACGGCGGCTTCACCTGGGCTGCGATCTGCCCTCTCGTCGACACGCCGGAAGCGACTCTCGTCGAATCTACGTGCGATCTCTCGGCCTTCGACGGTTTCACCATTCAGGTGCAGTTTCGCTTCGACACCGTGGACGCCGCCCTCAACTATTTCGAAGGCTTTGTGATCGACGACGTGGAAGTGCTGGGCGCGGGTAGCGAGAACCTGCCGGTTGCGGACCCGGGGGGCCCGTACACCGCCTTCAAGAACGAGCCCCTCTTCTTCGATGGAACCAGCTCCTTCCACCCCGGCGGCCTGCCGCTTCAGTATTTCTGGGATTTCGGCGACGGCTCGACCGACGCCGGTCCGACCCCGGTGAAGGTCTACTGGACGGGAGGAACCCATCCTGTCACGCTCGTCGTCAGCGACGGTGTCGTGAGCTCGCTACCGGCTACGACGACCGCGACCGTCATCAACCGGCCGCCGGTCGCCTACCCAGGGGGACCTTACGCCGGGATCGAGGGCGTCCCCGTCGTCTTCGACGGGACCGCTTCCTACGATCCGGATTTCGATTTCCTCGCCTACTCCTGGCAGTTCGGCGATGGCGCCACGGGTGCCGGAGCTACTCCGACGCACGTCTACGGCGCTCCGGGGACGTACCTCGTGACGTTGTACGTCGACGATGGCGAGGCGAGCTCGAGCCCCGCGAGCACCACGGCGCAGATCATCGTGGGCGAAACGGTGCCGCCCGCCGCGGTGAGCGACCTTGCCGCCGAGACCTTCACCTATAGTCGCGCGATCGCTCTGTCCTGGACCGCGACCGGAGACGACGGGAGCTTGGGGATAGCCGACAGGTACGACGTTCGCTACTCGACCGAACCGATCGACGAGACGAACTTCGACGCGGCGACCCCGGTGCCGGGCCTCCCCGCACCGAGACCCCCGGGGGGCATGGAAAGCCACGTGGTTTCGGGGCTCGTCCCGATGTCGAACTACTGGATCGCCCTCAAGGTCCTGGACGAAGCGGGAAACGCGAGCGGGATCTCCAACGTGGTATTGGCCGCGACCCTGGACGTGGCCGAGATGTTCCGCGACGACCTGGAATCCGGCGTCTCCCGATGGACCATCACCGGCACCGACGGCAAGGGCGGCCCGGCCCTCTGGCATCTTTCCAATCACCGAGTCCAGAGTCCGGAAAACGCCTTCTACTACGGGATCGAGGCGAAGCGGAATTACGACACCGGCGCGCGGAACTATGGAACTTTGGAGCTCACGCCGCTCGATCTTCATGGCTACCGCGGCTCGTGGCTCTCGTTCTTCCATTTCTTCCAGACCGAGGGGACGCTGAGCTACGACGTGCTGAAGGTCGAGGCGTCCGTCGACTCCGGTCTCACCTGGTCGACGCTCTTTCGGAGGTCGACGAGCACCACGGGAGGAATGGTCGAGAAAGGGATCGACCTCTCCCTCTTCGATGAAACGACGGTGCGGCTCCGGTTCTCTTTCGATACCGTGGACTCCGGCATCAACGCCTACGAGGGCTGGGTCCTCGACGACTTCGTGCTCACCGTCGATCGGGTAAGTGGAATGCCGGACGCGCGTCCCGGTGGTCCCTACGAAAGCTTCCGCAACACCGACGTCGTCTTCGATGGAGCGCAGTCGAGCGATCCGGACGGCGACCCCCTCACCTACGCCTGGGACTTCGGAGACGGGACCTCGGGAACGGGACCGACTCCGGCACACCGTTATTCCTCTCCCGGCACCTACCTTGTGGCTCTCGTCGTCAGCGATGGCACTCTCCGCTCGGTGCCGCGATCGACGACGGTGACGGTATCGAACCGCGCTCCGTCGGCCCACCCCGGTGGACCTTACTCGGGACCCGCCGAGCTCCCCCTGCGCTTCGACGGAAACCTGTCCTCCGACGCCGCCGGGGACGCCCTCAC
>Ga0184637_10001499_pt1 | contig 15742 bp, 15 predicted proteins | sample PLM3_127_b2_FD_133143 | JGI IMG/M metagenome (GOLD analysis project Ga0184637, IMG submission 133143) | Groundwater sediment microbial communities from an aquifer in East River, Colorado, USA - PLM3_127_b2 | ecosystem: Environmental > Terrestrial > Soil > Riparian zone | place: USA: East River...
GCTTCATGCGCACGTTCTCAAACAGTGGGCCCAGCCTGACCACCTGGCTGCCGCCTTCGGGGTATAGAGCAGGAGGATTGCTACCATGCCATTAACGAGCGCTTCCCCCGGTGCAGCTTACGGCTGGCGAGCCCGCATCGGGATGCTGCAGCCCACGATGGCCTCCGACACCAACCCATTCGAGTTCTACCTCATGGCTCCACCCGGCGTGCAGCTCGTCCTCACTTCGCTCGGCCTGCCGGACGGGCGGCACTCCGATGAGGACTATCTGCGCGCTATCGCGGGTATCGAGACACCGATCCGGCGGCTGCTCGGGCGGAAGGTCGATGCGATCGTGCAAGCTGGCGTTCCGCCGATCGTGATGAAGGGCTGGGGGTTCGAAGACGAGCTGCGCGCGCGCGTCGCGGAATGGACCGATGTGCCCTTCGCCTCGGACATAGGATGCTGCATCGCCGCCATGCAAGCACTCGGCATGCATCGCATCGGCCTCCTGGCGAGTGACCAGTACCACCAGGGCTTCGCGGAGTACATCGGCCACGCGGGAATCGATACGATCGCCGCTCGAGATGCGCCCTCAGACGGCCAGGAGCCGAGCACGCTCCCATTGAGCGTGCCTTACAGAGCCGCGGTAGCCCTCCATCGGTCCGCACCCGACATCGACGGGATCTGGATCCCCATCGCCGCGCGGCCGTCGGTCGGCGCCATCGAGGCGATCGAGCACGACACCGGTGTCCCGGTCGTCACCAGCGCCCAGGCGATGATGTGGCAGGCCCTGCGCCTGGTGGGCGTCGCGACGAGCGAGCTCGCCGGATTCGGGCGGCTGTTTCAGGCCGGCTCAGATGTGACGATCAGCGCTCGGCAGCCAGCTCTGCAAGGGATGCTGTAGGCGACGCGCCGTCTGAGTCACCCAGGTGGAAAAACTCGACGGCGTTGCGACAGACGATTCGCTCGCGCTCCTCATCAGGGACGCCCGCGAACATCTCATCGATGACCTTCCGTGAGTTTGGCCAGTCGCCGACGTAGTGCGGGAAGTCGCTTCCCCAGAGCATACGGCCGGGCGGCGACGCCCAGGCCCACGACGTAGAGGGGCATGTTCTCGCTGATCACGCCATCGCCTCCGCCGGCGAGCTTAACCAGCCGCGGCGCGCGATCGCGGTGCTCCTTGGAAACGCGCGGAGTCCACCGATCGGGGGAGATTTCCAGATGCGAGTCCGCGGAAACCAGGCGATATTGGCGCGCTATCAATCCCTCCTCGCGCAACTCGCACCTATGGGATCGCGACTAAACCCTGACGACGTACGAGTCCGAGTCCGCGATGAGCGCGGTCTTCGCTCCCTCCTGAAACGGCACATCGGTCGGTAGAAGGAGCGCCGCGGGCCGGACGCGCTGGCTCATAGGGTCGAGCCCGGGCGGGTCCCCGCCAGTCTGAACGGCCTCCGCGGCCTCCTTCAAGCGCCGCCGAACGCCGATAATCGGCAGATCGCTCGGCCCAATGTGCTCCTGAGTTCGATTGCAAATCGTGCCCATGCTCTCCTGCACAGCGCAGTCCTGAGCCGCGAATCCGGGGATGCCCGTAAATGAGGTCGTCTGCTGCACCCTGCGGTCGATGAGGAAGTCGTTGTCCCTGTTGGCACGGGATCGGTAGGTACCGGGAATCAGATCGCCATAGATGCCCTCGGCAACGGGAGCTAGGGGGCCTGTCGGATCCCAGGTCAGGTTGTAGACCCAGCACGATTCGTCGTCGACGGGTACGAAGGCGTGGCCGCCAATGCCCTCGTCGACGAGCGGCGGGAACATCGTGTACCAGGGCATGATGAACTGGTTGATCCGCCAGTAGTACCGTTCCCGGTCCGCGTTTCTTCTGGCCGCGACCACCAGACCGCCGTCGGTGTCCAGCACTTCGACCTTCGGGCTGGGGTCCCTGCGCGCCAAGTCGAGGTCATCGCGGCCCTGCTCGCTATCCAGACTCCGATGCAGAAAGACGATGTGGCTCAGATCGACGGCGCCTTCGAGCGCTTGAAGGTAGTTGCATTCCTGCAGCCGCTTCGAGACGCACCGCTGGGCTTCGGGGAGCGTGGCCCACTCGAGGTCGGGCAGCGCGGGCGCGGACCCAGGACCCATGTACGCCCACACGATGCCACCTCGTTCCCGGCATGGATAGGCCTTCAACGCGATCTTATCCTTAAGATTGCTCGTTACCGTGTCCTGGGCCTCCACGGTTGTGGATTGATCTGAGTCGCGGCCTCCCGATTGGGTGCGGCGCCCCGCCGCCTCGTTGGGCATGTCGACGCAGCGGCCGTCGACGTCGTATTTCCAGCCGTGATAGACGCAGCGAATGCCGCTCTCCTCATTGCGTCCGAAAAACAGCGATGCGCCCCGGTGGGCGCAGTGGGCATCGACCAGGCCGACGCGCCCATTAGAGTCGCGAAAGGCAACGAGGTCCTCGCTCAGCAAACGGACGCGGAGCGGATTACAGTCGGGCCCCGGAAGCTCCTCGGCTAACAGGGCGGGCACCCAATAACGCCGAAGGGCGGCCCCTAAAGGGGTGCCGGCCCCCGTCCGAGTCAGCAGCTCGTTATCTTCCGGTGTGAGCAATCAGCCCGCCGCTCATCGTTCGTCCACTTAGGCGAGGAACGCCTTGAGCATACCCCGCGCCTTGACCGCAGCGACAGTTAGGCGATAATCGGCCAGACCATTGTTGAGCCCGAAGGACAGGAGGCCGCCATGATTACCGAGCAAGAGAACGAGCTGTTGACCCGCGTCGGCCCGGGGACGCCCGGTGGCGAGCTCATGCGCCGCTACTGGTATCCGATCGCGGTCACCTCGGAGCTGGACCGCAATCCCACAAAGCGCGTTCGGCTCCTGGGCGAAGACCTGGTGCTCTTTCGCGATCGATCGGGCAACCTGGGGCTGCTCGAGCCGCAGTGCGCCCACCGACGGGTCGATCTGTTCTACGGCATCCCCGAGGCGAATGGGCTTCGGTGCCCGTATCACGGGTGGATGTACGACAACACCGGGCTGTGCATCCAGCAGCCGTACGAAGAGGCAGCCGACCCGGACAGCATCCGTGGACGCGTCACGCTGAAGGCGTATCCCGCGCAGGCTCTCGGGGGCCTGATCTGGGCGTACATGGGGCCCCTGCCGGCGCCCATGATTCCCCACTGGGAGCCGCTGGTCCGCGAGAACTCCCTGCGAGACGTCGGCGTCACAGTCATACCCTGCAACTGGCTCCAGATCATGGAGAACTCGCTCGACCCGGTGCACACGGAGTGGCTGCACGGCGTCTTCACGAACTACGCGTTCGAGCGCCAGGGAAAAACGGACGAGATCGCTGACCGCTGGGGCGAGCACCACAAAGTCGGGTTCAGCGAGTTCGATTACGGCATCATCAAGCGGCGCATCCAGAGGAACAACACGGAGGAGGATGACGAGTGGAAGCGTGGCCACCCGATCCTCTTCCCGAACATCCTCGTCGTTGGCGCGTTGGACGCCGTGAACCTCCAGATCCGGGTCCCGATCGACGACGAGCACACGCTCCATTTCTTCTACACGGTGAACACGCCCGGCATCCCGGTCCCCGCGCAGGAGCACCCGGTCCTGTTCGACGTGCCGAATCCGATCGAGCACGAGAACGGCGCGCCGAAGTGGGAGTACCTGGACACCGCGCCCGGGCAGGACATCATCGCATGGATCACCCAGGGGTCAGTGGCGCGGCGCGATAAGGAGCGGCTCGGCCTCTCGGACACGGGCATCGTGATGTTCCGCAAAATGGTTTCCGACAACATCCAGATCGTGAAGGACGGCGGAGAGCCGAAGAACGTCTTCCGCGACCCGACGCAGAATGTCTGCATCAACCTGCAGACGGAGCTCGATCACAGCAAGATCGGCGGCGGGCCGCCCTGGAAGTACAGCCCGTTGACGGCGCAAGTACGTCAGCTGTTCGCCGAGCGGGCGAAGATGGCGGCGCGCTAGAGTTTGAACCGCTCGTCCTGAGCTGATCGGGCCAGAGCCGCACATGCCGGAGAATCGCGTCCCTCGCGAGGACGTTCACATCAGCGTACGGCAGGACCTCCTGCCGCCGTGGACCGTCGTGCTCCACAACGACGACTACAACACCATGTCTTACGTCGTGACCTGCCTGCTGAACACGGTTCGCGTCCTGAGCGAGCAACGCGCGACGGAGATCATGTACGAAGCGCACACCCAGGGGCGGGCACGCGTCGTCACCTGCCCGCTGGAGGTCGCGGAGTTCTACCGCGATCGGCTCGAGAGCCTGGTGCTGACGGCGACGATCGAGCGGGAGTAGCGGGAACCGCTCAGGCTGAGCTCGTCGAAGCCGCCCTTCGACAGGCTCAGGGCGAGCGGAGCGTTACCGCCGAACGGCCGCCGCCTCGGGGTTGACGACGTTCGTCGGCTCATTGTCGAGCCAGGCCTCGATGTTCGCGACGGCGCCTTCCGCGAAGCGTTCGTAGCTCGCGTCCGCCGGCCAGCCGATATGCGGCGTGAGCACGACGTTGTCGAGCTTCAGCAGCGGATGGTCTGCTGGCAGCGGCTCCTGCATAAAGACGTCCAGTCCGGCGCCGGCGATCCTCCGCTCCTGCAGCAGCTCGACGAGCGCTGCCTCATCCGTCACCGCGGCTCGCGCCGTGTTGATGAAGTAGGTATGGGCCCGCATCATGCGCAGCAAGGCGGCGTTCACCAGGCCCCGCGTGCCGTCGTTCAATGCCAGGTGCACCGAGACGACGTCCGATGTCCGCATCACGTCCTCGATGCTCGCGGCCCTGGCGCCCACCTCCGCCGCCCGCGCCCCGGTCATATTGCGGCTCCAGGTCTGGACGTCCATCTCAAAGGCGACGCCGAGCTGTCCAACGATCTTACCGATACGCCCGAACCCGACTAAGCCCAGCGTCTTGCCCGCCAGTCCGATGCCGTAGGGCACGACCCACTCCCCTTCACGCACCAGCGCGTCGCTCTGGGGGATACGCCGCATGATCGACATCATCAACGCGAAGGTGAGTTCGATCGTGGACGAGGAGGTGCCTCCACCCAGGCCCTCGGCGATCAGGACGCCCGCCCTGTTGGCCGCGTCGCGGTCGATGTGCGGGCCGGCACGACCCGTCTGTGAGACGAGCCGCAGCGATGGGGCGTCGGCGAAGAACGCGGCGTCGAGCTGGCTCCGTTCCCGCAGCGTGATGACGGCTTCGACGCCCTCGAGCGCTTCGGCACGCTCCTCTCTGGCCAGCGGTTGCGTGAAGATGACGAGATCTGTTCGCTCGGCGAGGCGCTTTACCGATGGCAGATCGCGCAGGGCATCGTGGATGTCGTCGAGAATCGCGACTCGCGTCATGGCGAAATTATGGCACGAGAGTCGATCGCTGTGGCTCAACGAACGGGAGCCGTATCCCCCAGACGGTTTACGGGAGTAATGCTGCCCGTTGCGCATCCATCGTGAAGACGGTCCACCAGCGGCCAGCGCCGGGAGCGTTGAAGGTCTGGGCGACGCCGTCCGCGCGGATCAGCTGGACGCGAGCGCGACGGTCGTCGTCTCCGGCCCGGAGCCATCGCGGTCGTCCACGTCGAGCGCCGCGAAAGGCGCCGCCGCGGCGTTGCCTCGGCTCGAGTAGTAGATCTCGGTCCGTGTGCTCCCCGAGGGAACCCAGAGGTGGGAATCAAGGTCGCGGGGCGTCGACCCCCACGTGAGTACGATGCGGGTCTGCCCAGCTGCGACGCGTTGCGATAGCGCAAAGGTCCGCTCGACGCTTCCGCTTGCCGACACCGTTACGGTCTCGCTATCAGAGAGAAAGCCAGTCGCCGCGGCCGTTACCGTAGCCGCGCCCGACTGGAGGCGCAGGAACCCATAGTGGCCGCCCAGGTCGGAGGCCGCGGTCCGCTCGCCTACCGTTACGGTGGCGCCGGCGATCGGTGTGCCGTTCGTGTCCCGCACGTAGCCGTCCAGTCCCGGGCCCAGGCGCCTGCAGGCTTCATCCCCACCGCGAGCGAGCTTTCGCACCACGCAATCCGCGTCGATCTCGGGGTTCCGGCCCCACTGGGAGCCGATGCGATCACGAAGCGCACGTCATGAGTCGCGAGTGGCTGCGGTGGCAAGCGCTACGGCAACTTCGTGGTGAGTGACGCCTACGAAGGGCACGTTCTCCGCGCCGTGGCCTTCATCGCGATGGTCCTTGGCGAGTTGATCGTGGCAGTAGCGATAGCCCTCGGGCGGCGCGGGCCCGCCGCCGAAGGCCGTTCCTGGGCAGCCATCGATGCCGTAGAAGAGATTGAAGTAGCCGCTGACCAGATCAGGCGGGAATGCATCCGGATCGCATCTTGTGCTCAGGATCGGAGCCGTTGGCGGAAGGACGCCGGGAGATCGCTCGAGCCAGCTTTCGATCCAGTTGGTGTGGGAATAGAAGTCCGCCACCGTGTGGGTGACCCGGCCGTAAGCCTCCAGAGCACCCTCACGATCCGAGAGCTGGTCTCCCATGAGGCCAACCGGCTCGCTGAGCTCGACGGCTCTGTTGAACGAAGCGTTCAGACGCTTCTCCCACTTAGCGCAGATCTCCTGCCGGCTGCCTGCGTTGTCGAAGTGCAGCTCGTCCGAGAACTGGTGGAGGTCCGTGGTCATGTTGCCCCACCAGATGGATTCCAGCGCATATTCACTCACCTCCCTCCCATCGCCGAACACGCGGGCGACAATCTCCGTATGCACGGGGAGCTCGAACGCGGCTGCCGGCGGGGAAGCGGGCGAACCCGGACTGGAGCCGACGAGTACAGCCAGGATGGCCATCAGGACCCGAGCGCGCATTCCCTATAACCCCAAGCGGCAGATCCGCGCGCGACCCCTCCCGCGATTGGGCTCTGCGCGGTCACTCAGGGGATACTGCGCAATGGGGGACGCTTGATGCAATGAAGAACGTCACAAAAAGGCCGCTCGCGCGGTGTTTTGGCACGCGCGCAGCCCGTTTATTGACTGTTACTGCGCCGAGAGGGCTACTTCCAGTAGCCGAACGTGTTCCCGTGCCCGGTTCCGGCTTTCGACCGGTAGCAGGGGATGTAATCGATGAGCGTCATCGTCTTCGGCTCCATCACACCAGCACAGGCGACCCAGTTCAGGATCTCCGGCGTCCCGGGCGCACGATTCAGCTGCTTGCGGTCGATGGCGAAGAGTGCGTCGGTGTCACCCTCCGTGAGGGCGTCGATGACGCCACGATCCAGCTCCTCGTCGATGACCTGGTGGCTGAGGCCGCCCGAGCCCATGACCGCGACACGCTTGGGCGAGTCCCAACGCTCGATGACGCGGCGCAGCGCCTGACCCAGCTCGTAACACCGCCGAGGTGTCCCCTGATTCGGCAGGTAGCGGCTCACGAGTACCGGCACGTACGGAATCGTGGCGTCCTTGTCGAAGTGGTGGTACAGCAGGTTATAGGCCTCATCGAGGCCGGCGCCGGGCTTCGACTGGAAGTTGGCCGCGACGTCGATGCCCTCTTCGATCAGGCCGTCCATCAGGTGGTGGGCGAGGTCGCCATCCGTCGGGTACTGGACGCTATCCCTCATCCGCGTCGGCTGCGGCTCCGGCTCGCGCGGCGCGCGCGCGCCCCTCGGCGGCCCTTCGGTAATGGGGGCCGGTCCGCTCAGATGGACGGCGAACGTTGGCTGCATCTTGTCCTGCGGTACCCCGCCGTGCGGGTTGCTGAAGACGACGATAACGTCGGGCTTCGCATCGCGCATCACGTCGGTGAGCGCCCCGATAGCCTTATGCACCGCGGCATACCGGTCGCGCATCACATCCAGCGTCAGCTCCTGATCGATGTTCGCCTTGGGCTGCAGCGATGAGAAGTTGAATCGAGGGTCCTCCTGGTCCTTCACCCCGAGCTCGGCCCATTTCTCCGGGGGTGTATTCATCGTCGGCCCATGTGAGGCGGCGAATCCGAGGACGATGTCTGCCACTGGGTGACCTCCTCCTGGCTCGAAGCCCGCGATTCAGGCGGGGGGCTTCGGCCCGCGCAGTGATCGAAGTTGATTCGGAGCGTAGCCGGATGGGCCGCGCGTTGCAAGAGCGACTCACCTGCCACGTCCGTCGCCAGATCGTCGAGGGGTTTAGGCGGCGGCCGAGACGCAGCCCGAAGGCGGCAGCGTCACCACTATCCGGGTCCCGGGATGCTCTGGCTCCTCGACGCAGACCGTTCCGCCATGGAGGCGTACGATCTCCCGCGTGATATAGAGTCCCAGGCCCATGCCCACGCGATGTGGATCGCTATGAGCCTGATGGAATCGCTCGAAAACCGCTTCCCGTTGGTCGGCCGGAATCCCCACGCCGTGGTCGGTGACAGCAAGACGAATGCCACCCCCGCTGTTGTGGCTGAGATCGATCATGACCGCGCTGCCCGGTGGGCTGAACTTCACCGCGTTGGCGAGCAGATTGCTGATGACCTGTTCGAACCGAATCGGGTCGACAACGGCCTCGATGTGGTCGGGGGCGTTGAAGACGAACCGGTTCCTGTCACCCTGGTATCGCTCGTCGAGCACTGAGCTGACCAGCGACACGAGATCGGTTGGCGTCGGCTGAATGCGCAGCTTCCCCGCTTCGATCTGCGCCCTGTCGAGCAGGCGGGCCACAAGCTGATTCAGTTTCTCGGTCTGGGAATCGAGGGCGCTCAAAGCGGACTGCAGTTGGTTCGCGGTCAGCTCTCGGTTCCGTTCCTTTTCCCGCACGAGCAGCTGCGCCACGAGCCGAAGCCCGGTGAGCGGTGTCCGCAGCTCATGGGCTGCAACGGAGAGGAACTCGTCGCGCGACGCCACGGCGTCGCGTAGCTCCGCCTCACGATGCTCCAACTCTTGCTCGATAGCCTTACGCTCCTCGATCTCGGCCTCGAGCGCCTGCGCCTTCTGTTGGAGCAGGGCGATCGTACGCATCCGTTCGTTCTCAGTGACAAGTGATGTGTAGCTCTCGGTAGGCAGCACGCGGGAGTGCTCCGCACAGACGAGCTCGATCGGCTCGGAATCCCCTTCACGGGCGAAGAAGCGCATCGGATATGCGCAATGCAGAGAGAACGTGTGCGTCTCGGCGAGCTCGTTCCAGAGCTGCTCGACCCGGATCGCAGCCGCGGGGTTTCCTTCGGCCCACAACAGGGCGACCATCTCGCCAAAAGCGGCGACTCGCGGATGCGCTCCGCTCGCCGCGGCTGCCGCCCGAGTTATCAAGTTTCCAAGGACCTGGGTGAAGCGCGATGCGTCCGGTTGTCCGTCGCGCATGAACTGCGCCAGGGTCTCTGCCGCATCGAAGGAGACGTACCGCCCCTGCGCTCCGGCCACCGACGTATCGAGACCGCGTGCCTTCAGCCGTTTCGCGAGCCCGGTTCGGTGCTCCTCTGTGGCGATGACGATGCCGGCATCGCCGGATCCGAGCGCTGAGCCGATGAACCGGCTGAGCCCATCCAGCAGATACGAGTCGTCCTCGTAGAACTGAACGCTGTGCCCGTGGGAGTCAAGGTCCTCCCAGAACATGGGCGAGGCTGGGGGTGTCCCCGCAATGCCCGGGTTGACGGTCGCAGTCAAGACATGGGGCTCCGACGGACAGACTAATCCATTATAGAGGTGGCAAGCCGCCGCAGGAATCGCTCGTTTGCGGGAGTGCCTTGACCGTGGCAACCGGCGCCCAGTATATCCAGGACCTGGCTAGAGAAGGGGGTGTTTCATGCCCGACAGCTGGAGCCCTGAGTGGAGCAACGCCGTGTTCAGCCTGGAAGAGCGCGATCGCCGCTGGGGACGCGTCCGCGACATGATGCGGCGCGACGGCATCGATCTTATCGTGTGCCTGCCCTGTACGAATAGCCACGATCGCGGCAACGCCGACGCCCGCTACCTCACGCAGCTCGGCGAGAACTCGGACGAGGCGACGGTGGCATTTCCCATTGAGGGGCGCGTCGACGCCTGGCACACCCGCGGCGGCGTGTGGCCGTCGTCCAACTGGCTGGAACACGGTGTGCTGCCCGCTCCTCGTGGCACCGGCGGGCGCACGATCGTCGACTGGGTGAAGGTGCATCCGCAGTTCGAGCGGGCGACGATCGGCATCGCAGGCCTGACCTCATCGCTTCTCGGCCACGTGCGTGAGACCGAGGGCGAGGTGAACTGGCAGTCGGTCGACATCATCAAGCGAGAACTGCCGAATGCCCGGATCGTCTCGGCCACCGATCTGCTCGGCGAGGCGCGCTACGTGAAGAGCGCGGAGGAGATCGAGTTCATCCGCAAGGGGACGGAGGTCGCGGAGGCGACGGTGCAGGCGGTGGTGAAGCACGCTCGGCCGGGGGTGCGCGAGCGCCACGTGTTCGCGCAGATGCTGTTCGCGAACGCCGACGCCGGAGGAAGCTTCCAGCCGATGTTCGGCTGGATCAGCGGGCCGCTCGGAAACACGTACCATCGCGTCGAGCAGCCATCGTTCCGCACGTTCGAGGCCGGCGACGTCCTCAGCATCGAGATCGAGGGTCGCTGGGGCGGGCACGTCGCTCAGATCGATCAGACCTTCGCCATCGGCGCGGCGCACCCCGACCTCAAAGAGGGCATCAAGCTGGCATTCGAGTCATTCGACCGGGTCTTCGCGGCGATGAGGCCCGGCGCCTCGTTCGGAGAGCTGATCGAGGCCGGCAACGTGACGGGGATGGGCGGCCGCGGCCAGGCCAGCCTCACGATGCACGGCCGCGGCAACGGCGACGACGGGCCACTGGTCACCACCCGCATCACTCCGGAGATGCGTGCCCTCGAGCTGAAGGAAGGCTCCGTGATGATCGTTAAGCCCAGCGCCCGGGTCGACGGCAAGCCGGACTACGGCCACTGGGGCGAGGTGGTGGTCGTGCGACCACACGGCGCCGAGCGCCTCGGAACGCGCCCGCAGACGCTGTACGAGCTGATATAGAGTCAATATCCTCGTTAATGAACTATTCGGCCTGTTCTCTCTCCAGCCGTCCAAGTCGAATGAGCGCGTCAAGGTCCTCGCGATCTGTCGGCATGAGATCGCTAATGGTGCGGCGAACCTAGTCCAGCTCGTGCTCGTCCGCCGAGCCAAGCATACGGGTCAGATCTGCAAGGTCCTGGGCTCGGCTCGCATCTAACTTCATCACAACCAGGTAGCGCAGGGGCAGGACCGGAAGTCCTTGCGCATCCAGATTCGCGGCTGCTTCGGCCAGCGCATCGGCCACCCACGTATCTCCTCGCTCGATGACGTCAACGTCTTGTCCGTCGGGCGACCGCCATGCAGAACCGCCAATCACGAGATCGCTCTGGCGACTGTAGCCATGAGCAGAGAGCCGGCCGTGAACCGCCGAGGCGTCTTTCGTCAGGATCACAATGTCGAGGTCGGCGGTCGCGCGCTCTGGCATGTAGAGTCGGGTAGCGACTGCCCCGCACACCGCCCAGGGGATGTCCCTCAGGGTCCGCCGCAGGTCCGGCCAGATCAATCGCGTCGTCCTCCTCGCCAGCGTGGCAATACCGCTTCCCGAACCGGGGCGGACGCGGCGCGTAGCCAGCGCGATGAGCTCGCGGCGTCGCTCCACACGCGCTCCGGGGCGGCTCGCAGAAGCCTCTCGATCGTTCACCCGGACTCCAATTCGACTGACCTGACCAGGTCGAGCCTACTGGCCTGGAACTATACGGTCGTCCCGACCGCCTCGCCTGCCATCCGCTCGCGGATCTCCCGTAGCACCGGGTCGAAGCTGTCGGCCCGCGAACCAGGGATCGTGCCGTTCGCGGTCGCTCGGCGACTCGCCGTAGTGCCATCCACCGGTTCCGCGTAGAGGCGGAGCCGCTCGTTATGAGCCGGGTCGCGGATGACGCCAATGGGGTCCTCGCCACGCTCGACCCGCTGCATGTTCTCTTCCAATACATCGCGGAGGAGCACGATGCCCTTGCTGCCGGTCCCCAGCTCTTCCCGCGTCCGGTCAGCGATCGTGCCCCGCGAGTACAGCATCATCCGGTCCTGCCCCGCGTTCACGTCGAGTCCGGACCACGTGGACAGGCCCGATGTCGGACGGCCCGCCGCGTCGAGGCCAGGCAACGGGTACTCGAAGACCGTGACCGTCTCCTGCTCGGGCAGGTCAACCCCCGGCGGCAGATGGTGAGTCTTGTACGTGACGGCCCACGTGTGGGTGTCGTCGATGGGGACGTACCAGACGATCTGATTGCCGATGACGATGTCCGGTAGGACGATAGGGTTCGCATCCTCGGCGCCCATGCGGCGCTTCATCATGCCGAGCTCGAAACGCTCGAACTCGCTGAAGTCGGCGGCGGCGCTGCGTCCGACGTAGTCCGGGTTCGTTCGACGCCGGTCGTCGCGCCCCATCCGCTCGAGCACCCAGTTCGTGAAGCGGCTGTGCATCCACTCGACGTGCATGTCGCCCGCCTGGTCCTCCAGGCACTGCAGCCAGTTGCACGGCAGCAGCGACGACCCTATTGCGTGCCGTACGCCATCCTCAACCAGCGGTTCCCAACGGGGCAGCAATGGGGCGGGGTCAGAACCGAGGTACGCGAATACCAATCCGCCCAGCTCCTGGACAGGATAGGCCGTGATGCGGACGCGGTCTCTGAGAGTCGGGTCCGCAGTCATCTCATCTTCGCCGAGATGGACGCAGCGGCCGGCGCTGTCGTACAGCCAGCCGTGGTAGCAACACCGGAGGCCCTCCGCCTCAGGAATCCCATAGACCATGGCTACGCCCATGTGCGCGCAACGCTCGCCGAGGAGGCCGACCTGGCCGCCGCGGTCGCGGTAGAGCGTCAGGTTCTCACCCAGGATCCGCACCGACCTCACCGGTACGTCTGCCAGGTCGGCGCTCGCCGCAACGGGCTGCCAGTAGCGGCGCATTAGCTCGCCCATCGGGGTGCCGGGTCCGACGCGCGTGAGACGCTCGTTTTGCTCGCTGGTAATCATGGCTGCCTCCTCACGGCGTTTACGGCCCTCTGCGGCCTCGCTCCTCGGGGTCTGATCGACTGTGTTCCAGCGGATCAGCATTGGTGGCGCTCAGTCTAGCCTCAAAAGTCTGCCTTCGTTTTCCGCCTACGAGTTTGCCGCGTGCGATGCCTGCGCGATCCTGACCCGCAATGTACACTCTATACCGTATGTACGTTAGTTACATAAGTATGCCCCGGACGATAGGCATGGAGGTAATGTTCTCTTGGCCGACTCTGTATCCGCTCGAGAGGCCCGAGCACGCTTTGCCGAGCTCACCGACCGCGTTCGCTACACGGGGGAGCCCGTCATTGTGGAGAAGCAGGGACGCCCCTTCGTAGCACTTGTCAGCCTCGATGATCTCGCTGAGGTGGAGCGAGCGCGGCGTGGCAGGGCCGCGGCCGAATTCAGCCGCTTAGCTGCGCGCGCCGCCCGTGAGGTCGACGGCCCCGAACCGAGCGAAGAGGCCATCGTAGAAGCCGTGCGGCGAACCCGCGAAGCTCTTTACCGCGAGCGGTATGGAGCCGAGTAGGCTACGAGTCGCGTTGGATGCCAACGTTCTGATCGCCGGCGTGCTGATGCCGCGTTGGCCGTACGAGGTTCTCCGCGCGGCGCTCAATGGCTATTACGATTTGGTCCTGCCGCGACAGGTAATCGAAGAGGCAGCCCGCCATCTCGAGCATCCGGCCCAGGCAACCGCTCTCCAGATGTTTCTCCAGGGATCCGGATGCCAGCTACTCGAGATGCCGGACCCCGACCTCGTCCGACAAGAGCTAGACCTCGTGCGAAGTGAACGCGACGTGCCGATCGCCCTCGCACTGCTCCGTGCCGGGGTCGACATCTTCGTGACGAACGATCGTGATTTCACCGATCCCGGAGGCGCAACTGCGCGCTTTCATGCGATCGTCCGCGTCATGCTGCCCGCGATTTTCCTTCGCGACGTGCTCGGTTGGTCTTCTGACGCGCTCGACGCGGTGCGATCCCGTCTCTGGGATGACCTCGTCGAGCCAGAGCCCGACAATCCGGATGGGTAGGTGCCGTTCTACGGCCCCGTCCACTCCCACATGAAGGCCGACCAGTCCCGGATTTCCCGCGCAATGGCAACTATCGCCACGCCAGCGGATCCTATTTGGTCCGGAGCGGCCCTCCGATCTTGGATCCAAAACCCGCGACAAACACGATAACCGCCCCGCTGTTGCCGGCCGGGCTGCCGGCCGGGGCGGAATGGTGACAGTGATTCACCAGAAACCGCCGGCGATCTTCCTCCCGACCGGATGCCGAGATCGCGCTCGCCGATAGACAGCAGAGCCCAAGGGGGTCAATGTCGACGTGACCGTGGTGCACCTCCGAATCCGGTGAGGGGAGGTCCGGGCGGGCTCCCACTGGATTCGGCAGCGGAACTGTTCGGCGCTGATCAGGCGGCACCCGCCCCAACGACGAGGGAAGCTGAACTGTGTGAGGACTCGTCCGGGGTTTACAGAGGAGTCACTAGTCGGTGGCAGGCACGGCTGACGGCTACTCCGAGCGAACCGACGGGTCTACGGCGAAGGTGTAAGAGCGGTGTAGTTGGGCCGTCTCCCCCTCGCTTTCGATCTCAACAGTCCATGTCGCCCGGTATTCGCCCACCTGTAAGGGCGGGGCCCCGAAGTCACTCGGGTAGTAGAAGGCGATCTCGATCCGCCCGGCGCTAGGGCCGCTACCCCACTGATGGCTAATCCATTCCTCACCGTGGGGATCCAATACGCGGCATCCTCCGACCTTCACACGCCCACCTCGTAAGCCAAGTGCGGCGACTGGCGGGCTGCCGAGAATCAGTTGGACATCTTTCCCATGTATAGCGTGGCGATGGCTAGGAACCAGAGCTTCCTGGACGCGCAACTGTGAGTCCGCCCATCCCGACGAGCGGCGGTGTCGACGGCCCAGTGCGGCGCGCACGGCACCCGCCGCAGCAAAGGTAGCGAGGCCGATAGCTCCAGCCTGCCATGCCTCCGACAGGTATCCGGTCATCCTCAATAGCGCCGGCACCGCTAGTGCGAGCAGTCCACCGATCCAGTTCTCCCAGGCCCAGCGACCCCATGTGAGGAGAAGGTTAGCCCTCCCCACGTGGCTCAGGAAGGCCCAGAAGGCGGCAGCATAGCGGCGCACCCGACGGTTACTGCCGGCCCGGCTGCCGGCCCACTCCTAACACCGCCCGAGGATTGCCGTAGTTACCGTTCAATGGCGTCCCATACACGCATGTAACTACGGACCGGTCCATTCCCATTGGTAAACCGACCAGTTCCACGTGTTCTGGCCGCTGCCGGCCGGGCGCGGCCGCGCGCCCTTGAGATACTTGTGCGAAGCCGTCACCTCAGGCGTGTAGAAGAGCGTCAGCGCCGGCATCTCCTCAGAGTAGAGCCTCGCAAAATCGACGAGCTGCGGCTCCATGTCCTGGGGGCGGAATGTGTTGTCGAGCCGCTCCAAGATTCGATCCGCCTGGGGGTTGTTCCAGTGGGCCGCGTTGTCGCCGACGTAGCGGTTATCCGAGGTCGGGATCTGGTTGGAGTGCCAGCGGCGCGACAGCGACGCGATCGTTGGCCCGCTGTCCGTCATCGACACCCCGGGCAGCGTCTCCCGGTGCTGGCGGTCGCGCAGCTGAGCGTCCGTCGCGTTCTGGACGATCGCGCGGACGCCGATCTCGCTCCAGAACCCCGCGATGGCGGCCTGGAGCTGGACTTGCTCGTTGTCTCCCGCTGGCACCTTGAACGGGAACTCGAAGCGGTCGCCGGCCGCGTTGGCGAGCAAACCGTCGGTGCCTCGCCGCCAGCC
>Ga0184637_10001500_pt1 | contig 15739 bp, 26 predicted proteins | sample PLM3_127_b2_FD_133143 | JGI IMG/M metagenome (GOLD analysis project Ga0184637, IMG submission 133143) | Groundwater sediment microbial communities from an aquifer in East River, Colorado, USA - PLM3_127_b2 | ecosystem: Environmental > Terrestrial > Soil > Riparian zone | place: USA: East River...
AATGAATTTGGTAATATCTATACCAATGGTACTGACGTTGCCTTTCCGTTGACCAAAGCTGTTTCATTTGCTGGTTGGACAGTTACGTATGACGTAGCAGGTGTTTCAACCATAACTTCACCGGCAACAACTGGCTTTTTGTTTACTATTGGTAGTAAATCCGGTACACCTGGGGCTAATGGTGGTGGTGGAACATTTACTGCGTTTACATATACAGATACGAATACGGCAGGGAGTGGGACTGCTGCTTTATGGACTGGTGTATCGATACGTACCCCTACGCTTGCAGCGGCTAACACACTGGTTACAACAACCAATGCTGCTACTTTACATGTTGAAGGACCACCTACAGCAGGGGTTAACGAAACGATCTCAGGAGGATTAGCAATATATGCAGGTGGACATATTGCAACCTCTAAAGGGACGGATATTGCGTCAGCGTCGTCTATAGCAGTCGTGACTGGGTTTACTGATGTAACAGGGACTACAACTATTGCAGGCATTACAAAGGCAGCGGTAGTTGGAACTGTTTTTAGACTTCGATTTACTGGTGCAGGGTTAAATATTACCTATAATGCCACATCGATGATTACGCCTTGGGCGCGTGACTATCGTACGGTTCCAAACGAAGTTCTTGAATTTATTTCATTAGGAAGTAACAATTATTTATGTTATTCATTAAATGGTCCACCTGAGCGCGTTGGTGTTACAATTGAAACTGGTGCTCCTAGTGTACTGGCAGGCTATTTAGCAGAAGATGGTACAGCAGTTTCTAGGACTACATACTCAGGATTATTTGCAGAAATAGGTACAGCGTTTGGTGTCGGTGATGGTTCAACAACCTTCAATGTTCCAGATACTCTTGGGCGTGTCATAATCAACGTAGATGGAGCCGCCAATAGAATTACGTCGGCTTCGCTCAACGGAGCCAATGCCGATACTCTGGGTGGTGCGGGTGGTTTAGAAACACATACGTTAACTACCGCACAAATGCCAGCCCATACGCACCCTATACCGACTGGTACAGCCGCTGGCGCACCTTCGGCTGAAATTGCGACTTCAACTAATTCTAACGAAACTGAAACAACCTCTAGCACTGGCGGTGGTGGCGCACATAGCAACACTCAACCGTGGATAACAAAAAATAAGTATATTCGATTCTAACTGGATAGGAGTACTATGGGCTTTTTTAGTAGTTCACAAACACAAGAGAATACGTCACGGTATGACAATCCTGAATTACGTCAATATACTCTAGCTTATCGAACTACTGCTCCGTGGATTTTTGCCTCACTTGACCCAACGGCTACACTTGCTGCAATGGGTAAAGGCTCAACGGTTGGTGGTCAAAAGTTAGGAGCTGAATACAAAACGTATTTACAAGGTTTAAGTGCTGAAGAAAAGCAGCAACATAAAGCATCTTCTGGAGCACTTGAGCGTATTAGGGCACGTCAAGAAAGTGGTGAGTTTTTAACACCACAAGAGTCTGAGTTTATTTCTACACAATTAGACAAAGCCTTCGAGTATGCACATAAGACAGGGTTTGAAGACTGGACACGAGGTACACAAATGATGGCTGGTAGTCGTGGGATGAGAATGTCTGACTCTCCTGTTGCTGACCCTGCGTTAAGAAATTTGCGTGACTTTGAACTTGGTCTTGGTAGTAAACGTGCTGAAATGCAACTTGGTGCAACGCTTGACTTCTCAAAAAATCAGCAAGAGTTCGATGCAAACTTTATGGGTATGCTGAATGCCCTAAATCAAAACCGTCAGAACGCAAGACAAGGGTTCTTGTTCGGTGGTGGCTTACAAGGCGCAGGCAGTCTAGGACATACAACTTTTAATAAGCAAGTAAGTTCAGCAAAGATGTCAACCTTCCAAAAAGTAATGGCTGGTATGCAAATGGTAGCTGGTGCTCAGGCATTAGGTACTAATGCAGCAACTATGGGAATGACTGGTACACCTTCGTCAAATGTTGGTGGCTCTGAATTAGGTTCCTCGCAAGGGTGGGGGCAATCAGCAGGTAGTATTATGGGAGGGATGATGGGTGGTGCATCTGCAATGAGCGATAGACGGTTGAAGAGTAATATTCAACGAATTGGTACTCATGATACCGGCATAGGGATTTACTCGTACATAATTGGTGGTCAACATCAAATTGGTGTAATGGCTGATGAAGTTAAGACGGTGCGTCCTGAAGCCGTAACACGTCATACCAGTGGTTATGACATGGTAAATTATTCTCTCTTGTAAGTCAAGTATAAGTCAAGGGGTAAGTCAAGGACAAACATGGCATACGAAGACGATTACATTGCTCAGTTAAATCTTGGTAGTAAATCTGCCCTTCAAAGTGCTATACCAACAGCAGCACCATCAGCGGCTTCAAATGCAGCTATGCGTGCTGCCAGTGGTACTGCCAGTGAAGAGGCACGGCTTGAGAGAGTATTACCCTCTCCTCCTCCTGGGTATATCCCTGGGCCTGCATCACCGACAAGATGGGACATTGAAGATAGAAGCCCATTTCAAAAGTTTGCAGATGGATATTTGTATAGTACAACAGGCCGACTCCCATTAAATTTCCAGTTACGAATTGCACAACAAGAAGCAGACATGAAGCGAGATGACCACAAGCTCGCCTTGGATAATTACTACAAGAATAATGAAATGGTGCGGGATGCCTTAAAGTCACATTCGCGTGACGCAATGAAGGACTTCCTAACGATATTACCTAATATCAAAGCACAAATTTCAGCTACACCTGACCCTGAAGAACAAGATGCTTTAACTGAGCATTGGGCAAAAGCTGCTGATAGCATGTCTCCTGGTTCTGGTCAATTTGTTAAATTCTTTAGAAAGAATCAATCAAATGTGTACGCAGCAGACGCATTTTTAAGTGACCCTGATCCTGCTGTTTCAAAACCGTTTCTTGATATGCAACAGAGGATGGGCTATTTTGAAGCTGTGCAATCAAAGGAATGGAACGCCTTGGCATCCCATGTAAATCTTGATAGGGCGGTGGCTGTTCGGGCACGCTTACCACATGCTATGCAAAAGGCAATGAGTACAAACTCGTTGCCCGAACTTGAGTTTCGTGCAGGCTACAAGAAAGCCATGATTGAACAAGGATTACGTCCTGTTGTTATGACTGCATCGGAGCTATTTCTTGATACTGAAGCTGGTCAAAATTTCATGATTAATGCTGGTGTCGTAACCACTGAACTAAAGAAAAAAGGTTTGTTACGCGAAAAGCCTGGTGATATAATTAAGGAAGCAATAGAGGAAGATTTCATAAAGAATAAAGCAATTCTTAAAGATGCCGAAACTAATAAGGGCAAGTATACTGAACAGTACCTTGCGCCAATTCGCCATAAAGTAGGGCAGGCTCTTGGTTATATTGGAAAAGATACATCACCAGGAGTAAACGTCAATAATCCTACGGTACAAAGGTTTGATACCATTACAAAGGGTGAATTCGGAACGTGGGATGATGTTCCAAATCTTCCTGAAGGTCCGTTAAAAGAGCGTGCTTATGCAGCTAGAGCGAAGGCCCGTAGCGAGTCTGATATAGCCTCAGCATCAGCGCAACGTGATATCAAGATGAGTACACCTGGCGATACGTCAGCCTACATCTATGCCGATCAGTTAAAGAAGACTGGTAGAGCCGTAGGTGTCAAAGGTGAAGTTTCAACGGGTGAGTTACTGACAAATAAGAATTACATTAAAGCAACCCCAGATCAAAAGAAGCAGTTGTCTGAGCTTAACATTGCACAATTATCAAGTTATCAGATATTTGATGAAGCTGCCAAAGCCTTTAAAGGAAATGCGTACAGTGAAGCCTTGGCTGACGCAACGCTTACGATGGAAGACTCGTTATTGTCTGCTCCATTGAAAGCTGCTGCGAAACAAGCTAATCCAGGACTTGCCATTTACGTATCAAGACGTGAAGCCACACTTGGTAAATTTGCTCGGTCAATATCGGGTGAAGTGGGTGTACTAACTCAACAAGACGTAGGCCGTGTTAAAAGTTTATTCCCAATCGGCGGTGACTCAACACCAATAAGGACTGCAAAGAAAAAGAGCCTGGATGCGCTTCTTGATCTGAACCGCAGGTTTACTATTGAAGTACTAGCTGGTGAACTTTCTCCTGAAGACAGTTTTGCGTTGAAGAATAGTGAGCCATACAAGTCTGCTATCAACGGCATTTTTGGTAGTGTTGAAGGTTTGCCAACTGCGAAACCTGTAACTCCACAGTCAAATCCGTCAGGAAGTAAATCAGGAGGGGTTAATTCACTCATGCAAGAGCTTGAGGCTGGACGATAATGGAATATACAGTCGAGCAATTAAATAACAGAATCAAAGCCGATAGTGAAATGACCCAACTGTTTAAGGATGATCCAACAGCATTTGAAGTTAAAGCAAATGATATTTATCATCGCTTTGGTTATAATCCAGACGGGTCGCCTATAAGTCGAGCTATGAAAGGCATAGGTAAGGTATCTCGTGCAACAGGTATCCCTGAAGGGGTTATTCAAGGGGCTGCGAATATACCAATACCACTGGCAACAACGATCGGTGGGGCCACATTAGGGAAATTTGCTCCTGGACCTGGTGTTGTTGCTGGTGCAGTTGCAGGCAGTGTAGCAGGGGAAGAAATCAATTATGGGTTAGGTTTGCGTGATAAGCCTGGTGCTACTGACATTGCCATTGCTGCTGCGGCCCCCTTGATTGGCCCATTGGCGTCAAGGTTAAAAGGGCCACTCTCAAATGTGATTCAAGCCCTCCCTGGTGCTGGCAAGACTATGCACAACCTGGCACATGAAACATTAAAGAAAAACTTGAAGTACATGGAAGTCACTCCTGAAGAAGTGCAGGTCATGCGAGGTGTATTTACAAATGTAAAAGATTTCCGTGCTGATGTCCCTATGCTTCGGGATGCAGTTAAACAAGAATTAAATACAGTCACAAAAAGTCTAAAACTTGACAACGCATATATTAAAGAACTTAATGAGCTAACAGAGAGACTCTCACAGCAAAAGCATATTAGTTTCAAATCATTAATGAGTACTGAAGCTGATTTTAATAAGTCTAAAACAGCCGCTCCTAATGCTATCTGGGGTAAACTGTCGGGTGTGTTGATTAGTGATCTTGAACAGCAAGCCACGAATCCAAAGTTAACTAAGGAAACACAAAAAAAGATCATAGAAGGTGTTGAGGGTTTCAAGAACTACATTGCTGTCAACAACAGATTTAAAGGTCAAGAAACCCTTAATGGGTTTTTAGAACGATCGACAACCCGTATTGACGATGGTTTGATTCGGTTTAACAAGAAATCATTTTTAAAAGACCTTGAAGCTGAAAACAAGTTACCAAGTTCTCCGTTTGAACCTACAGAGTTGGCAGATATTAAAAAAGCTATCAATGATTTAGGGTATATTGGTGCAGCACCACAAGGGTTTATGTCAGGTGCAATTCATTCAGGATCTCTAGGGGTAGCAGGATTGGCAGGCTATGCAGCAGCAGGGGTATCAGGTGTTATTGCAACCACAGCAGTTCTGGGAACAATGCGCCTTGCCCTTGGATCTGAAATGGGTAGACGTGCAATCACGCACCTTGCTAAGAAGGGGCATGGGACAATACAGGCTGTGGAGTTGAAAGAAATGATGGGTAAAATCACGGCTGGAATGTCGGCAGGTGCAGTAGCAGGGGTATCTGGTGGAGGAACAGCAACGTCAGTCACACAAGCATTTCCAAATGAGGAATAATATGACACGCGGTAGGCGACATTCTACGATCTTGAAAAACTATGGTGGTACGTTTACGATGCCTGGTGGGTTTCGAGTCACAGTAGACATTCTTGATAAGAGTGACGCACGCGACCAAATGGGCAGTCAAGTCTTGGCACAGTATTACCAAGACGATCATATAATTCTTCTCAAGCGTTCCAGGTCAGCCAAGCAACGCAAGACCGACCTAGAACATGAGCTTCAACATATGGTTGTCGATTGGATCGATCATTTTGTTCGTAAGGCTAAAATTGTACGTAAACAAAAGGCCCGGATCTAAACAAATCAGCCTGCAAGAACTCCAGCAACCTTGTTAGTGGCGGCTCCACCGGGCCAGCCCATTCGCCACTATTGACTTCATCTGGTATTGCCAATTCTTCTATACCGAGGTTCTGTAAGTAAAGATTGACTCCTGTGTGCCGCCAATACCATCCTGGCTGCGTCGGCTTGATTGAGGTCCAGGTCAGTTTATGCCTCATCTTATGAATCGGGTTTGTGCAATCTGAGAGCCACGAAGCGCTTAATGCTTCACAGTTACCGCAATACCCATCATCCGTAAGGGTCCAATTATTACTCATTTTGCTCTATTGTGGTTACGCCACGCTGGAGGACATACGACCTTGCTATTAAGTTCATCAAATACTTTGATTTCAATAGTTGACCCATACTTAGTACCGCCTCGTTTTTCAGCCTGGTTTTTCCAGAGAATAAGATAATTGTGTTTCCCAACACGTTCAACAATTCCATCTGGTAGTGTATCCCAGACTTCTTCTTCTTGTCCACTTAACTTAAAACAATCGCCTCTCTGAAATGTTGGCGTATAGATTGGTGTTGGTGTGATAACAAGTTCCTTATAGGTAGATTGAGTAATTATATACACCAGTGTTACAAAACTCGCAACTAATAAACCAGCAATTAGACCAAATACAAATTTAAGAGACAAGGTAATCCTCCATGACCTTACGTGAAGCTCGATGTGCTTACTCGGTTTGTGTGGCCGAATTGATACTATATGCAGTATCACAAGGGTATGAAGTTGCACTAGATGAAGGGACGGAACGACTGACTGAGAAAGACCCTACCTCAGACCACATGAAAGGAAGCCTCCACCATCTAGGATTAGCTCAGGATCTGCTTTTGTACCTCAAAGGCGTCTACCTGCGGGATTCTGCACAATACCTCTTCCTAGGTCTATTTTGGAAGGAATTAGGGGTCAAAAAGGGTCTAAATCTAACCTGGGGTGGTGATTTTGTCCGATCGGACGGTAAAACAACACCTGACGGTAATCATTTCTCACTTTCATGGAACGGACTCAAATAATGAAACAAGTAAAGAAAACATCTTCGTCACCTAGCCTTACATTGACAGCACAGCAAGTGGTTAATGTTGCTGAGGTGATTGCTGCACAATTAAAACAGGATACTATCACAACACAGGTGAACGAGAGTGCTGCTGCACAAAACTTGTTTAATGTTTTAATGCGAAGATTTGACACCGTTGACGTTGATAATCTAGCTATAAAAAATAGTCTTATTCAGCACGTAGAAGACGATAATAAAGTTCATAAAGTTGTTGAACAGCACAAGACCTATTGGGGAATTACAATCAAGGTACTTCTTGGGTTCATAAGTGGTGCCTTCCTGATCTTCATTACATGGTTCGGGATGCACTAATTAGTGGGCATGACTGGCGCGTTCTTGTTCAAAGTCTTTCCAGCAGTCATGCTTTGCACGATTCCAGGCATCAATTATTTCTTTAGTTGGTTTTGTCCCTGATATAATAACCTGATCTACTTGGTGCATTGCAAATTCCATTCGTTGTACACAATTTGCATTGAATGCTTCCTCACTCCCACAGACATACCACAAATTACTCCCAGTTGGAGAAATCCAGCAATACGGAGGATATACTGGGTCTTTAACTCCGTCAGCCTGGACACCGGAAGGTGTAAAGCATAACAACAATACTATAATTAATAATAACCCTTTCATACAGTCCTCCGTTTTCACTTTTCTTCCAACTTTGCAATCGTCGCCTTGAGTTCCTTGATTTCGCATCCTCGCCGCTGGAACTCTTGTTCGTCTGCCTCCGCCCCCATCACGTCGTACATATTTGCCCACTTCTTTGCTTCCTCTAACTTCGCGTCTAGCTCATCGCGTTGTGCCTCAGTCTTTTTATATAAAACAAACGCCTCGTGCAATGAGGCATCCCGCTGCTCCACCTGCCTTCTGTACTCATCTTCTTGGGCCAAGGCACGGACTAGTTCGGCGTCCTGCTCGGTGCGGAGAACGGCGTCGTGGGCAAATAGTTCATCGCGTAACTGGATAACACTTCGACCTGTTGCTATTGATCTGCAAAGTTTGGCGTTTCATGAAATGATCTCTTCGTGCTATGATTTCCCATTATCTCTCCTAATCGTGAAAGAATCTATTGTCTGTTGTTTCAAACTTAATAGACGGCCACTCTTCTTTACCGACTTCTTTACCTTCCCAATCAGCAGGCACATCTTTATAGGCCAATCCACTTACTTTACCAGCAGCTTTACCACAATTTACTACAACGGCTGGTACTTTCACAACTGTCGTGCCTGTCAGTACATTATCAATAACTACTGCCCCCGCACCAACTAGCGAGCCAGCACCAACAGTAACACCCGCAAGAATCACAGCACCAGCCCCTATCGAACACCCATTTTCCAACGTAGGAGGACACGGATTGTACGGTGGATCGTTTGCTAACTTGACACGAGGGTACTTGTCGTCGGTCAATACAACAAGCGGGCCAATGAATACGTTCTTTCCTATCTTGGCCCCTCGACATATAAATGCTCCATGTTGTATGCGTGTACCGTCTTCAATGCGAGCACCAGCGCCTACGAAAACATTTGATCCGATAACACAGTTATGACCAATGACAACATTCTCTTCAATAGTAGTATACGAATAGATTATTGTACCTAGGCCAATTGAAGCGTCATTTGATATGACAGCACTATCAACCAGATCTCCATGCTCTGTGATAGTGTATGGTTTCATCATTACTTGCCTCGTAACGTCTTGTAGGTCACACCAGGAATATATAAAATCGTTCCTTCAACTTGACCATCCTTCACAACTTCAGACACTAACGCGGTATAGCCAACATCAAGTACTTCAAGTTTAGTTCCCACATTCGAGTCTGTTACCAATTCAACTGCTGCCGACACGTCAACCGTATTTATTTTCTTTAATTTCGCCATGTATCCCCCTCTTTGTATCGTTCTGTGAGTTTTGTAATGTTGTGTTGCATAATCTCGTCTACAGTATAACCAGCTTTATGAATAAGTCTAAATAAATACCACAATGTATCTCCTGCTTCCTCTATAAACTTGTGGTTTAACTCTAGGGCTAGATCGGTTGAACCTATAAACTGATTTTTTGAAATCATCTTTTTTACTACATTTTGTAACTCACCACATTCTCCACCTAGCGCGTTAGACAACGCAAGGACTTCTATTTCTGAAGCCAATGGAGTATGAGCAATCATTGGCCGGGTTTCACTATCAACAAAGGTGTCGTATTTTTTCAAGGTCATTTCATAATTCATTACAATTCAACTCCTAAAATTATACTAACAGAAGTCATTGCTTCCTTCAAAGTTGAGACTCTAAACGACATCGCTTCATGAATCATTGGGTGATTATCGTGCGGATTACCAGTCGCTTCGATCGCCACAACACACGGCTTCTGTAGAGCAAACGCCCAAGCCATTTCCATAATTGTACCAAGACTAGGGGTTTTGGCTCCCAATAAATTAACAAGTAATACGTCTGCTTGTTTAACATCATTGAAGTCCCTTGTCATTATACCTTTGCTAGTAAAAAATGTACCTAAGTTTTCATAATCATGAAACGTGCGACTAATTGAAGCATGATTAAGTAAAACATGCTTGGCTCGCATTGGATCTCGTGTATCAATCCCAACAGTGGTAAAGAAAAATGATGCATCTTCCCGCCAATCGATAGCCTCATTTCCAGATATGCCAGCAATTGGTCCAGCAAGATAAACCAAACCATTACTGCTTCTCATATGGCTTTACCTCCGTATATCGTGCAGGACCATTCGGAAATAGTTCATGAAGATGCTTAACTTTTGTTTCAGCGTCATCTAACAGTACAGTCATATCAAGACGCGGAGGACGATCATCAATAATATTACCTTTGGCAAATCCATCAATCAAGATTGCACAGCATGCTATCATTGATCCAAGATGAGCAACCCAAGTTTTCGTATCTTGCCATTCGCCGTTATAGAACTTCATTTCATGTCGATCAAGGGCTGAAATATATGTGCTTACACACACTCCCATCTCACGATAATTATAACCACCATACTTACAATCACCTTCGGTCATTGCGATAGTACCAGCAATAATGGCTGACATAGGAAACAAAGACGTATCGAGTCGGTTTGTTGCTGCACGATCTTTTGGGTTCGTTGGTTTCGTATCAATTTTGTCTAGCATGTCCTTTGGCATTACATTCCCCGGCCAGCCACGTTCTTGTGCAGTATCAGGAATATGCTGGAACAACCCTGAATAACCAGCAGCGCCACCAGCACCACAGTTATCACCACCTAGATGAGCATGTGGTTTTACCTGTTGGACGTTACCACTACCAAGGGAACGGGTTGCATCCTCCACAAATAACTTATCGTTGGAGCGCAACTTGTCATATTGATTCCACAAGGTATTAACTTGTTCACTGTCTAAATCTTGTGTTAACTTTTCAAACCATTGAGGATAGATGCAAGAAAATTTCCTCATTCTGCTACCGCAGTCACGACAAGTTTCCGCGCTCCCTTGACTGTAACCGTCTTCGTATACTTCTTAGTTATACGTTTAATGTCTTCTAAGAATTGCTGATATTCAGCATATTTCTTTGGATCTTTCTCAGCAAACTTTTCTTCGTCAAACACTTCTGATTCACTATCTTTGTCGTACTTATATGTCACAATGTAATCAGGAGTGCTGGCTTCTTCAGTATTGCCCAACAGTTTCTTGATCTCATCAGCCGCATCCTTCTTAATGCCTTCAGCTTCCTTTGCATTACGGCGTGCATCGTCGTACTCTTCATACAACTTGTTCAAGTTGCCGACACTAATCTTGAGTACCTTTTCTTTCTTCGCCATTATAATTCCCCCTCTTCATCTAATAAATATACCCACTCATCCTCATGGACAATCAAGATAACATCTTCCTCAACGATAAGTGTGGCACCATGCTGTACTAACCAACCTCGTAAGTCTGCAGCTAAAGTGTGTATCTCTTTTGACATTTTTCACCAACAAAAGAGTTTGAATACAACTTTACCTTGTACAACACTTCCTATACACGTTTGATCTAACATGAAAATCAAGCCTAGGTATATATCTGCTATTGTTGCAGCTTGATCTATCCACATAGCGGACCCCCTATAGGTTTATCATTCTCAACATGGTCAAACGACCGAAGTGTTGCAGTTATACGTTCATCGTGTGGATCTCCACCAATATTACTGAGGGCAAATCGAATACTCGGAAACTGACCATGAATATCGGCAATCTCACCCAAGCTCAAAGTTATTTGTCCACCTAGCTTAAATAGCAAACAGCAAAGCAAGATTGAGATAAAATCTGGTGCATCATTAGGGGTAATGCTCAAGATTGGGGGACTCATGCAAACCTCCGTTTGAGATAATTAATCGACACAGCCATCTCGTCATACGCTCCATCTTTGACTTCATGTAACAGGTACATACCCCTCCAATGATTATTTGTAAATGGGTTCATATACTCTTCGTCATGCTGATAGAATGATCCACTAATTATGGCTGTCATATCTTGGCCGTCCGCACGCTTGGCATAGGCTATGTCTCGGCCCTGTTGGTGTCCTGCATATGCGCTCATATGGAGCTTTGTTAAAATAGACTTGGCAGAGGTTATTGGGTGGCCCATAATGCCGCTTGGGAAATAATGACAGAATGCTACCCCACCAACTGTTACTGGTTGTAGAAACGGATAGACTTTCCATCCAAACTCCTCATATTTCAAGTCTGCCAACGACATAAACCCTTCTAACTTTTTGTCCGCATTTATCGTCCGAGTGATCCTATCTTCGTGGTTTCCAAGCGTCAAGAGCATAAGAGGTTTGTAATCAGGCACCTTTGCAATCTGATTGACAAGCAATTCCATCCCTTCGTGAACAGCGTCAAGATCAGTCTTGTATCTCTTCCCTTCAAACTTCAAACTCCCTTTATCGTCATGCGTGGAAAGACTTGGCATGTCGCAGAAATCTCCGATCTGCACAATAACATCAGGCCGTTTCTTCGCCAAGTACTTGCCACACCAATCTAAATGCTCAAGAGGAACACCAGGCTTCGCCTGGCAATCAGGAACGACTGCAATTCGTAAACCATGAGCTTGCCCCTTCACATTCAAACTCACCATTGGTTTACTAAACGGCGCGTTTGTTCCAATCGCTTCGCGCCTAGCATCACGGTATCGTTTAGACCGTCTGCTTTCATTTTGGGGGTCTTTGTAAGGCATAGTTAATCTTTCGTTGAGGCACAATTATCTGTTTTGTGATTATCCTGATTCGGGTATGATCCAGTCGAATTATATGTTCCATACGTACAGCCAAAGAGTGCCAGCATACAAACAGTCACAATCAAAAATCCCGCAATGAACATTGCAAAATTTCTATCTCGTTTATATGGTTCCATTAATAATTCCTTTCTCCTGGTTGTAAAGGATTAATCTTTTCTCTACGTTCACAGGAAATCTTATAGTCGGTTGCATTAGGATATGCCTCTGCCATTTTCTTTGCCAGGTCATTCATATCTATCAAACATGCTTCAATAGTTGGAAACACATTCAACGCTTTTGATCTCTTATGCTCTAATTGGTCAGTTGGGGATATAAAAGTTACAGTAATGAATAAAATATAAACCCACATTATGATGCCTTTCTCCAATCAATTTCACACTTGAGATATTGTGCAGCAGCTTCAAACAAGAAAATATGTTCACGCCGTCGTCTACCAATCATAAACTTATTACAGAAGAAACAAAGAAGGCCGCGAACCTGGCCGGTCTTATGGTCATGATCGACATTTAGGGCAGACTTCTTAGGCTTTTTAGAACAGATCCAACATTTCCCATCAGCTACCGCAAGCATCTTTTTATAAATAGTTTCAGTAATGCCATATTTAGTACGGAGATATTTGTCGCGTCTCGTCAGTTTCATTTCGTCACAACGTCAATATTAAAATTTGGATCATACACTTGGATAATCTGCATATTATAATCCGTAATATCGTCACCCTCAAGAAAGTCGTTGAACTTCAGTGCTTTTGCTTGCACGACAGCATCTTCCAATGACGCGGCTTTTACTTCACACCCGCACCACACACCTATAGCAGCCCCTACGTTATATGATTTTAACTTTCCAGTAGCCATTACAATAGCTCCTTTTTCATAATCACTGTCATGTGTATATTATCATCGTCTTCTGATTGAGCAAATAAGAAAGGTGAATATCCTTCGTAACCAAGGGCTTCTATCTGACTTTGTAAAGTTGTAGCAACACTATCCTGCACAACAATAAAGTTTCGCATTAGTCTACCTCTCTTCGTTGTGAACCTTCCTCAACGAACCACCAACTGTTTTGCCGCTTCAATGTCGTAATAAATCCACGTTTAGGATAATGCCTGTTCTTTGTAATATGTAGATCCGATCGTGACCCGTCCTCTTCGTCAGGCTTGAGCATATCGAAGGCAGTATCGGCAGCATATTCAAGTTCACCTGTTTCTTTATAGCCTTGAAGACTTGCAGCGCCATACGTACCTCTATTTTTTTCTGATACAAGGATTATGTGATGCCCATATTTTTTTAGAGCTTCTAATTTGTGAACCCATTGCTCTAGTGATTCTCTCCGGTATGTAACCGATGAAGCCACTTTCTGAACCGAATCCACCACGATAAGGCATGGACAGTCCAGCATGTCCAGGTCGGACTCCAGACTAGACATGCTATGCCGGAGGTATAGCTGGTGCGTGGCTTCCGCAATCTTTTCTTTATCTCCACCAAAGGCTTTATGAACGTGCCACTTGATAACACTGGTTCCTTGTTCAAAGTCGTAGTAGAGTACTGGCCTTCGTCTGCCAACCGATAGGGATATTTGCAGAGCCAATGTTGACTTACCCGCAGCCGGTTCCCCTCCAATAAGCCAAACCCCAAACAGTCCACCAGTGGCTTCTGAAACTTTAGACAAGCAAGGGAGTGGAATACCGACAGGTGGTTTAACGTCCTGTCCCATTTGGCTCGACAATGGGGAGAGAGTATTTCTGGTGTGTGTGTGTGCATCTATCAGCCCCTTCAATGCCAGTATTGAATAGTCACCACTTGCTACTTGATCCGAAGCCTCATTGACGAGACTGGAAATAATTCGTTTCCTAGCAAGTGCTCCGTGTATCGCCTGGATCTCAGGAATTTCTCCGTTTTCGATTTCCTTAATGAAGGTTCGTAATTCTCCTGCATCTGCATCGTGGACTTCCGTAGCCGCAAGCCAGACAGTCTTTGCATGGATTCCATCCCCGTTAAGCGATCCATCCTTAACGAGTCCTGTGAGTGCTGTATATATGACCTTCCCAAGCTTCGATAACTCGTCTTTGTTGACATTTTTCAAATCCATTTCACCATGTATGACTGCATACAGTACAGCCTTTTCAAGATCAAGATTGAGCGGAAGTACTCTTTCAAATTTTTGTCTCACAATTACCTCGGAACGTGGTAAACATCACCGTTGAGTTTTATTTTCAGATCTTCGTAAGGATGAACAACTCGCCGTTGAAACTCATCTTTTACTTGCTCAAGAGCACCAACGATTTCATTCATAATTCTGTAGTTATGTCCAGCACTCGCAAGATAATCAAGAATAACAGTGGTTATTTTGAAATTTAATTCACCAGCACCGACAGGATCTTTTTTTGCAGATTCACGAAACTCTGGTGCTATATACGGCATTATGCCCTCAATGCTTTTTGGTGATACCTAATCAACTTATTTAACCTCGCAACTGCTTCTTGTTTATCAGTCTTTCCAAAAAGGTCTTTACGCATCGCAGAAGCAAACAATTTTTTGCTTTCTGCTTGATTGTGTTTTAATCCAAAAAAGGAATACAGACTATTCAGTTTTTGGGCTGTAGACAATGATTTCTCATAAATTTTCATCAATGGTGAATGTTCAACATATCCACCAAGACACCCAATACTCCCACAATATTTGTACAGAATCCACTGGTGGACTGTTTGACGTGACTTATCTACAGTGAGATTAGAACCATCGATATACCAATCTAATAAGCAAACAGCTTTATCAGGTAACAACACAAATTCTTGTTTGAAATCTTGAATGCGCTGTAAGGCAGCCTTTCGTTCTGTTTTTGAAATTAACATCGTCGGTCCTTTCGGTAAAATGTAAGGTACTAGGTGCCCCCCTGTAAAGAGTCCTTTATCTATCCCATCTTTTTAACCCCCATCGTCCTTCTGGTTTACACACGCTATAATGAGGACATTGTGATTTCCCACATTTGAATTCACGACACAATGGAAGCTTTTTTATATCTTTCGGTTTATTCGACTTCAATGCAGCTTGCAATAATTTACGAACCGTAATCAACTGAGTTCGATACTTCGTAAGATCAGCTTTAGAAATATGAACGTTGTAGGCTCGATATTGAGGATATGTACCCCATCCTTCGCTTCGTGGTGCGGGTAGACTCAGCATGAGTGTCACCAGCCTACCATCTTCAGACTTTTTACCAGCCATGTAAATAACAAGTTGCTCCAAGTACAAGCCAAGATCAGACTTGGATTGCTCATACTTACTTCTGCTTGTCTTCAATTCACCTGGGATACCCTCTTTGCACCAGTCTGGCGAG
>Ga0184637_10001501_pt1 | contig 15733 bp, 13 predicted proteins | sample PLM3_127_b2_FD_133143 | JGI IMG/M metagenome (GOLD analysis project Ga0184637, IMG submission 133143) | Groundwater sediment microbial communities from an aquifer in East River, Colorado, USA - PLM3_127_b2 | ecosystem: Environmental > Terrestrial > Soil > Riparian zone | place: USA: East River...
GATGGAGCTCTACACCGCGATCGCGATCGCGTTTGCACGCAACCCGATGCTGCTCGCCAACATCGGCTGGGATCTCCAGTCGCTGTCGAAGGGCCGCTTCCTGCTCGGGCTCGGCACCCAGATCCGGCCGCACATCGAGAAGCGCTTCTCGATGACGTGGTCGCGGCCCGCGGCGCGGATGCGCGAGATGGTGCTCGCGATCCGGGAGATCTGGCGCTGCTGGGCCGAGGGGGGACGCCTCGACTTCCGCGGCGAGTTCTACCAGCACACGCTGATGACGCCGGCGTTCAACCCGGGCGCGAACTCGTTCGGGAATCCGCCGATCTTCCTGGCCGGCGTCGGGCCGCGCATGACCGAGGTGGCCGGCGAGGTCGCCGACGGCTTCTTCGTTCACCCACTGAACAGCGCGAAGTCGATCGCGGAGGTGACGCTGCCCGCGCTCGAGCGCGGCCTCGCCGCGTCGGGGCGCGCGCGCAAGGACGTCAAGCTGTCGTTCCAGATCATGATCGCGAGCGGCACCGGCGACGAGGAGATCGAGCGCACCCGCAACCTGACGAAGGGGCAGATCGCGTTCTACGGGTCGACGCCCGCCTACCGGGTCGTGCTCGACGTCCACGGCTGGGGCGACCTCCAGCCCGAGCTGAACGCGCTGTCGAAGCGCGGCCAGTGGGGCGAGATGACCGGCCTCGTCACGGACGAGATGCTCGAGGCGATCGCGGTCTGCGCTCCGATCGGCCAGGTCGCCGCGCGCGTGCGCGAGCGCTGCGGACCGCTGGCTGACCGCGTGAGCCTGCTCGCGCACTGGTCGAGCGATCCCGAGCCGTGGGCCGACGTCGCGCGCCAGCTCGCCGGCTAGACAGACTAGCTGCTAGAACTTCTCGCGCCCCGACCTCGCGTCGCAGGCTCCCGGCGTGTCGAGCGTATTCGGACCGCCCGAGCTGTAGACGCCGGATGCGACGCAGGTGGTGCCCGGCATCGCGCCGGGCAGACCGCCGAAGCCGGCCGCTGGCCGGACGTAGGCGAAGAAACTGGGGACGCTGTCGCCGTCGAGATCTGCGCGCGTCTCGGCCGTGAAGCGGGTGAGCGCCCCGGTGCCGCTCGGGTCATCCGCGCTCACCATGTACTGGAACACCACCCCGCCCTCGGGCCTCCAGCCGATGCGGTCGAAGCGCGTGCCCCCGGGCCACGGCAACCGCTGCGTGCCTGGCAAAGCTGCCGGCACCGGCGACAGCACGCTGACGTAGGTGCCGAACTCGCCGTAATAGGCGTCCTCGGTGGTGGCGATCCCCTTGAGATGGGTCAGCGTCTCGGTCGCCCGGGTGCGGAGCTGGTAGCGGAGAAAATTCGGCACCGCGATCGCAGCGAGGATGCCAACGATTCCGAGCACGATCATCAGCTCGATCAGCGTGAAGCCGTTGCGGCGTTGACAGCTCGGGGACAAGGCGACTCCGGAAGCCCGCCGGAAACGGGCTCAACCTGCGAGCATCGACCCACCGACGCCACCGCCTGAGCGTGATCTGCGGTGCCCGCGCGGGCAGGGCCCCTATGCTCTGGCGCCAATGTCACGCCTGATCGAGTACTTCTGGCGGTTCCTGCCGGCCGTCCGGCGCACCGAGCGCGGGCGGGCGCTGTTCTTCACCGGCCTGCTGCTGCTGGTGAACGCGGCGCAGACGGTGGGCCTCGCCGGCTCCGAGGCATTGTTCCTCAGCGAGCTCTCTGCGCGGCGACTGCCGCTGGCCTTCGTAATCGCCGCGTTGGTCGCGGTGTTCGGCTCGGGGCTGTACGCGGCCCGTGTCGGCAGCGCCCGCAACGACGTGCTCTTCGCGCAGATGCTGCTCGGCGCCGGTGTGATCCTCGCGGTCTTCCCGCTGGTGGCGCCCGAGCCCGACGCGCCGGTGTTGTTCGGGCTCGTTGCCGCGTTCTACCTGACGCAATGCGTGTTCACGAACCACTTCTGGACCTTCGCCGGCGACTACTTCGACACGCTGACCAGCAAGCGCCTGGTGCCGGTGTTCGCCGTCGGATCGAGTACGGGCGGCCTGTTCGGAGGCGCGATCGGAGTGCTCACCGCGCGCGCACTGGGACCGCTGGCGACGATCGCGGTATGGGGCGCGTTGTTGTGCGCTGCGGCGGCCTCGCTCGTGCTCGCACGGCGCTCGCTGCGGCGCTGGGGTCCGCTCGATCAGCACGAGGCCGACGAGACCAGCGTCGCGGGGATCCGCGGCGCGATCACCTACGTGCGCGGGTCGCGACTCGGCCGCTGGCTGGTGCTGTCGTCGATCGGGATGGTGCTGGCGCAGTTCGTCGCGCAGTACATCTACTCGGACGTCTTCGTCCGCGCCCACCCCGACCCCGCCGCGCTGGCCGTGTTCATCGCCGGCTACCTCGCGCTGACCAACCTGGTGGAGGTCGCGCTCGAGCTGTGGGTCACGCCGTGGCTGATCCGGCGCTTCGGCGTGGCGGGCTCCCACATCGTGCATCCCGCGCTGACGGTCGCCAGCTTCGTCGCGCTGTTCGCATCGCCGCTGCTCGGCGCCGCGATCGCCGCGCGCGCCACTCGCGAGCTGATCGACAACGCCGTGGCCCAGCCGGTGCGCACGCTCGTATTCAACGCGCTGCCGCTTCGCTTCCGCGGGCGGATCCGAGCGTTCCTCGAGGGCATCGTGGTGTACGCCGGCATGTGCGTGGCAGGGCTGCTGCTGCTCGCGCTCGAGACGCCGGGCCTGCGCGCCCTGTCGCTGATCGGCGGCGCCGCGGCGCTGCTGTACGCGGCCGCGAACGTCGGCGCGTGCCGCTCCTATCTGAACACGCTGCTCGACGGCATCCGCACCGGTCGCCTCGACCTGGCGGATCTCGACGATGAGATCGGAGATTGGGAGGCCGCGCGCCTCGCGGAGCTGTGCGACGAGCTGCTCCGCGCGGAATCCCAGCGCCCGTCGCGCTCGCTGTATCAGCTGATCGTCAGTCTCGGGCAGCGCGGAATCGCCGAGCCGCTGTTTCGGGGACTCTCACACCCGCTCGCGAGCGTCCGCGCCGAGTGTGCGCGCGCGCTGACCGGACACGACGACGCCCGGTCCGCACTGCGCGACGCGCTGACCGATCGCGACGCCGAGGTGCGGCTCGCCGCGATCGAGGCTCTGCGCGGCGGAGCCGGCGCCGACCTCGCCGCATCCCTCGAGCCGCTGCTCGATGACCCCGATTGGCGCGTGCGCGCGGCCGCCGCGTCGGTTTCGCCCGCGACATCGGAGCACCTCGTCCGCATGCTCGAGAGCGAGGACCCCGATGCCCGGCTCGCCGCGCTCGCCGTCGCAGGTGCTCGGCAGACCGCGCTGATCGCGCGCGGCGTCGACGACGCGGACCCGCTGGTGCGGGCTGCGGCGCTCGAGCGGATCGCCACCGTCGCTCCAGACCGCGTGCCGGCGGGCGCGATCGCGCGCGCGCTCGAAGCTGCGGATGCGCGCGTGCGCTGCGCCGCGCTGCGCGCTGCGGGCCGCGATCCGGGCAGCGTCGGTCGTGATCAGATCGCCCGGGCACTGCGCGATCCGGCCGCAGAAGTGCGCGAGCTCGCCGTCGCCGCGCTCGCCGGCAGTGGCGAGGCGGGCGTCGAGGCGGCGCTCCCCTATCTCGACGACGCGAGCGAGTCTTCCGCGAGTGCCGCGCTGATGGCGGTCGCCTCCGGCGAGCATCCGCGCCGGAAGCATTTCCTGGTGTCAGAGCTGTACCGACGCGCGGCGCTCGCCTGGTTCGGGATCGTCGGCGCTTCGCACCTGCTGCCCGCCGACGCCCCGGCCAAGCGCCTCCTGCACGCCGCCGCCGCCGACGCGATGGTGCGCCATCGGCGCCTCGCGTTCCGCACGCTCGAGCTGCTCGAGGGCACGCGTGTGGTGCGCAGAGTCGAACGGACGCTGCGCTTCGGTGGTCCGCGCTCGCGCAGCGATGCGCTCGAGGTGCTCTCGAACCTCGGCGACCGCGCAGCGGCGCGACTGCTCGTGCTGATGCACGAGCCGGGGCCGCTCGAGGAGCGGTTGGCAGCACTGGGTCCAACCGTCGCCGTGCCGGCGACTCGCGCCGCCTTCCTCGTCGACGCGCGGCGATCCGACGATCGCTGGATGCGGATTGCAATAGCGGCGGCCGATGCGCACGTGGGCGACACTCCCGGCGCCGACTCGACGCTGATGGAACGACTACTCGCCCTCAAGAGCGTGCCGTTGTTCGAGAGCCTGACTCTCGACCAGCTCGACGCCGTGCTGCGCCTCGCGCGCGACACCGCGTTCCTGCCCGGCGAGGTGATCGTGCGCGAAGGGGACGCGGGAGGCGAGCTCTACCTGCTGCTCGAGGGCAGCGCGGAGGCCTGGCTCGACTACGGTGGTCCGCGCAGCCGACGCCTGTCTACGATCGAGGCCGGGGGCTACTTCGGCGAGATGGCGATCCTCGACGACGAGCCGCGCAGTGCCACCGTGGTCGCGCGCGACCCAGTGCGACTGCTCGCACTCGACGGCGAGAGTCTGAAGGCGCTCGTGCTCCAGATGCCGGAGATCGCATTCGAGCTGCTGCGGGTGATGACGGCTCGGGTGCGCGCGTCGGAGCGGCAACTGCTCGAAGGTTCTCACTAGCACCTCCGCGCGGTTGCGGGAAGTCGGGTCGAGGTGCATCCTGCGGCCGCAGGGGGTGGAGGAGCGCTTGATCACCATCGTTATGTCGAAGGTGATCCGGAGCCCGAGGGCTCGGGTCTGGCGCGCGCTTGTTTCACCCGACGAGCTGATCCGCTGGGACGAGCGCCGCGTATCACTCGAAGAGCCGATCCCCGACTATCCCGCTCCGGGGCATTCTGCCCGATGGCGCTGCTGGCTGGGCTCGGTGACCGTTTCGCACCGCGAGGATCCGCTGGAAGTGATCCCGGCAGAGCGGCTGCGGTCGGCCGTCCGCCTCGGGTCGTTCGAGTTCGAGGAGACCTACACGCTGGCCGACGAGGCCCCCGACGGAACGCGCCTGTCGCTGCGCCTGGTCGCGAACAACACCGTTCCGGTGCTCGGCGGTGAGCTCGACCGTTTCGACGTGCGGCGGCTGTCCGCGGAGCGCGTCGACGAGACGCTGGCGCGGCTTGCGCGCTGGTGCGAGCAAACACCGGAAAGCACGGCGACCCATGGCTAGCCCTTCCAGAACGTGTGCCAGCTCGGCCACTCCTGCGGCAACGTGCCGCGGCCCGCGTGGTGCTCGGGCCAGTTCGCAGGCTCCTGGTCGAGCGGCCGCTCGGCCGTCTCGACCCCGTACCAGAGACGGTGCACGCGCCGCACGAACAGCCACGCGTCTTCCCGGCGCTCGTAGCTGTCCTGGTAGTGGATCGCCTGCTCGATCCAGCGCTCGCCGTCCTGGATCTGCCCGCGGCAATAGACGCTGCCCGTCGCGTGCCGCGCGTCTTGGAAGTCGATCAGGTGGTTGCCCACGAACAGGATCGACACGCCGATCGCGCGTAGCGACTCGAGCCAGGACGCGCGCAGCGCTTCGCGCCCCGATCGGTCGCGACCCACGCGCACGGCGGGCACGAAGAGCGAGACCAGCAGGTCGACGTCGCGCGCGTCGATCGCCCAGGCGTAGCGATACGCGAGCTGGCGGATCTCGTCGCGGGCAACGCAGCGCTCGAGTGCCGTCATGCCGTCGCCACCGGTGGGTCCGCTCACGCGCGAGATTCTACACCGCAGGTGCTAGTGTCGGCGCGCGGATCAAGCATGCCCGGACCCAGGCCGTCTGCCGCTCTCGGACTCTGTGTCGCAGCTGGCGTCGCGGCCGGCTGCGCCGCCTCGACCCAGAGCATCCGCATCGAGTGCGTGCCGCAGCAGGTCACGCTCTACGTCGACGGACGCCTGCTCGAGGGCCCCGCGGACGAGATCGTGCTGCGCACGGACCAGCCGCACAAGATCTACGTGAAGGGCCCGGGCTTCGAGCCGAAGCTGGTCGTGCTCGAGCCGGAGGTCGACGCGGACGGCCGCCACAGCCTCGGCCCAGGCGAGCTGTGCATCGAGGTCGTGCCGATCGGGATGGGACGCGAACTCGAAGTCGAGGTCGAGCGCGACGTCGAGGTGGAAACGCCGCCACGCTAGCTGTCAGCCGGAGGTGGCCGGGACCAGCGGCAGGTCGATCACGAAGTTCGTCCCTTCCCCCGGCTCCGACTCCACGGTGATGCTTCCGCCGTGGCGTTCGATGATGCCGTGGGAGAGCGAGAGGCCGAGGCCGGTGCCCTCGCCGACCGGCTTGGTGGTGAAGAACGGGTCGAAGATCCGGCTGCGCACATTCTCGGGAATGCCCGGCCCGTTGTCGCCGAACTCGAGGCGCACGCCCAGCGGACCGGGCCGGGTCCGGATCGCGATCTGCCCCTGGTCCTTCATCGCGTCGCAGGCGTTCATCAGCACGTTCAGGAACACCTGGTTCAGCTGTCCGGCATAGCAGCGAACGCGCGGAATCTCGCCGTAGTCGCGCTTTACGATGACCCCGTTCTTGAAGCGCGGCTCCATCAGCGCCAGCGTGCGGTCGATCTCCTCGTGCAGATCGGCGTCCTGCAGCTCGGCGTGGTCCATGCGCGAGAAGGTGCGCAGGTCCTGGACGATCTTCTTCACCCGTTCGGTGCCCTCGCGACTGCGGGACAAGAGCTTCGTGATCGCCTCGCGCACGCGTTCGGTGTCGCCCCCACTGCGTTGAGCGTCGACGAGCTTGCGGATGAACTCGTCGAGCAGCTGGAGGTTGGCGTGCACGAAGCCGATCGGGTTGTTGAGCTCGTGCGCGACCCCCGCCACGAGTTGGCCCAGGCTCTTCATCTTCTCGGCCTGCACCAGCTGGGCTTGGGTGTCCTGCAGCTCGGCGGTGCGCTCCTCTACGCGCGCCTCGAGCGTCTCGTTGAGCTTCGCGATCTCGTCGAAGGCCTTCGCGTTCTCGATCGCGATCGAGCTCTGGTTGGCGAGCGTGCGCAGCAGCGTGCGGTCGTCGCCCACCAGTCGGTCGCCGGAGATCTTCCGGCCAATCGCGATCACGCCGAGCAGATCGACCCCGTAGAGGATCGGAACCAGGAGCTCGACCTCGAGCGTGTCGAACACGTCCCGGCACGCCTCGCGGTACTCGACGTCGGGCTCGTCGTCGAAGTCGACGCGAGAGAGATCCTCGCGCCGCATCCACAGGTGCTTCCAGATCGGATGGTCCGAACGGACCTCGGTGGCCAGGTCGTTCTCGTCCCACTCGCCGCGTGAGGCCGCCGAGCGCAGCACCTTTCCGTCGTCGTCGACCATCATCACCATCGCGCGCTCGACGCCCATCGTGTCGGTCAGCGCGAGCAGGATGCGGTCGGCGATCTCCGGCAGCGAGAGCATCGACACCATCGCCTCGGAGATCTCGCGCACCGCCACACGGTAGGTCTCGCGATCCCGGTCGAAGAAGCGGTCGACCAGGTTCTGGAGCCGGTTGCGCAGCGGGTTGAACGCGAGGATCGCGAAGAAGAGGAACGTCACCTGGAACCAGCGGAAGCTGATGCTGAGCCGCGACACAGCGGCGTCGGCAAACGTGATCAGGAAGGCGAACACGCCGGTGATCGCGAGCGTCGCGGCTCCGTAGGCGGCGGACGACTTTGCGACGTTGCGCACCTCGAAGAGCTGCCGGCGCAAGATCCCGTAACCGACGGCCACCGGGAACAGGAACGACCACAACAGCGCCACGTGACTGGGGAGGTGCGTCCTCAACAGCCATTCGGTCAGGTAGATCAGCAGGATCGGGCCGAAGCTGACCACGGCCGCCCAGAACATCAGGTCCGCACGGCCGCGCAGCGGGCCGTCGCCCTGGCGGCGGCGCTCGACGCCGACGATCGCGAGCGACGCCACGAGCAGGAGCTGCGTGAAGAAGTAGGAGAGCGTCAAGCCGAGGCCGACGGGCGCTCCGAGCGCGCGCTCCGACAGCGAGAACGCCGCGAGGCCTAGCGCCGCGGCGTAGGGCAGGAGCTGCACGCGCCGGTGTCGCACCACCCAGCCCGGCTCGATCGGATAGGTGGTGAAGAGGTGGAAGATGGTGGCGCCGATCAGCGGCGCATTCACCAGCATCCGCGGCCAGCCCAGCGCGATCAGGTTGGTCTGCGGAAACGTCGCCAGCTGGGTCGCCATCGCGCAGCAGAAGAGCAGCAGCGTCCACGCTTCGCTGCGATCGGGCTTGAGCCACCACGCGGTGCCGCCCGTGACGAGGTAGAGCGCCGCCACCAGCACCATCAGTGCGTGCAGCGCGGTGAGCGTCGGCGTCTGGGTCCAAGCGACGGGCTCGGGCGCCAGCGTCACCTCGACGCGGCGCCCGTCCTGCTTCTCGAGCAGGTAGGTGTTGGGGCGCGCGGGGTCGAGGCCTCCGACGCCGTCCCGCAACACCTCGTGATAGGGGCGCCCGTTCATCGCCACGATCAGGTCGCCGCGAGCGGCCTCGCTCGCGCGCGCCGAAGGCGACACCTCCTCGATCACCGAGGTCGTCGCGATCCGCGTGTGCGTGAACGGGTGGTAGAGGCGGTCGCCCGGAGCGCGCAGCGCCGCGAGCGAGAGCACGATCGCCCCCACCGCCCAGACGAGGAAGAGCGCGGCGACGGCGCGGCGCGCCCTCAGCGTGGACGACGGGTTCATAGGGCTCCAGACACCCGGCCCGAAGCTACGACCCCACCCGGGCCGATGTCAAAAAACCGGCCGTCCGTGCGGGCGCGCAGCGAGGCGAAGCTCGGCTAGGGCTCGCGGCGGTCGCTGTTGAGTGCAGCGGGCGCGGGTGCGGGTGTCCCGTAGTTGTAGCCGCGGGTGTTCAGGCCCATCACGCCGCCGGGGGTTCCGTCCTGTGTCTCGGCCTGTGCGCGGAGCCGGTCGATCATCTGGGCGAGCACCATCGCCATCTCCTCGCCGCCCGGATCTGCCTGACAGGAGGGCCCCGCGTTGCCGGCGGCCTGGTCTGCCCGCGCGGTGGCCACGACACCCGGCGAGAGCAGGGCCAGAGTCGCGAACAGGCAGAGCCAACCCACGAGGGTGGCGAGCCTCCTCAACAGGAGGCCCGGATCGACCGGCGGCGACGTGGAAGTCATGCGCATCTCCGACTGGTGATAAGATCGAGGGGCTCCTACGGCGTTTTTCGGCAGCAGGGCACGCGACCTTGAGCCCGCGACATCCGCGAGCGGGGGACCGATGCGCATCGTGAGCTTCGAGCGATCGGCGCGGCGCAGCACGCCCGAGGCCGCACCCTCGCCCGGATCCGACGCGCTCGGCGCCGCCGGATTTGCGCTGGACGCGTTTGCGCCGCGCGGACGCGGCGCGCGCCGGCTGGGTTGCCTGATCCACGCCGGTCCCGACGCAGGCTCAGTCGTCGATCTCTCTCGCGCGCTCGCCGTGAAGCTCGCGTTGGGGGACGCCGGGGCGCCCGAGGCCGAGGCGGAATCGCTGATTCCCGCGGACGCGATCTCCTTCCTCACCCGCGGCCCGCACGCGCTCGCCGCTGCCCGCGAGGCGCTCGACTTCGTTCGCGACTCCCTGGAGCGCTACGACGCTCCCGACCTCCGCGCGGCCGGCATCGTGTTGCCCCGCTCGGCGGTGCGCCTCCACGCTCCAGTGCCGCGGCCGGGAAAGATCATCGGCGTCGCGCGCAACTACCCCGACCACGCGCGCGAACGGGGCGACGTCGCGCCGCCCGAAGAGCCGGTGCTCTTCATCAAGGCTTCGTCTTCGGTGATCGGACCCGACGACGAGATCGTGGTGCCGGGGGCGGTGCAACAGCCCGACTACGAAGGCGAGCTCGCCGTGGTGATCGGTCGTCCCGCGCACCGCGTCACGGCAGAGGCGGCGATCGCGGTGATCGCCGGCTACTGCGCCGCCAACGACGTCACCGCGCGCGACTTCCAGAACACGCGCGGCCAGGGCTTCCTCGGCAAGTCGTGCGACACTTTTGCTCCGTTGGGGCCCGCGCTCGTCACGGCCGACGAGATCCCGGATCCGCAGGACCTCGGCCTCGTCACCCGCGTGGCGGGCGAGGTGGTGCAGTCCGCGCGCACCAAGGACATGCACTTCTCGGTGGCTCAGATCATCGCGTTCGCGTCGCGCCTCTTGCTGCTCGAGCCCGGCGACGTGATCCTCACCGGGACCCCGGCCGGTGTCGGCGCAGCTCGGGAGCCCGCGCGCTGGCTGCGCGACGGCGACGTCGTCGAGGTCGAGATCGAGCGCGTTGGGCGGCTGGTCAACTACGTGCGCGCCGAGCGGGGGTCCTGAGCCCGCAACGGAGCTGCGCGCCTCACTCGGGCGTGTAGCGCAGCAAGAGCCGCTCACCGCTCCGGTAACCCTGGCGCATCTTGTCGCGCCAGGTGGCGATCTCGCGCGGATACTTGCGCTCGTAGACCCCGAGCAGACGCTCGAGCAGTGCTTCGCCGTTCTTCACTGACTCGGCGCGCGCGTCGAAGTGGGGCGCGTTCCGGAACGCCTCGTTGCGGCCGATCATCTGCTTCCAGCGGCCGTGATCGCCGACCCAGATTCGCGCGCGATCGCGGCCCGCCGCCAGCGCGCGGCCCTTCCAGGTGGCGGGCGCCGTGTTGATCACGACCGCGCCGTCGAGCCAGCCGTACCAGACCTCGCCGTGGCAGGTGCTCTCGCTGCCGTCGGTGCGCAGCGGCGAGATGTAGACGAACGGGCTCGTCTCGAGCAGCTCGCCGGGAAGAGCGTCCGCCGCCCAGGCCACGCGCGCCCGGCCGACCAGCGGCCAAAGTGCCAGGCCTGCGCACGCGCCCAGAAATTCTCGTCGATCGATCAAATCCCGGATCCCTGACCTTCCTCGCCAAAGTGGATTCCGCACTCGCGGTTTCCGGAGCTCTCCCACCACCAGCGGCCAGCGCGGGAGTCCTCTCCGGTGCGGATCGCCCGCGAACAGGGTTCGCAGCCCACCGACGGATAGCCCTGTGCGTGCAGGCGATTGGTAGGGACGTTGTGGACGCGCACGTAGTCGAGCACCTGCTCGCGCGTCCAGTCGGCGATCGGGTTCAGCTTGACGATGCCGCCGTGCGTGTGGTCGAGCTGGATCTTGGGCGTGTCGTTGCGGGTGAGACTCTGATCGCGGCGCAGGCCGGCGACCCAGGCGTCGAGCTCGGACAGGTACTGCTTCAACGGCTCGACCTTGCGCACGCCGCAGCAGCGCTGGCGCTTCTCGACCGACTCGTAGAAGAGATTCATCCCGTGCTCGCCGACCATCGCCGCCACCGCGGCGGTGTCGGGGAACAGCACCTCCACCCGCTTGTCGTAGCGCTCGCGAACGCGGTCGATCAGATCGTGGGTCGCCTGCGGCAGCCGCCCGGTGTCGAGCACGAACACGCGCGAGTCCGGATCGATCCGGTGCATCATGTCGAGCAGCACGAGGCCTTCGGGCGCCCCGAACGAGCACGAGAGGGCGATTCGGGGCCGAAAATTCTTGAGTGCCCAAGTGAGGATCTCTTGGGGGCTCCAGCTCTCGACATCGCTCGAGCGGATCACTCCCAGAAGCTCGCGTGAGAGCGGTTTGCGGCGATTCGGCGGCATCGGACTCCACTGACTATCGGAGAAACCGTACCGGAACTCGAGCGATTTTCAACAAATCCCTAGTTAGTCACCGTATTTCCGGTGCTCTTCGAGCCTTCGGCCAGCGCCTCCCGCACCGAATCGAGATCGCGCCGCACGCCCGCGTCGGCCGGCGCCAGCGTCGCGGCGCGTTCGAGCTGTGCGGCGGCGCCGGCGAGGTCGCCTCGCCAGGAAAGCACCCGCCCGAGGTTCTGCAGCGTCTGGACATCGTCGGGGTTTCCGCGCAGCGACGCACGGTAGTGCGCCAGTGCCTCTTCCGTCTGCCCGGCGCGAAGCCGGATGTTCCCCAGGTTGTTGTTCGCTGCCGGGTGGTCTGGATCGATCGCGATCGCCGCGGCATAGCTGCGCGCGGCCTCTTCGATCCGGCCCTGCTGGGCCTGGACGACGCCGAGGTTGTAGAGCAGCAGCGGGTTGCGCGGGGTCGCGGCCAGCGAGGCCCGGTAGAGAGTCTCGGAGTCGCGCCAGACGCGCGCGCGCGCGTGGCTCGCGACGCCAGCCGCCAGCAGGATCGCAGTCGCCAGCACACCGGACGCGACCCGGATCGCGGGACGCCGCGCGCCCAGTGCCGCGATCCCGTCGCGAGCGCCCCACGCGATCGCGATGAACACACCGAGCAGCGGCACGTAGGTGTAGCGGTCGGCGATGCCCTGGGGCCCCACCTGGACCAGCCCGATCACCGGGACCAGCGTGCCCAGGTACCAGAGCCAGCCGACGGCCGCGTACGGGCGGCGCCGCGCGCGCAGCGCCGCCGCGGTGATCGCCACCAGCGCGACACCCGCCGCGACCACGGTCGCGGCCGACCAGGGCTCGCCGCCGAGCTCCGGGGCATAGGGATGCGGGTACAGGATCGAGAGCTCGCTCGGCCAGAGCACGAGCCCGAGGTAGCGGAAGCAGGCGACCGCGGCATTGGCGAGGCGCAGTCCCAGCGGCACGTCGGGTGCCTCGACCCGGGCGATCTGCTGCGCCGCGAACGCGGTGATGCTGACGACCGCCGACAACGCGAAGAGCGGGAGCTTCTCGAGCAGCAACCGGCCGGAAGATCGCGGCACCACACCCGCGGCGCTCGGCCCGAAGCGGGTGCGTCCCAGCGGCCAGTAGTCGAGCAAGAGCAGCGCGAACGGCAGCGTCACGAGCATTGGCTTCGCCGCCAGCGCACAGGCGTAGGCGAGCGACATTCCCGCATAGCGCGCCGCACCGCCGCGCCGCGTCCACGCGACGTAGGCCAGAGCCGCGAGCAGACCGAAAGCGGTGCAGAGCAGCTCCTTGCGCTGCGAGACCCACGCCACGACCTCGACGTGGAGCGGATGCAGCGCGAACAGCGCGGCGACGAACGCGCTCGGGAGGCGCTCGCGCGTGGCGCCGAGCAGCAGCGCGAAGACCAGCGCTGTGTCGATCGCGTGGAGCAGCAGATTGGTGGCGTGATGTCCGCCGGCCCACCGCCCGTAGAGCTCGACATCGGCCATGTGCGAGAGCCAGGTGAGCGGGAGCCAGTTGCTGTCCTCGCGCGCGGTGAGCGCCCATGCCGCGCCTGCCGCAGAGAGCCCCTGCTGCACCTGCGCGTTGGACGTGACGTAGAGCGGGTCGTCCCAGGTCACGAATGCGAAGCGCGCCACCTGCCCGTAGACCGCCGCGGTGGCGAGCAGGATCACCAGCAGAGCGAGCAGGGTACGGGCGGTGTGCAAACCTAGTCTCCGAGCAGCTTCACGACGACGGAGACCTTGTCCTCCATGCGAACCGGGCGGTCGCGGCGGTCGTCGATCTTGAGCACGGTGCTGACGCGCAGGGCGCCCGCCGCGAAGACCGCCTCCTGCATCGAGTGCACGAGCGCGTAGATGTCGCCGAGGTCGCCCTCCAGCGTCGTGAACATCGGATCCAGCCGGTAGCGCACGCGGCTCTGCGCGCGCACCACTGCGAGTGCGGCCGCGACGTACCTCGAGACGCTGGTGCCGACTCCGATCGGCGAGATGCTGACGGCGGCGATCGCCATGGGTGCCTCCTGCATGGGCTAGGTCTCACGCACCCGCACTGCGGCGGGGTGGCGGACGGCGGCGGCGAGGGTCGAGACTCGCGTGGCGCCGCCGGGCAGCGCGAGGTCGGGCGCGAGATCGCACAGCGGCTCGAGCACGAACGGACGCGCCGCGATGCGCGGATGGGGCACGGCCAGATCGGGCTCCGCGAGCACCTGCTCGCCGTAGAGCAGCAGGTCGAGGTCGAGCGTGCGGGGGGCGTTGCGCACGCCGGTCCGCTCGCGGGCCTGGGTCCGTTCGATCGCCTGCAACTGGTCGAGCAGCGCGCGCGGCGAGAGGCGCGTGCGCACGCGCGCGACGGCGTTCAGGTAGAACCCCTGTTCGCCCGGCCCGACCGGATCGGTCTCGTAGACGCGCGACGCCACCACGTCGCGAACGCCCGGCAGCATGCGCAGCGCCGCGAAGCCGGCGCACAGATGGCGCTCGCGATCGCCGAGGTTGGATCCGAGCCCGACATACGTGGTGTGCTCGCCGGCGCGGGGCGACTCCGCGCGGCACAGATGGCGTATGGCGCCGTTCAGCACCGCAGCCGCCTCCCATTGCAGGGAGTGCCCGGCATACGCCACCCGGAACGGCCCGACGCGGTTCGGGAACACGAGCGCGGCGATCGCGTCGAAATCGGGGCGGATGGCGGGGTCCGCGCGACCGACCAGGATCAGTGTCTCGGTTGGATTCACACCGTCGCGCGGATCGGGCAGCGGCGTGTTGAAGAGCACTAGGCGCTGCACGAAGCCCGGAAAGCGCAGCGCGAAGTCCTGGGCCACCACGCCGCCGAGATCGCCGCCGACGAGCGTCACGCGCTCGAAGCCGAGCTCGCTGCGCAATAGCGCGTACAGGTCGGCGCTGTGCGACGCCGCGTCGCCGAAGCCGTCCGGCGCGACGTCGCTCTCCCCGAAGCCGCGCAAGTCGGGCGCCACGACGTCGAAGCCCGCCTCCGCGAGCGGGGCGATGTTGCGCCACCAGATGCGCGAGGTTTCGCGCCAGCCGTGCAGCAGCACGACGGGCTCACCCCCCTGCCCCTCGCGCACGTAAGACTGGTCGAAGCCGCGCGGCGCCGCGGTGCGGCGCGCGAAGCGGTCGGGGACCAGAGCGGGATCCGCCGTCACGGCGCGATCTTACAGCTACACTGCGCCGGCGTGGCGCCCCCGTTCGATCTTCGCTCGCCTGCGGCTCGCTGCGCGCGGCCTACGGCCGCTTGCCCGTTCGATCTTCGCTCGGCTCCGCCACGCTGCGCGCGGAGGGCCGCTTGCCCACGGACCAGCCTCCCGCGCTCGTAACGCGAGTTCCGGGCCCGCGCTCGCGCGAGCTCGCCGCGCGGCTCGCGCGCGTCGAGTCGCGCAACGTGACCTGCCTGGGCCCCGAGCCGCCGATCTTCTGGCAGCGCGCCTCGGGCGCGAACGTCTGGGACGTCGACGGCAACCGCTACGTCGATCTCGGCGCGGCGTTCGGCGTGGCGAACGTCGGTCACGCGCACCCGCGCGTGGTGCGGGCGGTGTCGGAGCAGGCGGCGACGCTGCTCCACGGGATGGGCGACGTGCACCCGTCGCCGGTCAAGGTGGAGCTGCTGGAGGCGCTGGCGCAGCGCTTCCCGGGCGGCGGTCCGGCACGTGCGGTGCTGGGCTCGTCGGGCAGCGACGCGGTCGAGATCGCGCTGAAGACGGCGGCCCTCGCGACGGGTCGGTTCGGGGTGGTCGCGTTCGAGGGCGGCTACCACGGCCTCGCGATCGGTGCGCTCGACGCAACGCACCGCGCGGAGTTCCGCGCGCCGTTCGCCGCGCGGCTGGCGAACGCCACCGCCTTCGCGCGCTTCGGCGACGCGGCCGACGTGCGGCGCGCCGCAGCCGCGTGCCCGGCGCCGGTCGGCGCCGTGCTCGTCGAGCCGATCCAGGGCCGCGCCGGCGAGCGGGTGCCGCCGCCGGGCTTCCTCTCCGCGCTGCGCAGTCTGTGCGACGCCGAGGGCTGGCTGCTGATCGCCGACGAGGTCTACACCGGCTTCGGTCGCACCGGCGCGTGGTTCGCCTGCCAGCACGAGGACGTGCGGCCGGATCTCTTGTGCGTTGGAAAGGGATTGGCCTCGGGCATGCCGATCTCCGCATGCGTCGGGCGCGCCGAGGTGATGGACGC
>Ga0184637_10001502_pt1 | contig 15732 bp, 12 predicted proteins | sample PLM3_127_b2_FD_133143 | JGI IMG/M metagenome (GOLD analysis project Ga0184637, IMG submission 133143) | Groundwater sediment microbial communities from an aquifer in East River, Colorado, USA - PLM3_127_b2 | ecosystem: Environmental > Terrestrial > Soil > Riparian zone | place: USA: East River...
CTCCGCCGGCTGCGCGAGCCATCGCCGGTTCGACATCGCGACCACCGCGCAGAAGTTGCAGGCGAAGGGACAACCGAACGACGAGCTGTGGGCCGCGGTGCGCGAGCCCAGGTAGTCGGTGTGAAGATAGTCGTCCATCGAGACGAGGTGGTACGGGAGATCGGGAAGCTCTTCGAGCGGAGTCGGCGGGCGAATCGGGTTCTCGTGGATGCCGCGCTCGTCCTTCCACGAGAGGTTCAAGACGTCGGCGAACGACCCGCCCGATCGCAGGACGCCCAGGAGATCGAGGAGCGCCATCTCTCCCTGGGAGCGAACGACGAAGTCGACGCACCCGGACTTCAAGATCGTGACGGCGTGCTGGGTCGGGAAGTAGCCGCCCCAGACGATCGGAACCTGGGGGAGCGACGCCTTGACCTGCTTCGAGACCGACACCGCCTGGGTGAGCTGCGGCCCCGGCATCACCGTCGCGGCGAGAACGCTCAGTTCGTTTCGAGGCGCGTCCTTCAGGATCTCGAGGATCGCGGCCCCGGGATCTCTCTCGAGGTTTCCGTCGACGATGCGGAAGCTCTCCCGGCCCTCGAGAACCGCCGCGAGGGACAGCAGAGACAGAGGAAGCGGCTGTTTTCCCGGCGTCGTCGAGAGCGGGTTGTAGAGAACGATCATGGTTTTCTCATCACGATGAGGAAGTGGTCCCCCCATTGCCGCACACCGGGACAGGAGGCGACCCGGTCCTCGAGCTTCTCGAGAGCCCGCACGAATCCCGGATGGCGCGCCGCGAAGCCTTCGAGGTACGGCGGCGGGACGAGAAGCCCGAGGGACCGAAGCGCGATGCGCTCGAGACCCGCCGCGGCGAACGTCCGTTCGACCTCGGCCGGAGTGTAGTACCTCGTCCAGACGGTGCGTCCGTAGAAAGGCACCGGAACGAAGTCGCGGGAGAAGCGCACGCGCAGGCGATTCCAGTCCCGCCGGATCCCGTAGAGAGCGATCTCCCACGGAGAGACGCGTCCGATGATCGAGGCGACGAAGAGGCCTCCCGGCTTCAATCTCTCCGCGATCCAGGCGGCGGCCGCGCCGAGATCGGGGACGCAATTGAGGGGCCCGAGATCCGAGTAGACGCCGTCGAAGACACCCGACTCCAGCTGGTCGAGCTCGTGGATGCCCAGGTTTCGCACCTCGACACGGCCTTCGAGCCCGGAGGCCCGGATCCTTCGGGCGGCTTCTTCGGCCATCTCGGGCGACCAGTCGATCGCGAGGACGTCGTAGCCCAGCCGTCCGAGATGCTCGGCATCGGGTCCCGGGCCGCAGCCGAGATCGAGGAGCCGGGACCCCGGAGCGAGGCGGGAGGTGATGGCCTCGACCGTCCGGCGCCTCATTTCGCGGATCACCGGGTTTCGCTGATTCTCGTCGTGATAGGTCTCGGCGACGCCGTCAAACGCGCGCCGGGTCTCGACGAGGGCCTCGACACCCAGGGTCACGACACACCTCCGGGACGGAAGCGAATCGAGCAGACGCACCGCTCGCACAGAGGGTCGGTCGCGACCGAAAGCTTTCGGCGGAAGGCGGGGAGGTCCTCGCGCAGGATCCGATCGAGCGTCGCCTGCCGCACGTTTCCGACCGGCGGGTGAAAGAAGCAGGGACGGACGGCGCCGTTGGCCTCGACCACGGCGGAGACCCAGGGCGCGTTGCACGAGACCTTCGGAAACGGTCCTTCGCCCCGGAGAGCGGCGTAGTACTCGGGAAGCCTTCGGAGCTTGTCCGGGCTTTCGGCGATGAACCCCGAGCGGAAGGCCTCGCGCTCGCTCGCGATCACCGCTTCGACGATCGATCGAAACTCGCCGATCTCACCGGCATCGAGGAGGAGGGCACCGCCCGAAGGCGGCTCGCTTCGCCCGAACGCCGTCGAGGAGACGTCCGCGGCGAGAAAGGAGATCCGGGAAAGCCCGAGCACGCGGGCCCTCCGAACGAGCCGCGGGAGCTCGCGAAAGTTCGCTTTGTGAAGCGTCGCGCGCGCGGTGACCGGAATCGAGGGCGCGGCCTCGCGGAGCCGCGCGATACCCGATTCGACGGCGGCGAGCGCATCCACCCCGCGTACCTTCTTATAGAGGTCGCTCGTCGTCGCGTCGAGGGAGAGCGTCACCCGGGCGAAGCGTGAGGCGACCTCTCGAGCGTGCCGCGCGAGGAGGACTCCGCTCGTCAGAAGCTCGAGCTTCACGGACCGTGCGAGGAAGAGATCCGCCACGGCGAAGACGTCGGGCCGGAGGAGCGGCTCACCCCCGGAGAAAGCGACGACGCGGGTGCCGAGGCCGGAAAGCGATCCGACGAGCTCGGAGATCTCCGCGAGAGTCAGATCGTCCTCCCCCGTGCTCCGCCACCAGTCGCAGGAGACGCACCGGCTGTTGCACCGGCTCGTGGGGTAGAAGATGAGGAGGGGAACGACGAACGTCCGGTGTGTGAGCTCGGAGGCTCGTATCCGGAGAGTCGTGCCGAGAGAGGACATCATCCTGGGGCCATCACCCCTGGGGCGCGAGAGGCCGCAGCCACTCGACCATCGTTTTCTCGATCGGAAGCCCGTAGAAATCCCGGCGGCAGCGCCATCGGGCCAGCGCCTGGAGCGGAACCCTCGCGGGCGTCGGCCGCGCCCAGGCGACCTGCTGGTAGAACTTGAATCGCTCGATGAGAGCGCGCTTTTCGGAGTCCACCCAGGGACTCATGCCGGTGTTCTCGATCTCGGCCCACTCCTCGAGCCTTCGGGGAAGGGGATAACCCTCCTTCGCGAGCGCGTCGGTGATCTCGGTTCCCGGGTAGGGCTTGTAGTAGAAAAAAGCCACCTGGAAATCCGGTCCCATCGCGCGCAGGCGTTTGGCGATCCGGATCGTTTCTCCGACGCTCTCGGGCGGCTCGTGAGGAAAGCCAACGATGAGGTTGAAGAGCACCCCGATCCCGAGACGGCGGCATTTTTCCGCGGTCACGAAGACCTGGTCGAGGGTCACGTCCTTCTTCATCCAGTCGAGCATCGGCTGGGAGCCCGACTCGAGGCCGACCATCACCCGCCGCAGACCCGCATCCCGGCACTCGGCGAGGACCTTCTCGTCGAGGCGCGCTCCCTGGTCGGCGCGCATCGTCGCCATCCAGTGAAACGCGAGCCCGCGCTTTCGAAACTCGGCGGCGATCGCGGCGACCCGCTTTCCCTGGGTGAAGAACGTCTCGTCCTGAAAGCCGACGTCGTCGAAACGGTGGCGCCGGTAGAGGCGCTCGAGCTCCGAGCCTACGCGCTCGGGATCGAGACCGAACCAGGCTCGGCGGTAGACCGTGGGGTCAGCGCAGAACGTACAGCGGAACCGGCAGCCCTGGGACGAGATGTAGTCGAGCTGTCTCTGGCCCTTTCGCGCGAAGTACTGCTCGAGATCGATGAGATCGTAGTCGAGCGGCGGAAACCCGTTTACGTCGGCGGTCGCGCGCGGGGCGCCGGAGACGACTTCGGTCCCGCGCCGGCTCGTGCAGCCCAGGACTCCGTCGAGCGCGTCTCCGCCTTCGAGACGTTCGAGAATTTCGGCGAACGTGATCTCCCCTTGTCCCTGCACCGTGGCGTCGACGCCCGCTTCCGAAAGCGTTTCCGCGGGGAAGAGCGAGGGGTGCCATCCGCCCCAGACGACGGGGAGGTCCGGCCGCGAGGCTTTCACGGCGCGCGTGACCCGAAGCGCGTCTCCGAGGGGCTTTCCGGTGAGAACCGTCATCCCCAGACAAAGCGCGCCCTTCGTCTCCCGCACGACACGCTCCGAAGGCCGCTCTTCCAGACGGCCGTCCACGAGGACGACCTGGTAGCGCTTCCGAGGGAGCGCTGAGGCGAGCGCCAGAAGCGCGAGAGGGAGCGTTGCGAAGTCCGCCCTCGGGTTGTAGAGGACGACTTTCTCCCGCTTCACGACTGGACGCTCAGCTTCTTCAGGCTCGAGAATTCCGGAGAGGTCATGATGTCGCGGCCCACCGCCTCGACGGTAAGTCCGCTCGCGAGCCAGTAGCCGTAGATGAACCGGCCCACGGGATCGGCGGGCCGGCCGAGGAGGAGGCGATACACCGTGTCCACCTTCGCCATGCTCACCGCGTCCGAAAGGAGGTGCTCGACTTCGCCGATGTCGCAGACCCCGAAGCTCTCCGCCTGTTCGAGGAGGAGGCGCACCTCGCCCGGCTCTGCGGGCCGGGAGAGCTCGCGGGTAAGGACGGCGTCGGCGTCCTCCGCGGGAAGCGGGGTCTCGCACGCGCGCACCGGGCGAGTGCGGGTCGCTACCTCGTCGAGATCGAGACGGTGCAGCTCTTCGAGCCCTTCGGTGACCAGGAGCTGGTACTCGGAGATCCGGGTGGAGGCGAGATCCGAGAGCGTGCGGTACTGCCAGGTGAGAGACCAGGCGACGGCCGCCGCCAGAACGAACGAGACGATGTAGACCACGAGCATCTGGGTCTTCAAGCGAGACAGCACCTTCTCGGAGATGGCGATCTCGAGAGCCTTCTGCCCGGGTTCCTCAGGCGTCATGGAAACCCCCTTCGAGTCATTCCCCATTGGCGGCATAGAGCGACGTGAGCGCCTTCAGCGTTCCCGACAGAGAGTATCGCGCAACCACCTCGGCGCGCGCGCGAAGGCCCAGCGTCCGGAGCCGCGCCCGATCGGAGAGCGCGTCGAGAATTCCGGAGGCGAGGGCCTCGGGATCCGCGCAGGGAACGGCGATCGTGGCCGGAACTAGATCGGCCACCACCCCCACGCGGGTTCCGACCGTCGTGCACCCGCAGGCGGCGGCTTCCTGCGTCACCCACTCCTGACCTTCGTGGAGCGAGCTCATGACCGCGAGATCGGCGGAGCGGTAATAAGAAGGCAGCTCGTGGTGGGGGACGGCGCCGTGGAACACGACCCTTCCCTCGACCCCGAGCGCCTTCGACAGGCTCTTGAGCTCGCTTTCCAGCGGGCCGCATCCCACGACGTTCAGGGAGACGTCGGGAACCACGCGGCTTACTCGTGCGAAGGCCTTAAGGAGCGTCCGCTGATCCTTCACCGGAACCAGCGACGCCACGTGGAGAAGCCGGGTCTTTCCCGCGAGAAGCGACGGCACCGCATCTCCCGGGGAGAAACGACTGAGGTCGACGCCGATGGGAAGAAGCGAAGGCGTCGCGCGGGGCCGCGCGAGAGAGGCGAGAGTGGTCGATCCCGCGGTCACGCGGCTCGCTCCCTCGAGCGCCTTCGCGGCGAGAAAGCGATTCAGGCGGCTTCGCCGGCCGCCGTATCCGATCTCCGGAAGCGACACCAGCTCCCCTCCAAGGAGGGTAACGACGGACGAGACTCCGAGGGAGCGGGCAGCGCGCACGGCGACGTACCCCGGCTCGTCCGCCCAGAACGCGTGGAGGACGTCGAAGGGGTCGCGGCCGTGCTCCCGGCGAATGGACGCGATGGCCCGCATGAGGAGCGGCAAGCGCGCGAGCCCGCGAACGCCGGCCCCTCCGAAGGCTTCGACCGTCGACGCGTAGACCGGATACGACCCCCGCCGATGCGGATAACGAAGCGCGAAGACCCGGACCCGGTGGTCCTTCCCGAGGTCCCGTACCAGGCTCAGGAGAGCGGGGATGCACCAGTCGCTCTCGCTGGCGCTGAACCCTGGAACCACCATGCCTATTTTCACGAAGCCTCGGCCAATCGCGGCATGTGCCACGTCCTGCGGCACCTGATGAAGATGTGAAGAGCGGGAAACAGGGTGAGCGTGGTGAGCCCGAAAAAGCCCAGGATCATTCCGAGAGCTCCGAAGTCCCTTCCGAGAAGCGTCAGGAGGGGGACGGCCGCGATGCCCTCGAGCACCGAGAGCAGTGCGAAGGGCTCCGCTTTATGCGCCCTAAGGTAGCTTCCCATGGAGAAGCGAACTTGCTGGAGGACCAGGGCCGAGAGGAAAAGAGACGTCTCGAGCGCCGGGAGGAAGCGCTCCCTTAGCTCGAGGTCGAATCCTCGGACGAAAACGAGAAACGATAGAAAGAGCAAAGCACCGGCGGCCGAGACCAGAACGGAGGAAACGGTCGCCCGCCGGAAGAGCGCGTCCATCGCGGAATAGTCTCGATCGGCGGCGAGGATGGCGAGCCTCGGGACCTTCGTCGCCATGACGGCGAAGGCCGCGGACGAGATCGCGGTCGCCGCCGCCGCCGTCATTCCCATTCGTCCCGCGAGCTCCGGACCGTGGAAGGCGAAGAGCACGGGCGTAAAAAGCGAGTAGAGGAGATAGCCGGAAAGCCAGCTCAAAGCGAATTTCCATTGGAGCGGCCAGAGCTCGCGCCGGTAAGAGACCGACTCCCGGTCGACGGGAGCTCGCCACAGGCGACGAACGATCTCGAGGGCTTCCCGTCCAAGGCCCACGAGCCCGATGATAAAGGAAACGATCCGGGTGACGGGGATGGTGAAGAGGCCGAAGCCGAAGGCGATCGCGAGAAGTCCCGCGATGCGGCTCGCGAGACCCTGGCCCAGACGAACGCCGTGTACGCGCTCGACGCGGTTCGCGCCCTCGAGAAGCGAGAACAAGGGGGTGAGCAGGACCGAAAGCGCGGTCACCACGACCGCGAGCCACCAGGCGAGCTCGCAGGGGATCCTGTTATCGGAACCATGGGAGAACGTCTGGAAGTAAACGCTTCCGGCCATCCCGAGAGCCGCGCAAAGAAGAAGAGCCACACCCCCGTACCAGCGAAGCGAGAAACGAAACAGAGCCGCGAGCCGGGAGACTGACCGCTCCCGATCGCCCGAATCCGTTGACGTCGTCTTCGCCCACTCGTGGCTCACGAACTGCTGCAGGAGCTCTCCGAAGCCGAGCTCGACGAACGTCTGGAGCGTGAGGAGGCTCAGGAACGTGAAGTAGTAGCCCTGGAGCTCGGGGGTGAAGAAGGCCGCTACGAGCACCGCCGTGAGAAGACCCGCGGCGCTTCCCCAGAGGCGGTTGGCCATGGCGTAAAGAGCCGCGCGCTCGATCATGCTGTCATTCTGCTCCTCATGCTCATGAGGTCGATCGCGAGCTCCGCGACTTCCCGTGGAGCGCGCTCCGTGAGGCCGAGAGAGACCGAGCGCTCGCCGAGAGGACGCGCCCTGTCGGCACGGCCCGAGCCGAAGAGCGCGAGCGTCGGAACTCCCGAGACCCAGCTCATGTGCATGAGCCCGGAGTCCTCGGAGAGCACCAGGTCGGCCTTTCGCACCAGACCGAAAGCCTCGTCGGGAGTGGTGCGGCCCACGAGATCGACGAGGCTGTCCTTCAGCTCCGCGCGCAGGTACTCCGCCTTCCCGCGCATTCCCGGAAGGCCGAGGACGAGGAACTTCACCGGACGGGAGTCAAGCTCCTGAAACTCCCGGGCGAACCGGACGTAGCTCGCGAGAGGCCAGTTGCGAGAGGGAAACGCCCCCGCGGGGTTCAGGATCACGAGACGATCCTCGGGCCGGAAACCCGAGCTTCGAAGGAGATCCGCCGCTGCGGTCTCGTTTCGCAGCCGTAGATCGATGTCGATGCCGACGGGGCCGAGACCGGACTCCTCGATGGCGACGCGCGTCCGCTCGCCCGCGGGAAGGGGGCTCACCTTGTCGAAGAGGCATCGTCTCTCGGGACGAAGGGCGAGCGTCACCCACCGGCTGAGCTCGTTGTTCTGGAGATCGAGCACCGCGTCGTAGCCGCGCACCAGAAGCCGCGGCAAGAGGAGCGCGGTCGAGAGGCACTGCCGCTTGAAGCTCCTGCCTCCGCCGATCGCGAAGACCCGCGAGAAGAGCGCGAGGCTCCGTGGAATCGGAGCGGCCTCTCCCCCGGTCAGCAGATCCAGCTCCGCTTCGGGAAGGCGGCGCTTCAAGGAGTTGAGATAGGGAAGTGTGATGACGACGTCCCCCGTCGCCTGGAGCCGGATGGCGAGGATCTTGAGGCTCACAGGGAAGCCTCGCCGCGAATCACGGCCGAGGAGGCGCCGAGGAGAGTGAAGACCGCGAGGTAGATCGGGGTGAAGGCGAGAAGGTAGTCGAAGACTCCATGGACCAGAAAGCCGGCGAGGCTCGCCGCGAGAGTCGCGGCCTCGAGAGCGAAGGGTCCGGCGCTCGCGCGCTTCCTCAGCCCGGAGAGCGCCCTCACGACGAGGAAACCGAAAGCGAGAAAGCCCGCGAGACCCACGGTCGCGAGGAGCTCCAGGTAGAGACTGTTCGAGAACGTGCGCGTGTCCCAGACGGCATGACCGGAGACGGGTCCGTAGAGCCATCGAAAGTTGTCGGGGCCGGCCCCAAACAGTGGATGCGCGCGGAAGAGCGAGAGGGCGATTCTCCAGAGCTCCGCTCTTCCGGGCCTCCAGGATCTCTCGGCGATGACGCGGCGGATGTCTCGAGGGGCAGCGGTTAACGCCGCCTTCGCGCCGCCCACCACCACGTTCACCGGCGCCCCGAGTCCGACCTTGTCCGAAAACCAGGTCGTGTGCTCGTGCACCATGTCCCAGATGAGGACGTAGCTTCCGGGCTCCGCGGGAGCCCGCACCGTCGCGGCGACGTCGAGGGTCTCGCCGGGCTTCAGCGGCTCGTCGAGCCGCGTGCGCTCGCCTTCGAGCGCGAGGGGCCGCACCGAGTCCCGGGAGAGCTGGAACCACCGGTAGGAGAGATGAAAGGGCTTCTGCCCCTTCGAACCCCACGTTAGCTTTCCCGAGTTCGAGACGCGCACGCCGGTCGTCACGAGCTCCCGCGGCTCGAGATCGAGGGCCGTGGTGCGGGGCTCGATGCGGGCTTCGTACCAGCTTTGGTCGCCCTCGCTCGACGCGCGCCACCGGAAACTCGGCTCGAAGGCGAAAAACGCCGCGGCGATGAGGAAGAGCCCCGCTTCGAGTCGCAGAAGGGGCCGCGACCGGACGAGCGCCCAGAGCGTGATGCACGACGCAGCCGCTCCCAGGAGAGCGCCGCGCGAGTAGGTCAGGAGAATCGCCGCGACGATTCCGCAGGCGGCGAGAGACGCGATCGCGCGGCCTCGCCCGCGGAGGGTGAAGTAGAGCGTCGGCGCGAGCGCGAGCACCAGGAATCCGCCGGCGGTGTTCGGATAGGCGAACGTCGCCGCCGCCCGGGTGCGGCCTCCGACCTCGAACGCGTGCTCGCGGAAGGGGGCGACGAGGGTCTCGTCGAAGGACCAGGGACCGGCCTCGAGAAGGGCGATCGCCGCCGTGATCGCTCCGGCGAGCGAAAGGCACGAGAACAGGAGCGAGAAGTGCTTCGCGCGCGCGAGAGCGAGCGAAGCGGCGAGAAACGCGAAGACCCCGGCCGCCATCCGGGCGGTGAACTTCAGCGGCATAAGGGAAGGACCGGGGGCGAACGCGGCCGAGATGAGAAACGCGGCGAGAAAGAGAACGAGGGGAACCGCGAGGGGAATCCTGAGGCTCGGGCGGCGGGAAACGATTCCCGCGGCCGACGCTCCGAGAAGGACCAGGGCCGCGATCTCGAGGTGACTCACCTGGAGCCCAAAAACCCTCGCGAGCGGAGCCATGGGCTCGAACGGAAGGAGCAGCATCAAGGCCGCGAGCGGCACCACCGGATGCACCTAGCGCTTCTCCAGGGCGAACAACGGAAATCGAGCCGGGGGAGCGAGCGACCGCAACCGGCAGTAGGCACGCCGGAATCGCCTTCGAGCTCCTTCGAAGGGGTACAGGACCTCCGCCTTGAACCCGAGACCCGACGAAAGCGCGAGGAAGTCTCGCTCCACTAGAAATCCAGCTGTTGCGGCCGGGTCGGAGATGCCGAGCGTGCGGTGGTGCTCCTGGCGGCGCCGCACCATTTCCAAGCCGGGCCCCGTCTCGTCATAGACGGGACTGTCGAGGACGAGGAAGAGTCCTCCCGGCCGAAGGACACGGTGAGCTTCCGAGACCGCGTCCCGGATCCGTCCGGCGTAGTGGAGCGAGCCGTTCGCCACGACGAGATCGAATTGCGCGTCCTCGAGGGCAAGATCCTCCATCTCGGCGCGGGCGCGGGTGAGCCGGTCGCCCTGAGGGACTCCCGGCCGGGCGTACCGCGAAACGGCGCCGAGACCGTCTTCCTCGTCGAGAGAGATGTCGGTTGCGAGGACGTAGTGCCCCGCCAGGGCCATGCGCCAGGAGAACCAGCCATTTCCGGCCCCGACTTCCAGGATAAGGAGCGCGATCTTGTCCCACTCGTCCGCCTGCTTCACTTCGGGAAACCGCCGGGCGATGACCCGGAGCGCTCCGCGATAACTTCGAGCGCGGATCTTCCAGACGTCGCGGTTTTGCCCTTCGGACGTGAAGGGAAGGCTGCGGTAATAGCCGGCGGCGCCGCCCCATCCCTCGATCCTTCGGATCTTGCGATAGGCCTCGAGAAAGGGTGCTTTGGCTGCGACTCTCTCCGCTCGCAGGAGCGGCAGGACACCCTCGCATCCTTCGAGTCGCCTCCCCTCCGCGGGACAGAGCAGATCGCTCCCGGCGGAGAATGCCTTCGCTCCGCACTCGGGGCAGAGGAATCGAAATCGATCGGAACCCGCGTCTCGAGCCGGCTCCAGTGTGCCGATCCCGGAGGTCGCGTCAAATTGAAGAGACATGACTCGCCTCCTTCGCGCTTTCTTCGGGCTTCTGCGCCGGTCCACCGGGAAGGAGCTCCAGCAGGGACTCGATTCTCCGGGACAGATCCGCCCCATGGTCTTTGAAATGAAGCTTGAGGATGCCTGGCTCGAGCTTGACGGAGGCGCCGAGCCGGCAGGCGCTGAGCCGCCGCCGCAGATGGGAGCCGAGGACGAGCCGGGAGACCCGCTCGAGGAAATACCCTCCGCCGAACGAGAGGACCGCTTCCCAGAAGAAGGAGCCGCTCGAAAGCTCGTCCGCCGCGGAAGGAACGAGCGAGCGGTAGCGCTCCCAGAAGTTCGGAAAGAACGAAGCGCCCCAGGGGTTCGCCCGAACCAGGCGGTAGAAGACGCCGCTTCCGGACACGGGCTTGAGCGAAACGATCTGGCTCGCCGTGAAAGCGTCGCGCTCCTCGAGCGCGAGCCGGTCCTCGGAGAGGAAGTAGTTGAGGCAGATGGTCCGTCGCCGGCCGAGAAGCTTCATCGCCACGAACAGCAGAAAGGCCACCGCCCAGGTCCGCTCCCGTGCGGTGACCACGAAGAGGTCGACGTCGCCGTCCCGGGAGTTTTCATGGGCCGTCGCTCCGGAGAACGCCACCATCCGCACGAAAGGCGTGCGGCGTACGAGGCCGATGGCGAAATCCTCGCGCGCGAGGAGCTCCCGGGTGCTGCGAGCGGCCTCGCGCCGGGCTTCGACCGAGCTTCGCCGTCCCTTGAGAAAGTGGTAGGGAGGCTCCGCCTCGACGCTCGCGCGGACCAGAGGATGGTGCCGAAGCAGTCTCGAGACTTCATTCCTCGAGAGAGAAACCCCCATGAGAGAGCGATGGATCTCGGTGAGCGTCATGGGGCACTCGAAGACCGCTCCGTAAGCGATGGTATCGACGACCGCCCGCGCGCCGCGAAGCTCGACCCCGAGCTCGGGCCGCGCGGTCCTCGATCGAACCCCTCTCCGCTCCAGAGCCTCTTCGTAGACCTTCAAGGTCTCCCGAGTGCTGCGCTCCCAGGAGAACGAGCGGGCCCTCGCGAGCCCCGCGAGCCGCAACCGCTCGCGCTCCGCTTCGTCTCCCAACGCCCGGTCCATGGCTTCTGCGATCGCCGCGGTATCGTGGGGATCCACCAAAAGCGCCGCGCCGTCCGCGATCTCGGCGAGAGACGAGGTGTTCGAAGTGACGACCGGAGCGCCGCAGGCCATGGCCTCGATGACGGGAAAGCCGAAACCCTCGTAGAGAGAGGGGTAGATGAAGAGCTCGGCGTTCGAGTAGAGCGCCGCCAGGTCGTCTTCGGCCACGTAGCCGAGGCGTGCTACCCGATCGCGGTTCGGGATCGCCTCGAGCGTTCGCAGAAGCTCCTTCGACCGCCACCCGAGCTCCCCGGCGAGGTAGAAGGAATGATCCGGGTACCGGGCCGAGACGCGGGAGAACGCGGTCATCGCCCGCATCAAATTCTTGCGCGGCTCGAGCGTGCCCACGTAAAGAAGGTACGGCGTCCGGATGCCGTAGCGCTTTTCGATGCGCGCGAGGCTTTCCCGGTCACGCCGGGGACGGAACTGGCTGTCGGGGGCGTGGGGGATCGCGCGGATCTTGTCCTCGGGAATCGCGAAGAGCCGCGAGAGGTCCCGCTTCGCCGACTGCGAAGGGGTGATGATGAGCCTCGCCCCTCTCGCGATCTCGGGAGAGAGCGCGCGGGTCAGAAGCCGTTTCTTCCAGGTATGGCACTCGGGAAGGAGCTCGAGGGTCATGTCGTGAAACGTCACCACGTACGGCGCGCTCGTGAAGTAGGGACCGAGGAAATTCGTGAAGTGGCAGAGGTCGGGCCGGAGCCGCTCGAGGACGAAAGGGAGCACCGCCTGCATCCACACCGCCCGAAGCGGGAAGCGGCCTTCGCCGACCTGGCGGCATCGGGGAATCGGGGTGAAGTCGAGCTCCCGGTTCGAGAGGACGAGGATCTCGTCGATGGGGTTGTCGTCGCCGCCGACCGCGGTGAGCCGCTCGAGGAGCCGCGCGCTGTAGTAGCCGACGCCCGTCTTGTTGCCCCGGATGGTGGTGGCGTCGAAGGCTAGGCGCATGGCGATACTTCTTGTCGGGGCTCACGGCGCGAGAGGAGCGAGAGTCCCAGGAGGTCGGCCGAGGACGAGAGGCTCACGAGCAAGAGACTCCACTCGGCGGCGACGACGGCGAAGGCCGCGCCGGACGCACCCCATCGAGGAACGAGGAGGAGGTCGAGGACGACCCCGACGACGAGCCTAACCGCGATTGACAACACAAGCCTACCGTTCCTGCCGGATGCGACAAGAAGGTTGGTACTGAGCGCATTGGCGAAGACGGCTACGAGGGCTATCCCGAGAAAGGAGAGCGGTCGCGCCGCTCCCTCGAAGCCCTCTCCATAGAAGGTGGTCAGGATCGCACCGGGAGCGAGCGCGAACCCGAGGGCGATCGGGGCCGAAAGGAGGACGAGAAGGCCGAGAAGGAACCGGGCCAGGGTGTCGAATCCTTTCTGCCCGAATCGCGCCGCGAGCAGCGGGAACGTCCCCGCCGTGAGTCCGCCCGAAACGACGAACGTGGCCTCGAGGAGGCGGAAGGCGCTCTGGAAGAAACCGGCTTCCGAGGCGCCCGCCACGGCGGCGACGATGAAGAGGTCCGCTCTCAGGTAGAGGAGAGTCATGCCGCTCACGAGCCCGAACGGAAGCGCCTCTTTCATCAATCGCCTTGCTTCGGTTCCCCCCCGCACCGGAACATCGATTCTCGACAGAAGAGCGAGGGCGAGGGCGAGCGCCGGCAAGCACGAGAGAGCGAGTGCTTCGGCGAGAGTCTCGAGATCGGCGCCCCCGGAGAGCGCCCAGGCCGCGGCCGCGAGCCAGCTGAGCCGAAGGACGGTGAGCACCATGCCTTCCCGGGCGATCCCGCCGCGGCTTCGCAGGGTGACTCCCAGAAATTCGACCCATGAGCCCAGGAGCTGAGCGGCGAGGAGAGAAAGAAGGAGGGGCTGCTCCGTTTCCAGGGCTCCCGCCCCGATGGCAACCAGGGTCGCGACCACCACCCCCGCGGTGAGGGCGCCTTTCGCGAGGACCGCGCTCCAGAACACGCGAGGCTCGAACGAGCGCGCGAGCGACCGCAGGCTGACGAGATGGAGCCCGAGGTCGGTCAGCTGCGCGACCATCCACGCGGAATACCAGTACACCGCGTAGGTTCCGAAGCCCTCGGCGCCGAGCTTCCGCGCCACCAGGATGGACAGGGCGAAGCTGAGAACGCGCGAGCCCAGGTCCCACGAGAGTTTCCCCGCCCCGGCGGAAAAAGCCCGCCGGAGGACTCCTTCCCAGGGTCCTCCCGCTCCGTCGTCTCCCGCCTCGGTCATCGGAATGCGGAAAGCAATTCACGTGCCCCGCCCGGCTCTGCGGGAACACGGTCTTTTCGACCCCTGCTGCCTTCCAAGTTACCTCGGGCGTAAGGAAGCTTACGAATTAAGGAAGGCGGGATTCCGCCGCCGTCCTCTGGATGCGACTTCAACCCGCGCCGCGGCGAGCCCCGCGAGGTGCTTTACCGACCGAGCGATGGCGCCCGGGTGCGGAAAGCGCGCGAGCTCTCTTCGAAGCCGAAAGTCGCTATGCACCAGCTTGTAGAGTGCTCGGTAGAACTTGGGCGCGTAGGTGCCCCGGAACATCAGGTCGAGATCGTCGCTGTCGGTCCAGTTCGTCTTCTCGCGAAGATCTTTCTGGACCCTCTCGTGAAAGGGCGTTCCCGGGAGGGGATAGCTCACGGAGATCCCGATGTCGTCGGGTCTCGCGGTCCGCACCATGGCGAGCGTCTTCTCGATGTCGCTCCACTCCTCGCCCGGATAGCCGAACTGGAGGAAGAACGAGACGCGGATGCCGCGCTCGCGCAAAAGAAGGGTCGCGCGAAAGATCTGCTCCACCCGGATTCCCTTCTCCATCGCGTCGAGCACCTTCTGGGAGCCGCTCTCGGCCCCCATCCATACGTTCTCGCACCCCGCGCGGGCGAGGGCCGAGGCCACGTTCTCGTCGATCAGATCGGCGCGGGCCTGGATCTTGAACGGCGTCCGCACGCCCCGGCTCTCGACTTCGGAAGCGAAGGTCTCGACCCAGCCGGGCTTGAGCCCGAAGATGTCGTCCGCGAACCAGATGCGATCGGGGCGGACGACGCGGCGGACGAAGGAAAGCTCCTCGGCAACGCTCGCGGGAGAGCGCGATTGGTATCGCTGTCCGTAGATGGGCTTCGCGCACCAGTTGCAATGGTAGGGACAGCCGCGGGTCGTCACCATATTCACGGAGAAGAAGTCGTGCCGCTCGAGCCACGCGCGCCGGTATCGCTCCACGTCCACGAGGTCCCATGCCGGGAAGGGTAGAGCGTCGAGATCGCGCAGAAACGGCCGGGCCGCGGTCCTGACGAGGCGCCCGTCCTCGAGAAAGGCAAGCCCCGGGATCCCCGAGAGCTCGCGGCCGAGTCCTCGGGCGAGCTCCGAGAGCGTCTCCTCGCCCTCCCCCACGACCGCGGCATCGATGGGCTCGCGGAGGTATTCCTCGAGGCGGTCGGTCGCATCCGACCCGTGGACCACTACGTAGGCTCCCGCCTCCTTCGCAAGCCGCGCCTTCTCGAAAGCCGCCTTGCGCATGTTCGTGAGGCACATCTTCGAAAGGTAGTTGAAGTCGTCCTCGTAGATGGCGACGAGCTCGGGCCGGAAGCGCTCGAGATCCCGGCGGAACTCTGCCGTTCCCCGCGCCAGCATGGAATCGGAGAGCGCGACCTCGTGTCCCTCTTCGCGGAGTCGCGAGGCGGCGTAAAGGGTCCCGAGCGGCGGATAGGGCTCGCGATTCGCCGCCTGCTTCGAGTCGAGCTCGAGCTGATACGCGGGCGAGAACAAGACTCTCATGAGCGGAGTGCCATCGTAGCACGCGTTGACTCATCTGGAGTTCGACTGGTTCTGCAACATCCGAACTCTCTCACGCTCGGGTCGGAACCTTCTTCGGGTCTTCGAGTATCGCGGGGAGGTTTTTCCTATCGGATTTCGTCTTCCTTCTGGAGGAGGACAAACCGCTTGGGACACGACCAGCTCTTCAAATCGATCCTCGAGGGACTGCTCCGGGATTTCCTCGAGCTCTTCTTCCCTGACGAGGCGGCGCGGCTCGATTTCGACACGCTGC
>Ga0184637_10001503_pt1 | contig 15728 bp, 17 predicted proteins | sample PLM3_127_b2_FD_133143 | JGI IMG/M metagenome (GOLD analysis project Ga0184637, IMG submission 133143) | Groundwater sediment microbial communities from an aquifer in East River, Colorado, USA - PLM3_127_b2 | ecosystem: Environmental > Terrestrial > Soil > Riparian zone | place: USA: East River...
AGCTTGAGCGCCGGCAGCTTCGTCGCTCCGGTCGCATCGCGCAGCTCGTCACGCGAGCCCTTGCGCAGGAAGGGGATCGGACTGCCGTGGCCGGCGATCACTTTGTCGTACTCGATGCCTGCGGCGCGGAGCGCCTCCTGCACGCGCCGACACGGATGTATCCGCGGGCCGCCGTCATCGCCGTGGCAAACGAACAGCGTCGGGGTCTCGGCCATCTTCGTCCTCCGGTTCGTGGGCTCGGCAGGGAGCCTAGCGTCGCGGGGCTGGGCGGCGGGAGCTGCGGACCCGTGAGCCTACGACCGCGAGTCGCAATGCGCGATATGCAGTAACGCAGGCTTCCGCTGCCCCTTCCGCCGCGCTGTGGAAGCAAGCGAGCAAATGGAGCCAGCGGGACTCGAACCCGCGACCTCCCGGATGCAAACCGGACGCTCTTCCAACTGAGCTATGGCCCCTGGCGGCCATTGTAGGGTCGCCTTCTGGTCCTGAGTCCACGCCCCGCACGGCACCTTCCGCGCCATGCGCCTTGTGAGAGACTCCTCGCAACGACGGGGATTCCCGGAGGGGAGCACATGGCTTCGAAGACCGAAACCGCGACCGAGCCGGTCGGCGAGCGCGAGGGGGCCGACAAGTCCCCCCAGGCGGTCGAGGAGGCGAAGCGCGAGGCCGATGTCCAGGGCGCGCCCAAGCCCGGCCAGCGTGCCGAGGTCACGAACCTCGAGATCGTCCATCACTACTTCAACCAGGCGGCCGACCTCCTGGGGCTGCCCGACGACGTGCGCACCGTGTTCTGGGAGCCGTACCGCGAGGTCACCGTCCAGATCCCGATCAAGCTCTCCGACGGCAAGGTCCACGTCTTCTCCGGCTACCGGATCCAGCACAACGGGGCCCGCGGCCCTTACAAGGGAGGCGTCCGCTTTCATCCCGAGGTCGATGTCGACGAGGTCCGCGCGCTCGCCTCGCTGATGACCTGGAAGACGGCGGTCGCCGGGATTCCCTACGGCGGCGCCAAGGGCGGCGTCAACTGCCCCGCCGACCAGCTCGAGCAGCCCGAGCTGCAGCGGATCGCGCGCTCGTTCATGGACAGGATCGAGAAGGTCCTCGGCCCGACCCGCGACATCCCGGCGCCGGACGTCAACACCAATGCCCAGACGATGGCGTGGTTCATGGACGAGTACGGCAAGCTCCACGGCCACACCCCGGCGATCTGCACCGGAAAGCCGATCGCGCTCGAGGGCTCGTACGGGCGCGAGGCGGCGACGGGTCGCGGCTGCGTCTACATGTTCCGCGAGGCCGCCCCGCACCTCGGGATGGCCCCCGCCGAGACGACCTTCGTCGTGCAGGGCTACGGGAACGTCGGCTCGTGGGCGGCGCGGATCATGCAGCAGCTCGGGTGCACGATGGTCGGCGCCTCCGATGCCAAAGGCGCGATCCGCAACGACGGCGGGATCGACGCGGACGCGCTCGAGGAGTTCATCAAGCAGGACGGCAAGCTGCCCGAGTACGAGGGAGCGGACGCGATCGAGCCCGACGACCTGCTCGCCGTGCCCTGCGATGTCTTCATCCCGGCGGCTCTGGGCGGCATGATCCACGAGGGGAACGCCGACCGGATGCAGTGCAAGGTGATGGTCGAGGGCGCGAACAGCCCCACGACTCCCGCCGCCGACCGGATCCTCAACGAGAAGGGCGTCTACGTCATCCCCGACGTGATGGCCAACGCGGGCGGGGTCGTGTGCTCGTACTTCGAGTGGGTGCAGAACCTCCAGCACTTCCGCTGGGACGAGCGGGAGGTCAACGACAAGCTCGGCAACATCATGCGGCGCGCCTATCGCGAGGTCTCGACGCGCGCCAAGCAGGAGCGCCTGCCGCTGCGCGAGGCGTCCTACCTGGTCGGGATCGAGCGGGTGGTCGAGGCGGCCCGTACGCGCGGCTACATCTAGCCGCTACTCGTCGAAATCGAAGTCCTTGGGCGGCTTCTGCTCGAACCAGAGGCGGTCGTGCTCCGGCGTCTCCTGCAGGAACTCCGGCGTCTCCTCGAGGACGTCCTCGCCGGGCTCTTCCTCCAGCACCTCGTCGATCGGGTCCTCCTCGGCGGGCTCCTCCGGCTCCTGAAGCGTCGTTGACGGGTCTAGCTCGTCATCGTCGAGATGCAGCTCCAGGTCCTCGTCGGCCTGCGGCTCCTCCGCCGGCTTTGGCTCCGGCTGCTCCTCCACCACCTCGAACTCCCCCTCCACGTCGTGCGGCTGGGTGTCGTCGAGCTGCTGAGGCTGCTCGGGCTCCGGGGGCGGCGGCTCCTCCGGGGGCGGCGCGTCGGGCAGCGCAGGCTCTGGGGCCGGCGGTGCGTCGGGAACCGGCGGCACCTCGGGAGGCGGCGGCGTCTCCGTCTCGAAGCTCGGCTCCGTCCCCGCATCGAGCTCGGGCTCATCGAGATCGACCTCGGTCTCGTCCAGGTTGAACTCCTGCTCGACCGGGGAGGGGGGGGCCTCGGGGGCGGGGGGCGCCTCCGGGGCCGACGAAGCGTCCTCAGAGCCCGGTGAGACCAGTCCCTCCTCCGCGGAGAAGTCCTGGAACGCTCCCCCGCCTTCCGGCTCGGGAGAAGCGAACTGCTCCTCGCCCGGGATCTCGGGCTCGTGCGGCTCGACGGGCGCCGGCGGTGGCTCCTCGACCGCAGCCGCACCAGGGGCCTCGGCGACGGGCTCGCGGGACCGCTCCACCTGGGGCTCGGGCCCAGGAGCCTCGGGCGCCTCGACTGCAGCCGCGGCCTGAGCCACAGGCTCGCCGGGACGGCTAGGGGGCCCGAACACCTCGTCCTCGAGGCGCCTCAAATCGGCATCCCGGGTGCCACCCTTGCGCTTCAGCTCCAGGTGGTCGCGAATCGCGTCGTCAAGGATTCCCATATCCGACCGCTCTGTACAGCGTTGCAAAGTCTCGCTGGGAAGGGCCGCCCATGCAAGGGCAGTGTTGCCCCAATGTGCGTATTTCGACCTGCGTGCTGCACCTATGTTCGCCGCTCCGCCGGCTGTCCCTGCGCGGCGATCGACCACCCCGGCTCCTCGCTCGCTGCCTGCTGCGCGCCACCGCGACGGTATCCTTGCGTACGGCGCTCGGGCACACCCGCGGGCGCCTGCACACGGGGCTATAGCTCAGTTGGGAGAGCGCCTGGATCGCACCCAGGAGGTCGCCGGTTCGAGCCCGGCTAGCTCCATCGCAAGCTTGGCTGCTTCGCCAACCCCACTGGCTTTTCGCGTGGGAAGGGCAAGGCTCTGATGGCGCGATACTGCTTGGGCCATGTCGGACGAAAACCTCGAGACTCTGGCTCGGATCTATGACGCCTGGGAGCAGGGCGACTTCACCGTGGGGGTCGCCGCTTTCGACCAGAACGCGACCCTGGTCATAGATCCCGACATTCCCGACGCTGGTGTCTTCGTAGGTCCAGATGGGATCAGGGCCTACATGACCCGCTTTCTGGAAGCGTGGGAATCTCTGACCATCGCGGCCGAATCGTTCAAGGACGTGGGTGACACCATTCTGGTGGAGGTCAAGCAGACCGGAATCGGCCAGGACAGTGGAGCCCCGGTCACTCTCAGCTACTTCCAGCTCTGGACGTTCCGAGGCGGAACGGTCATTCGGCTTGAATCGGTTCTGCACGAGGCGAAAGCCCTCGAAGCCATCGGGCTATCAGGTCAAGGCCCGAAGCTGGAGTAGGAATCGAGGGTTGGAAAGTCGTCCGCCCGCACACTCTCGATCTTGGACACGGAATCGAGCTGCGCGCCTCCTTGCCAGCCCTCGATGGCTCAATCGAGATCACTCTGGCCCGTGGCGATCTTCAACTGTTCAAAGAGGTGCTTAGGCCCGAAGCGCCGGGGCACGGCTTCAAGCTCTCGCTGCCTTTCCTCGAGGCCGATGCCGAGCTCGGAGTCGATGCCTTTCGGGGTGAGGTCTGGGCCGCCGGCCACCTCAGGGTTCGTGGCGAGCATTGGCATACCCTGCTCGACACCGATCACGACGTGCTGATGCGCCTATGTCCAGCCGTAGGCCAGATCGCTGACAGCCCGGCGGTCATCGAACCAGTCATCGACGATCAGCGCTTCGGCCGCTCCCAGCTTTGCACGCCGACGGTCCTGCGCATCTTCGTCGATCCGCGAGACCGGGCCATCGCCGATGTGGGACAGATCGTCAACGAGAGGATGTTCTCCGGCTACCCCCCGTTCGTCTTCAACACCGTCGCCTGCGTGGGTGGCGTTGAACAGGGAGCGCGAGGTCTCTACACGGACCCGAGCTCGATCTGGTTCAACGTCTTCTTCGGCTATTACCAACTCGACTGTCAAAAGGAGGACTGGCAACGCCCCTTCGGCTACCGCTCAGCGGCCGGGGTCGACTCCGAGATCGAGGCCGAGGACATCTTCCGCCTGGGCAAGTCGGACTGGAACTGGTTCTCGAATTGGATGTATGGCGTCCCCACCGACCAGCTCCTGCCCTACAGCTCGATCGACATGTCCACGATCGGTGTCGAAGCATCCCCGCCGACCCGGATCGGCTCGACGATGTGGCATTGCTTGACCCTGCGCGAGGTCGAGGTGGCCAGTTGCTACGAGTCGGACGCGACTGATGCCGTCAAGCTCGTCCACAACACGGCCCTGGATGAGGTGTGGCGCCACTCCTTCGGCCTCCCCAACCCGCGACCCGCCTTTTCGGATAGCTTCATCCCCACCACGATCGAGGCCAAGGTCCACATGGCTTATTGGGAGGACGAGCGTGCGTTCCACACGCTGATCTTTGGCGGGACGGCTGCGATGGAGGCCGATCCCCGTTTCCTCGAGGCTCAAATGGCCGCGGTTGAATCCGTGATCGCGGGGAACTACGCCGGACGCGGCTTCTAGGCCGGCTGGACCTGCGCGTGGGACGCAGCAAGCGCCTTGCCCATCTGTTCGGCCTGATCGCTCCATCGATGGGCTTCGCCGTCGCACTCGTCCTCCTTTGGGGCGACCTCGTTGGCTGGACGGACATCGGCTTGCTGGTCGCGATGTATGTGGCGACCGGAATCGGGATCACCGTCGGCTTTCATCGCCTCCTCACCCACCACTCGTTCGCCACCCATCCTCCGATTGCCTGGTGCCTGGCGGTGCTTGGGTCAATGGCGCTGCAAGGCTCGGTCATCGATTGGGTCGCCGACCACCGCAAGCATCACGCCTATGCCGATCGGGACGGCGACCCTCACACTCCTCACCTCGAGCAGGGATCGCTCCTGCGTCGCCTATGGCATGCCCACGCCGGTTGGTTGTTCGTCTCCCAGGGACAGGCCGACAAAGAGCGCCACGCGGCCGACCTCTTGGACGACCGGGTGCTGCGTTTCCTCGATCGCGCCTTCGTCGGCTTGGTCGCGCTTTCCCTTCTGATCCCCTTCCTCCTCGGCTGGGTGCTCTCGGGCTCGCTTGTCGGCGCAATGACCGGACTTCTGTGGGGTGGGCTGGTCCGAGTGTTCTTCTTTCATCAGGTCATCTTCGGCGTCAATTCGGTGGGCCACTTCTTCGGGCGACGGCGCTTCCTCACCGAGGACCAATCGACCAACGTCTTCTGGCTGGCGCCGTTTTCTCTCGGCGAGTCCTGGCACCACAACCATCACGCCTTCCCCCGCGCGGCCACGCTCGGGTTTCGCTGGTTTGAGGTCGACCCTTCGGGCCTGCTGATCTGCGGCCTCGAGCGTTTGGGCCTGGCCTGGGATGTGATCCGCATCGATCCGCAGCGCCAGGCTGAGAAGCTGATCTCCGAACCGCGGCTCACCGCCGAGCACGAACCAGGGGCTCCGCGCGCGACAGCAACGGCTGGGTGGCGCGGATCGCGCTGACCACCCCGTCCTCGTGGGTGCCCCACCCCCAGTAGGCGCCACAGTAATGCGTCCGGTCGGTCCCGCTGATCTCAGGCCAACGCGCTTGCGCTCGAACGGCTTGGGGCGAATAGACGGGATGCATGTACTCCAGCGACCGGATCGTCTTTGCCGGATCCACGGCCTGCGGTTGATTGAGCGTCACCAGGTAATCGCCCCGGGCCTTCAGCTGCTGGACGTTGTTCAACCAGTAGCTGACCGTTGCCGCGGACGGGGCGGGATCGCCGAGGCGGAAGTTCCAGCTGGCCCAGGCTCGGCGGCGGCGCGGCAGTACAGAGGTGTCGGTGTGCAAGGCGGCGACCGACGAGTGAAACGGCATCTGCCCGAGGATCTCCCGCTCGCGTTCGCTGGGGTCAGCCAGCATCGTCAAGGCTTGGTCGGAATGCACCGCGATCACCACAGCGGCGTACTTATCCGACTCGTGGTCATCAGCTTGGATCTCGACGCCGTCCGGGCGTCGCTCGACCCGCCGCACGGCCGCTCCGAGTCGGATCCGATCACGGAAAGGCTCGCTCAACGCCTCGACGTAGCGAGCACTGCCGCCTGTGATCGAGCGGAACCGAGCCCTTTGGCGCAGCTGCAGCAGGCGCAGATTGTCGAGGACCTCGGCGATGAACTTCGCCGGCGATGCCAAGACCTGAGCGGGGCTCGCCGACCACACCGTGGCGACCTGGGGCACGATCAGCCTCTCGATGAACTCCCGCGACATGCGCTGGGACTCGAGGAAGCCAGCGAATGAGATCTCTCGGTGGCCATCCTCGATCAGCTCTCGGGCCGCTTCGTTGAAGCGAACGAAATCGAGCAGCATGCGCCTGTATCGAGGCCGCAAGAGGTTGGTCGGGTGGGCGGCCAGGCCCATGCGGCTGCTGGCCCACTCGAAGCCGTCGCGCTGATCGGATACGCCCAGGCTTATCGGTGCGTGCTGGGTGGGAATCGACCCCGAGTCGATGACCAGGCGTTGGAAGTTCGGATAGCCCCGGGGCTCGAAGATCAGGAAGCCGACATCGAGGGCCAGGGGACCATCCTCGGTCGGGAGATGAAGCGTGTGCGCGTGTCCGCCAGGGCGTTCGTTCGCTTCAAAGAGCGTGACCTCGTGCTCGCGGTGAAGCAGCGAAGCGGCGACGAGCCCTGAGATGCCGGCCCCGACGACGGCGATCCTCATCGGCCCGGTCCTTGGCGAACCGCCTCAGCGAAGGGCCCTGCGGGGAGGTGAGCGGAGATAATGCGTGGCCGATGCCCGATCAGCGAATCGATGTCGTTCGGCGCTCGTTTCAAGCCTGGAACGAGAACGACTGGGATGCGCTCGAAGCCGCGTACCACCCCGACGTCGTCGCCGATCCCCCCGAGGGTTGGCCTGAGGGCGAAACGGCTCATGGTTGGGACGCGGTGCGACTGCAATTCGAGCGACTCAAGGACGCCTGGAAGGACGAGCGCGTTAACGTCGGGGAGGTTGAGAGGGTCCGGGATCAGGTACTGGCGCAGTTCCAGTGGATTGCCCAGGGCAGGGCCAGCGGCGTGGATGTAGCGAATCCGATGTGGGGTTTGTTCACTGTCCGGAACGGTCGCATCGTGCGCCTCAAGTACTTCTTCAACCGAGCAAACGCCCTCAAAGCTACCGAGGCGGGCGACTAGCGCGCGGCGCTCAGATCGAGGTAGTCGTCCGCCATCAAACCGAATCGCTGGCGGCGCCGACGATCCTGCTCAGAACGATCGACAGGGCCACAACGCCGAGCCCACCGAGCCACGCGAGCGCCATCGGACGCCCGCAGCGCCGCCGCAGCGCAGCCGGGATCGCGACGATGGCGAGCACCCCGACCGCCAGCCACAGGAGCGGATTCCACACGTAGACCCCCGACGCGCACACGGCGTTCCCCAGGGTGCCTCCGCGTGGAGCGGTCGCGACGTCCGAGCCCTCGCACGCATGGGCGAACAGGAACAGAGCGAACGCCGCCGCGACCAGCCCCAGCCCGGCCCCGAGAACGCCGACCGCGACCACAGCGGCGCTCCAGGCACGCGAGCGGGGGGTGCCCACGGCTGTTCCCGGCTCGGCGCTCGGCTCGGTGCTCACCAGGCGGATGATCGCGGAGGTTGCGAAACGCAGGGTGTCGGGGCGAGATGAGGCATCGCCGCCGGTTCGAGTCCGGCTAGCTCCATCACAATGGTTGCTTGCTTGGTCGAGTGGGTTTTGACTAGGCTGGCCGCACACGACGAGAGGAGCACTCATGGCATCGATCTTCGGCCGCTTCGACGTTGGCGATTACGACGCCTGGAAGAAGATGTTCGACTCGGATCCGGCGGGCCGCGCGAAACTGGGCAAGGGGCACCGTCTCTATCGCAGTGTGGCCAATCCGAGCGATGTGTTCATCGCGGTAGAGTTCAGCTCAGCAGAGGACGCACAGACGTTTCGGGAGGGACTGCTCGCGTCAGGGGCGCTGGACAACGTCACCATAAAGACCGAGCCAACGGTCGTGGAGGAAGCCGAGAGCGTCGAGTACTAGCCCGCAGCCGCTCGGGTAGCAGCTCGATCGAGCTCGTTTTAGGCTGATCGCTCGCACGTCCTGAGAGCCCGCACTCGGCGTTGGAACTCCGGGTTCGACAGTCGACCCGCAATCGGCCCGTGCCGGTGAGAGGCAGCTAAGTGCGGTATTCGCGCGATGCCAGCGAGTTCGACCGCGCTATCGCCTTCGTCGATGCGACCTTCGCGGTCGCGTTGACGCTGCTGATCACGACGCTCGAGGTCGATGACAAGACGTCCTCGTTCACGAGCCTGTCGGCGCTTGACGACGCCGTCGGGGCGCAGTTCATCGCTTTCGCGATCGCGTTCGCGGTGATCGCCACCTACTGGCTCCTCAATCACCGCATGGTGGCCAAGTTCGTCGCGATCGACACACCGACGATTGTCGCCCAGCTGTGCTTGGTCGCGGCGATCGTGGTGTTGCCATTCAGCACCGCTTCAGTTGGGGATCCCGACGTCGCGGACCTCCCCCTGCCAACCGTGATGGCTGTCAGCATCGCCGCAGTGTCGGCGCTCCACACGCTGGTCTGGGTGGTCGCCTGCCGCCGGGGTCTTCTCGACCACACGCCAACCACGGGCGAGTGGCGCGAGATTGGCGCCGGCAGTCGTCTTCCTGGCTTCGGTGCCGATCGCCTATCTGGTCTCGCCGGACGCTGCGAGACTCTCCTGGCTCTCGCTGTTCGCCGTCAATCCCGGGGTTGGCGCGTTAACGGCGCGCGCCCGCCGGCTGAGGGGCGAGGGATAGAGCCCGCTCGCACGCGCGTGAGCGTAACCACGAGCGCTGCTCTGGACGAGGAGCGGCTGTCCTAGTCTCCTGTCTGGCTCAGATAGCAAGACCAGCGCAGAGACGGTCGGCAGTTGAGAGGAGCGCCTGGTTCGAGAGTCGTCCGGCTGACTCCGCTAGTCGCGCGGGGAAGGCCCGCCCGCCTCTGACCCGGCCCCGCCTACTGCCCGGATTCGGGCGGGGCGAAGAGCACCAGCACCTCGAGGTCGTCGGCGATGTCGATGAAGCGGTGCTCCACCCGCTTGGCCACGAACGCGATCGAGCCCGGCTCGACTGGGTGCCGCTCACCCGCGACCTCGAGCTCGGCGCGGCCCGACAGGACATGGTAGATCTCGTCCTCCTCGTGAGGCGTCTGGCGGTCCTGCTCTCCGGCCCCGAGCCGGTACAGCCCGGCGCTGAACATGCCGAAGCGGAGAAACTCGTGCCAGGGCTCGCCGGAACCGCGGGCCGCCTCGCGCACCTCGTCGAGATGGACGAACTCGCGCTCGGCCCCGCTCATGGCAGGGACGCTACACCGCGAAGGGGCGCAGCAGGCGCAAGGCGCGGGCCGGGTCGGCCTCTACCATCCCCCGACCATGCGGATCGACGAGATCATCGCGACGACGAGGCCGTGCTTCTCGTTCGAGTTCTTCCCGCCCCGCACCGACGAGGGGGTGGAGGCGCTCTACGAGACGCTCCGGACGCTGAAGCCGCTCGAGCCGGGTTTCGTGTCGGTCACCTACGGGGCCGGCGGCGCCACCCGGGAGGGAACCGTGGAGATCTCGGGCACGATCAAGCGCGAGCTCGGGATCGAGGCGATGGCGCATCTGAGCTGCGTCGGGGAGACCGCGGAGGGGATCCAGGAGATCCTCGGGGAGATCGAGCGGGCCGGGATCGAGAACGTTCTCGCGCTGCGCGGCGACCCGCCTCGTGGAGAGACCGAGTTCCGGCAGCCCGAGGGCGGGCTCTCGTCCTCGGTCGAGCTGACGGCGTTGATCTCCGAGCGCTTCGACTTCGCGATCGGCGGTGCGTGCTTCCCCGAGGTCCACCCCGAGGCCGCGAGCCTCGAGGCCGACCTCGCGTTCGCGAAGACGAAGCTCGACGCCGGCGCCTCGTTCCTGATCACGCAGCTCTTCTTCGACAACAAGGTCTTCTTCGACTGGCTCGGGGCGGCGCGCAACGCGGGCATCGACGTGCCGATCATCGCCGGCGTGATGCCGATCACGAGCTACGCCCAGATCAGGCGCTTCTGCGAGCTCTGCCAGGCGACGATCCCCGAGCCGCTGGCGACGGCGATGGAGGCGCTCGACGGCGACGAGCAGGCTGAGGTCGAGCTCGGCGTCGCCTACGCGGCCCGGCAGTGTGAAGAGCTGCTGGCCGCCGGCGTCCCCGGGATTCACTTCTACACCCTCAACAAGGCTCCGGCCACGCGCGCGATCATGGGCGGGCTGCGGGCCGCGCGACCGTGGGAGCGAGCGCGCCGGCAGGCGGCCACGGTCAGCGCCTCCTGACTGCGCCCGCTTGGCGGCCGCCTGAATACACTCCGCCCCGCGATGGGCTCGTTCCGCTACCACGGCCAGCACAAGCTGAGCTACGAGGTCTACGGGGAGGGCGACCGGGTTCTGATCCTGATCCACGGCCTGCTTATGAACCGGCACATGTACGAGCGCCTCGGCCCCGAGATGGCGGCGCGGGGAAACCGCGTGGTCTGTGTCGACCTGCTGGGGCACGGGCGCTCCGACCGCCCCGACGACCCGCGGCTCTACTCGATGACCGCGTTCGCCGACCAGGTCGGTGCCCTGCTCGATCACCTCGAGCTCGAGGAGGCGGTGATCGGAGGTACCTCGCTCGGGGCCAACGTGGCGCTCGAGTTCGCCGCCTGGCACCCGAACCGCGCCCGGGGGCTCTTCATCGAGATGCCGGTGCTCGAGAGCGCCCTGACGGCTGTCGCGATGATCTTCGCCCCGATCCTCGTCAGCCTGCGGTTCGGCAGCCCCGCGTTTAAGGCGGTGGCGCGAGCAACGCGCCGCGTCCCGCGGACCAACTACCTGGTCGACATCGTGCTCGACTGGATCCGGCAGGATCCCGAGCCCTCCGCCTCGGTGCTCGAGGGGTTGCTGCTCGGGCGCTCGGCGCCGCCGCAGGAGGACCGGCTGCGGCTCGACAACCCGGCGCTCGTGATCGGTCATCCCGCCGACCCGCTGCATCCGTTCACCGACGCCGACATGCTGGTCGAAGAGATGCAGAACGCGCGGCTCGTCGACGCGAACTCGATCTTCGAGTGGCGGGTCAACCCCGAGCGCCTGAACGACGAGCTCGCGGGCTTCCTCGACGAAGTGTGGGAGCAGCGCGCGCCGGCCGCAGCCGCTAGCCGAGCCGGTTGATCACCCGCAGGAGCAGCGGGTCCATCTCGCCCACCCCGCCGCCGCGGTCCATGCGGCGGTCCTGGCGGTCCAGCAGGGCCGTGGTCATGCGCGTGCCGAGGAAGCGCAGCGGCTCCGGCGGCAGCGTGGGCTCCCTGTCCTGATCGACGAACACCAGGCGCGTGAACTCGCTCTCGCGCTCGAGCAGCAGGTCGCACAGGGCCCGGGCGACCGTGTGGCTCGGGGCCACCCCGTGCCCGTTGTAGCCGTAGCCGTAGAAGATCCCGTCGCCAAGCGTGCCGACGTAGGGCAGGAAGCTGGCGGTGATTGCCACGCAGCCGCCGTAGGCGTGCGTGAAGCGAACGTCCGACCACATGGGGAAGAACTCGCCCCACGCATCGCGCAGCTCGCCGAACACGCGCTCATTGCTCATGTGCCGCAGGTCCATGCCGTTGCCATAGAAGTACGGCGCCAGCCGCCCGCCCCACAGGATGCGGCCGTCCGCGGTCCACCGCCCGATCGTGATGAAGTTGCGCTTGTCCTCGAACCCCTCGCGGCCGGGCCAGGAGATCCGGTCCCGCTGCTCGTCGGACAGCGGCTGCGTCGCCATCGCGTAGCTCCACAGCGGCACCACCTTGTCCTTGAACTGCGGGAACTCGTGCTGGTACGCGTTCGTCGCCACGACCACCCGCGGCGCCTCCACCGCCCCCAGCTCCGTCTCGACCCTGCCGCCCGCCACCTCGGTCGCGGGCGAGCGCTCGAATATCCGCACCCCCATCTCCTCGACCGTGCGGGCCAGCCCGCGCACCAGCTTGTGCGGGTTGAGCATCGCGCCGCGCCCCTCCTTCAGCAACCCGCGGACGATCGGCGAGCCGATCACGGCCCGCGCCTCGTCCCCCTCGAAGAAGCTGAAGTCGTGATCTGCTCCGATCCGCTGCGCGGCTTCGAGGTCGCGCTCCAGGCGCCACAGCTGCCCGTCGTTGACCGCCAGCGCGGCGAACCCGTTGAGCTCGTACTCGGCGTCGATTCCGTGCTCGGAGCAGAACTCGCCGATCTCGACCACGGAACGCGCGACGGCCTCGTGTGCGGCGCCGGCGCGCTCGGGGCCGTGCCGCTCGACCAGGTGGTGGAGGCTCATGTCGAGCACGGTCATCGCGTAGCCGTCGTTGTGGCCGGAGGCGCCCGACCCCGCCCAGCTCCGCTCCACCACGGCGATGTCCAGGGACGGCTCGGCCTGCTTCAGGAAGCAGGCGGTCCACAGGCCGGTGTACCCGCCTCCGACAATGCACACGTCGGCGCTCTCGGTCCCCTGCAGCGGCTGCCCGGGCGTGACCGGCTCGGTCTCCCACCACAGGATGCTGTTCTTCTCGCCGGGCACGGGCGCGCCGAGTGTATCCGCGCCTCAAAGAGCAAGGGCTACGGCGACCATAGCTGCGGGAAAGGTCTTTTCGCTACGCTCGCGTGCCCCGATGGCGAGCCGCAGGGAAGAGAAGGAGCGCCTCAGGCAGGAGCGCCTGCAGGCGGAGCGCCGCGAGGCGCACGCGGGGCGCCAACGCCTCGTGCTCGGCTACGTGGTCGCCGGGGTGCTGGCGGCCGCGGTCGTGATCGGGATCGTCGTCGTGATCGCGAGCGGCGGGGACGGGGGCAACGAAACCGAGAGCGCGGCCGCGTCCGAGGAGCTCGCACACGTCGACCCGACGAGCGGGATCACCGGCGGGGTCGAGCTCGACGGGCGCGAGGGGACACCGCCTCCCCCCGTGAAGCAGGCGCGGCTCGAGCAGGCCGCGAAGGCGGCGGGCTGCGAGCTGCAGCTCAACCTCCGCGACGAGGGGAGCAATCACCTCGCGGGCAACGAGGACCCGCCGAAGTACGAAACCAGCCCCCCGACCTCCGGCGACCACGATCCCAACCCGCAGGCCGACGGGGCCTACGTGGACACCCCGGAGCTGCGCAACGTCGTCCACTCGATCGAGCACGGCCGGGTCGAGATCCAATACAGCCCCGACCTCCCCGAGCGGGACCAGCTGGCGCTGAAGGGCGTGTTCGACGAGGACTTCGAGGGCATGCTGATGTTCCCCAACCCCGAGATGCCCTACGAGGTCGCCGCGACGGCGTGGACGAACATGATCGGGTGCAAGAAGTACGACGGCGCGGCGACGCTCGACGCGATCCGCGCCTTCCGCGACACGTTCCGCGGCCAGGGGCCCGAGCCGATCCCGCTCTGAGCGCGCCTCAAGCCGGTGGCGCGGCCCTGTACGGCGGGAAGAAGCCCGCCGCCTCTGCGCCGACCCCATGGTGGTCGCGCCACGCCCCGCGAAGCGATTCGTACGCCTCGGGTAGGTGCACGCGCCGGTACAGCCGCAGCTCGGCTCGCAGCGGTGAGAAGCTCGCCTTGAAGCGCATGACCCCGTCGTCCGGCGCGTAGCCGCCGCCGAGCACCAGCCGCTGCTTGCCCGAGGCCCGCGCCCAGCGGATGATCTCGTCGACGATCGCGTTGGTGGGGCGGATGTGCTGAGCGGCGTGGTCGGCTCCGCCGAGATAGGAGTAGACGTCCGTGTCATCGTGGAGGTAGAGCGTGGCGGCGACCACCCGCCCCTCGTGCTCGGCGAGCAGGATCCGGGAGTTGTCCGGCAGCAGCTCCGGGAACGAGGCGAAGTAGCCGGGCGGGTAGTAGTAGTTCTCCAGCGCCTGCTGGCGGTCCATGGTCAGCTCGTAGATCCGGTGCAGCTCCCGCGCGTCCGCCTCGCCGCCGGCCGCGAACACGCGCACCCCCTCCCTCTTCGCGCGCTTGATGTTCTTGCGGCACGCGTGAGTGAACGACCGCCACAGGCGATCGGTGTCCTGGGTCAGGTCCACGTAGACGATCTCCCGGTCCCGCTTCAGCCCCGCCGGCTCGAGCAGCTCCGCCCGCGCCTTCCACGGTTGCAGGTGCCCGAACTCCGTCACGATGCCGCTCTCGGCGCACCACCCCGCGAGCGCCTCCGAGAAGGCCGCCCGGGTCGCCGGGTCGGGCGCCTGCGGCGCGAACGGCCCCGTGTACTGGGGCGTCGCCGCGTCGAGCAGCGCGCGATCGACTCGCTCGGCGAACGCCAGCTCGCCGATGGAGCGCAGAAACAGCGGGTAGGCAACCGTGCCGTGGGGCGCCTGCAGCGTGAACAGGCGCGCGTCGACGCCCGCGTGCTGCTGCTCGAGGCTTGCGAACTCGACGCTTCCGAACACGCTCTCCCGCGCCGGGAGGCGCTCGCGCCAGCGGGCCTCGTCGCGCACCGTGAGCACCTCCGCCGCCGTCATCCGCGCGCCCCTCTCATCCCCCGTACAGCCCCCGGCCGGTGACGATCAGGCGCACGGTCCGCGCCAGGATCCTCAGGTCGAGGGCCGGCGAGCGGTTCTCCACGTACCACACGTCGAGCTCGATCCTCTCCTCCCAGCTCAGCGACGCCCGCCCGTTGACCTGCGCCCACCCCGTGAGGCCGGGCCGCACCTCCAGGCGCCGCATCTGGTGCGGGGTGTACTCCCTGACCTGCGCCTCGATCGTCGGGCGCGGGCCGACGATCGCCATCTCGCCGCGCAGCACGTTGACGAGATTCGGGATCTCGTCCAGCGAGAGGCGGCGCAGCACGGCACCGACCCGCGTCACCCGCGGGTCGGTCTCCCTCAGCGGCTCCCATGTCTCCGCCGGGGTGGGGTCCGCGCCGACGACCATGGTGCGGAGCTTGTACATCTCGAACCGGTTCGCGTCGCGGCCCACCCGCCGCTGGCGATAGATCGCCGGCCCGCGCGTCTCGAGCCGGATCGCGACCGTCGCGACGAGCAGCAGGGGAGACGACAGCACGAGAGCCAGCGTCGCGAGGCCGACGTCCGCGACGCGAGGGAGGCCGCGGCTCACCTCGTCCCCTCGACCTTCTCCCAGGTCACCGCCGTCCGCGAGCGCAGCCGGTCCCACAGCCCGGCGACGATCGAGCCCTCGACCATCGCGTAGTAGTGGGCGAGGCGCAGGGGACGGAGCGGGATCAGCGCGCCGAGCGCCGCGGCAAGCAGCGCCGCGGCCTGGAGGGCGAGGGTGATCGTGTACACGGCGCCGTGGCCGAGAAGCGCCACGTTCGTCCCCAGCGCGATCAGGTGCAGGAAAGGTGCCGCGTAGCGGAGCGCCCGGTGGGAGAGGATCTCGAACGCGTACAGCGGCCCGTAGCCGCGCGGGGAGAGCAT
>Ga0184637_10001506_pt1 | contig 15700 bp, 13 predicted proteins | sample PLM3_127_b2_FD_133143 | JGI IMG/M metagenome (GOLD analysis project Ga0184637, IMG submission 133143) | Groundwater sediment microbial communities from an aquifer in East River, Colorado, USA - PLM3_127_b2 | ecosystem: Environmental > Terrestrial > Soil > Riparian zone | place: USA: East River...
ATGAGCGAGCGGCGGGATGCGTTTTTGGGGCTCGGTACCCCAGCCGAAAACCCAGTTGACGTTCTCCACCTTGGGATCGGCGAGCCAGAAGGAAAGCGGCAGCACGATCCACGCGAGCGCCGTCTGTGCGATGAGCGCGCGGGAGTCGTAGCCGAGCCGGAGCGCCATCCACAGCAGGAGCGGCGGCAGAAAAACGTGGAACAGCGAGATCGCCCGCAGGTAACGCGGCTTGGCGGGATCGAACATGTAGTCGGTGAGACCGGCAATGCGTCGGCCGGTGAATAGCCGGCCGAAGAAGCTCATGTTCCAGACCAGCTCCGGCAGCAGGACCCCCACCAACATCATGCTGGCCAGCAGGCTGTCTTCCAGCCACAGGGCGGGCACCGTTACGATCAACGCTATGTCCGAGAACCAGAGAAAGTTCCACAGCGGATACTTCACCACGTAGACGGCTACCGTCACGGCCGCGAAAATGGTGTAGGACACCTTGATCCAGAGCGGGATAAGTTCCATTAACTGGTCACCTCGTACGGAAGTGGAAGGAGTTTCAATGCCGGCCCGTCCAACGACTTCCAGTGTATGTCGCCCTTCTCGGCGCTGGCGATCTGGACCACCGCCAGCACGTCATGGCCGCCTTCCGGTGAGCGCGCGGCATTGACGATCGCGCCGCTGGCCTGCTCGCCGAAGCCCGGGCTGTACAGTTTGTCTCCCGGTTGCGGGCGCTCTTCCGCGGTAATGTTGGCGAGGTACATGCGCTGCTTGAGGGTGCCGCGGTAGTGCATGCGCGCGACGATTTCCTGGCCGGGGTAACAGCCCTTCTGGAAGCTCACGCCACCAATCAGGTCGAGGTTTACCATCTGCGGCACGAACTGTTCCTGGGTCGCGGGCAGGATCACCGGAATGCCGGCGCGGATGGCCAGCCATTCCCAGTGCTCGGACCCCGCCTTGTCCGCGGCGCCGAGCGCCTCGGCCAGACGCGGCGCCTGCTCCCTCGAAACGGCTATTTCGTAGCGATCGACCGGCAGGCGGAGCAGGGTCGCCCCCTCCACGTGCAGGACGTCGTGCGGCATTTTCGGCGCCGCTCCCAGCACCTGTCGCACCAGCGCCGCGGCGTCCTTGCCGGCGACTCCGAGGAGCGCACGGTCGCTGGATACATCCTCGGCCTTTACTTTCGAGCGCAGGATGAACTTCGAGAGTTGTTTCTGGATAGGCTCGCGCAGAGTGGAGGGCAGTTGCATGAACCAGCCCTGTTCCGAGCGCCACAGCAGAAAGCTGGCGAGGGCGCGGCCCTTGGGTGTGCAATAGGCGCCGTAAGTGCTGTGGCCGGCCGCCAGCGCGGCAACGTCGCAACTCAACTGGTTGTGCAGGAAGGCCTGCGCCTCCTCGCCGGAAAAGCGGATGAGGCCGGGGTGCGGCAGTTTCTGAAATACCAGCGCTGTCATGGGTGGCCGGGGCGGAGTCTCATCAGACGGAGCCCCAGACGTCCCGCGCGGTCTCGATCACGAGCCGCAGCTTGGCCGCCTGCGCCTCGATCGTAATGGCGTTGCCGTGAACAGTGCTCGAAAACCCGCACTGTGGCGACAGGCACATCTGTTCAAGCGGCATGAATCTTGCCGCTTCGTCCAGGCGGCGCTTGAGGTCATCCTTCGACTCGATCTGGCCCAGCTTGGTCGTCACCAGGCCAAGGACGACGATCTTGTTCTTCGGCACGTGGCGCAGCGGGGCGAAGTCGCCGGAGCGGGCGTCGTCGTATTCGAGGAAATAGCCGTCGACCTTGAGCTCGTTGAACAGCACCTCGGCCACCGGCTCGTAGCCGCCCTCGGCGACCCACGCGCTCTTGAAGTTGCCGCGACACAGGTGGACGCAGACGGTCATGCCCTTGGGACGCCGCGCGAGCGCAGCGTTGATCAGGCGCGCGTAGCGGCGCGGCAATTCGTTCGGGTCGTCCCCGCGCTGGCGCGCGCCCTCGCGCATCTTCTCGTCGCACAGGTACGCGAGGTTGGTGTCGTCGAGCTGGACGTAGGTCGCGCCGGCCTTGCCCAGGGCCTTCAGCTCGGCGCGGTAGGCCGCGGCCACGTCTTCGTAGAACTGTTCCAGATCAGGATAGGCTTCCGTGCTGATGGCGCTGCGCCCGCCGCGAAAATGCAGCATGGTCGGGGAGGGTATCGTTACCTTGGGCGTTTGCCTGACGATCGATCGCAGGAACTGGAAATCGGCGAGCTGGATCGGCTTGACGTGGCGGACCAGCCCGGTCACCTGCATCACGGGCGGTGCGAAATCCACGTCGCCCGCGGCGCTGTGGAAGCTGACCGGGATACCGCCCCCGGTCGCGACCCCCGCGAGCTGCTCGAGAAAGTCGGTGTGGAAAAAGGCGCGCCGGTACTCGCCGTCGGTTATGCCTCTCAGGCCGAGGTCCTGCTGGAAGCGGACGACGTCGAGGATCGCGTTGTCCTCGATCCTCCGCAGCTGCTCCGCGGTGATCGCGTCCTGACGGCGTTTCTCGCGCGCCTCGAGCAGCGCCTTCGGGCGCAGGAAACTGCCGACGTGGTCAGCGCGAAACGGGGGGGTAGCGCGCGCTTCCATTATCTGGTGATTTTCCTGACTATCATCCCTGTTGAAGTATATCAATCGCGGCCGGGCGCGGCGGCGCGATCGGTAACTCCTAAATGGACTTCGAGCGCTGCGCGGTCGGCGAGCAACGCGCTGCTCGGACCAAAATAGGCCAGGCGGCCGCGATTTAGCACCAGCGCGCTGTGCGTCACCTCGAGCGCAATCTTCGCGTGCTGCTCGACCAGCACCAACGTCAAGGCATCCTCCCGTAAGAGGCGTTGCAGCGTCTGGAGCAGGGATTCGACGATGATAGGCGCCAGGCCTTCGAGCGGCTCATCCATCAGCAATAGCGCGGGGTTGCCCATCAGGGCGCGGCCGATCGCCAGCATCTGTTGCTCGCCGCCCGAGATCTGGTTGCCCATGTGGTTGCGCCGCTCGGCGAGACGGGGGAACAGATCGTAGACGCGCGCGAGGCTCCAGCGGCCCGGCCGCGCGGCGACCATCAGGTTTTCCCCAACTGACAGCGACGGGAAGATCTCGCGCTCCTGCGGCACGTAGCCGAGGCCGAGCCGCGAGCGCTCGTGCACCGGCAGCTGCTCGATCGGCCGGCCCCGGTATTCGATGCCGCCGGCGTGGAAGGTCGTATGGCCCATCACGGTCGCGAGGAGCGTGGTCTTGCCGACACCGTTGCGGCCGAGCACTGCGAGGGAGCCACGCTCAGGCAAAGAGAACTCGATATCCTCGAGAACGACCGTTTCGCCGTAGCCGGCACGGACCCCGGTTAGCTTTAGAGCGCCTAACATAATGAAATGCGCGTGCGTTGCGAGCCAGAATCGTCGATAGCGCGAAGCGAGGTGCAGCCAATACTCGCTGTATTGGCAAGCCGAGCGACAAAGCTAGCGGCGATTCTGGCCGCAACCCCCTTGGGCTGGCACGGTTTTGGCCCGCGGCTACTTGCTTGGCGCATGCCTGTTGCGAGGCCCAACCATGCCGCAGGTTCCGCGTAGCCAAAACCGTGACAGCGCAGCGTGTGTTTCATTGTGTTAGGCGCTCTTAGGGCCTCAGTCACGCCGGCCCTCCCCGAGATAGACCTGGCGCACGCGGCCGTCGCCGGCGATTTCGTCGGGCGTTCCCTCGACCAGCACCTCACCTTGCACCATGACCGTGATCCGGCGCGCGAAGCGGAACACCACGTCCATGTCGTGCTCAATGATGAGGATGGCGATGTCGCGGGGGAGGTTGTCGAGCGCCTGCAGGATGCGCCCGGATTCGATCGCAGGCACGCCCGCGGCCGGCTCGTCGAGCAGCAGCACCCTGGGCCTCAAGCCGAGCGCGATGGCGATCTCGACCAGCCGCTGCTTGCCATAGGGCAGATCGAGCAGCCGGCGGCCCGCGTCCGCCGACAGGTCGAGCACCGCAAGCAGTTCCAGGCATTCCGAGCGCACTTCGTCGTGGGCGCTGGCCGGGCGCCACTTGCGGCCGGCGATGCCCCTGCGTTCGGCGATTCCCAGCGCGACGTTGTCGAGCACCGTCAGATCGCGGAACAGCGTGTTGATCTGGAAGGTGCGTCCAAGCCCGCGCTTGACCCGTGCCGCCTGCGTGAGACCGGTGATATCGTCACCGCCGAGCAATATGCGCCCGGAGGAAGGCGCGGTCCTGCCCGAGAGCATGTTGACGAACGTGGTCTTGCCCGCGCCATTCGGGCCGATCAGGGCACGGCGCTCGCCGGATTCCAGACGGAAGTCGATGCCGTCGGCCACGGTGAGCGCGCCGAATTTCTTGCAGAGCTGCCGGGTTTCGAGAGCGATGCTCACCGTTGCGCTCCGCGTATTTTCGTCATAGCCAGATCGAGTATCCCAAGCAGGCCGCCGCGCGCGAACAGGACCACCACGACGAGCAACAGCCCGATACCGAAGTACCAGTACTCGGGAAACTGCTTGGCGAGCTGGTCCTGCGCGATCATGTATGCGAGCGGACCGACGAAGGCGCCGTAGATACGGCCCACGCCACCGAGCACGAGCATCACCAGCAGCTCGCCCGCGAACTCGAAGCTCAACACGTTCAAGCCGACGAACTGGTTGGTCTGCGTCAGCAGCGCTCCCGCGCAGCCGGCGATCGTCGCCGAAATCGTGTACACCGCGACCAGGCGCGCATAGGCCGGCGCGCCGACCGCGTGCATGCGAACGACGTTTTCGCGGATCCCCACCAGCGATGCCCCGAACGGCGAGTAGATGAGCCGGCGCACGATCCACCAGCTGGCGAAGAGCGCGAGCAGGCAATACAGGTAAGCGGTCTTGCCGAACATGTCGAACCTGAACAGGCCGAGGATGGGGGAAACGACGATGCCCGACAGGCCGTCGGCGCCGCCCGTCAATTCGGTCGCCTTGTTCGCGACTTCGAGCAGGATCGAGGTGATTGCGAGCGTCAACATGAGCAGCGTCAGGCCCCTGGTGCGCAGAATCACAGCGCCCGTCGCGGCTCCGAGCAGCGCCGCTGCCGCTGCCGCCGCCGCCATTTGCAGCAGGGGATCGCTGACGCCGAGTTTCGCCCCAAGAATTCCGGCAACGTACGCGCCGAGCCCGAAGAACGCCGTGTGTCCGAGCGTGATGATCCCCGCATAGCCCAGGATCAGATCCAGAGACAGTGCGAACAGGATATAGACGAGGATGCGCGCCCCGAGCGGCACGTATTCGGGCAGCGCGAAGAAAACCGCGAGAGCAGCCGCCCACGGCAGCCATTCAAGCCAGCCGACGCGCGCTGTCACGCCATAGCTCGCCTGGTGGCTCATACCCGCCTCCCGAACAGCCCCGCCGGCCGCCACAGCAGGATGGCGATCGTCGCGACGTATATGAAGAACGCCCCGAATTGCGGTACCCAGTACTTGCAGGCGGTGTCGGAGATGCCGATTAACAGCGCCGCAATGAAGGGCCCGCGCAGGCTGCCGAGGCCGCCGACCGCCACCACGATGAGGAAGTACACGAGGTGCTCGAAAGGGTAGCTGGGTTGCACGGTGAGGATCTCCGCGCCGAGCGCGCCACCGAGGCCGGCGAGACCGCTGCCCATGGCGAAGGTGAGCGTGAAGAGGCGTCTCGTGTTGATGCCGATCGCCCGGGCCATCGGGCCGTTGTCCACCGCAGCCCGCACCATCGCGCCCCAGCGCGTGCGCTCGACCCCGAACCACAGGGCGCCGACCATGACGGCGCTGAAGGCGATGAGAAACACCCGGAAAGCAGGAAAGTCGCGTCCCAGCAGACCGAACTGGCCTTTCAGATAATCGGGCAATGGGACCAGCAGTTGCATGGTGCCGAACAGGAGCCGGGCGGTGGCCACCGCGATGAAGATCAGTCCGATCGTGAACAGGACCTGGGCCAGTTCACCCGCGGTATACAGGCGCGAGTACAGCAGCCGCTCGAGCACCACGCTCCCGGCTGCGACCAGCACGAACGCAAGCGCGAGCGCCAGCGGATACGGCACGCCGAAACTGCCCATCGCCGCGATGAGGATGTAGCCGCCCGCCATGGCGAACACGCCGTGGGCGAGGTTGACGAAACCCATCATGCCCATCGTCACCGACAGGCCGACCGAAATCACGTAGAGGATCATGCCGTAGGCGGTGCCGTGGAAAGCGACGCTTACGAGCGAAGAAAGCACCGCTTCCATTTAGCAGCCTGTCGCAACGGTCTCTGATGTTTTTCGCTTAGAGAGCCTAGCAAAATGAATTCCCCTCCTGCCAGAGGGTGAGGCGGGGTTTCGAAGAAGGTGCCTGCGCACCTTCGAGCCGCCGAACGCCAGCCGCCTCTGTGCGGTTGGCCGGGCGGGGTGCCCGCGCAAGCGGGCGGGGTGGTCGGAGCAAGAGGTGCCCACGTAACCACCCCGCATCTTCCGCGCCTGGAAGGCGCGATTTGCGTCTTTTCGCATCCACCCCTCCTTAATAAGGAGGGGAGTAAAGTACGGCCGGTCATTTTGTTAGGCGCACTTTGGAGTTTGTCGGAGCCACACCCGACAAACATCTGGGCCACCTGCATGGCCCGGGGCTGAGCGATTGCTATTTCTTCAGTTCTTTCCAGGGGTCTTTCACCTGCGGAAACGTCTCGAACTCCACGTTGGCGAGCTGCCCGCCGACCCGCTTCACTTCGCGCATGTACTCGTTCTGGATGATATCCCGGGTCTCGGGGTCGATCGCGATCGGGCCGCGCGGGCTGTTCGGGTTCTTGTATTTCTTCACCAGCGCCATGGTCCGGTCGGGGTCGATCTTTCCCCTCTGTTCGCGGATGACGTGGTAGATTGCGTCCATCGCGTCCCACGCGCCCACCGACATGAAGCTGGGCCAGGATTTCTCGCCATACTCCTTCTTCCAGGCGGCGATGAACGCCTTGTTCGCCGGGCGCGTCGCCGCGGCCGAATAGTGGTGCATGGTAATGACGCCGAGCGCCACGTCGCCCATATTGGGCAGTTCCTCGTCGGTGGTGATGTCGCCCGGGCCGATGAACTTGACACCCGCTTTGTCGAGACCAAGGTCGCTGTAAGCTTTCATGATCTGCGTCGCCTGGCGGCCCGCCGGCACGAACGCGAACACCACGTCCGGCTTGGCGTCCTTCGCGCGCTGCATGAAGGGAATGAAATCCGGATTGGCGACGGGCATGCGCACCTTGCCGACGATCTTGCCGCCGCCTTCTGTGAATCCCTTCTCGAACCCGGCCTCGCTGTCGTGGCCGGGGGCAAAATCGCTGACCGTGACGTAGGCGTTCTTGTACTTCCTCGATGCCCATGCGCCGAGTGGGTAGCTGGACTGCCATAGCGTGAACGAGAAGCGCGCGATATAGGGCGAGCGCTCGGTGATCACCGAAGCGCCGGCGTTCATGATGAAGAACGGCAATTTCGCTTCCTGGGTGAGTGGGGCGATCGCCATCGCGTTGGGGGTGAACACGACGCCGGTGAGGATTTGGATCTTGTCGCGGACGATCAACTCTTGAGCGAGCTGCTTTGCCTTGTCCGGGTTCGGGCCGCCGGCATCGCGGATGACGAGCTCGATCCTGACCCCGGGGGGCAGCTGGTCCGCGTTCTGCTTCATGTACAGCTTGAAGCCTTTGTCGATGAGATCACCGAGCGTCGCGAACGGCCCTGAATAGGTGTTGATCACTCCGATCTTGATCGTCTGGGCCGGCGCTGGCGGCGCTGCCAGCGCGATCCCCGCGGCGGCTGCGAGCACCGCCAGCATGTTCCGGAATTTCATGTCTTCTCTTTCCATGTGCGTGAGCGGAATTCTATATAGAACGCTGCGTTATTCCATGCGGGGAGCTGTTTAATTCAGCATTCCTGTGATTCTATCAATTAAATCATTGGGATGTAGTGGCGGCCGGGTGCCGCGCCATGCCCCATGCTGAGCGGGCCGCACCAGCGTGTACCGGGCCTGATACAGGGCGCTGAATTTGTGCACTAAGATGGCTGGCGATGACGCTAGACCTCGATGCTTACTTGCTGCGGATCGGACATGCGGGCGGGCGCGCTCCGACGCTCGATACACTGCGCGCAATCCTGGCACGGCACACGGTGGCGATCGCGTTCGAGAACCTCAATCCCTTTCTGAAATGGCCGGTGCGCCTCGACGTGGAATCACTCCAGCGCAAAATGGTGCAAGGCGGGCGGGGCGGCTACTGCTACGAGCAAAATATCCTGTTGAGTCACGCGCTGCAGGCGCTGGGTTACAGCGTGGCGGGGCTTGCGGCGCGGGTACTGTGGAACGCCGCAGTGGCAGGCGCGGTGCCGCCCCGCACGCACATGTTGCTGCGCGTGGATCTCGACGGGCAGCCCTGGCTCGTGGACGCGGGCTTCGGCGTCATGACGCCCACCGGACCGTTGCGTCTCAAGGCTGACGAAGAGCAGGCAACGCCGCACGAGCCGTTCAGGCTGCTGGCGGATCGGGATGAATTCGTCACGCAGGCGAAAATCCGGGAGGAGTGGCGATCGCTCTATCGCTTTGGCCTCCAGGAGCAGCTGCTGCCCGACTACGAGCTCGCCAACTGGTACGTTTCGACTCACCCGGAGTCCCGCTTCGTCAACGGGTTGATGGTGGCGAGGCCGGCTCCGGGCCGGCGCTACACGCTGCTCAACAATGAATTCACGGTGCACCATCTGAATGGCGGCACGGAGCAGCGGATGCTCACGAGCGTAGCCGAAATACGGGCGCTGCTCGAAGGCGAGTTTCAGTTGACCTTGCCCGATAGACCGGAGCTCGACGCGGCCCTGCGGCGGCTGATTACTTAAATAGGGTCCGTAAATGAGAATTGCCCCTCCCGTGACAATAGTCACACTCCAAAGGAGCCGGAGGGGGGAGTTACATCCTGGTGCTGCAGGATACCCCTCTCATTCATAAACATCTGGAATAACGGGAGAATTCTACAAGTTCCGGGGGTGCGCCACCGGCATGAAACCCTCCAATAATGTCCCGCAGGTGAAAATTGCTTTTAGCCCATTGCGCGCTGTTAAATGGGTTACCAACAGAGACCAGCGGTATAAAAGAGAGGAGGCACAGCCAGCCAGCGGAAAGGGGGTTGGTATCGTGTATCCAGGAATTCCACCGCCGCATGGCGGTGTGAATAAACGGGGGAAGAGATGAACGGCGCCACGCTCTTCACGGCGGATACGTTTCTGTGGGGGCTGGGAGCGATCTGCCAGCTCCACCGCCAGCCATTTGCCCCCCATCTCATCCTGCAGCAATTCGCACCGCCGTATTCCCTGGCCTCGCTGCAGGAAGCAACGCAGTCGCTGAAGATCAAGTGCGGTATTCGCGTCGTTGCCGTTTCAGAATTCCACGCCTTGCCGCAGCCGTTTCTCTCGGTACTCAAGCCTCGCGCGGCTACCACGCACTCAGGGCCGCCGCAAGATCCTGATTCTGCGCGGAACGCGCCACCGCCGAATCTCCTGGCGGTGGTGCTCAAGTGCGACGCGGAACGAATCCTGTACGCGACGAACGGCAGTTCCGCGCCCGTCACCGTCACGTTGCAGGAGTTCGGCGAGGATTACGCGGGGCTGGTCGTGCTCTGCGCGCCCGCGCCGTCGGCTCTCAGCGAAGGCGACGAAGCCCTGGTTCGTCCCCGCGAGTTTGGCTTCAAGTGGTTCGTGCCCGAGCTCCTCAAGCACCGGAACATCTGGCGCGACGTATTGCTCGCGTCCCTTGCGATCCAGCTCATGGCCCTTGCAACCCCGCTCTTTACCCAGGTTGTGATCGACAAGGTCGTCGTCCACCAGACGATGAATACACTCATCGTGATCGGGATCGCGCTGGCGGTGGTCATGATCTTCAGCGCGGCCATGAGCTGGGTGCGGCAATACCTGGTGCTGCACACCGGTAATCGCGTGGACGCCGTGTTGGGGACGCAGGTCTTCGAGCACGTGCTGAGACTGCCGATGCGTTATTTCGAGCACCGGCCGACGGGGGTGGTGGTCGCGCGCGTGCACGCGGTGGAGACCATCCGGGAGTTCGTCAGCGGCGCGGCGGTGACGCTCATTCTCGATGCTCCGTTTCTGGTGATTTTCCTGGCGATCATGTTCTATTACAGCTGGCTGCTGTCCTTGATCACGTTGGCGATCCTGGCCGCGATCGTCGCCATCAGTTTCGCGATCGTGCCCTCCCTTCGCGCCCGCGTGAACCAGCAATTCCTGCTGGGCGCGCGTAACACCGCCTTTCTAACCGAGTACATCTCTGGGATGGAAACGGTGAAATCGCTGCAGATGGAGCCGCAGTTGAAGAGCCGCTTTGGCGACTACCTCGCAGCCTATCTCGCGGCCGGCTTCAATACGCGCCAGCTCGCCAATACCTATAACGTCGCGGCCAACACCCTGGAGCAGCTCTTAACGCTCTCGATCCTGTGCGCCGGGGCGTGGCTGGTGATGGGGAACGAGGGCTTCACCATCGGTATGCTGGTCGCCTATCAGATGTTCGCGAGCCGGCTCTCGCAGCCGATGCTACGCCTGGCGGGCCTGTGGCAGGAGTTCCAGCAGACGGCGATTGCGGTGAAGCGCCTGGGCGACATCATGAACGCCCCGGCCGAGCCCTACTCGGTAACCCCCACCCGCTCGGCCGCGAGCCAGGGCCGGGTCGAGATCGCGGATCTGAGCTTTCGCTACGGGGAGAGCCTCCCCTACCTGTTCGAGCACCTGAACCTCGAACTCAAGCCCGGCGCCTGCCTCGCGCTGATGGGTCCCTCGGGCAGCGGCAAAAGCACGCTGGCGAAGCTCTTGCAGGGCTTCTATTCTCCCACCCATGGACAGATCAAGATTGATAACCGGGACGCTCGCAGCCTGCCGGCGAACGAGTTAAGGAGCCACTTCGGCGTGGTGCCCCAGGACACGACGCTCTTCTCCGGCACCATCTACGAGAACTTGGTCCTCGCCAATCCTCATGCCACCTTCGAGCACGTCATCGAGGCATGCAAGATGGCGGAGATCCACGACACCATCGAGCAATTGCCCGAGGGCTATCAAACCCCGATCGGTGAGCACGGCGCGGGGCTCTCGGGCGGGCAGAAGCAGCGCGTGGCCATTGCGCGGGCGTTACTCAAGCGCCCGAAGATCCTCATCTTTGACGAGGCGACCAGCAGCCTCGATCAGCCGACGGCGGAGCAGTTCGCCAGAACCGTCAATCAGCTCAAAGGCAAGGTTACGATGCTCTTCATCGCGCACCAGTTACCCAGCGGACTGCAGGTGGACGAGGTAATCAAGCTCGGCGGGCATCAGACGAGGATGAGCGTGATCGCCAGCGACAAAGGACAAGATGGGTAACCGGCATAGTCAGCAGGTGCCGTTATGCAATTAGCCAAGCCTGACCCCGTATGCGCCGACCCCGTATGCGCCGTATGCGCCGAGCCGAATCAGTGGAAATGTGAACCTGACCCTATTTCTTCCTCATTTAGTCAAAGGGAGAACATTATGCAATTAGCTAAGCCTGACCCTATCCCTCACCCATTTACTCATTTATCACCATTTATCAGGTATGTCATGAAAACGCGAATTTCAATCTCGATATTGCTTCCATTTCTCGGGCTCGTAAATTCACCCATCGAAGCAATGGCGGGCGAGGTAAGCGAGAGCGAGCCGTACAAGTTATCTGCTCAATTGCAGAAGGAGGGCGTTAGACCGGATGTCATCTACGAGATTCTCAAGGTCGACTGCCCGCTCTGCGTGCCCATTGGTATCGAGATCCATAAAAGTGGATTGGTAGTGCGATACGGAAGCGAACCGTCCGCTGGTCAAAGCATGTGTGTCATGAAGTCTGCTGTTGCGCAAGCGCTGAAAGAGATACGGGCGTCTATGTCGTCTGGTTTGCTTCAAAAGGAATGTAAGAAATGGGTGATTTGGTCGACGGGTTTGTCACCATAGTTCGATTGAGCGTGCGAGAGGGCGATGGCTACAAAGTATGTAAGGTTCCGGTTGACGCTGTGCCATTTCGAACTCTCGAGAAGATCGCATACAGCAAGTGTCCATAGTGAGTGATTCGCGATAACACGGCGCTTAGGGCTTTTCGACATCAATTGGGAGTAGCCAATGGCAATTCCTGCTAACGCTCTTAGTCTAATTCTGTCTCCTTGGCACGCTACTCAGTTTGTAACGACAACTTCGCTGCAGATCTGCACGAGATCGGGGTCGGACCAGCGCAACGCGTTGATTCACTGACATAAGAGGCCAAAATCAGGGCTCCGGGAGTGCTTAGAAGCTATTTTTTGAGGGCAAAAAGCGCCCTCTAAGGAAAAAGTAGAACGTCATGCCGCGAGCGCACCGATATTTTTTGCCGAATCACCTCTGGCATCTGACGCACATCGCTGTCACGAGCGCGGCGAAGGGGTCACGCGCGGCGAAGGGGTCAGGTCTTGAAATATCAGTTTTAATATTGAGCTAAACATGAGCCGCCCGCTGCGAATTGAATTGTCTGGTGCGATCTACCACGTGACTTCGCGTGGCAATGCACGGGCGTTGATTTTCATGGATGATGGCGATCGAGATCTGTTTACCGAAACACTGGGGCAAGTGGTCGAACGCTTCAATTGGCTCTGCCACGCCTACTGCCTGATGGGCAACCACTACCATCTCATGGTTGAGACTCCCGATGCGAACCTGATTGCCGGTATGCGGCAACTCAACGGCGTATATACCCAGCGCTTCAATCGACGTCACCGGCGCGTCGGCCACGTGTTCCAAGGGCGGTTCAAGGCGATCCTGGTTGATCGGGATAGCTACCTCCTGGAGTTGTGTCGCTACGTTGTGCTGAACCCGGTTCGGGCAGGGATGGTGAAGCGGGCAGGAGACTACCGGTGGAGCAGTTACCGGGCGACAGCGGGTATCACCGAGACGCCGACCTTTCTTACTTGCGAATGGGTGTTATCGCAATTTGCACAAACCGAGGCTGCCGCCCGACGTAGCTACCGTGAATTCGTGCGGCCTGGGGCAGCTGATGAATCACCCTGGCTGAAGTTGCGCGGCCAGGTCTTTTTGGGATCGGAGCGGTTTGTGGCGAAGATGAGGCCAGTGCTTAGGAGCAAGGCTGCGCTTAAGGAGATTCCCCGTCACCAGCGTTTTGCGAGCCGGCCGCAGATCAAGACCGCGCTTCCCCTGAACAAGCTCCATAGCAAGTCGCAACGCGACAGCGCGATCCGGGCGGCCCATCTTAGGCACGGCTACACCTTATCCGAGATCGGCGCCCATCTCGGCCTGCATTACACAACGGTCAGCAAGCTGGTTAATCAGGCGGGGCCGAGCAAATGAGAAAACTGATATTTCAAGACCTGACCCCTTTTCCCAAGACCTGACCCCTTTTCCTTTTCCATTGGGGGCAAAAATGACCGTCTAAGGCGAGAAAACACCCTTTATTGGAAGGAATCACATGCAAGTACCGAGGCTTAGCGTGGTCCGACCCGAGCACCGGGGTGAAAGATGCTTAGTTCGGTGAACGCGAAATCGGGGCCTATCTCATTTGCCGGGCGTTTGCCGCGCAGGATGGACGTGGTAGAGGCCGCCGGCGACGTGCAGGCGCGGTTTGCGGGCCATTGGGCCAGCATAGTCACAGGGAGATCATTATGCAATTAGCCAAGCCTGACCCCATTACCGCCTGTGAAAAACATTTCGGCTCTGACCCCTTTTCTCACTGCTGGAAACTCGAATGTTGAATTATCGATGGTCGGCGGCAGTTGTAATTGGCCCTCTAGTGATTCTTGGCATCGCATCACTTGTGCCAAGCCGCGGCGCGGCTGATGGATTATCAGTTTCAGTACAAACCGATACGTGGAAGGTAGTGCTTGCGCAGCTTAGCGTCGGATCGCCCGCCAGCGACAACCCCGATGAAGTGATTATTTTCGAGCTGAAGGACAAGTCCAATCCGAAAGAGAGCGTCAAGCTCGGAATCCCACAAAAGTATTTGCATTCGGTTGACGTGGGTTGGCGCGGGAAACGGCTTCGATTCACGTCCATTGAGGCCATATTGCCGGACATGCGGCCAGCTTCAGTTTCAATTGGGGGGCAAGGATCGATCCAGAATCCGAGCGCGGAGCAACTAAGTGATTGGCGCAATCAAGTATCGATCGAATGGAGCGGAGGCAAGGTGGGATCGAGGTACTCCGCTCAAAACCACTACGAGAATCTTATCCGACGCCGAGCAGTGGCTTCCAGAACTGATTTTGGACTCGAGAACTTTAGACAACGGGTGTGCCTGGGAAATGAGCCGGGAGAAAAAGCCGAAAATGTCAAAGTTGATATCCCAGGAAGACGGTGCGTTTGGCAGGGTAATGATGTTTTTACGTATCCACCGATTGTAAGGCAACCTTGGACTTACTACCGATGCACTTCGCCAAGCGGAACGTTTCATGGAATTTGCCGCGCATACACTCAGGTGCGGGGGTGGGAGATTGAATACAGATTTGACCGTCGAGAGCTTCCCCGTTGGCGAGAATTCGACGATGCCGTTCGGAGATTGATGGAGAGTGTTTTTGCTTTTGGCGAGAAGGCCAAAAACAACTGATCTAGTGGAGAGAAATTATGCTGACCTATTCGCTCAATAGTCATGGTCTATTGGTAGTCGATCAGCGCGAGATTGACTACCTGTCGGATTTCTTGAGCAAGTAAATGGGGTCAGGTCCACTTTTCACACCAGCGTCGATGACACTGGCCTGCAGGAGATTCGAGAGACGGTTAACCGGGGCTGGCGAAGCGAGAATGGGGTCGGACCACGGCAACACATTGATTCAATGAGATTGGAGCTCGAAAAACGAGTCTTCTGAGTGCTAAGAAGCCACTTTTTGAGGCCGAAAAGCGCCTTCTAAGGATTCAGGACAACATGTCGCGCGCCAACCGCTACTTTCTGCCGAACCACGTCTGGCACCTGACGCACCGCTGCCACGAGAGGGCGTTTCTGTTGCGGTTTGCGCGCGACCGGCAGCTCTACCTGCACTGGCTCTTCGAGGCGAAGAAGCGCTTTGGGCTGTGCGTGCTCAATTACATGGTGACCTCCAACCACATTCATTTGCTAGTGAAGGACACGGCCGAGGGGGTCATCGCGTCGAGTATGCAATTGATTGCCGGGCGCACAGCCCAGGAATACAACTACCGCAAGGGGCGCGCAGGTGCGTTCTGGGAGGATCGATACCACGCAACAGCGGTCGAGGCTGACGAACATCTGCAGCGCTGCCTTACCTACATCGACTTGAACATGGTGCGCGCCGGCGTGGTCGCGCACCCATCCGAATGGATGCACTGTGGCTACCGGGAGATAGAGGCACCGCCCGGGCGCTACGCCATCATCGATCTAGCCGCGCTCAGCGCAGTCTGCGGCTTTGGGGACTTGGGGGATTTTCAGCGAGCGCACCGGGAGTGGGTGGAAGAAGCGCTCGCTGCCGAAGCCACCCTGCGGGACGATCGCTGGACGCAATCGGTTGCCGTCGGCAGCGAGTCTTTCGTAGAGGCGGTGAAACGCGGGCTCGGTAGCAAGGCAAGGGGGCGTGAGATCACCACCTCAGGCGGGAGCTTCGCGTTGGAGGAATCCAGGCAGCCTTATACGAGCCTTTTTGGGGCCAAAAGTGAGGCTCTAAGGGCGGAAAACACCCTCTATTGGGAGGAAAGTCTTGAAAGCACAGAGGCATAGCGTGGTCCGACCCCAAGCGAGGAA
>Ga0184637_10001507_pt1 | contig 15694 bp, 10 predicted proteins | sample PLM3_127_b2_FD_133143 | JGI IMG/M metagenome (GOLD analysis project Ga0184637, IMG submission 133143) | Groundwater sediment microbial communities from an aquifer in East River, Colorado, USA - PLM3_127_b2 | ecosystem: Environmental > Terrestrial > Soil > Riparian zone | place: USA: East River...
CGCCGTGTCGCCCGCCGCGAGGTTCTGTCCCGAATGTGCCCATCCCGTCGGCGCCCCGGCCTCGCGTCGCGCAACCCCGCCCACCGCCTACACGCCGGAGTACCTGAAGGAACGGATCCTCACGACCCGCGCGGCCCTGGAGGGCGAGCGAAAGCAAGTGACCGTCCTGTTCGCGGACCTCCGCGGCTCGATGGAGCTGGTGGTTGGCCACGACCCGGAGGAAGCGCGCACGATGCTCGACGCCGTGCTGCGCCTCATGATGGAGGCCGTCCACCGGTACGAGGGTACGGTCAACCAGGTCATGGGGGATGGGATGATGGCGCTGTTCGGCGCCCCGCTGGCCCATGAGGACCACGCCCTCCGGGCGTGCTACGCCGCCCTCGACATGCAGCAGTCGGTCAAGACGTACGCCGAGGACCTCCGGCGAACCCAGGGGGTGCCCGTCCAGATCCGGGTGGGCCTGAACTCCGGTGAGGTCGTCGTTCGCTCGATCCAGAGCGATCTGCACATGGACTATAGCGCCGTCGGGCAGACCACCCATCTCGCCTCCCGCATGGAGCAACTCGCCGTTCCCGGCACGATCGTGATGACCAAGGAAACGTGGCGTCTCGTCCAGGGCCGCCTCGATACGAAGTCGCTTGGCCCCATGACGGTGAAGGGGTTGCCGGCGCCCGTCGAGGTCTTCGAGGTCCTTGGCGCCATCGAGGTGCGGTCGAGGCTTCACTCGCCTCCCGGACGGAGCGTCACGCCGTTCGTGGGGCGCCACGGCGAGGTCGATGAGCTGCGGCGGGCCCTCGACCGGGCAGGCGCCCAGCGCGGCCAGGTGATGGCGGTCGTCGGCGACCCTGGTGTTGGCAAGTCGCGCTTGATTCTCGAGTTCGCGCGCTCACCGTGGACCCGTGACTGGCAGCTCCTCGAGAGCGGCGCCTTCTCCTACGAGACGGCGACGCCATATCTGTCGGTGGCGGCCCTCCTCCGGGGGTACTTCCGGCTGCCGCACCGGGATGACCACAGCGCGATCCAGGAGAAGGTCGTGAGCCGGCTCGTGGCGCTCGGGCTCTCGCTCGAGACCACCGTCTCGCCGGTGCTTGCCGTCCTGGGCGTGCCCGTCGAGGACGCCGCGTGGCAGGCTCTCAGCGCCGCACACTGTCGTCGCCGAATGCTCGACGCGGTTCGCCGCGTATTCCTGCGCGCGAGCGAGATCCAACCCTTGCTGATCGTGGTCGAGGACCTCCAGTGGATCGACACCGAGTCGCAGGCCGCTCTCGATCACCTGGTCGAGGGGCTGCTCGGCGCGCGATTGCTGCTTCTCGTCACCTATCGGCCCGAGTACCAGCACGGATGGGCCAATCGCGCATCATACGGCCAGCTCCGGGTCGAGCCCCTCGCCGCCAACGCGTCGGAGGAGCTGCTCGCTCGCCTGCTCGGCGAGGATCCCGGGCTCGCGCCGGTGAAGGAGCTGCTGATCGCCAAGACGGAAGGGAATCCGTTCTTCCTCGAAGAGAGCGTGTTGACCCTCATCGAGTCCAACGCCCTCGAGGGAGAGCCGGGCGCGTATCGCCTGACCCGGCCGTTCGAGACCGTCCGCGTGCCGGCATCGGTGGAGGCCGTCCTCGCCGCGCGCATCGATCGGCTCCCCGCCCAGGAAAAGCAACTTCTCCAGTCTGCCGCGGTCATCGGCCGGGACGTGCCCTTCTCGCTGCTCCTGGGCATCGCCGATCGGCCGGAGGAGGATCTTCGCCGCGGCGTGGCGCAGCTCCAGGCCTCGGAGTTCCTCTACGCGACCCGCCTGTTCCCCGAGGCCGAGTACACGTTCAAGCACGTGCTGACCCACGAGGTGGCGTACGGGGCGCTCCTTCACTCACAGCGCCGACGCTTGCACGCCCGGATCGTCGAGGTATTCGAGCAGCTGTACCCGGAACGAGTCAACGACCAGGTGGAGCGGCTGGGCGACCACGCGGCGAACGGCGAGCTGTTCGACAAGGCGGCGAAGTACCTCCAGCAGGCGGGCCGGAAGGCCGCGGCCAGGGGCGCCGTACGCGAGGCGGCCACGACGTTCGAGCGAGCGCTCTCGGCGCTGAGCCGTCTCGAGGCGGGTCGCGAAGTCGTGGACAGGGCCATCGAGATTCGCCTGGATCTGCAGAGCACCCTCATCCCGCTGGGGGACTTGCCGAGGATCCTTGCGTCCCTCAGGGAGGCAGAGACGCTGGCCGAGCAGCTCGGCGATGCGCGCCGAACGGGTCAAGTGGCGGCGGCCATGAGTCACTTCTACTGGTGGACGGGCCAGCCGGCGCGCTCGGTGGAGTTCGGCCATCGGGCATGGGAGGTCGCCTCGAGCGTTCGGGACCTCGAGCTCCAGGTGGTGACGAATCTCCGGCTGGTCCAGGCCTACTTCGCCATGGGTGAGTATCGGCGCGTGGCCGAGGTGGGCCGGTGGAGCCTGGATACCCTCACGGGGGACCTGGCCCGGGAGGCCTTCGGCCTGCCGGCGCTTCCCGCGATCACGATCCGCGCGTTCGTGGGCCGGAGCATCGCCTCTCTCGGGGACTTCGACCCGGGCATCGCGCTGGTCGAGGAAGGTGTGCGGCTGGCCGAAGGAGTCAACCAGCCCTACACGACCATCCTGGCTCTCTGGGGCGCGGGCGACGCGTACCTCATGCGCGGCGATCTGCCCCGCGCCATCGCCACGCTCGAGCGCGGGCTCGATCTCTGCCACCGCGGCGAGTTCGCGCTCATGATCCCGATCATCGGGCGGATTCTCGGCGAGGCCTACGCGCTGGCCGGCCGTCACGACGAGGCGGCCGCGCAGGTGAATCGCTCGGTCGCCCACCTCGCGGCCATGCGGTACATCCCCGCCTTGCCTTCTGCGTGGGCGGGATTGGGCGAGGTCCATCTCCTCGCCTCGAGGCTTCCCGAGGCGCTCGACGCCGCGCTTCAGGCCGCCGAGCTCTGCGAGCAGCACGGCCAGCAGGCCACTCACGGCGCCGTGCTCCGCCTCCTGGGTGACATCCACGCCGCCGAGGCTCCCCCGCGGGTCAAGGAGTCGGAGGAGGCCTATCGCCGGGCCCTCGCGCTCAGCGAGCGCCTCGGGCTGCGGCCCCTGGCCGCCCGCTGCCACCTGGGCCTCGGGAAGCTGTGGGCGCGCGACGGCCGGCGGTCGGAGGCGCTCGAGCAGCTCGGAGCCGCTGCCCACCTCTGCCGGTCACTGTCGCTCAAGCCATGGCTGGAGGAGGCCGAGGCCGCCCGGCTTGCGTTGCTCCAACCTCCGAGCTAGCATGCCGGCCACCGAGGGCCGGCCGGCTCTTGTTGTGCTGCCGTGAACTCTTGACCGCGCGTGTGGAGCGCACGACCAGGGAGAGTGGCCCATGTCCTTCACCGGCACGATCTTCACCGGATACGTCTTCGACACGTACGAGGCGACCGCGGCAAAGGTTGGTGACGGGATCCAGGTCCGCGGCCTCGCGACCTACACCGTCAACAACGCGGCCGTGAACGCCGCCTATATCGCCAACTGGAAGGATCCGAGCAAGCTCAGCTTCATGCTCGGGCTGTACGTCAACAAGAACCAGGACCTCACGGTCGAGTATGCGGATCTGGCCGGCAACTACTTCCCGCTGGACAAGGAGGCGAGTCCCGGTGGCAAGCTCGGCATCGTCGACGACCTGGAGAAGAACTTCGGCGTGGCGGCGGACAAGAAGTGGATCGGCTTCTCGCAGCCGACGGGAAAGAACTGGGCGCTGATGGATCAGCTGCTGAAGAGCATCGCGCAGTTCGAGATCCGGATCACCATCACGGCCACCGCCGGCCCGGAGTTCATCCCATTCGTGAGCCGCCATCTCAACGATCCAGGGTTCACGCGCGGCAGCTTCGAAAAGGGGTACATGTCCTCCGCGTGGTACGTGCCCGTGCCGGTAAGGATGACGGCTGGAAAGAGATGGGTGTTCGGTCCTCGGGGGAAGCGATGGCTGGACTAGGCCGACACTCCATCCGGGCTCGGCTCCTCGACCTCAGGCGAGTCCGGCGATCGCCCGCGCGATCTGGTCCAGGTGTTCAGCATCGTGGCTCGCGAGGCTGTGGACGATCTTTCGAACCGTGAGGCGGCCGCGAGCGGGATGGTCGGCGCCGCGCTCCCACTGATCGGCCGCGAGTGAGGCGAGGAACGCGAGAGTGTCTTGACGGCGGGCCCGGAACGCGGCGAGGGCCGCGTCGACCTCGCAGCGGTGGTACTGTCTCTCCCCGACCCAGCGGTCGGGGTCGAGCCGGCTGAGCTTCGGCGCGTCGTTGATCAGGATGAATCGTATGCGCTCGAAGTACGCCTCCTCGATGTCGCGGAGGTGGCAGACGATCTCGGCCGCCGACCAGGCCGTGGGCGACGGCCTGATCTGCGCCTGCCCGCCGGTGGCGCCGACGACCAGTGCGGTCAAGCGGGCGGAGGTCCCCTGCAAGCGCGCGATACGATCGGGCGTCTGCGCGGCGTAGTCCACCACGGCGCCGGCTCAGTTCAGAGTGGGGGGGAGCGACCGCCGCTCCTCCCCCACGCCCCCCCACCGGTCACCGTCCGTGGCCATTTCTTCTCACCCTCTCAGTCGGTGGGCTTGCCGATGCGGCAGAGGGTGGAGCGGTGCGGCGTGCCGCCGCTGACCGGGTCGCGCTGATCGTTGAGGACGAGCAGATTCTGGTTGGCGCCCGCCGCGCTGTACGGATCGAACCCCGGCAGGCCCAGCTCGGGACAGGCCTCCCACCAGCCGTGCGAGCAGCAGACCACGCCCGGCAGGATCGCCTCGGTGACGTGCGCCTGGGCGCGGACGCGCCCGCTCGGCGTCTCCACGACGACCCACTCGCCGGCCGCGACGTTGAAGCGCGCCGCGGTGTCCGGATGCATCTCCGCGGTCGGGTTCGGCGCGCTCTTCCGCAGGCTGGGCAGCCCGCGGTGCTGGCTGTGCAGGTACTGGGGGCGCTTGGCGTTGGTGAGCACCAGCGGGAACCGCTCGGCCAGGTCGGGACGGCTCCGTGGGCTCAGCGCGGGCTCGACGTAGGTCGGCAGGGGCGGCAGGCCCTGCTCGGCAAACGTGAGCGCGAAGATCTCCACCTTCCGCGTCGGCGTGGCGAACCCCCGCGGCGCGCCCCGCGCCTCGTCGGCCTCGGCATACTTCTCGTGGCGGAGCGGCGCCTGGGGCACCGAGATGCCGTGCGGCAGCGCGCGCAGCGCCTCGAGGCTCACGCCGCTCGGCGCCAGCAGGTGGCGGTAGCCCGCCTCCACGTCGCCGTCCCAGAAGACCTCGGCGAGGCCGAGGCGCGTCGCCAGGTCGAAGATGATCGCCACGTCGGAGCGCCGCTCGTGTAACGGCGGCACCACGGCCTCGCGATACTGCACGTCCGCCATCGATTCGATGGGGTACCGGTTGCCCACCTTCAGCGCCGCCGACTCCATCCAGCTCGCGGCGGGCAGCAGCAGGTCGGCGAACCGGCTGGTCGGCGTCTCGACCAGCTCCACCTGCGCGAAGAACTCGAGCTTCTCCAGCGCCTGGCGCCCGCGCAGCGTGTCCCCGTTGGCCAGCAGCGCGTTGGCGCCGAAGGAGACGAGCGCGCGCACCGGGTACGGCTCGCCCTCCAGGATGGCGCGGTAGAGATCGTAGGCCGCGACGGTGCCCGGCGTGGCCGGCGGACCGATGGGCCGCTCCGCCCGTCCGAGCCGGCGCAGCGCCATCGCCGGGTCCAGCGCGGCGCGCGCGCTCACGTCGGCCACGCGCGGCGCCGGTCCCGGCACGTTGCCGCCGGGCCGGTCGAAGTCGCCCAGCAGGGCGTAGAGGATCTCGATGGCCCGCGACGCCTGGGTGGCGTTGGTGTGCTGCACGAGGCCGTTGTGGAAGTAGTGCGAGACCGGCCGGTGCCCGGCCAGCAGCCCCGCCGCTGCAATGACCTTCTCCGCGGGCGCGCCGGTGATCCGCTCGACGGCGGCCGGGGTGTACGCGGCCGCGATCGCGGCCAGGCGCTCGAGGACGGGCCGGCACGTCACCTGGCGCCCGTCGGCCAGCCGCACGGCACGCGCCCCGGCCAGGGCCAGCAGCGCGTCCGCCTCGTACCGCCCGCGCTCGGCGTCATAGACGACCAGGCCGGCGCCGCCCTCGACGGCCGCGACGTAGCGCCGCCCGGGGCCGCGCCCGCTGTCCAGATCGCCCGCGGTGAGGAGCATGCTCGTGTCGTCCCGCACCAGGAACGGCGCGTTGGTCCACTCGCGCACGAACGCGGCGTCGTAGCGCCCCTCGGCGATGAACAGATGGATGAGCCCCAGCGCGAGCGCCCCGTCCGTGCCCGGGCGCACCTGCAGCCACACGTCCGCCTTGTTGGCCAGGCCGACGCGCCGCGGGTCCACGACCAGCAGCCGGGCACCGCGCGCCCGGGCCGCCGCGATGTCGGCGGCCAGGGTGAGGAAGTTGCCGTTCGGGTTCGAGCCCCACACCACGATGCAGCCGCTGCGGGCCACGTCGGGCATGGGCAGCAGCGGCACCCCGAAGGTGTACTGCGCGCCGGCGGTGTCCCGGGGCCACTGGCAGAGGTGGGTGGTCCCGCCGATGTTCGGCGTGCCGAAGTGGTGGATCAGCCGCTGGAGCCAGCGCTCGCTGTCCGTGAGCCCGGTGCCGCCGGTGGTGCCCTTGTTGAAGGCCACGGCCTGGGCCCCGGAGGCGGCGCGCACCTCGAGGAGCGTGCGCGCGATCAGGTCCAGCGCCTCGTCCCAGGTGCAGCGCTCCCACCCGGGGTCGGGATCCGTCTTGGGCCGCGTGCGCCGCAGGGGAACGTTGACGCGATCGCGGTGGTCGTGGAACTCGGGCGCCGCCCGCCCCTTGGCGCAGATGGCGCCGCGGTGAGGATGCGAGCGGTCCGGCCCGACGGACAGCAGGCGCCCCCCGGCGCCCACCCTCGTCACGACCGCGCAGTGCACCGCGCAGAACCCGCAGTACCCCAGGACCTGCCGGTCCGTCTCCGCCCTCGTCGCGATCTCAGGCATGGTGGTGCCGCAAGTATACCGGCAACGGCCGCCCTCGACGCAGCGTCAGGACCCGCCGGCGCCGTGCTACGCTCACCCCCGGCGCGACAACGCCGGCGGCGAACGGAAAGGAGCCAGGGCCATGGCCTTCATGGCGCCCCGAGGTCTTCAACCGCGAGGTCGCCGCGTTCCTCAAGCTGCACCGGCCGAGCTGACGCGCCGGGCACCTGGACGGAGGGAGACGGACATGACGCGAATCGCCCTCATGCTGGCGGTGGCGGCGCTCCTCCTCGTGACGGCCGAGCCCGCCCGGGCGGGCAATACCGCGCAGGAAGAGGCCAACAAGAAGGTCGTGGTCGACTTCTACGACAAGGCGATCAACCAGAAGGACTTCGAGGCGGCGGCCAAGCACTTCGGCAACCGCTACGTCCAGCACAACCCCGTGGCCGCCGACGGCCCCGAGGGGCTCCGGGCCTTCCTCGGCTTCCTGAAGGAGAAATTCCCCCAGTCGCGCAGCGAGATCAAGCGGGTGTTCGCGGACGGCGACTACGTGATCCTGCACGTCCACGCGGTGCGCGAGCCGGGCACCCGGGGCGCGGCCATCGTGGACAGCTTCAAGCTCGAGAACGGCAAGATCGTCGAGCACTGGGACGTCATCCAGCCCATCCCGGAGAAGGCCGCCAACGCGAACGGCATGTTCTGACGTGCCCTAGTCGACGCGGAGCGGCAAGGTAAACATGAAGGTCGAGCCCACTCCCAGCTCGCTCTTCACGCTGATCGTCCCCCCGTGGAGCTCGATGAACCTCCGTGAAAGAGCCAGCCCGAGCCCGGTGCCCTCCACCTTCCTCGCTGCCGTGCCGACCTGGCGGAACTCCTCGAATACCGCATCCTGGTGCTCCGGGGCGATCCCTACCCCGGTGTCCGTCACGGAAATCTCGACCACCTCGCCCTGCATCCCCGCCCGGACGTCGACCCGTCCGCCCTCGAGCGTGAACTTCAGCGCGTTGGACAGGAGGTTCAGGAGCACCTGCTTCACCTTGCGCTCGTCGGCCGTCACGACGCCCAGGCGTTCGTCGATGGCCCGCCCGAGGGCGATCCCTTTCCGACTCGCCCGCTCCCGCATCAGGAGCAGGGCGTTCTCGATGGCGCTCGGGAGGTCGAAGTCCGCCCGCTCCAGCTCCATGCGCCCGGCTTCGATCTTGGATAGGTCGAGGATGTCGTTGATGAGCGAGAGAAGGTGGCGCCCCGACTGCAGGATGTCCTGGAGGTACTCGGCCTGCTTCTCGTTGAGATCACCGAACATGCGTTCGGAGAGGACTTCCGAGAACCCGATGACGGCATTGAGGGGTGTGCGCAGCTCGTGGGACATGTTCGCGAGGAACTCGCTCTTGTGCCGGCTGGCCGCCTCGAGCTGCTTGCTCTTGTCCGCGATCTCGCGGAACAGACGGGCGTTCTGGATCGCGAGGACGGACTGGGTCGCGAGGGTCTGGAGCAGGTCGACGATGTCCTGGGGGAAGGTTCCGGGTTTGGGCCCCCACACGACGAGAACGCCGACGATCTGCCGCTCGAAGAGGAGGGGAACCGCCAGCAGAGACCGATACCCTCGCCGCTCGAAGATCGCGCGGACCCGCGTCACGTCGTAGGTCCCCTCCGCCAGCACGTCGGCGACCTGCACGGGAGCCTGCTGGGCAGCCGCCTTCCCCGCCGCGCCCTCCCCGAGACGGAGGGGAGTCGTGCGAAGCACCTCGCCGAGATCATCGTCGAGACCGTGCGCGCCCCTGATGCGGCTCAACTCCTGCGTCGCCTCGTCGTATTCGTAAAGCACCCCGCCGTGAGCGTTGGAGAGCTGCACGGCGCGCGCCACGATCGTGTTGAGGACCGTCTCCAGATCCAGGGTCGAGCTGACGGCCTGGCCCACCTCGCCGAGCGCTCTCAATTCTTCGACCGATCGCGCGAGCGCCCGCGTGCGGGTCTGGAGCTCCTGGAGGAGGCGCACATTCTCGATGGCGATGACCGCCTGGTCGGCGAAGGTCGTGACCAGCTCGATATTCCTCTGGGTGAAGGGCTCGACCTTGGTCTTCAGGATCGTGATGACACCGAGGAGGGCATTCTCCCGCAGCATCGGCACCGCCAGCACGGTCCGGTAGTCCTGCAGGCTTTGGAGGTCGAGCATCTGGTAGCCAGGCTCAGCCAACACGTCATGGACATGCACGGTCCGCCGCTCGGACGCGGTTCTTCCGGCGACAGAGCCCGGCCCAGGGAGCACTGGATTGCGTTCCAGCCAGTGCACGAATTCATCGGTCGCGCCGTAGGAGGCGGCGAAGCGGAGGATCTCCCCGTCAAATCTAAAAATATGGCCCCGTGTCGCGCCGCAGAGCCGCGTCGCGTTCTCGATCAGCGTTTCGAGCACCGGCCGGAGATCGAACGTCGAGCGGCTGATCACCTTCAGGACTTCGCTGGTGGCGGTCTGCTGCTCCAGCGCCTCGCTCAGCCCCGCGTTGGCGTCGGCCAGCTCGCGCGTGCGCGCCTCGACTTTCTGCTCGAGGTTCGCGTACGACTCCTCGAGCTGCGCGGCCGTCCGGTTGAATTCCTCGCCGAGGGTTTCCAGCTCGTCGCCCGTCCGGACGTCGATCCGGTGCCCGAGCTCGCCGGCGCCGATCTTCGCCGCGCCCTGCTGCAGGACACGGATGGGCGCGACCATCCGGCGGGCGAGCAGGACGCTCGCGAGGACCGAGAGCCCGAGGCCGACAACAAAGAAGATCGTGCTCAGCACGATCGCGCCTTGCAGGGGCGCGAACGCCTCCGCGAGGGGCTGCTCGGCGAACACCAGCCAGCCGAGCTGCCCGATGGCGGCGTGGCTCGTCAGCACGCGGCCACCCTGGAGGCCAGGAGTCTCGCTCACCACGTCGAGCGCGGCGGGCGCAGCACGGGCGGCGCGGATCTGAGGCAGCCCCGAGAGGTCGCGCTTCTGGAGGACGAAGCTCATGTCGGGATGGGCCACGAGGAATCCGCGCTGATCAATGACGTACGCGTGGCCGGTGACGCCGACGTGGATCTGCGAGATGACGTGCCAGATCGCCTTGAGGTTGACTTGCGCCGCCGCGACCTCCGCAGCGCCCTCACCCCAGGGCACCGCAATGGTGAGGTGCGGTTCGGAATCGTTGCGAAAATACACCGGACCGAAGTACGTGCGTCCGATGCGCGTCTTGGTGAAGCGGGGGTCTCGCGACAGATCGCGCCCGCTCCCGATCTCGTTGGGCACGAAGCGAGACACCAGCAACTGCACCTTGCCTGCCGGATCGAGCTGGACGATCTCGGTGATGGCGGGCACGTCACGGAGCAGGCGGAGGAAGTCGATCTCGCGCTGCTCGCGCGCCATCGCGGCATCGGTGAACGGCACCTCCATCGCCGCTCTCACCTGCCGCTCGATCCCCGTGACGAACTGCTCGATGCGGCTCGCGGCCGCCAGCGCCTGCTGGCGCTGGAGCCGGACCAGCGCCCCCTTGGTTTCCCGGTAGGAGAAGTAGAGGTTGACGAGGCTGCTCAGGAGCAGCACGCCGCCCACCAGCAGGATCAGGACGGCGGCGTACTTACGGAAAATCCGGCCCCGCGCCCTCGTCCCCCTCATCGGCGAATGATGTCCGCCCGGAAGAGAACCTGGCGTGGCGCGGCAAGACCGAAGGACGCCGCCGTCTTGAGGTTGACGGCGAGGACGATGCGCTCGGCGCCCTCGACGGGAAGGTCCTGTGGACGCGCGCCGCGGAGGATCTTGCCGACAAGTCGCGCGGCCTGGACGCCTTGCGCGCGATAGTCCGCGCCGTACGAGACGAGTCCTCCGTGGCTCACCCACAGCTCGGAGGGAAACACCGCCGGGACCCGGCGGGCGAGGGAGGTCTCGAGCAGCACGGCCGAGATGTCCATCGTGGCGCTGTCCGGCACCAGCAGCGCGTCGCCCGGGCGCAGGCGCTCGAGAACGTGCTCGAGCTCCTCCGGCGTGCGGACGGCCTGGGGCACGATCTCGATGCCGAAGCCCGAGGAGCCCTCGAGGGCTCTTGTGAACGCCCCGGCGGACGCGGGGTCCGCCGCGTGATAGACGGCCCACACGCGGCGCACCTGTGGAGCGAGGGTCTTGAGCGCTTCCAGACGCTTGGGAAGCATCTCGATCGTGAGACTGGAGACCCCGGTGAGGGTCCCCCCCGGGTGCGAGAGAGACTTCACCATGCCCGCCGCGACGGGATCGCCGACGAGCGTGAACACGATGGGAATGGTCTGCGTGGCCGCCTTCGCCGCGAGCGTCGCCGCCTCGCTGCTCGTGAAGATCACGTCCACGCCTGCCTTGACGAGGGCGCCGGCGGCGGCGGGCATCCGTCCGGGGTCTCCATCGGTGAGCGTGACGTCGAAGATGACGTCGCGACCTTCCTCGAATCCGAGAGCTCGGAGGCCAGCCTTGAGCCCCTCGACGGTAGGGTGGTTGGCGGCCCTGGCGTCGTTCAGTACGCCGACGCGATAGGGCGGACGGGTGCGCTGGGCGTCTGCCGGAGAGGACAACGCCCCCACCAGCGCGAGGGCGGCGGGTACCATGACGATCGCCGCGAGGCTCCGGCGAATCAGCGCTGACGCCTGACCAGCGGGCAGTTGCCTTGGTCCATGGGCCGGAATGCCTCGGCCGCCGGGATGGTCGCCCGCAGCTTGTAGAAGTCCCACGGACTCTTGGACTCCGCGGGCTTCTTGACCTCGAAGAGGTACATGGGGTGGACCTTCCGGCCGTCCTGGCGGACGAGGCCCCGCCCGAAGAGGGGGTCGTCGGTGGGCAGGGCCTTCATCTTCGCGATCACTCTGGTCCCATCGTCACTCCTGAGCGCGTCGACCGCCTTCAGGTAATGGAGCACCGCCGAGTAGACGCCGGCCTGGGCCATGGTCGGCATAGCGCCCCAGTGGCGCCTGGCGAAACGGGCCGACCACGCCCGGGTCTGCTCGTCCAGGTCCCAGTAGAAGGACTCGGCGAGGATGAGGCCCTGCGCCTTGTTCAGTCCGAGCCGGTGCACGTCGGTGAGGAATACCAGCAAGCCGGCGAAGTGCTGCCCGCGCTGAACGATGCCGAGCCGGGTGCCCTGCTCGATCGCGTTGGTCGTATCGGCCCCCGCATTGGCCAGGCCGATGATCCTGGCCTGGGAGGTCTGCGCCTCGAGCAGGAAGGCGGAAAAGTCCGACGTTGAGAGCGGGTGGCGCACCTTGCCGAGCACCTTGCCGCCGTTCTCCACCACCACGGCCTCCACCTCGCGCTCGAGGTTATGGCCGAACGTGTAGTCGGCGGTGAGGAAGAACCACGTGTCGCCACCCGCCTTGACGAGCGCCCTGCCGGTGCTGTTGGCCAGAGCCCAGTTGTCGTAGGTCCAGTGAATGGTGTTGGGCGAGCAGGCCTTGCCGGTGAGGTCCGACGAAGCCGCCCCGGAGACCAGGAATGCTTTCCCCTTCTCCCGCGCGATCTGGCTGACGGCCAGGGCCACCGACGACGTGGGCACGTCGACGATCACGTCCACCTTCTCCGCGTCGTACCATTGCCGCGCGATCTTCGCGCCGACGTCGGGCTTGTTCTGATGGTCGGCGAAGACGATCTCGACCGTCATGCCCTTGGCCGGCGCGCCAAAGTCTTCGACGGCCATGAGCGCCGCCACTCGCGACCCGGGCCCGGCCAGGACCGCGTATGGCCCGGACTCGTCGTTCAGGACGCCGATCTTGACGATCCCGTCGGAGATCTGGGCGTGGGCGTGCTCCGCGGCGAGGCTCAGCACCGTGAGAAGCGTGGCGAAAGCCACGATGCGCATAGGGGACAGTTCCTTCGACCGGTTCAAACCGGCCAGTATGCCCAGGGCACAGTGCCCACCGGCGCCTCCTTTCGAGCCGAGACGGCTGGCTTGGCTGACCGGATGCTAGCCCGCCGCCCCGGTACCGTCAACCGCGAGGTCGCCGCGTTCCTCAAGCTGCACCGGCCGAGCTGACGCGCCCGGCGACACCCGCCGGCCCGACGTTCGGCGAGGCGGGTCGGTGGTCAGCGATCGGCGGGCAAGAGGCGGAATCGCTTCCGGTCCAGCGTGCGCATGGCCCGAAAGTGCCGCTCGTCCAGGGTCAGGACGTCGCGCGTGTCGTGCCGAGCGGCCAGGACGACGATCGACGCGTCGGCCAGCCCCACGTCAAGGTCGGCGTACCGGGCCATGACCTCGCGGGCCGCTGCGACGTCGATCCCCCCGAACGGCTCGAGGCGGTAGGCGCCAAGGGCGACCTCGTCCAGCAGGGCAAGCTGTGCCGGGCCACCGACCTGGGTCGCGAGCAGGTAGTCGAGCTCCGCGAGCACGAAAGGGGAGAGCAAGCGCGGTGGCGGGACGGCGAGGAGGGCGGCCGCGCAGGCCGCATGGTGCCGCTGGCTACCGTCCATCGCCGCCAGGAGGCCACTCGTATCGAGGAGGATCACCGGCGGCCGAACCCGACCAGCGCGGCGTCCACCTTCTCCGCCAGCGTCGACTTGGCGCTTTTGAACAGGGGGAGCCGCGGACGGGGAACCGCGTCCGCGGTGAGGGCGCGAATGGCCTCCCTGACGAGCTCGGCTTCGCTGCAGCCGCGGGCGCTGGCGGCATGCTCGAGCGCGCGCTTGAGATCGTCGGGCAGGTAGAGCGTCGTCCGCTTCATGCCATACACGATACCATACGCGGGAACGGCGCGGGGCGAGAGGGCCGCCTAGCGCCCCGGCAGCGCGCGCTCGAGTTCCTCGAGATGCTCGCGCCGGTGGGTGGCGCGGACGAGGTTGAGCGGCGTCCCCGCGGCGGCGTTTCTCGCCACGAGATCGTCGCTGACGCCGGCCACCTTCGCGTCCACCGCCTGCGCGATCGAGAGCGCGAGCTCGGCGGCGCGGCGCGGCGCCAGGGCCAGGAACATGGGCTTGGCCGCGTCGTTGATCCAGTCCACGTCCTCTCGTTGCTCAACGGGCGGCGCCACGCCCGCCTGCTCCCACTGCTCGAGCAGCAGGAGGATGCGCTGGTCCCAGAACGCCAGGTGCGCCAGCACGCCGGCCACGGTCCAGCCCGCCGGCATCGGGCGCGCCAAGTCGGCGTCGCTCCGGCCCGCGATGAAGGCCTGGAGCCGGGCCAGCTCGGTCTTGTTCTCGGCGATATAGCTGCGGTCGACGCTCATGGGTGTCCTCCTGGGTGAGATTCGCTCCGCGCCGCCGCCGGAACGCCGATCCGGGAAGTTCCCGCGACTTCCCGCTTGAGCTGGATCTGCTGGAGTCCTTCGACCCACCGGCGCTGGTAGGCACGGTCCGGAGCGACAGCACAGCGGCCTTCGCCTCGGCCAGCGCATTGGGTGATGGCTGCCCATCGTAACCGATACAGTGCGGGGGCACCTCGTACCGGATCATGTCTATTTTTACATCCCGGCTATTTCCACGTTAAGTAGACCGCCACCTGAAGATATAGACGAATTAAATCACCTCTTTACAGCCAACTCTCGGTCCGGGTCTGGCCCTGGTATTTTCCGGTTTATTTCCAACGATTGTCGGCCTGATTCCAGCCAGCGGCCGATTCAGCAGAAGTCAGCGGACGACTTGGTAGGCGGGGCGAGGATCGAACTCGCGACCTCGGCCTTGTAAGGGCCGCGCTCTCCCAGCTGAGCTACCCGCCTGTGCGCAGTCTAGCCGATCCCCAGCGCCTGCAGGCGTGCGCGGGTGGGCACGCCGTCGGCGTCCCAGCCGCGTAGCGCGTAGTAGCGGTCGAGCATGGCGGAGAGCTCGGCGGGCGGGCAGTGCATGCCCGCGGACGGGCCGTCCGGGATGGGCTCGTGCATCACCCGCCATGGCAGCGCGTCGTCGGCCCGGCGCACACCCTCGCGCACGTTGAACAGGCGCTCGAGGTTGATGATGCGCTCGCCGGCGCGCTCCAGCTCGTCCACCGTCACGTCCCAGCCCGTGATGGCCCGCATCATGCGGGCGTAGGGCTCCTCCACGTAGAGGCCAAAGCCGCGCTCCGAGGTGAAGCGGCAGACGACGAGCGAGTCGCCCACCGCGGTGAAGTGCTGGCTCCGCACGGCGAACTCGGGCTTGCCGTCGGTGCTCTTGCGGTCGAAGCCCGCGGCGTACTGGGGCGTGGGGCGCGTGTCGTGGTGGCTGCCGCCGCGGGTGGCGGTGGCGTAGCCGATGGACAGGCCCTTGAGCGCGCGCGCCGAGTGAGCGGGCAGCTCGAGGCGCTTGACGGCGTAGACCGTGCGGGTGGCCTCGGGATGGACGCCCTCGGCCAGGCGCCAGGAGCCCTCGGCCAGCCGGTCGCCGAAGCCCTCGCGCGCCGCGGTCATCTCCACCAGCCGCAGCATGCCGCGCCAGTCGCCCCAGCCGAACGGCACCCCCACGTCGTCCGGCGTGAGCCAGCCGCGCTCGAGCGCCTCGCACACGAAGGCCAGCGTCACGCCCATCGTGATGGTGTCCATGCCGAGCAGATCGCACAGGTCGTTGGCCCGCGTGAGCGAGCCCGGATGCGCGTTGCCCAGCATGGAGCCGAAGGCGAAGATGGTCTCGTACTCGGGCATCTTGGCCTTGAGGCCCTGGAGCTCGCCGTCGCGGATCTCGTACTGCTTGCCGCAGGCCACGGGGCACTTGAGGCAGGTGGTGTCGCGGTCGTGGTGATGCGCGTGCATCTCCTCGCCGGAGATGGCCAGGGCCTCGGC
>Ga0184637_10001508_pt1 | contig 15675 bp, 14 predicted proteins | sample PLM3_127_b2_FD_133143 | JGI IMG/M metagenome (GOLD analysis project Ga0184637, IMG submission 133143) | Groundwater sediment microbial communities from an aquifer in East River, Colorado, USA - PLM3_127_b2 | ecosystem: Environmental > Terrestrial > Soil > Riparian zone | place: USA: East River...
CGGAAACCCCTTCGCGGAAGCGGAAGAAGTGCTGCGACTCCGGGCTCGGAAGCGTCACCTTCGGAGTGCGCTTCGTGCGCTTCTGGACGTAGGCGAGCTCCCCGGTCGCGATGCCGCGCCTGCGCGCGAGCTTTCCGGTCACGACGGGAGTGAGGTAGCAGAGCTCCTGCCCTCGGCATCCTTGAAGACCGACGCCGCCTCCATCTCGGTGAAGCCGTCGACCGCCCGCGCGAAATGCCCGAAGTAGATCGAGCGCCGGAACTCGCCATCGGTGATGGACTCGAGTCCCACTCGCTCCTGCCCGAGGATCGCCTCGTCGATGAGCCGGTCCTCGATCTCCCGCAGCGCCTCCTCGGAGACGGAGCTCTGCCGCGCGGCGCGAAGCTCCGGCGGGCGGAGGAGGCTCCCGATGTGCTCGGCTCGAAAGGGCGGGGTCATTTCGTGCCGTGAAGGTTGTTCTTCTTGAAGCTGAGCTCCGGGTCGAGCTCCCGCATTTCGAAAGAGATCGCGAGCGGCCGCTTCTCGTAGATTGGATTCAAGTGCTCGGTGAGCGCGGAGAACAGGTTCTCGCCAGCGCTCCGTCTCACGTCCGTCGGCCGGCCGTGGCCGAGCTTCAGGGTCAGATGCACGAATCCGTTCGCCGCATTTCCGTCCGCCACGAGGTAGATCTCGCACGGGTAGGCGCGGAAGCGGATCCCTCCCGGCGGGAAGATGCCGGTTTCGAGGGCTGCCGAGCGCAGCTTCCGAAAGAGCGCTTCGACGTCGAGCTCTGGCTCGAGGTTTCGCGAGTACTCGAGAATGAAGTGCGGCATTAGTCTGCTACGGGAAACTCCGCGTTCACCTGACCCGTGCCGGAGCTCGGAAAGTACGGCGAGACGATGTCGACCTTCCCCTGGTATCGATCCCAGCCGAGAGCGCCCAGAAGCATGGCGGTATCGTGCATACCGCCCTCGCCTACGCACCGGGATGCGTACTCGGAGAACATGTCGGTGAAGATCTTCCATTCGCCTTTTTGCCAGAGCTCGAGGACCCGGAGGTCCACCTGACGGAAGAACTCGTTGCTGATGTCGAACATCTTCTCTTCGGCGTTCGAGTTGTCGTTGAAGCGGTGGGAGAGCGAGCCGCTCGCTAGAACTGCCGCTCGGCTCGAGCTCTTCTCGATGGCTTCCCGGACCGCCTCGCCGAAGACTCGGGAGTCTTCGAGGCTATGCCAGGCGCACCAGGCGGCGACCGAAACGACCTTGAACCGGCGGTCGGCGTTCATGTAGCGGCAGGGGACGAGCGTTCCGTACTCGAGGCCGAGGCTCTGCACTTGATGGGCCCTCGTCTTGATCCCCCGGGCGTTGGCCCGTTCGGCGATGAGCTCCCCGAGCGCGGGGTTCCCGTCGTAGTCGTACTCCATGTCCTTCACGAAGTGCGGGAGCTCGTTGCTGCTGTAGATGCCCTGGAACTTCTCGCAGCAGTTGACGTGATAGCCGCTGTTCACGAGCCAGTGCACGTCGAAGATGACCAGGGTATCGACGCCCCGTTCTCGCGCGCGCCGGCCGAGCTCGATGTGACCGTCGATGGCGGCCTTCCTGCATCCATGGTGCGGACCCGGAAGCTCCGAGAGGTACATCGAAGGCACGTGGGTGATCTTGGCGGCGAGTGCTACCTCACCCATGACTTCAGCGCCCCCCCAGCGTTGCGATCGTATGAGTGCCGTGCGCGATGCAGACGTTCTTCGTCTCCATGTAGAAATCGAAGCTGTAGTCTCCGCCGTCTCGGCCGATTCCGCTGTTCTTCATCCCGCCGAACGGGGAGGGAAGGTTCCGGTTGTTCTCCGAGTTCACCCACACCATCCCCGCCTCGACCGCCTGAGCGACGCGAAGCGCCCGACCCGCATCGGCGGTCCAGAGGTAGGCGGCGAGGCCGTAGTCGGTGTCGTTCGCGATCGCGACCGCCTCCTCTTCGGTGTCGAAAGGAATCACCGTGAGCGCTGGGCCGAAGATCTCCTCTTTCGCGATTCTCATATGTGGCGAGGCGCCGGTGAAGAGAATAGGCCGGACGTAGTTGCCCGAGCCAAGCTCCTCGATGCGCTCCCCTCCGGCGGTGACCGATGCCTTCTGCTCCCGCGCCGCCGAGACGTAGCTCAGCACTTTCTCCAGGTGCTCGCGGGAGACGAGCGGTCCGACGTCGGACTCGGGGTCCAGAGGATGTCCGACGCGAAGAGCGCGAACCCGTTTCTCTAGAACCGGGAGAAACGACTCCTGGAGGGAGCGGGCGAGAAGAAGGCGGCTACTCGACGTGCAGCGCTCTCCGTTGAGGCTATAGATCATGAAGACCACGGCATCGAGAGCCCGATCGAAATCGGCGTCTTCGAAGACGATGACCGGATTTTTCCCTCCGAGCTCGAAGTGGACGCGCTTCAGAGTGGCCGCACCCTGGGCCATGATGCGCCTTCCGGTAACCGTCTCTCCCACGAATGCGATGGCGCGGATCGCCGGATGCTCGGTGAGAGCTTTGCCCGCGACCTCGCCGAATCCATGAACGGTGTTCCAGACGCCGTCGGGAAGTCCCGCCGCTTTGCTCGTTTCCGCCAGGATCGTTGCGGTGAGCGGGCTGAGCTCCGCCGGCTTGTGCACCACGGTGCAGCCGGCGGCGAGCGCCGGCGCGATCTTCCAGGTCGATAGCATGAAGGGGGTGTTCCAGGGTGTGATCACTCCGACCGGGCCGATGGGAGTGCGGAGCGTGTAGTTGAGGTGCTCGTCCTGGTGGAGCGAGAGCCCGTTTCTCGCTTCGGGCGCTTTGTCGGCGAAGAAGCGAAAGTTCTCGGCGCCCCGAACCGCGGCGGCCTTCATGAAGCGAATGGGCTGGCCCGTGTCCATGCTCTCGACGAGAGCGATCTCCTCCGCTCGCTCGACGATGAGGTCCGCGAAACGGTTCAGGATCTTCTGCCGATCCTTTCCCGGAGCGTCGCGCCAGGCGGGGAACGCTGCCGAAGCGGCGCGCGCCGCGGCGTCGATATCTTCGGCCGTGCCTTCCGCGATTTGGCCGAGCGAGGTGTTGTCGACCGGCGTCAGGTTCTCGAAGGTACGGCCGGAAGAGCCCGGGTGGGCTTTTCCGCCGATGAAATGCGCCGTCACCTCGTCCCGGAACCTTCGAAGAAACCCGTCCGCCTTGCGGACGTTCTCCAGGAGCTTCTCACCCATCGAGGCTTCTCCACTCGTTTTCCGAGACGATCCGGTTTGAGAGCCGCCCGAGGCCGTCGATCTCGACCACGACCTCGTCCCCCGGCACGACGTTCGAGAACCCTTTCGGAGTTCCCGTCGAGATCATATCGGAGGGGCGGAGCGTCATGAAGCTCGTCACATACTCCAGAAGGAACGGAATGTCGAACACCATGTCCCGGGTGTTCCCCTGCTGGCGGAGCTCCCGATTGACGTACGTGCGAATCTCGAGCGCGTGTGGGTCGGCGACGTCGTCTTTCTCCACGATGCGAGGACCGAGCGGCGTCAGGCCGTCCCGGCTCTTCACACGCAAATTTGGCCGATAGTAGTTCTCGAGATAGTCCCTCACCGCGTAGTCGTTCGCGATGGTGTAGCCGGACACATAGTCCATCGCCTCGGCGCGCTTCACCCTGGAAGCCGTTTTTCCGATCACCACCACCAGCTCGCCTTCGAAGTGCATCATCTCGACCCCGTCGGGACGGCAGGAGACCTGAGTGTCCGCGGTGACGCTCCCGGGCGCCTTGAGGAACAGGAGCGGCTCCTCGGGCGCCTGGAACTCGAGCTCGGAGGCGTGGTCCGCATAGTTCAGGCCGAGGGCCAGAAACGTTCGCTGCCGCGGCGAAGGGAACGCGCCTGAGTCGCGATATTCGCGCTCGGTCACCACGTGGCTCGTCAGACTCCCCAATCCGTCCGCCTCCACCGTCACCACGTCGCCCGCGACCACGTCGACTCTTCCCGGCGGGACCCCGATCGCGATCGTGTCGTCCTCTTCGAGCGTCATGAACGAGGTGATGGACTCGACGAGCTCGGGGATCTTCCAGACGAGATCTCGAGTCGTTCCCTCCTGACGGACTTCACCGTTGACCCGGCATCGGACGGTGACGTCGTGAGGATTTTTGAGCGCGTCCCGGGAAACGACGACCGAACCGATAGGCCCGAACGCGTCGAAGCATTTGGTCCGCACGGGCGGCCGAAAGGTGCTCGTCTCTTTCAGGCTGAAGTCGTTGAAGAGGGTGTAGCCCTTGACGTAGTCGAACGCCTCGCTCCGGTCCACGCGGCGAGCTCGGCGCGCGATGACGACCGCGACCGAGGGTCCGGGCTGAATGGCGGGCACACCTTCGGGATGGGGAACCGGCGAGAGGTGACCGGTTTCAGTGTTCTCGGGCTTGAGGAAGAGCACCGGGGTCTTCGGAGGATCTGTCAGCCCCGAGATCTCCGAAGCAAAGTTGAGGGCGACGCCGATTACCATCCCGTGCTCACAGAATCCCGTACTCCCGCGCGACCTGGACGATCTTCTTCTGGTTGACCTCGCTCGGCGCGACGAGCGGCAGACGAAGCGCCGGCTCGATGAGCCCCATCTGTCCGAGGAGGAACTTGAGCGGTCCGGGGTTGGTCTCGATGAAAAGCACGTGATTGAGCTCGAGCATGCGGAAGTGGAGATCTCGAGCCTCCTCCCATCGGCTCCTCTGGACGAGCTCGTAGAGCTCGGCGACCTCGCGAGGCGCTACGTTCGCCGTCGCGCTCACGTGGCCCGCACCCCCGACTGCGAGCATGGGAAAGCAGAGGGTCTCGATCCCCGAGTAGACCCCCCAGTCCCTTCCCACCACTTTCAGGTTCCAGGAGACCTGAAGGTAGTCGGGGTTCGCCTCCTTGATCCCGAAGACGTTCGGACAGGCGTCCCGGATGCGCTTTTGCGTCTCCGGGTCGATATTAACCGCGGCCCGCCCGGGAATGTTGTAGAGCATCATCGGGAGGTCCTCGACCGCTCTCGCGATTCGGGTGTAGTGCTCGAAGAGTCCCTGCTGCGAAGGCTTCACGTGATAGGGCGCGACCGCGAGGATTCCGTCCGCTCCCGCCTCGCGGGCGTACTGGCTGAGCTCGACGCTCTCTTCCGTCCAGTTCGATCCCGTCCCCGCGAGTACCGGCAGGCGCCCCGAGGCGCACTCGATCACCGTTCGGATCACGAGCTTCCGCTCGTCGAGCGAGAGCGACGTGGGCTCGCCTGTGGTGCCCGTCGAGCTCAGGCCGTGGGAGCCGCTCGCGATCTGGAACTCCACCAGGCGCCGGATGGCGGCGGTGTCGACCTTGGCGCCGTCCTCGGAGAACGGCGTCGGAAGAGGAACGATCGATCCGTGAAACCGGGCGCGGGTCATGCGGCCTCTCCCTTCCAGATATTTCGGCAGCGGGTCTCGGGAATGAAGAACGAGCCGAAGACGGCCAGAAACGAGACCCCCGCGAGCATCAGGATGCCGAGCCGAAACGCCGCTTCCTGGTTCTCCGATCGATCGAGAAGCCAGCCGATCGTGGGCTGGAGAATCCCGACCGCGAGGAAACCCCCGCTGTTTACGAGACTCACCGCGATGCCCGAGAAGCGGGGAGGGTTCACCTCCTTCGCCGTGACCCAGCTCAGGAAAAAGCCCGACGCCGAGACGCCGAGGGCGAGGCAGATCGCGTAGCTCATGCCGGGCCTCGAAGCGAAGCCGGTAAGCCAGAGGAGCCAGCAGGCGAAGTAGAGAATCGCGCTCACGATCACGAACGGACGCCGGAGCTCGACGCGATCGGAGGCCGCGGTGAGCGCGGCCCCCGCGGCGGCGAGCCCCACCACCATGAGGCTCGTGTGCCGGGCCGCCTCGATCGACGTCATGTCGTGAACCTTCATGAGGTAGGGAACGGCCCAGAGGCCCACGAACGATAGATAGGTCCCCGCCATCCCGAGGTTGACCCAGAAGCCGGGCCAGGTGCCCGGGGTTGAGAGCACGCTCGAAAGAGCCCGCGTCCAGGGCTCGTGCGGATGCTCGGCGGTCGCCTGCAGCGCCGCCTCGGGTCGATCGCGCACGATGAGCCAGATGACTCCGGCCACGACGAGCGACACCACTCCGGTAGCGAGGAAGACACTCCGCCACGACACCCTCGTGACCAGCCAGGCGAGGGGCGCCGCGGCGACCACCGCGCCCGAGGTGCCGAGCACCGTCGAGAGTCCCGTCACCGTCGCGAAACGGCGCTCATCGAACCAGACGGAGTTCAGCTTCAGCGTGGAAACGAACGCGACCGAGACGCCGAGACCGACGAGAGTCCGTCCGAGAGCCGCGGTTCCGAAAGTCTCCGCGAGGCCCATGAGGAGCGAACCGCCTCCGGAGACGAGACATCCCGCGGTCAGCACCCGCCTCGGTCCGAGCGTGTCGACCAGGACTCCGGTCGGAAGCTGCATCACCGCGTAGACGTAGAAGTAGGTGGCGGAGAGCGTGCCGAGCTCCGCGCTCGACAGGCGGAAGTCCCGGGTCAGCTCTCGAGAGATCGCGGCCGGGGCGACGCGATGGAAGAACGAGAGGAAGAACGCCGTCCCGGCGAGCGCGAACACCGCGAACCGCAGGCGGCTCTTGCGCTCCATAGTCGAGCGCGAGCCTAGCAGAGGTTCGAAGCGAGCCGCTACTTTACTTCTTGCGCTTGTAGAGGAGGTCGTACTCGGCGGTCCAGGTCGCTCCGCCGTCGGCCGAGGTCTCTCCGAACTGGCGCACCTCGCCGGGTCCCTTCGGGAAGAACGTCATTTTGCTCAGAGTCTTCTTCCCATCGGGCCCGACGCCATCGGTGCGATAATAGATGTTGCCGTCCTTCGCTTCTCCCTCGTAGCGCGTCACCTGCCCCTGGTTGTCCACCCAGAGCTGCTCCCATTTCGAGGAGTCGCTGTGGAACAGGTTGAAGCTCTTGCCCGCGTAGCCGTTTTGACCCGTCCAGTTCTCGAGGACGATGCATCCATCGAGGACGAGCTCGATCTTGCTCTTTTCCGCGGGTTTTCCCTGGGCGGTTTCGACCTCCCACTCGCCGAGCCAGAAGTCCATGCCGCGGAACTCGGGCGCTTCCTTGCAGGGACGGGAATCGACGGCCGGCGTCTGGGCGGCCGCGGACATGGCGATCAGGGAAACTGCGACGGATTGCAACCACACCCACGTTGGGCTAACGTTTTTCATCGAGGTCCTCCATTCGTCCATGTTGAGAAACGAGCGCTCGAAGAGCAATGGCCGCCCGATGATTTTTTCCTCTCCGCGGAAGTCTATGATTCGAAACCTCCTGTTCGTCAGCGTGTTTCTGGTTCCGTCGCTTCTCACGGCTCGGCCGGCCCTCCTCCGCCCTTCGGGCTTTGGCGGGCCCGCCGAAGCATCGCGAAGGCGGGTCACCGTCTCGGACCTCATGGCCGTTCGCACCGTGGTCGACGTCCGTATCTCCCCCGACGGAGAACGAGTGGCGTACGTTCTCTCGGAGCCCTCGCTCGAAAAAAACGAGCACGTCGCGACCCTCTACGTCGTGTCCTCCTCCGGGGGTGAAGCGAGGCGCCTGACGCACACGACGCGCCTTTTCAATCGACCGCTCCCGCGCCCCGAGCTCCGCTGGTCTCCCGATGGGAAGCGGCTTTCGTTTCTCGCTTTCGTTTCCGAGCTCCCGCAGGCGATGGCGATGGACGCGGCGGGGGGCGAGCCGTGGCCGCTCACGTCGTCTCCGACGGGGGTCGCCCGCTACGAATGGTCGAAGGACTCGGCGCGGCTCGCCTACGTCGCGGCCGAGCCCGAGCCCGAGGAGGAAGCGCGCCAGAAGCAGGAGAAGACGTTCGTCGTCCGAGCCGGCCGGCCTGGACGGGCGACTCGGCTCTTCGTGCAGGAAGTGAGCGGGGGCGCTCCCCGCACCCTGTCGCCCGCCGAGCACTACGTGTCGAGCTTCGACTGGTCCCCCGACGGAAAGACCCTGGTCTATTCCGCGTCGGTGGCGGGGGAGTACCTCGAAAACTGGCGCTCGCGTCTCTACACCATTTCCGTTGCGGGTGGAGAGCCCGTGGTCCTCGTCGGCCGAGAGGGCCAAGAAGGGATGAACTCCGAGCCCCGCTTTTCGCCCGACGGCCGCCTCGTCGCCTTCACTTCGACCGGGGGCGTGCCGCGGATGATCTCTTCGCCCGGGCTTCATCTGGTGAGCTCCGCGGGCGGCGATCCTCGCCCGCTCACGGGATCCGACACCTGGGTGCGTGAGGTCTTGTGGGAGCCTTCGGGCCGGTCGCTTCTGTTCATTCCCAACGAAGCCACGGGTAGGAGCGGCGAGCACATGTTCGAGCAGCCGATCTTCCGCGTCGACCTGGACGGACGGACCGAGGTCGTGACGTCCGGGGCCATCGTCGCCTTTTCCTTGAGCTCGAGCGCGGACGGGGGCCGCCTCGGGTTTCGCTCCGTGGGACCGCGGGACGCGGGCGACGTGGTGCTGATGGACCTGAAGGAAGGCACGTCGCGAACGCTCACGAACGTGAACCCAGAGCTCGAGGAGCTCGACATCGGGCCGCTCGAGGTCCTGAGCTTCCGATCCTTCGACGGGATGGAGATCTGGGGGATGCTGGTGACGCCTCCCGGGCACCGTCCGGGAACGCCCATCCCACTCGTAGTCTACGTGCACGGCGGCCCCATCGGCGGCTTCACGCAGGGCCTCTTTCCGCAGTTCATGCACCGGCCCGGGCAGATCGAGCCCTATCCCGTCGAAGCGCTCGCGTCGGCAGGAATCGCGGTCCTGATGCCGATGCCGCGCGGGGGGTCGGGCTACGGTCTCGAAGGATTCCGCAAGATCGTCCGCTCCTGGGGTGAAGGGGATTACCGGGACATCATGGCCGGAGTCGATCATCTCATCGAGAGAGGGCTCGCGGATCCGGAGCGGTTGGGCGTCATGGGTGCTTCCTATGGAGGCTTCATGACGAACTGGATCGTGACCCAGACCGATCGGTTCAAAGCGGCGTCGACCGCGGCGAGCATCAGCGACATCGCCGACCTCTACTACCTCTCGGATGCGGGCGAAGTCACCGAGGAGTACTTCGGTCTCCCCTGGGAGGAGAGCGCCCTCTACGAAGCGCACTCTCCCATTACCCACGTCGAGGCGGTCAAGACTCCGCTTCTCATCCAGCACGGCGAGAACGACCGGCGAGTCCCGGTGCAGCAGGCGGAGAAGTTCTACCGCGCTTTGCGGAAGCTGGGGAAGACCGTCGAGATGGACACCTATCCCCGCGGCGGCCACGTCAACTACGAGCCGCGTCTCGAGAAGGCGATCATGGAGCGCAACCTCGAATGGTTCGAGCGGTGGATCGGCGCGAAGTGAGCTCCCCCGCGATTCGCTTCGACGTCTTCGAGCTTCGCCCGGACTCGAACGAGCTCTTCAAGGGCGGGTCGAAGATCAAGCTGAAGCCCCAGGCCGCCCGGGTCCTTTCGATCCTCGCCCGGAGGGCGGGCGAGGCCGTCCCCCGCGAGGAGATTCGAAGCGCTCTCTGGGACGCCGATACCTTCGTTGACTTCGATGCGAGCCTGAACTCCTGCATCACCCAGCTTCGCGGAGCACTCGGGGACGATCCCGAGGCCCCGCGGTTCATCGAGACCGTGCCTCGTCACGGATACCGGTTCGTAGGACGGCCCCTCTGTGTCGAGCCCGCGCCGCAGAAGCCGGAAGTGGCGAGACCGCGAAGGCGGTACGCCCTTCTCGCGGCGGCGATCGCGGTCGCCAGCGCCTCGGCCCTCCTCTGGCGCGCGAGCCCGAAGGAACGCTCGATGCTTCTCGTCTGTCCGTTCGAGAACCTGAGCGGCGACGAGTCCCAGGACTTTCTCGCGGCGGGCCTGACCGAGGATCTCATCACCAGGGCCGCCTCGCTCGCGCCCGACAAGCTCGGAGTCTACGCCCCGGCCACGGCGCTTCGCTTCGAGGGCGCGGATCTCGATTTCGACTACGTGCTCGAAGGAAGCTTTCGCCGCCAGGAGGATCGGATACGGATCACGGCGAGGCTCGTGGACGGTAGCGAGGGGAGAACGCTCTGGACGGAGACCTACGAACGATCGGCGTCGGACGTTCTGGAGGTCCAATCCGAGGTTTCTTCGCCGGTGGCGCGAGCGCTCCTTCCGGAGCTCGTTTCGAGCGTGGAGGCCTATACGGGCTCGACGAATTCAGCGCTGGCGCACGAAGCCTTTCTGGAAGGCCGGCACCATCTCGCCGAGATGAACCTCGCGGGCCTTCGCCTCGCGGCGGAGGCGCTCGAGCGCGCGGTCACGATCGATCCCGAGTACGCGCGAGCCTGGGCCGGGCTCGCGGACGCCTACAGCCTTCAGTCCTGGTGGGGCGGCCTCACGCCTGAAGAGTCCGCCCGGAAGGGACGGGCGGCTGCCGAGAAAGCGCTCGCGCTGTCGCCCCTACTCGCCGAAGGCCATGACGCCCTTGGGTTCGTGCACTTCTACTACGACTTCGATTTCGCGGAGGGCGAAACTCGATTTCGCCGCGCGCTCGAGCTTCAGCCGGGTCTCGCGATGACGCACTACTGGTACGCGGGGCTCCTGTCGGCGACGGGACGGCACGAGGAAGCGATCGCGAGAATCCGCGAGGCGCAGGAGCTCGACCCGCTCTCGCCTCTCATCAACGCCGATGCCGGCTGGTACTACTTCTACGCGCGGAGATATCCCGAGGCGATACGCGAATGCCGGAGGATCCTGGCCGTCGCTCCCGAGTATGCCTGGGCGCACCAATGCGTTCTCGCCGCGGCGCGGGCGTCCGGCCGCAACGCGGATGCACGCGCGAGCCTGGAAGAGCTGGCCCGCCTCCTCGAAGCCCCGGAGCCGGTCCGGGCCCGGCTTCACGACGGCGGTTCCACCTGGTCGCGGTGGTTTCTGGAAAGGATGGGGTCAGAATCTTCGAAGCTCTATGTGAGCCCGTTCAGCCTGGCCCTTGTGAAACTCGACCTCGGCGATCGTAAAGGTGCTCTCGACGCCCTCGAGAGGGCGTACGAAGAGAGGGACGGGTTTCTGGTTCACGTCGGAGTCGATCCTCGGCTCGAACCGCTTCACGAGGAGCCCCGCTTCCGGAAGCTTCTGGGGAAGCTGGGCCTGGAAGCGGATTGAAACAGGCGGGGCGCATGCGTCGATTGATGTTTCTTCTCGGATCCGGCTCCAGCAGGAGAGCGGGAATGCGTCAAGTCGGCGAGATTACGGACATCCTGCCTACCGGCAAGGACGTTTCTCGCGAATCGGACGGAAGATACAGGCTCGATCGCCCGGAACACGCCGGTGCCCTCTTTGTCGAATGGATTCGACGTGGGACCGTTTTCCTGAGACGGCTCAAGGCAGAGTCGGATCTTTATTACTATCGCCTGCCTCAACGAGTCACGAGCTACGAAGATTTGTACTATCTTGCCACCCAGATCCAGGAGAGCGAGGTTCGGGTGGACTTCGAAAACCCCGCCGTGGGGCCCTTCGCCAAGTCGCTCCAATCCGAACTAACCCCGTTACTTGAGACGTCTATCGACCAGGCCTATCCTTGTTCCCTCAAGGAGCTGGCTCAAGAAGCCGTCAACTATGTCGCGGACATAGTCGTCGAGCTCCTCTCGCGGGAGCCTGCGAGTCTGGACTACTTGGACCATCTTCTTTTGGCCGCCTGCCAAGACGGGCAAATCGACTGCAAGACGATCTGCACGCTCAATCACGACACCGTGGTCGAGCAAGCGTTGGTGCGCGCGGGATTGACGTACGAGGATGGCTTTCGTCCACCCTCGGACGGTCGGCGGTACTGGGACGCGACACAGCTCGAAAAGGCTTCCAGCGGTATTCAGCTTCTGAAGCTCCATGGCTCGGTGAACTGGCTCGACGACGGTGGTCGCCTCTACGTCCGTGATCCAGATCGCACCGTGGACCGGGAAGCTCCGTGCCTGGAACTGCCTTATGGCCGCCCCCAGCTTCTCATAGGAACGTTCAATAAGCCGCTTCGATACACGTCCTGGCACTTCTCGGATGTGCACAGCACGTTCCACCGGTTGATGGGCCGGTCGCAGGCCCTGGTAGTCAGCGGGTATGGTTTTGGTGACTGGGGCGTGAACTCCCAGATTCTGCAGTGGCTCTTCTCCTGCGAGCGAAACGTGATGGTCGTTATCCATCGCGAGCCCGGCACCCTTTGGAGTAGCGCTCGAGGGGAGGTTGCGAAGAAGCGCCAGGCCTTTCAGGAGACCGGGCAACTGAAGGTCATTCCGAAATGGTTCGAGGAGGTGTCCTGGGACGAGGTGAGGACGGAGATTGAACCGTAGGCCGCGGCTGAACCGAGGTGTCATCGGCTGCTAGTTCCCATGGTCCTGCCTCTTGACTCCGAGGATGCGGGAATGCTTCATTCTTCCTCGAAGCATACGCCTCCAGCGTTCCATGTCCTCGGCGTTCTCCGTCACCAGGTCGGCGTCGAGCTTCGCGGCGCCGATCACGATGAGAACGTCGTTGACCTCGCCATTCAAGCCTCCTGAATTGCGCACTCTTCACTATGCGACACACTCTGGAGAACGTCACCGCGCGTAAGTTTCGAGCCCCTTCACGACGAGCCCTGCTTTCGAAGTCTTCCCGGGAAGCTCGGTCCGGACGCGGACTGATCCTTGAGCCGTTCTGCGGCGTTGGACGATACGCCGAGGATACCGGAGTGCACGCGTTACGCGGGAAACGTTACGTACACGCCAATCGGGAATCCCCGCCGCCGGACCTTGCCGTCGTCCTTGATCGGCCGCACGTGAATCTGCTGGTTCCTTGGAACGCCCGGTCCTTCGTGTTTCGTGAGAGTGCTTTTCATGTGCGTCTCCAGAAACGGCGTGTCGTCGTTGACGAAGTCAAGGATCCGATCCGTCAGGACTTCCTTCCCAGCGAACCTTTCTCGCATGAGGGGCCAGAGAATCGCGGTGTGGTCTGCTCCGAACAGGACCAGCTGGTTCGGGTTCGTCGCGTCCGAGAAGCGGTACAGCCCTTCCTTGCCCACGTCGAACATGGCTTCCTTCATCTTTATGTGCCCGAGCGGGTGATTGCCGGCAAAGAAAAGGTAGTAGATGACCCGATCGTCCCTATCTCGCATCTCGAAATATCGAACGAATCGCGCCGCCTTCTGGAGTTGACGCTGGTACAAATCTCTGAGTGCTGCGACCCGATTGCTCCCTCCCCTCGCGGTCTGCAGGCACTCGTCTGTGCCGAACGTTTCGGGAATATGCCTCACCGTCGTCTCGTTGGGATGCTCCAACCAACGATTGATCGAGTCGACCATGAAGGTGATGAGAACCTCGCAGCTCTTCTTCTCCAGCAGGCGCCTAACCAGGTCATAGGGGATGCCGGAGAATCCGAACGGATCGATGAAGGCGAAAGTCGGCGCGAGCGTTTCACCTCTCCTGTCGACGTCATCGAGTAGTTCCTTTAGCTTCTCCTGGAACTTTCCCGTCTCTGGATAAATCTTGAAGTGCTTCGGCAGGTTCATCTGCTTCAGTTCAGCCCGAAGATGCTCCATCCTGTCGGCTCGTTCGTCGGTGAACACGAACAGCAACTCGCCGGTCAAGGCCCTTCGATGCTTGGCCGCAACATCTAGAGCGATCAGCGGAGAGCCCGGTTCTCCGCCCGTGTAGCGACCAGGGCCTGAGAAGCCGTCGATATAGATGATGCGACCGTTGTAACTGTTGAGAATAGGGAACCAGCGCTGGAGGTACCGTTTGAGGATCTCGTGCTTGGCCCCGGTATGCGGCTCACACGGCCAGGTGACGTCGCCGGGAACTGTCATCGGTCCCTGTCATGAGCGTTCGTAAAAGAGTGTGTACGCATACTTCAAGGAGAGACCCGTCCCGCCATGACCCGGCTGGGTACGCGCACCGATGGCGCGATGCTTGGGTACTGCGACCATTCCTTCCTATCGAGTAGTCTGCCGCCCGACTTAGGGCGAACGCCGCCCCACTGTTTGAAGAAAAACGGGACATCAGCCGCCAAACATTGATCGCGTATCTCTCGAGCCCACTCCGGTCGCATTGGTCGGAAACCGGGGCCGCTCTCCCCACCTACTATGACCCAATGGATGCCTTCGAGATTGAGAGGGCCAATCCGATCGAGGAGCGGTTCGATGGATAGAAACTTGACGGACGCGCTCGTCTGGCGCAGGTGCTCGACGCGCGACAGTGCGGCGCGATCCTCCACGGAGACGCCGAGCCACACGTGACGCGGAGCCAGCGAGTCTCGATATCGAACGTTGATGAAGGACTGCAAGAGACTGCTTCTCTTGGTCAGAACCTGGTAGGTGTGCCAGTCCGCCTCCTCCATTGCTTGAAAGACTCGCGATACAAAGGAGGCTGGGATGTCCTTGTGAAAAAGGTCGCTCATCGAGTTCACGAAGATTCGACGAGGACGCCGCCATCGTCTAGGTTGATCGAGGCGCTCAGGCCAGAGCTTCAAATCGAACCCGAGCTCGAAGGCGTGTCCCTTGACGCCACGAAAGCGTTCCGAAAACCGCTCGGCGTAGCAGTGATCGCAACCGCGGCTGACCTTCGTGCAGCCAGTTACCGGATTCCAGGTTGCATCCGTCCACTCGATGTTGCTGTTGTCAGACAAGCAATTGCTCCATTCCGCTGTCTTCTCTAACGAGCGCTCGCAACGAGTCGGTACACCGAGATCACCTTTCCCTGGATACGCACGCTATCGGCGCGTACGGGGATGGGTGCATAGGCGTCATTCTCAGGATAAAGCACCCACTTCCCCCCAGCTCGCTTCAACCTTTTCACCGTGGCTTCATCGTTCAAAAGGGCTACCACGATGTCGCCGTGGTTGGCTGTTTCCTGATAGCGTGCGATCACGAAGTCGCCGGGGAGTATGCCCGCACCAATCATGCTGTCCCCGACCACGCGAAGCGCGTAAGCCCGACCACGATCTCTATCCGCCAGATCGAGCGAGAGGTAACCATCGACGTGCTGCTCCGCGAGCAGCGGTTGCCCTGCGGCGATTCTCCCGACGATTGGAATTCCGGCGCCTCGACGAGCCGCTCCGTCCTTCAGAATCTCAAGGGAGCGTGAGCGTCGCGCGGACCGGCGAAGGACTCCTTTCCGGGTCAATGCCTGCAGGTGTTCGTACACACTCGAGCTGGCGATATCGAAAGCTCGGCCAATCTCGCGCATCGACGGGGGGTAGGACCGTTCCTCGGTGAACTTGCGAACGAAATCAAGTATCGCGGCTTGACGGTCCGTGAGCCTGGCCCTATTATTCTGAATACCTAACATTTGTTAGGTATTCTAGCATGGAACGCAAAGCCCAACCCAAATGCCTCGAGTGTTCCCGGCGGGGCGAACCCTCCGGGTAACCGGGCTGCGGTCACTTTTGGACCAGAACGGTCAATGCATTCCAGACTTAATCGACTGGAGTGTTAATCGACACGGGCTTCAGGGATAAGGGATAGACAGAATGTATTGAACCTGCCCTACCTTGAGGGCGTGGGTTATGCTTCAAGGTTGCACGTGAAGGCACAGAGCCACAATCAAGGAGGACAGGCCGTGGAAGACTATAGCGCATACGTTGGTCTGGATGTTCACAAGGAGATGATCGCGGTAGCGGTGGCGTACCCGGGGCGGTCGGAACCGACGTCGTTGGGGAACATCCCGAACACGAAGAAGTCGGTGGTGAGGCTTATCGGTCGGCTGTCTGCGCAC
>Ga0184637_10001509_pt1 | contig 15674 bp, 17 predicted proteins | sample PLM3_127_b2_FD_133143 | JGI IMG/M metagenome (GOLD analysis project Ga0184637, IMG submission 133143) | Groundwater sediment microbial communities from an aquifer in East River, Colorado, USA - PLM3_127_b2 | ecosystem: Environmental > Terrestrial > Soil > Riparian zone | place: USA: East River...
CTCAAGGGCTGGCGCATCCTGTACCGGCCCGACCTGGTCTGCCCGGCGGAGCTGCCGGTCCTGATCACGGGGTTCAAGTCCCAGCAGCGGCGGTGGGCGAAGGGCTCCATCCAGACCGCGATCAAGCTCCTCCCCGCGGTCCTGCGGGCGCCGCTTCCCGCCTGGGTCAAGTACCAGGGGTTCATCCACCTGACCTACTACATGATCCATCCCCTGATGCTCACCGGGGTCCTCCTGTCGGCGCCGTTGCTCGCCCTCCGGGACCTCACCCCCCCGCCCTCCGTTCTCCTGGGGGTGAGCCTCGCCTTCGGCCTCGCCGCCTTCGGCCCGGGCTGCATGCTGGCCTACGCCCAGCGCGTCCTGGACCCGGCCTGGGGGAGGCGCCTCTGGCAGTTGCCGACGATCATGGTGATCGGGGTGGGGGTGGCTTGGAGCACCAGCCTGGCCGTCTTGGGGGCCTTCCGGGGGAAGGCGCGGGAGTTCGTCCGGACGCCCAAGTTCGGAATCGGCCCCGGTGGCGGCCACTGGCGGGGCAAGGTGTACGGGGGAGGGCGTCCCTGGGGCGGCTTGGTCGAGATCGGGCTCGGGCTCTACTGCGCGGGCACCGCCGCCGCCTTCTGGCAGCAGGAGAACTACGGTGCGCTGCCGTTCCTCGGCCTCTACGCGGCCGGCTTCCTCACGGTGGGTGCCCTCACCGTCCTCCAGACGGTGGCCGGGAACCGGGTCCCGCACGTGGCCGCGGAGGGGACCCGGGTCAGCGCGGGAGAGGCGGCCTGAGCGGCCGCCCGCGCCGACGGGCAAGCGACGAAGGAGGAACGGGCAGATGCACAGACGCGGCATGCGGGTCGCCGTCGGGCTGACGGCCCTGCTGGCAGTGGCCGCCGTCGGGGCCGTCCTGGCGCAGACGGCGCCGGTCCCCCCGGCGGCCCTCGCCCCCCTGGCCGAGAGCCACTGGCCCAAGTACCGGCGCGACCTTTGGAACACCGGCCGGAGCGCCGTGAACGGCCCCCGGGCGGGCGCGCTGAAGTGGACCTTCTCCACGGGGCGGGCCGAGCAGGACGGCGGCATCGAGACGGACCCGGTGATCGGTCCCGACGGGACGGTCTACCTCGGGGCCAACAACGGCATCCTCTACGGCCTCGACCCGGAGAGCGGCGAGATCCGCTGGGTTTTCCCGACCGGCTTCGAAACCTTCGGGATCTACTCGACCCCGGCCATCCTGCGGGACGGGACGGTCGTCTTCGGGGCCAAGGACGGGAAGGTGTACGCCGTCCGGCCGCCCGCGGCCGGCATCCTCGGGGAGGTGCGCTGGAGCGTGGGCCTGGGCACCGGGATGCAGACGTCCCCGGCGGTCGGGCCCGACGGTACGATCTACATCGGCGCCGACGACTGGCGGCTGTACGCGATCGCGCCCCCGCAGGGCGGCGGCCCGGCCCGGATCAAGTGGCACTTCCAGACGGAGGGGGACATGATCTCGTCGCCGGCCGTCGGCCCCGACGGGACCGTCTACTTCGGCTCGATGGACGGCAAGGTGTACGCCCTGAAGGAGCCGGCCGCCGGCCAGCGGGAGCCGACCGTCCGGTGGACCTTCGCCAGCGGCAGCCGGGGGAAGACGGGAGGCTTCGAGAACGCCCCGGCGCTGGACGGGGCCGGGCGCCTGGTGATCGGCGGCAACGACGGCCTCATCTATGTCCTGAACGCCGCCACCGGCGAGCGGCTCTGGAGCTTCCGGACCCAGTTCACGGAGTACGCGATCTTCTCCTCCGCCGCGCTGGGCCCCGACGGGACCATCTACATCGGCCCGAAGGACGGGCACCTCTACGCCCTGGGGGAGGGCCGGGGGTTATTCGGCCCGCGGGGGCGGGTCATCTGGCGGTACCGGATCGGGACGACCATCGAGACCTCCCCGGTCCTGGCGCCGGACGGGACGGTGTACCTCGGGGCCGACAACGGGAGGATCTACGCGATCGCGCCGCCGGCGGCCGGGGAGACCGGCCGGCTGCTGTGGGAGTTCCAGACCCGGGGGACCCTGATCTCCTCGCCGGTGATCGGCCCGGACGGCTCGCTCTACAGCGGCTCCATGGACGGGAAGGTCTACGCCTTCCACGACAGTAAGCGGGGCAGGCCGTCGCAGGGTCCGCTGGCCGGCACCTGGTACGGCACCGTAACGGTGGGCGCCGAGGCGCAGCGACTGACGCTGGTCCTGGTCCAGCGTGGGAGCACCCTGGACGGGGTCCTGCGCCTGCAGTCCACCCTGGCCGGCGGCTTCCGGGGGACCCTCGAGGGGGAGCGGCTCCGCTACACGGCCTCCCTGCTTGGGGACTGCCGGGCGGAGTACCAGGGGGAGGCGGCCGCGACCCCCCAGGAGATCCGCGGCACCTTCGCGGTGACCGACTGCGCGGGCCGGGCCGCCCGGGGGGCCTTCCGCGTGACGCGGTGATCCGGGAGAGCGGGGTGCGCGGCGGCGGGGGCAGCGGGAGCCGGCAGGCCCTCCGGTGGCTCGTCGCGCTCGCGCTGGTCCTCGCCGGCTGCCCGCTGGCCCGGGATGTCCCCCGGGTGGCGACGGTCCCGGTCGGACAGTGGCCAGAGGACGTCGTCTTCGACCCCGGGTCGGGTCTCCTGTTCGTGGCCGACGAGGGGAGCGCGACCGTCACCGTCCTGCGATCCGGGGGGGAGCGGGTGGGGACCATCCGGCTGGAGACCCGGGCGCGCCACCTGGCGGTGGATGGGGGGCTCGGGCGGCTGTACGCGCCCATCGAGGGAAGCGGGTTCGTCGCGGCCTTCGAGACGCGGGAGCTCACGGAGCACTTCCGGGTCCCGGTCGGGAGGCACCCCCACGGGATCGCGGCCGACCCGACCTCGCACCGGGTCTTCGTCGGCAACGAGGGGGAGGGGACCCTCACCGCCTTCGACGGCCGGACCGGCCGGGTCCTCTACACGCTGCCGGTGGGGCCGGGCCCCGGCGGGGTGGCCGTGGACCCCCGGACCGGGCGAGTCTTCGTGGTGAGCGTGAAGGAGGATCGGGTGGCCGTCCTGGACGGGGCGCGGGGGACCATCCTCGCGCAGCTCCCCGTCGGGCGGGGCCCGACGCACCTGAAGGTCAACCCGCGGACGGGGGTGGCGTACGTCCTCAATACCGAGGCGGGGAGCGTGAGCGTCATCGACGGCCGCGCCGGGCGCCTCCTGGCCACTCTCCCGGTCGGTGACTACCCGATCGGCATCGCGCTGGATGCGGCCACGGACCGGGCCTACGTGGTGAACAACCGTGCGAACACCCTCTCCGTCCTGACGGAGGCCCCGCTCGCGGTCGTCGCAACGCGGCGGATCCCCCGCAACGTCTCGAGCGCGGCGCTCGACCCGGAGGCCGGCCTGCTCTACCTCGCCCTCAAGGGCGAGGACCGGGTCGCCGTCATCCGCCTCCGCGACCTCTGAGGGGGCGCCGCAGCGTGGGACCGCTCGCGGTCGCCATCATGGCGAAGGCGCCCCGGGCCGGCGAGGTGAAGACCCGGCTCTGCCCGCCCCTCTCCGCCGCGGAGGCTGCGGAGCTGTACCGCTGCTTTCTCCTCGACAAGATCGAGCAGGTGCGCTCGCTCTGCGGCGCCCGCCCGGCCATCGCCTACACCCCGGAGGAGGGGCGCGCCTTCTTCGAGACCGCCGCCCCGGACTTCCTCCTGGTCCCGCAGCGGGGGGACGACCTCGGGGCCCGGCTGGCCGGGACCTTCGAGGCGCTCTTCGCGCAGGGCTACGTCGGGGCCCTGGCGATCGACAGCGACACGCCCACCCTCCCGACCGGGCTCCTCCAGGAGGCGGTGGACCTGCTCGCCGGGCCGCCGGTGGACGTGGTGCTGGGGCCCTGTGAGGACGGCGGCTACTACCTGATCGGGCTCCGCCGGCTGCACCGGGAGCTGTTCGAGGGCATCGCCTGGAGCACGGATCGGGTCTTCCCGGAGACGGTCCGCCGGGCGGACGCGATGGGGCTCACGGTCGTGTCCCTCCCCGCCTGGCTGGACATCGACACCCCCGAGGACCTGGAGCGGCTCCGGGCTTCCCTCCCGCGCACGGACACGGATCTTCCCCGCCACACGCGGGACTTCTTCAGGGAGCGGCCGAGATGACGAGGCTATCCGAGCGGCCCTGGAAGACCCTCTCGAGCACCCCCATTTACCGCAACCGGTGGCTTGCCCTCCGGGAGGACCTGGTGGAGCTCCCCGATGGGCGGACCACCATCTACGGTGTGGTCACCTGCGGGGAGTGCGTAGGCATCCTCCCCTTCCTCGACCCCGAGACAGTCCTCCTGATCCGGCAGTACCGCTACGTGTCCGGCCGGATGACCTGGGAGATGCCGACGGGGGGGGTCCACGCCGGGGAGTCGCTCGAGGAGGCGGCCCAGCGCGAGCTGGCGGAGGAGATCGGGTACCGGGCCGGGCGGCTCACCTCCATCTCCACCTACCACACCAGCAAGAGCGTCCTGGACGAGACGGCCCACCTGTTCCTCGGAGAGGGCATGGAGCGCCTGGCCCTGCCGCCGGACGAGACCGAGTTCATCGAGGTCCGGACCTTCCCCTTCGCCGAGGTCCTCCGCATGGTCCTGGCGGGTGAGATCCTGGACAGCATGACCATCATCGCTGTCCTCCTCGCCGCCCGGAGGCGCGACGGCGGCCGCTGATGGGCCGTGCCTCCTCCCCCGGCGCGCCCGTGCTCCACCCCGCCGGCGGGCGGGGCCGGTCGGCCCGCGGGCCCGGGTTGCCTTCTCCGGTCGGGGGGTGCTAAGGTGTGCCGGACCCGGACCACCTTCCCGGCCCGCGGGACCCATCGCCTTCCCCCGGCATAATTCGCTTGTCTTTGGCCCCCCGGTGACTATAATCGTGGCGGCGCTCTGACGCGGGGCGGGCAGGATCGGGGGACGAGGACCCCCGGGGACGGCGGGCGGTTGACGGCCCGCTGCTTTCATTATGACTGCCAGAGGGGGCCCGCGGGGGCTCCCGCCGGTAACCGTCCAGGGGGCGGTGGGGCGTGGCCAAACGGTAAGGCGCGGGACTTTGGATCCCGTATCTGGAGGTTCGAATCCTCCCGCCCCAGCCAGAGGCCGCGGGCGGGAGGGATGCCCGGCGGGGGCGCGGAGGGGGTGGCGGTGAGCCGACTGATCCTCTTCACGGGGAACGCGAATCCGCAACTGGCGCAGGAGATCGCCGACTACCTGGGGATGCGCCTGGGGCAGGCGGAGGTCTCCCAATTCTCCGACGGGGAGCTCTTCGTCCAGATCTCCGAGAACGTCCGGGGGGCGGATGTGTTTGTCATCCAGCCCACCTGCCCGCCGGTGAACCAGACACTGATGGAGCTCCTCGTCATGCTGGATGCCCTGAAGCGGGCATCGGCCCAGCGGATCACCGCCGTCCTCCCTTACTACGGCTATGCCCGCCAGGACCGGAAGGTCCAGCCCCGAGTCCCCATCTCGGCCAAACTGGTGGCGGACCTCATCACGGTGGCGGGGGCGCACCGGATCCTCGCCATCGACCTGCACGCCGGCCAGATCCAGGGGTTCTTCAACATCCCGGTGGACCACCTCTTCGCCGCCCCGGTCTTCCTCCGGTACTTCCAGGACCGGCGGTGGGAGGAGGCGGTGGTGGTTTCCCCCGACGCGGGCGGGGTGGAGCGGGCCCGGGCCATCGCCAAGCGGCTCGGAACCTCCCTGGCCTTTATTGACAAGCGCCGGACCGGGGTGAACGAGGCCCAGGTGATGCACATCGTGGGGGAGGTGGCCGGCAAGGATGTGATCCTGGTGGACGACATGATCGACACCGCCGGGACCATCACCCAGGCCGTTTTCTCCCTGAAAGAGGCGGGGGCCCGCCGCATCTACGCCTCCTGCACCCATCCGGTCCTCTCGGGGCCGGCGGTGGAGCGGATTGACGCCTCTGGGATCGAGGAGGTGGTGGTGACCAACACCATCCCCGTCGACGAGCGCCGCTCCTCGAAGAAAATCACGGTTCTCTCGGTGGCCCCCCTGCTGGGGGAGGCCATCGACCGGATCCACAAGGAAGCGTCGGTCAGCAGCCTCTTCGTGTAGGGGGACACCATGGAGTTCGTGGACCTGGGAGCCGAGCGGCGGACGGAGCGGAGGAAGGCGGCGGCCAAGCGGCTGCGCCGCGCGGGCCGCATCCCCGCCGTGCTGTATGGCGAGGGGGAGCCCCTGTTGCTCAGCGTCAGCCCCAAGGCGCTCCAGGGCGTCCTGGAGGCCGGGGAGAACGTCATTATCAATCTCCAGGTGAAGACGGACGGGGGGGTGGAGAGCCGGAAGGTTCTCGTGAAGGAACTCCAGACCGACCCGGTGCGGGGGATGCCGCTGCACGCGGACTTCCTGGGCATCTCGATGACCCGGGTGATTGCGGTGAAGGTGCCGGTGGAGCTGACCGGGATCCCCGTGGGGGTCACCACCAAGGGGGGGATCCTGGAGCACGCGATCTGGGAGTTGGAGGTGAAGTGCCTCCCGGCTGCCATCCCGGAGCGGGTCACCCTGGACGTGAGCGCCCTCGACCTCGGGGACGCGCTGCACGTGAAGGACCTGAAGGTCCCCGAGGGGGTCGTGGTGGACGCCGACCCCGAGCAGGTGGTGGCCATGGTCTCGGCCCCGCGGGTGGAGGCGGAGGAGCCGGTAACACCGGCGGTGCCGGCGGAGCCGGAGCTGGTGGGCCGCAAGGCGGAGGCCGAGGAGCCGGAGGGGGAGGAGGGGGCGAAGGAGCCGGCGAAGAAGGGCGCCGCCCCCCCGAAGGCGGAGGCCGCCAAGAAGCCCGAGCCTGCCAAGAGGGCCGAGCCTGCCAAGAGGGCGGAGGCGCCCCGGAAAGAGAAAGAGAAGGAAGGGAAGTAGGCGGGCCCGCGGGTGTGGCTGGTGGTGGGCCTGGGGAACCCGGGGCCGGAGCACGCGGCGAGCCGCCACAACGTCGGGTTCCGGGTCCTGGAGAAGGCGGCGGCGGCGGCCGGCGTCCCCTGCCGGCGGCGGCGCTTCGACAGCCTCTACGCGGCGGCCACGCTGGCCGGCGTGCCGGTTACCCTTGTCCTCCCCCAGGCCTACATGAACCTGAGCGGGGACCCGGTCCGGGCCTGGGTGGAGCACCTGGGGCTGCCGACGGAGCGCGTGCTGGTCGTCCACGACGACATCGACCTGCCGCTCGGCCGGGTGCGGGTCATCCAGGAGGGGGGGCACGCCGGCCACAAGGGGGTCCGCGCCATCCAGGAGGCGCTGGGCACGGCGGCGTTTCCCCGCCTGCGGCTCGGCGTGGGGCGCCCCCCTGGCAAGCCCGAGACCCCGGAATTCGTGCTGGGGGCCTTCGGGCCCGAGGAGGCGGGGGTCGCCGAGGACATGATCGCGCGCGCCGCTGAGGGGGTCCTCCTCATTCTGGGGGAAAGCCTGACGGTCGCGATGAACCGGCTCAACGTCCGACCGCCGAGCGGGACCCCCGGGGCGGCTGAGGGGGAGGGTCAGGAGGGGAGGTGAGCGGGATGCGGAGTTACGAGGCGATCGTGGTCTACGACCCCGCCCTGTCGGAGGAGGCGGTCGAGGGGGAGATCGAGCGACTGAAGGGCTTGATCGGGAAGGAGGGGGGCCAGGTCCAGGACCTCCAGAAGTGGGGGAAGAAGCGGCTGGCCTACGAGATCAAGAAGAAGCGGGAGGGCGTGTACGTTCTCTGTCGCTTCACGGCGACCCCGGCGGCCATGCAGGAGCTGGACCGGATTCTCAAGATCACGGAGACCGTCCTGCGGTATCTCCTGGTCCGGGTGGAGGAGCCCAGGAGGCGGCGACCGGGGGCCCCGGAGAAGGCCCCGGCGGTCCCCGCGGCCGAGGAGGCGTCTTAGATGGCCAACTTCAACAAGGTAATCCTCATGGGCAACCTCACCCGGGACCCCGAGCTCCGCTACACGCCCAGCGGCTCCCCCGTCTGCTCCTTCGACCTGGCCGTGAACCGGTCCTACACCACCCAGGCCGGCGAGCGGCGGGACGAGGTCTGCTATATCACCATCGTGGTGTGGGGGAAGCAGGCCGAGACCTGCGCCGAGTACCTGAAGAAGGGCCGGGGCGCCCTGATCGAGGGGCGGCTGACCCAGCGCTCCTGGGAGACCCCCGACGGGCAGAAGCGGAGCAAGCACGAGGTGGTGGGGGAGCGGGTGCAGTTCCTGGGCGGCCGGCGCGAAGGGGGCGGGCCCCCGGAGGCGGAGCCGGAGCCGGTCCGGGCGCCCGAGGCGGCCGGGGAGGACGATGTCCCGTTCTAATAGTACAAAGGTGATGACCGTGGAGCGCGCATGCTGAAGCGGAAGAGAGCCTACCAGCGGCCGAAGGTCTGCAAGTTCTGCGTGGACAAGATTGAGGTGGTGGACTACCGGGACGTGCGGCGCCTCCGGAACTACGTGACCGACCGGGGGAAGATGATCCCGCGCCGCATCTCCGGCAACTGCGCCATTCACCAGCGGATGCTGACCCGGGCCATCCGCCGCGTCCGGAGCATCGCCCTCCTCCCGTTCACGGCGGAGCTGCCCTGAGGGGGAGGCCGTGGCGGCGGGGGGGCGGGCGGTGCAGGCGGCGGCCCTCGGGGGGGCTGCCCTGGCCCTCTTCATGGGCGGGCTCCTCCTCCCGGCGGGGGGCTTCCTCACGGTGGTCAGCCCCATTCCGCTCCTGGTCCTGGCGGGGCGGGGGGGACTCCCGCTGACGGCGGCGGTCGGGGCTGGCGCTGCCCTGATGGCGCTCGCGCTGGAGGCTCGGGCCGCCGCGGCCTTCCTCCTTCAGGTCGTGGCGCCCGCCCTGGCCATGGGCGCGGCCGCCCGCCGCGCCAAGACCCCGGTGCCGCCCGTTCTGGCCGGGGCCGGGGCCGGGCTCGTGGGCGTCGCCCTCCTGGTGGGTTGGGGGGTTGGCTTCCGGCCGGGTGCCGCGGTCGCCGCCGTCGGCGCCCACGTGGATGGGGCCCTGAACGAGCTTGTCGCCGGCGCGAGCCGCATGGGGCTCCCGGGGGAGCAAGTGCGGGAGCTGGCCGGCTGGATGGGCGGCCTGCGGGACGCGGTCGTCCTGCTCCTCCCCGGGCTGCTGACCACCGCGGAGCTCCTCAGGGCCGTCCTCGTGTACGGGGTCACCGGGGCGATCCTGCGCCGCCTGGGCGCGCCGCTCCCCCCCCTCGCGGAGTGGCGTCTGGCGGACGGCTGGGTCTGGGCCTTCATCGGGGCCGGCAGCCTGACGGTCCTCCCCGCCACCAGGCAGCTGGGGCTGAACCTCTTCGTCCCGGTGATCGGGCTCTACTTCGTGGAGGGGGTGGCGGTGGCGGCCGACTTGGCCCGCCGCTACCGCCTGCCCCCCGGCTTCTGGGCCTTCGGCCTCCTGCTCCTCCTTCTCCAGCCGCTCACGGCGTTCGCCGTGGCGGCGCTGGGCCTCTTCGATGTCTGGTGCGGGTTCCGCCGCCGGGAGCGGACCGCTCGGTAGGGGAGCCGCCGCGGGCGGCCCCGGGAGCGTGACGGGATGCAGACTAGAGTGATTCTGCTCGAGGCAGTGGAGAAACTGGGGACGCCGGGCGACCAGGTGACGGTGGCCGGGGGGTACGCCCGCAACTTCCTCATCCCCCAGGGGCTGGCCGTGGAGGCCACCCCCGGCAACCTCCGGGCCCTGAACCAGATCAAGGCCCGGGCCGCCAAGCGCCAGGACCGGGTCCTGCGGGAGGCGCGGGAGAAGGCGGAGCGCCTCACGAGCCTTGTCCTGACCTTCCCCCGGGCCGCCGGGGAGCAGGATCGCCTCTTCGGGTCCGTCGCGGCGCTGGACATCGCCGAGGCCCTGGCGAAAGAGGGGATCCGGGCGGACCGCAAGCGGATCCTCCTGGCAGAGCCCATCAAGGCTCTGGGAGAGTTCCGGGTGCCGGTTCGGCTCCACGCCGAGGTCTCGGCCGAGGTCCGGGTCACGGTCGTCCGGGCCTGAGCCCCCCGCCCCCCATGACCATCCCGCAGGGCAGGCACGATCGCATCCCGCCCCAGAACCTGGAGGGGGAGGTGGCGGTCCTGGGGGCCATCCTCCAGGACAGCGAGGCCCTCCTCAAGGTCCTCGACGTCCTCCGTCCGGACCACTTCTACAAGGACGCCCACCACCGCATCTTCGATGCCGCGTTAGGCCTCTTCCACCGCAACGAGCCGGTGGACCTCATCACGCTCACCGACGAGCTCCGCCGGCGGAACGACCTGGAGGCAGTCGGGGGAGCCGCGGCGTTAGCCGCCCTCCTGGAGGCGGTCCCCACCGCGGCCAACGTCGCCTACCACGCCCGCATTGTCCGGGACAAGGCGGTCCTGCGGCAGCTCATCGCCACGGCCACCGACCTGGTGGGGATGGGCTACGAGGACGCGGAGAGCGTGGACGACGTGCTCGACCTGGCGGAGACCCGGATCTTTGCAATCTCCGAGGACAAGGTCTCCCGGGCCTTCATTCCGGTGAAGGACATCCTGAAGGGGACCTTCGAGCACATCGAGCGGCTCTACGAGCGCCAGGCCCACATCACCGGCGTCCCCACCGGCTTCGGCGACCTGGACGAGATCACCTCCGGACTCCAGTCCGCCGACCTGGTCATCGTGGCCGGGCGCCCCTCCATGGGGAAGACCTCCTTCGCTCTCAACGTGGCGGCCAATGCCGCCAAGGCGGACCCCCCCACGTCCGTGGCCGTCTTCAGTCTGGAGATGGCCAAGGAGCAACTGGTCCAGCGGATGCTCTGCACCGAGGCTCGGGTGGACTCCCACCGGCTTCGGACCGGGAAGCTGGGGCCCCGCGACTGGCCCGAGCTGACCAAGGCCGCCGGGCGGCTCTCGGAGATGCCCATCTACATCGACGACACCCCGGCCAGCACCACCCTGGAGATCCGGGCCAAGGCCCGCCGGCTCAAGGCGGAGGGAAAGTTGGGGCTCATCATCGTGGACTACCTCCAGCTGATCCGGGGGCGGGGCCGGACCGAGAGCCGCCAGCAGGAGATCTCGGAGATCTCCCGGAGCCTGAAGGCCCTGGCCAAGGAGGTGAACGTCCCGGTCATGGCCCTCTCCCAGCTCTCCCGGGCGGTGGAGTCCCGGACCCCGCCCCGCCCGCAGCTCTCGGACCTGCGGGAGTCCGGGGCCATCGAGCAGGACGCCGACGTGGTGGCCTTCCTCTACCGGAAGGGGTTCTACCAGGCGCAGGAGCGGGCCAGGAAGAGCGAGGCGGCCGGGATCACGGAGGAGACGGACGGGGAGGACCGGACCACCGAGGTCATCATCAGCAAGCAGCGCAACGGCCCCACCGGTTCGGTCTTCCTCTCCTTCCTGCGGGAGTACACACGGTTCGAGGAGTTGGAGCAGCGGAGGGCGCCCCTCTGAGGGCCGCCGACCGAGGGGGCAGGCGGGGCAGGGGGTGGACACTCGGGGCCGCCGCCGCGCTCGGGCTCCTCCTGCACGGACCCGACCCGGCCGGGGCCACCGGCCCCCACCTCTGGCCCCTCCTGGACCGACAGGAAGGGCCCGGCGGCTCCTCCGTGGAGTGGAGCGCCCTGGGGCCCCTGGGGGTCTTCCGGGAGGAGGGGCCCCGGAGTACCCTGGGGCTCCGGCCCCTCCTCCTGCGCGAGGCGGACGCCGAGACCGACAGCACGGAGGCCGACCTCCTGTACCCCTTCGGGGCCTACAGCCGGGAGCGGGAGGACGTGGACTGGCGGTTCTTCACCCTCTTCCGGCGGACCGAGGTGGAGGAGCCGGGGCGGGAGGAGGCCACCCCCTCCGAGGTTTCCCTCTACCCGTTCCTCTTCTGGCGCGCCGACAGCCCGGGGCGGCCGGGCTACTTCGCCTTCTTTCCCCTGGGGGGGCACCTCCGAGACCGCTTCGGCCGGGACGACATCACCTTCGCCCTCTTTCCCCTCTACGCCCGGACCGTGAACGACGGGGTCCGGACGACCCATCTCCCCTGGCCCTTCGTCGCAGCCTGGTCAGGCCCGGAGCAGTCCGGCTGGCAGCTCTGGCCGCTCTACGGACGGGATGTCCGGCCCGGGCGCTTCGACAAGACCTTCACCCTCTGGCCGCTGGGCTTCGCCCAGGACCTGGACCTGGACACCGAGAACCCGAAGCGGGTCCGGATCCTCCTCCCCTTTTACAGCCTGCTCCGCTCCCCCCAGCGGGACGAGACCACCATCCTCTGGCCCTTCTTCAGCAAGTTCACCGACCGGCAGGAAGCGTACGAGGAGTGGCACCTCCCCTGGCCCATCGTCCGGATCGCTCGGGGGGAGACCCGCCGGATCACCCGGGTCTGGCCCTTCTACAGCACCGCCGTCCGCCAGAACCGCACCGATGAGTTCGTTCTCTGGCCCCTCTACCTGGTGGAGCGCGACGAGGGGGAGGACCGGCGCTTCACCCGGCGTCGCGTCCTGTTCTACCTGGTGCAGGACACCCGGGAGGAGCGGCCGCAGGAGGGGGGGAGCCGGCACCGCCTGGACGCCTGGCCCCTGTTCTTCTACGAGGCGGAGGGCGACGCGGCCACCTTCCAGGCCCTCGCCCTGCTGGAGACCTTCCTCCCCGAGGATGCCGCCTTGCGCCGGAGCTGGGCCCCCCTCTGGACCCTCTACCGGTACGAGCGGGGGCCGGACGGGCACACGGTCTCGAGTCTGTTCTGGAACTTTTACCGCCGCGAGGAGGCTGAAGGGTTCCTGACCTGGCAGCTCGCCCCGCTGGTCGCCTACCGGGCCGAGGAGGGAGCCGGGGGGCCGGTCCGGGACCTCTGGCTCCTCCTGGGGCTGGTCCAGTTCCACGACGCTCCCGGCCGCCGCGGCCTCCGGCTCCTCTATCTCCCTTGGATCACTTGGGGAGTGCCGGGGGAGGAGAAGCCGTGAGGCGCCCGGGCCTTCTGGCCGGGACCGGGGCCGTCATCCTCCGCCTCCTCCAGACGGTCGGGGAAGTCCTCCTCCTCCTGGGGCAGGCGGTCCGGGCGAGCCGCGCTGCTCCGCGGAACGTGGACAAGATCCTGGCCCACATGGCGGAGATCGGGAACGCCACCCTCCCCATCGCGTCCCTGACAGCCGTCTTCATCGGCGGGGTGCTCGCCCTCCAGAGCGGCTTCCAACTGGCCAAACTTGGGGCGGAGGAGAACCTCGGGGGCCTCGTCGGCCTCTCCATGGTCAAGGAGTTAGGCCCTGTGATGACCTCCCTCCTGATGGCGGGACGGGTCGGCTCCGCCATGGCCGCCGAGATCGCTGCCATGGCCGTGTACGAGGAGATCGACGCCCTCCGGACGCTGGACATCGACCCTGTCCGCTACCTGGTCATGCCCCGGGTGCTGGCCAGCCTCCTCACGCTCCCGATCCTCACCGTCTACGTGGATGTCCTGGGGTGGATCGGCGGGGCCCTGGTGGGGGCCGCGAACCCCCGGATCAACGTCTCGTTCCACACCTTCTTCAACAACCTCCGCCTGTTCATGGAGGTGCGGGATGTCCTGGACGGCCTGGTGAAGGCGATGGTCTTCGGGGTGACCGTGGCCGTCATCTGCTGCTACGTGGGCCTCCAGACGCGCGGGGGGCCCCGCGAGGTGGGCCGCTCGGTCACCCGGGCCGTGGTCCTCTCCTTCATCTGCATCTTTATTTTCGATTACGTCATCACCCGCATGCTCATTTAGGGGTAGAATGGACGGCCGGAGGGGCGGCAGGCATGGGGGAGGTGCTCAGCACGGGGATGGGGGCGCTCGCGGCCGGGCCGCCCCCCCGGGGGGTCGGCATCCGGATCGTGGGCCTCAAGAAGGCTTTCGGCGAGGTCCAGGTCCTGCGGGACTTGACCCTGGAGGTCCACCCCGGGGAGACCTTCGTCATCATCGGGGCCAGCGGCTGCGGGAAGACGGTCCTCCTGAAGCACCTTCTGGGCCTCCTCCGCCCCGACGCCGGGCAGATCCTCATCGACGGGTCGCCGGTGGCGAACCCGGGGGAGCCGAAGCGGTACCGGATCGGGATGGTCTTTCAGTCGGCCGCCCTCTTCTCCTCCCTGACGGTGGGGGAGAACGTGGGGCTCTGGCTGAGGGAGCACCGGGTGGCGGACGACGGGACCATCGAGCGGATCGTGACGGAGAAGCTGGCCCTGGTCGGCCTGGCCGACAAGAAGCACCTGATGCCCTCCGAGCTGTCCGGGGGGATGCGCAAGCGGGTGGCCATCGCCCGGGCCTTGGCCACCGATCCAGATTTAATGCTCTACGACGAGCCGACGGCGGAGCTGGACCCGGTGATGACGGACCACATCGCCGAGGAGATCGTGGACCTGAAGGGGCGGTTCCGGATCACGTCGGTGGTGGTGACCCATGACCTGAACATGGGGTGCTATGTGGCGGACCGGATGGGGATGCTCCACGAGGGGCGGCTGGTGGAGGTGGGGACGCCCGAGCAGATCCGCCGGAGCACGAACCCGGTGGTCCGGGCCTTCATCACGACCCAGACCAAAGGGATGGGAGGAGCCTGAGATGCCCCTGTCACCGGAGAGGCGAGTCGGGCTGTTCTTTGCCCTGGGGTTGGTCATCCTGCTGGTGGTCATCGAGATGGTGGGGCGGGAGGGCCTCTTCCGCCGGGGCTACCACCTGCGGGCTCGGTTCGACCGCGTGACCGGGCTCCGGGTGGGGGACCCGGTGAGGCTGGCCGGGGTGGACGTGGGGAGCGTCTCGGATCTCCAGACGTTGGAGCGGAAGGTGGAGGTCCTCCTCCGGATCCACCGGGGGACCGCCATCCGGAAGGACGCCACCGCCGCCATCAAGCAGACCTCCCTCCTGGGAGGCACCCACGTGGACATCACCTTCGGGACCCCCACCGCCCCGCCCCTCCAGGACGGGGAGGAGATCCGGACGGCGGAGGTGGGGGAGTTGGGGAACATCGTGGGGCAGGTGAACGAGGCGGCCGGCGAGATCACGCGGCTGGCCCGCGCCTTCAACGAGAACCAGGACCGGGTCTTCGGGCAACTCTCGCAGATCCTGACGGAGAACCGGGAGGGGATCACGGGGACCATCGGGAGCATCCGGGCGGTGGCGGCGCGCCTGGAGAAGGGGGAGGGGACACTGGGCAAGCTCCTCGTAGATGACGCCCTCTTCCGGGATTTGAAGACGGCGGCCGTCAACATCGTCTCCCTCACCACCCGGATCGAGAAGGGGGAGGGGACGCTGGGCAAGCTCCTCCGGGACGACGCACTCTACGACCAGGCGAAGGAGGCGGCCACCTCCCTCAACACCATCATCAAGAAGGTGGAGCGGGGGGAGGGGACGCTGGGCAAACTGCTGACGGACGACTCCCTCTTTTACAGCGCGAAGGACGGGTTCCGGAAGCTGGGGAAAACGGCGGACCAGCTCCGGGACCAGGGGGCCCTCTCCACCATTGGGATCGCCCTAGGCGTCTTCTTCTAGCTCTGATTCTAGTTCTGAGGGAAATGCCCGCCGCCAGGGCCGCCTGCGCGGCCGCTGCCCCCCGACGCCGCCCTGTCTGGGTATCGGGTGGAGGGGGGGGCGGCGGCCGGTGACTAGGCGGCCCGTCGGTTTCGGCGGCGGGAAGGACCGTCGGATGGCCAAGGACCGGACCGCGTTCGTCTGCCAGCAGTGCGGCTACCAGACCGTGCGCTGGATGGGGAAGTGCCCCGACTGCGGCGCCTGGGGGAGCCTGCTGGAGGAGCGGGCGGCGGCCCGCGCGGCTGCC
>Ga0184637_10001510_pt1 | contig 15674 bp, 12 predicted proteins | sample PLM3_127_b2_FD_133143 | JGI IMG/M metagenome (GOLD analysis project Ga0184637, IMG submission 133143) | Groundwater sediment microbial communities from an aquifer in East River, Colorado, USA - PLM3_127_b2 | ecosystem: Environmental > Terrestrial > Soil > Riparian zone | place: USA: East River...
ATTTCGGGATCCAATTGCCAGGCTTGCGCGGTATGCACCCACACTATCGGCTCGATTGGGGTTTAAACAACCCCGCCGTGCGCGAGGCGATTCGGTTGATGGGGCCGCGCCTGATTGGGGTGGCGGCGGTGCAGGTTAATTTCGCGGTGAACGTGGCGCTCGCCAGTTACCTGCCGGGCGGGGCCAGCTCGCTCGATTACGCCTGGCGCATCTTCACCATGCCGCAGGTTGTCATCGCGCAGGGCATCGCCATTGCAGCCCTGCCCACCTTCTCGGCGATGGTGGCGCGTGGCGAGATGACCGAGATGCGCGCCAGCCTGGCCGACACGCTGCGCTTTATATTGTTCCTGGCGCTGCCGGCCACGGTCGGGCTATTCCTGTTGCGTCAGCCGGTAGTCGCCCTGTTCTTTCAGTATGGCAACTTCGACGCGCGCTCCACCGAGTTAGTGGCTTGGGCGCTAGGCTTTTATACGCTCGGCCTCGTCGGGCACTCGGTTGTCGAGATCGTCTCGCGCGCCTTTTACGCACTGCACGACACGCGCACGCCGGTGCTGATCGGCACGGCGGCGATGGCCCTCAACATCGGCTTGAGCTTTGCCTTGATGCCGCTTTTCACTCGCCTGGGCCGGCTGCCACATGGAGCGCTGGCGCTGTCAAACACCATTGCGACTTCGTTGGAGATGCTTGGTTTGCTGTGGGTGATGCGCCGCCGTCTGACAGGGCTAGACTTCCCTCGCCTATGGCCCGGCCTGTGGCGCGCGCTGATGGCTTCGGCGGTCATGGGGTTGGTGTTGATTCTCTGGCTGACTTTCAGTCAAGGCGTCTTGATTGGGGGAGTGGCGATTGGCGGGGTGATTGGGGGTGGGTTGGTCTTTTGGGGCGCGGCCTACGCCCTCGGCAGCCCGGAGGCGCGCACAGTGCTCGCGCTGGTCTTAGCACGGTTCAAAAGAGAGACCACGAAGAGACACGAAGAGACACGAAGATTCTAACTTCGTGTGCCTTCATGTCTCTTCATAGGCTCAAAATACGCGCATCACAATCGCGGCGATCACAATGCCCATCAACACGCCCCCGACGACTTCGCGCGGGGTGTGGCCCAGCACTTCTTTCAACTCTTTCTCAGCCAGAGGGTGGCCGGTGAGCAATTCGTCAATCATCAGGTTGAGCACGCGCGCGTGATCCCCGGCATGTCGCCGCACACCCGTCGCGTCGTAGATCACGATCATCGCCAGCACGCCCGCGATCGCGAACAGCGGCGAGTTGAAGCCCTCCTGCACGCCGATGGAGTAGGCTGCACCCGTGACCAGCGCCGAGTGCGACGACGGCATTCCGCCGGAGCTGATGAGTAAGCCCCAATCCAAACGCCGGTGCCAAGCGAGTTCGAGTGGAACTTTGATAATCTGGGCCAACGACCAGGCGCTCAACGCCGCGATCAGGACCTTGTTGGAGAACAGATCGGCAAACACTTGAGCCATGCCTTACGCCTCAGAGTCCTCGAAGGCCTCCGGCTCCCAACCGTCACCCTTAGGGACGAGAGCTTGCACTTTCAACGCCGCGCTGTCGAGCAGGGCCTGGCAGCGCGCCTGCAGCGCCTGGCCGCGCTCAAAGAGCGCCAACGCTTCGTCCAACGAGAGCAAGCCGCCCTCCAATTGCTGGACGATGTCGTCCAATTCTTTGAAGGCTTGCTCGAAGGTGAGGTCGTCTATCGGCGCAGCGGTTTTCGATTTAGATTTGGTCTTTGGACTCATGTCGTTGTCTCAAGGGTAGGGAGGGGTGAGAAGGTGGGTGTAGGGGCGTCGTCTACACCGCCACGCCTATACCTCCATACGTCCTCACTCCCACACTCATTCCACTCTTGCCCCAAACTCCCCTTCGCTCACGCGCACCTTCAAGGGGTCGCCGGTCTTCACCTGACTGGCCGAGCGCACGATGTCGCCCTGGGCATCGCTGACGATGGCATAGCCTCGACTCAACACAACCAGTGGGCCGACGTTGTTCAGGGCTTGAGTCAATCGATTCACGCGTTCGCCTTCCAACTTCAAGCGATGGGTCAGCGCGGTGGTCGCCCGCGCCGACAGATCATCTAAACGCTGGCGAGCGTTGCGCACGAACGCGTGCGGCGACAAGCCTTTGAGACGGGCCAGCTTTTCGGCCAACGACCAGCGTTGAGCCTCCACCATGCGGCGCGTCGCCTCCGCCAGCCGCGCGGTGCGCTGGCGCAACTCGGCCCGCAAATCGTCCACCGAAATTGCCGAGACTAGTTCGGCGGCCGCCGAGGGGGTGGGCGCGCGCAAGTCGGCAGCGAAATCGGCGAGGGTGAAGTCGGTTTCGTGCCCTACCCCGCTCACCACCGGCACAGGTGACTCGGCAATCGCGCGCACTACCGCCTCGTCGTTGAAACACCACAAATCTTCCAGCGAGCCGCCGCCGCGCGCGACGATGATAACCTCGGGCCTCGGCGAGCAACCAGCGCACGCCCGCAGCGCTTTCACGATTTGAGGCGGAGCGTCGTCGCCCTGCACGGGTGTGGGCGCGAGGAGGACGTGCGCCAGCGGGTTGCGCCGCCGCAGGATGTTGAGCATGTCGCGCAGGGCCGCGCCAGCTGGCGACGTAACCAGGCCAATGACTGTGGGCCTCATGGGCAATGGGCGTTTACGGGCCTGATCAAACAAGCCCTCCGCCTCGAGGCGGGCTTTGAGGCGCACGAACTCGCGATACAACTCGCCCTCGCCCGCCGGTTGCAGCCCGGCTACGTCGAGTTGAAATTGCCCCCGCACCTCGTACAGGGTGACGCTGCCATGCGCTTCCACCGCATCGCCGTCGCGCGGCATGAAGTCTTGGCGTTCGGCGCGGGCGCGCCACATCACGCAGTTCACCTGAGCGCGCGCATCTTTGAGATTGAAATACCAGTGACCGGAGGGATAAGCCTTGAAGCTCGAAATCTCGCCGAGCACGCGCACGTTTTGCAACCGCCAATCGTTTTCCAGGCTTTGACGGACGTAGCGATTCAGTTCGGTGACGGTCCAACCCTCGGGCATGTCGGGATGGTAGCCGAGGGCGCGCGGGGTGTCAAATCTTAGCCCTCAGGTTATACTGCAACTATGCAGAAACTCTGGCTTTTGGCTCACGTCGGGCTTGTTTTCCTGTTAACGAGCTGCGCTGTGACCCCGACCCCGCCTGTCACCACGCCGACCTCCTCGCCCACGGCCACCCCCATCACCTCTCCGGCCATCACTCCAACCCCGCCACTCGGGCCGCGGCCACTGCGCGTGTGGCTGCCACCCAACTTCGCGCCCAACAAGGAGGTGCCCGGCGGTGAAGAGTTGGCTGCCCAGATTGCCGCGTTCGAATCGAATCATCCGGGGGAAAGCGTGGAGGTGCGCTTGAAGCAGGCCAATGGGCCGGGCGGATTACTGCACTCTCTGCTCACCGCGCACAACGTCGCGCCGGACGTGCTACCGAACGTGATTGCCCTCAGCCGTGATGATCTGGCAGCAGCGGCGGCGGCCGGGTTAGTGTCGCCGCTCGATAATTTTTTCCCCGCCGAGACCTTAGAAGATTACTACCCGTTTGCGCGCGAAATGGGCCGGGCGGAGGACGTGTTCGTGGGCCTGCCGTTCGCCGCCGACGCACGCGTGGTGGCCTATAACCAGCAACTATACGCTACCCCACCCCTCACCTGGTCGGCCGTGCTCACTGGGCCGTTCATCTTGCCAGGCGGCGAGCCAGCGGCCTTGACCGTGCTTAACGAATACTTAGCGCTCGGCGGCGCACTCGCGGATGCGTCGGGCAAGCTGGCGCTCGACTCGCAGGTGCTGGCCGATACCCTGACCCTTTTTCAGGAGGCCCAAAGCGGCGGCATCATCCCACTCTCGACGTTAGCCTACACCGAACCGGCGGCCACGTGGCAAGTCTTCCGCGAACGGCGCGCAGCGCTGGCGGCGACCTCGATGCAATGGTATCTGATCGAACGTGAGCGGGCCCCGGCAGCGGCCATCACCCTGATCCCGGTGCGAGAGGGCGCATCATTCGCCCTGGCCGATGGCTGGGCCTGGGCTCTCGTCAACACCGCGCCCGAACAACAAGAGCGTGCCGCCGAACTCGTCGCGTGGCTGATCGCCCCCGCTCAACTCGGCCAATGGACGCAGGCCGCGCGAGTGTTGCCCCCGCGTTCGGCGGCGTTTGCCCTATGGCCGAGCACGCAGACCGCGGCCTATGTGGGCGAGGTGCTGGCCCACACGCAGTTGCAGCCCTCAACGGCAGTATTGGCGCGCGTTGGACCGCCGTTGCGCCAGGCACTCGACGACGTGCTGAGCGGCCGAGCCACGCCGTTTGCGGCAGCGAACATTGCGGCGCAGGCAGTAACTCCTGGTCAGTGAGCAGTCATCCAGGTCAGTGGGCAGCGGTGTGCGGCCCCTCTGCTTACGGTTGACTGCTTCCTGGCCACTTTCTCTCATGTTGCGCTTTGCCGACCATCCTACCCATTTGGCAGTTCTCCGCGAGGCTGCGCTGCGCGCGGTTGACCCGGAGGCGGCGGTGCGGCGTTCGTTTTCGGCGGCGGATTTTGCGGATGCTGAGCGTGTATTCATAGTGGGCGCGGGCAAGGCGGGTGTGGCGATGGCGAAGGCGGTCGCCGAAGTTTTGGGTGAACACCTGACAGCGGGCCTGGTCTCTGTGCCTAACTTGCCGCCTCACTCTCCAAAGCACATCACGTTCATACAAGGCGGTCACCCCTTGCCCACCAAGGATAGCCTGGCTGCCGGGCGCACCATGGCCGAACTGCTCTCGCAGACCACCGAACGTGATTTGGTCGTCGCCCTCATCTCCGGCGGTGGCTCCGCGCTACTCGACTTGCTGCACCCCGGCCTTACCCTCCAAGACCTTCAATGTACCAATGCCCACTTACTTCAGTGCGGCGCGGCCATCCACGAGTTCAACACCGTCCGCATTCAACTCTCGCAAATTAAGGGCGGGGGCCTGGCGCGCTTCGCCTACCCCGCGTGCGTGCTTGGCCTGATCCTTTCCGATGTGGTCGGTAACCCGCTCGACATTATCGCCTCCGGCCTCACCGTGCCCACCACCGCGACCCGGCAAGATGCGCTCAATATCATTGAGAAATATCACCTAAGTTCCGCCCTTCCGCCTAGTGTCATCCAGCACTTGCGTTCAGCGCCTGATTCACATTCTACAATCCGCATTCCGCAACCTGCAATCGAAAACCGTCTCATCGGCTCCAATCGCTTGGCGGGTGAGGCTGCTGTTGCTGCCGCGCGTGAACTGGGGTTCGAGGCGATTTTTGTTGCCGACGACTGGCAGGGCGAGGCGCGGGAGGTCGGGAGGCGATTTGCGGAGTTGGTGGCCTCACCCCCCTTCCCGGCTTCGCCACTCCTCCCCCCGTTCCTTCAGAACGGGGGGAGGAGTCGGGGGCGTGGGGCGAGATGTTTGATAGTTGGCGGCGAGTCCACCGTCACGGTGCACGGCACAGGGAGCGGCGGGCGCAATCAAGAAGTTGCCCTGGCCGCTGCGTTAACGATGGCTGGATTGAAAAACATTGCCATCGCCACCTTCGCCACCGATGGCGTGGATGGCCCAACGGACGCGGCAGGCGCAATGGTCACGGGCGACACAATCAGTCGTGCCCGCGCCCTCGGCCTCGATCCGCATCAATATCTCGAGAACAACGACGCCTACTCTTTCTTCGCTGCGTTAGGCGACCTGGTACTCACCGGCCCTACGGGGACGAACGTGAATGACCTGTTCTTCGGGTTGGTCTATTGACGTACATCGGCTAGAATTGCCCTCCACAATCTGAAATTGGAGATCTAACCTCCTATGACCATCAACTTCGGCACCGACGGCTGGCGCGCCGTCATCGCAGAGACCTTCACCTTTGAGAACGTCCGTCTGCTCACCCAGGGCATCGCCGACGCGGTGTCGGCGGGCGATTGGGGCGGCGATGGCGAGTTCGACCCCAACTTGATGGTGGTCGGCTTCGACACGCGCTTTCTCTCGGATCGATTTGCGACCGAGGTGGCGCGCGTGCTGGCCGCCAACGGTTTCGCCGTGATGCTCACGCACTCCGACGCGCCCACGCCCGCCGTATCTTACGCGGTGAAGCACCATCGCGCGGCGGGCGGCGTGATGATCACCGCCTCGCACAACGCGCCGCGCTACAACGGTGTCAAGCTCAAGGCCTCCTACGGGGGCAGCGCGCTGCCCGAGCAGTGCCGCCGCGTCGAGCTATTTCTGGCCGACAACGAGGCCCGCGCCCGCGGCCCGAACCTGATGGACTACGACAAGGCCGTGAGCGCCAAGCTCATCCGGCGCTTCAATCCGACGCCCGCTTATTACGAGCATCTGCGCAAGCTGATTGATTTCGACGTGATCGCTCGCAACCCTCAGCGGCTGGTCGTGGACTCCATGTACGGCTCCGGGCGCGGCGTGATCAAAGGCGTCCTGCAGGGGACGGGCTGCGAGGTCATTGAGATTCGGGGTGAGATGAACCCCGGCTTCGGCGGGGTGCATCCCGAACCCATCGCCAAGTATTTGGGCGCGACGGCGGGAGCGATTGCCGCCGGTCACGGGGCATTGGCCGTCATCACCGACGGCGACGCCGACCGCACGGGTGCGATGGACGGGCGCGGTCAGTTCGTGGACCCGCACAGGATCATGGCCCTCTCGCTCAGATATCTGGTGGAGAAGCGCGGCTGGAAAGGCGCGGTGGTGAAGACCGTCTCGACCACGCGCATGGTCAACCGGCTGGCCGAACGCTACGGCCTGCCGTGTTACGAAACGCCCGTCGGCTTCAACCACATCGCCGATTACATGCTCGCCCAGGACGTCCTCATCGGCGGAGAAGAGTCGGGCGGCATCAGCATCCTGGGCCACATCCCCGAAGGTGATGGGGTTTTATTCGGACTGTTGCTGTTGGAGATCGTGGCGGCCTCGGGAGCCTCACTCGAGGAGCTGGTAGCCGACTTGCTCAAGGACGTGGGCCCGGCGCACTACGCCCGCAAAGATTTACGATTGGCTCATCCGGTGTCGAAGGCCGAGATGACCAAGCGCCTGACCGACAGCGCGCCCGCCGAGATCGGTAGCCTGCGCGTGGCGAAAGTAGAATCGCTCGACGGTGTGAAGTACGTGATGGACGACGACTCGTGGCTGCTCATCCGGCCCTCGGGCACTGAGCCGTTACTGCGGGTGTACGCCGAAGCGCGCCGCGAAGAGGACGTGCAATCCCTGTTGGGATTTGGACAGAGGGTGGCAGAGGGGTAATGAGCGCTGGGAGTAAGGGAGTGTGGGCGTATGGAGGTGACTCACTCCCACACACCTAACTCCCCACCACGGGCAACTCAATCGTAAACATGCTCCCGACGCCATACTCGCTCTCGACGGCGAGGGAGCCACCGTGCATTTCGGCCACACTGCGCGCAATCGCTAGGCCGGAGCCAGAACCTTGCTGCTCCATCTTGGCCCGGTCAATCTGGTGAAAGATGTCGAAGAGGCGATCTAACTCCTCGACGCGAATGCCGACGCCTTCGTCCTTGACCTGAATAGACACGCGCCGGTCATCGGCCTGCGCGCTCAGGTAGACCTTTCCCCTATCCTTCTTCGAGAACTTAATCCCATTGTCAATCAGCCGCCCCACGGCGTTGCTCAGGAACTCGCGGTCGGCCACCACCATCGGCAGGCTCTCCGGCAGCAGGGCAATCAGCTCGACGCCACGCGCCGCAGCACGGGCTTGAGAGTTCGCCAGCACTTTGTTCAGCAGCCTCGGTAGGTCGGCGAGAGCCTCGCGCCGACCTTCGTAAGTCCGTTGCGCCTCGCCGGTTTGCAGCTCCACCAGGAAGATGAAATCCTCCACCAAGCGCCGTAAACGCTCACTCCCCACCTGAATGCCGCGCATGAAGTCTTTGAAGTCTTCAGAACTCAAATCCGGCCCCGAGTTTTGCAAGATGTCGGTGTAGGTGGTGATGTAGGTGAGCGGGGTGCGGAACTCGTGATTGAGGGTAGTCAGGATAGTGCGCTTGAGGTCGGCAATTTCGTAGCGGTGGGCGGCCTCGAGTTGGGCGCGGCGGCTGAGCTTGGCGCGGATCGCGACGATCAAATCTTCTTCGTCGAAAGGCTTGGTCAGGTAGTCGTCTGCGCCCAGCAGCTTGCCCCGGCGGATGTCGGTCTTCTCGCCCCGGGCTGTGAGGAAAATGAAGGGGACGTTCACCCACTCTGGGCGGGCGCGTACCTGGCTGTAAAACTGGTAGCCATCCATGTGCGGCATCATGATGTCGGAGATGATGAGGTCGGGCAGCGGGTCGGAGTTCAACACCGCCATCCCCTCCACGCCGTTGCGCGCCGTCGTCACCCGGAAGCCCGACAGCTCCAGCACGTCGCGCAGCCCCTCGAGCAGGGCGTCGTCGTCCTCGACAATTAAGATGCGCGCCGCAGCCATTTAGGCCTCGTTCTCGTCCTTGCTCGGCGAGGGGTGGCTCGCCAGCTTGTAGCCGCGCCCGCGTTGGGTGAGCAGATAACGCGGATGAGCCGGGTCCGGCTCAACTTTGGCGCGCAGGCGGCTGACCAGCTTTTCGATGCGAGCGTCATCCACTGTGTCGAAGTATTGCCCGCCCCACACGGCCTCCACAATCATGTCTTTCGTGGTCAGGCGATCGAGGCGTTGATAGAGCAGACGCATAAGCTTGTATTCCAGGTCGGTCAGCACCGTCACCTTGACGCCCTCGACCCACACCTCGCCCGCATCCTCATCCACCAGCACGCCCACCGCCGCCTGCGCTGGGGCCGCGCTCTGCCGCCGCACAAAGCTGGTAAAGAGCGGCGAGAAGAGTTCGCCCTCGGCCGTGAGCAGGCCCAAATGCCGTAGGCGCTCACGATCGTGCGGGTTCAGCCCTTCGTCGGCCTCGGTGACCAGCGATTTGAGCGCAGCCTGCTCCTCCGCGCGCAGTTGATTCCAAATCTTCAGGCACTCGGCGCGCGCATTGGGGACAGCAGTTAGATCCTCCATCGGGCGTTGAGCCGCCTGGGTGAGCACGCCCAACAAGCCAAAGTGGCCCCCGGCCAACCGCAAGATGTCGTCCACGCGCTCAGAGGGCAGCGCTGCGCCGCCGGACGCCGCGATCACCTGGCGTGCATCTTCGGGCGAAAGCAGGCCAAGCGGCAGGGTATGGGCGGCAAACAGTTCGGCAAACTCGTCTTCGCCGCCAGGCCGACTCTCGTTCAACGGGCGCACGGTGGCGGTGATGTAGGTGAGCCGGCTTTGGAATTTGTCTTTGAGCGCACGCAGGTTGAGCAGGGCGCGCTCTTCGAGCGCCGTGTACACCTCGTCAAATTCGTCCAGCAGCAGCACCAGGTCACTCCCCAACTGCTGGCAACTTTCGGCAATCGCCTGATTAAAGGCCAGTGAGGCCTGAAAGACCGAGGCGGCGGTGGTCAGGCGGTTGTGCTGTTCACGCAAGTGCTGAAGCAGGTTGGCAGGCGCGCCGTTGCTTTCCTCCAACGCCTTGAGCAGCGAACGCACCACAATCTCGTAAAAGCCAGGGGCCGTGAGCTCGACCAGGCGGTTGCAATCCACGTAGATGAGCGCGCCGGGGCGGCCCGCCAATTGCTCGTAACGCGCGAGGTGTTGTGGCGCGGGCAACGCGCGCAGAAGCGGGCTTTTGCCGGTGTTGCTCAGGCCGAAGACAGCGCAGCACTCGCCCACCGCGACGAGGCGCAAGAGCGTTTCAACTTGAGTCTGACGCAAGGAAGGGAAGGCGGTTGGCATGGTTTAGCGCCCATTATCCATAAGTTTAGAAAAAGCGAAAGGCCAACGGCGCAAAAAATCCGTTGGCCTTTGTCGGCGACGGTTGGCGCGGAAGCCGCTAACGCAGCCTCATCCGCAACTGCCGGGCGAACACCACCACCACAATTAGCGCGATGGCGCTGAGGATCAGCCCGGGCAGGTTTGCTCGATCGGCGAAGCCGGTGCTGGGCAAAGCGATGGGAGTCGCGGTCGCGACACCCGTCCCAGGTACGGGGCTGGGCGTGCGGCTGGCGACTTTGGTGGGCGTAGGCGGCGTGCCCGTACCGGCGGCCCCGGCCGCAGTAGGTGCTGTGCCGCTAGGAAGTTTGGTGGCCGTCGCCGTAGTTCCCGCAGCCGTCTCGGCCGGAGGCAAAGTTTCGGTCGGCGGCAGAGGCGTGGGCGAAGGGGCCGGGGTGGCCGTGTCGGCGACCAACGGCGTGGGTGAGGCAGCCGGGGTGTTGGTGGGCGGGAACGTCGGCGTCGGCAGGGGTGTGTTGGTGGGCATGGCCGAGCCGGTCGCCGCGAGCACCATTTGAGTGTTGGTCGCCAGGATAGCCGCCTGTGCGGTGGCGCGCGTGTTGCGCTGGCTGGGCAGGATGAAGCCCGCAAACACGATGACGGCGCACAAACCGACCAGGAATAAACCGCCCAGGATAGCAGCAATGATGATGAACGTCCGGTTGGAACCTTCGCCTTCCGGCGTCTCCGACAGCTCGCTGTTGTCAATCTCGGGGTCTTCAGCCATGAGAGATTCTCCTTACAAACTTAAGCAGCCCGCCTACTCGATGATTTCGAGATTGGCAAATGGCACCTGCACCGCCGGTTCTTGCACTTGATCAAATTCCACGGTCGCCACGCGCATACGCACGCCGCTGGGCAAGACCGTGGTACGCTCGCTGAGTGACGCGACCCTGCCCGCACGCTCGGCGTCGGGGCCGCGCACGATGCGCACGCGCTTATTCACGTTTAACGCCTCGCCCGCCACCAGGCCGGGCGGCGACTGCCCCGGGCTGGGCAAGGGGATAATGACTTCCGGGCGGCGGCCCGCAAACCGGTCGCGGGCGGCGGCGCTGATCCAGGCCTCACGCCCGCTGTTACTCACCAACAGGGCGTAAGCCGCGGGGGAAAAGCCTTGCTTGCCAAAGCCGTCAGTCACGACGACGGGCAGGCCGAGCTTTTGCATCGCCGGAATCAAATCCGCTGTTAGACTGCCGAGGATCAGACCGCGCGCGTGCACCTCGGCCAGCTTTTTGAGGACAGAATCGCTATCGAGCACGCCCACAGCCAGAATCGTGCCGCGCAGGCTTACGTCAACCTGCTCCGGGTCCAGCGCTTCGTTGGCGGCGCTGCCCACCACACGCATGACCGCAAAATCTTCGCGCGGGAAACGCAGGGCTGGAGGGTGATTCGACCACACCCCTTCGAGCAACGCGCCCGGGGCCTCAATGGAAACGCCGCGCCCCTCGACCACGCGCATCACCACGCCCGGAAAACCGGCGCGCAACTCAAATGCCTGTGGCATCACGGCCAGCAAGACCTTGCCATCGCCCGCGACCACAAGCTGGCCATCCACCGGCGACGGCACGCGCTTAGGATACAGACCCAGAGCCAGCTTGCGCACGGCCAGCGGCTCGCCCTTCTTCACTACCTCGCCACTGTCCTTCACTAAAAATTGATCGGCCTTGTCGTTGGGCACGCCCAGATCGTGGGCGATGTCGAGCAAGCGATGTTCGGTCGCAATCGCGGCGCGCGCCACTACCTCCGTGGCTTCGACGCGCTGACCCTCGCGCACCAGCACCTCACCGGGCTCCGGTAGGAAACGATCGCGCCGCAGGAGGGCAAAGAGGGTGACGTGGGTAGTGGGAGGAATATAAGCCATATTAAATCCCCCCGACTTTCAAAATCCAATCCTGCACCAGCTCGCGGCGCTTCTCGGCCTCTTTGGGCAAAACGATGGGCCGCCCGCGTGCATCAATGATCACACCGACCGCGCCGCCTGTGACCTCCTTGAGGGTCCGGCCCCGGCCCATGCCGAAGCCCAGGTTGACGCTGGGGCGCGGCTTGAGGGTCAGAGTCCCGCTCTGGTTCAAGGGCAGCGGCAGCACCTCCAACGTGCCGAACTTGACCTCTACAGTCTGCTCCTCGCCGCCCTCTGAGGTGAGGGTAGCCGAGCACACCACGTCGTCGAGCCGCGCACTGCCGAGGACCGACACGACCGTTCCCAGGCTCAGGAACGAGTCGAGCAATTGAATCGTGGCTGTCGGATTGACGTGCGCCAGAGCGCCGAGCGCAGCCATGAGATGATGCGCGTCGAGGAAGAGTGTGGTCAAGCCCACCGGCTGGAGCGCGTCGAGCAGCAGCATGGCCGCCACCCCGGGCGTGGGCGCGTGCGACAGCGTCGCGCCGGCACCGATAATTAACTCAAGAGCAGGCAACAAGTCAGGTCGCGGGCCGCGCGCCGAAAGCGGCCAATCACGGCGGGCGCGGCGCATGGCGGCGCGCAGAACTTGCCGGGCCAGCGCATGTTCCAGGTGCAAATCAGCGGGCGCGGCCGGGACCGTATGCGGATACAAACTCTTGTTGAGAACAAACTCACGTACAGCCTCGTTCGAGACCTCTTCCGGTAGCCAGCGTGTGAACTGATCGAGCGGCCACTCTTTGAGCACCTGCGCTGCGTTCACCCCCACGCCCACATCCGGACGCACGCTAAGGTGCAGTTGGCCCTTGAAAGCCGCGGCCACGGAAGTCGAGGCTGAGCCGAGGTTCACGCCCAAAACGCCTCGGGGCGTACCCAGGGCTTTGCTAAAGTAGCGGATGATCTCGCCCTCGGCCTGAGCGGTGGGATAGATGCGCCCGCCCGCCCACTGCGCGATGGTCTGAAAACCCCCGAGCTGTTCGAGCCGCAAGCTCTCCAACACCTGCCCCAGCGCCAATCGCGCGGGGCCCAAATCTTCCGCGCCGAGTTGAGGAGTCAGGTTGGGCGCGGTGTGAATAGTGGCCACACTTTGCAGCAGTTCGGTAATGCGCTCTTTCAACGCCGAATTGCCCACGTATAGCACTTTCACTTTGTACTCGTTCGGCAGCAAATGGCAGGCCAGGCTCACGGTCTCAACGAGTTTCGCTAGGGCCTCGGTCGCGCCGCCGTCGGTGCCTCCGGCGATGAGGAGGACTTGCGGATGAGCCGCGATGACGGCATCTATCTGCTGGTCTTCGCGGCGCGTGTCGCCCAGGCTGAACGTATCTTTGACGGCGAGGTAATTCGTGGCCGCGACGCGCCGGGCGCTCTCCAGCGACACGTCGGGCAGCAGGCCCACCAGCACCGCGCGCGCGGCGGGGCCCGCGCTCGAAGTTGCCACAAACGTATCAGCCCCGCGCCCGTCAGCAGTCGAGGGGAGGATAAGCCGCGAGTTCTCGTCGAGCATCATCCGCCCGGTGACAGCCTGCATCTCGACCAGCGCGTGGCGCAGGCCTTCTGAGGCTTCCGCGTAAGGCGGCTCGACCGTGGTGGGCGCTTCGCCATAAGCGATGAAGCGATACGAGCCCTCAACCACTTCAAACAGCGCCACGCGCGTGGTCGCGGTCCCAAAATCGGCCGCCAGGATAGTTTCGGCTGCAGTCGGAACATCCGCCATAGATCACCGTCCGCCCACGAAGAGACTCGCAAAGCCCCACAAGTCGGTCACGCTGCGCGTGAAGAGCGCCAGGCTGGCCAGCAGCGCCCCGGCATACATGAGGCCGAACGCCGCGCCAATAAAAATTTGGCCCACGAATGCAACCGGCTTCAACAGGGTTGGGCGATCGCCAGGCCGCCCGGCCTCGCCGCGCCCGCCGTAATAGAAGAAGCCGAGCGTCGCCAGCGTGCCCAGGACGATGACGGCGGCTTCAATCGCTTTCTCCAAACCGTTGGGGTCGTCGCCAGGCAACACCGAGAGGATCGTCGCCTGCGTCTGCGGGAAGATCGTGCCCAGCACCGCGCCGCCGATGGCCGCCGCCACCCCCACGCCCACCATGAAGGCGATCACCAAGCTGCCGAGCGGGCTGACGAGGCGCAAGGGTTTGAGCAACAGCAACAACCCCAAACCGCCAGCCACGAGGGGCAACCCTGGCCCCACGAATTGGAAAGCCAGCAAAGGAGCGAGCAAGCGAGGATAAATCACGTTGTAATAGGTGATCACAACGGCGTAACCGGCGGCCGCGCCGACGAACAAATGAATCGCCACTCGATAGATCGGATTGTCGCCCACCAAATAACTCAACACAGCCAGGGTGAGCAGGAAAGACAGCGCGCCAGCGAGGAGGTCAGTCGGCATGAGATTTAGCGCCTCGGGCGGCGGAGAGCTCCCATCAGGGCATACACGAGATTGCCTCCGGCCAGCAAAATAGCGGCGGCGAATAGGCCGCTGCCCAGCATGTCGCGCCGCCAGGCCAGGGTTGAGTCTTCGGGCTGGCCGGCCTGCCTTTGGTATTGATCGGCGGCGAACAAGCCGCTCACCAGGCCGCGCAGGCGCGGTGAATCCCCTTCGTAATACGGCCTCACCAACGGGTCGGCCCCGGCGCTCAAGGCGGCTAACATGGGTATTTGTGCGGCGAAGGCTTGCGTTTGCTCAATCCAGGCGCGAGCCGAGTCGGGCGAGGCCGTGACCAGCACGACCGCGCCAAAATCGCCCAGAGAGTTCACGCGGCCCACCACGGGTTGGGCCCACACATCGAGCGTGCCCGCGAAGTCGGTGAAGATGGCCGAACGCGGATCGGAAGCGAACTGCGCGATGCCCACCGCCCCGCCCGGCAGATAGCCCAGGTTGAGGTAGTGCGTGCCGCTGGCATATTGAAAGCCGGTGGTCTGCGACAGGGCCTGAGTGACGCGCACCAGAACCACATCGCCCATCGCCGCGCCGAGAGGGCGAGTGCTCACCGTGACGACCGAAATCCCTCGGCGCATGAGATGACTCATAAGCGCCGCAGCAGCGGGATCTAACTCTCCAGCGTTCGAGGGGTCGTAATCCATGATCACAAGCGCCGGACGGTCAACCGGCAGGCCCTCAACGGTTGCGAAGGCTGCTTGCGTTTCGGGGGTGATGGTGGCAGGCGGCGGAAACAGACCCGGAACCAAATAAGGCGGCAACAGGATCGCGGTCAACAGCACAGCCACAATGATCAGGCGTTCGAGGAGGGGGCCGAAGCGTACGCGCATCTTGGGCGCAGGGCGGGCTTGACCTTCTTCGGTGAGCAGGCCGATTAACAGCTTAACCTGGGCGGCATGGCTCTCGCTTAGGTCAAGCTTGTGAACCTGCACCGTGCTCTTGCGCGGAAGGGCCACGGTCGGTTCGGCGCGCAGTACACCGCGCATCCCGGCCAGCACGCCCACGCGCTCTTCGTAAGTGTCGGCCTCGTCGGTGAGGGCGGTGTATTCCACGTCCACCGGGCGCATGGCGGCCAGCCAGGCGGGCAGCGCGGCTTGGGTGAGGCCGCCTTCGCCGGAATCTTCTGCCAAAACAGCAGGCGAGGCCGGCTCGGCCTCTTCCAGCTCACCGCTTTGCAGGACGCGAAGGAAATCGGTCTTGCCGGTGCCTTTGGCGGGCGTCACACCGCGCAGGGCACGCAGCCAATCCGGCATCTCCTCGGGTGGGGCGGGTTCGGGTTCAGGGGCCGCACCGCGCAAGGCGAGCAGCCAGTCGGGCGCGGAGTCGGAGGGCGGGAGCACCTCGCTGACAGCCTCCTCTTCACTCGCTATTGAGGGCGCCGCGACGAGAGGCATGGCCGATTCGGGTTGAGCACTTGGCAACGCGCTCATCCAATCCGGCACGTCAGCCGCCGGGGCAGCCGGTTCAGGCTCGGGCGTGGAGGGAGTTGCGCTTTGCATTCCCCGCAGCCAATCAGGAACATC
>Ga0184637_10001511_pt1 | contig 15674 bp, 16 predicted proteins | sample PLM3_127_b2_FD_133143 | JGI IMG/M metagenome (GOLD analysis project Ga0184637, IMG submission 133143) | Groundwater sediment microbial communities from an aquifer in East River, Colorado, USA - PLM3_127_b2 | ecosystem: Environmental > Terrestrial > Soil > Riparian zone | place: USA: East River...
ATTCGCCCCTCGAGCCGCCCGTCGGCGCTCTTCTTCGCGACGTGAACCAGGACCCGGTCGCCGTGGAGCGCGTCCGCGAGCTCCCCCGAAGGAACGTAGACGTCGGCGAGCCCGGGCTCGGAAGGAATGACGAAGCCGAACCCTCGGCTCTTCATCTCGAGCCGCCCGGCGACGAGATCCATCTTTTCGGGAAGGCCGATGCGGTCGGTCCGGGTGCGAACGAGCTCTCCCTTCGCGAGCAGCCCCTCGATCGCGCGCTTCGCCTCGAGCCGGGCCTCGCCCTTCACCCGAAGCTGCTTGATGAGGTCCTTCTCCGTGGTCGGCCGCCCGAGAACTCGGAGGCGCTCCTTGATACGACGGGGGTAATCGATTGTGGTCACCGTGCAGTCCGGCTTTGACAATACGCCGCCGCGCACTTATCATTCAACCCGCATCACTTCCTACGCCGAAGTGGCGGAATGGCAGACGCGCTGCGTTCAGGGCGCAGTCCTCTTATGAGGGTCGGGGTTCGAGTCCCCGCTTCGGCACCAACAAGAGCTAAGTCCTTCTAGCCCTTAGGTCTCGTCTTTACTCACAGGCACCGTCTCCAAAATGTATCCAAATCGAGAGATGGGTGCTCGAGCATTCGAATAGCACCCTCGACCGCTGCTGACTCAGGTGCATGTACCGCTGCGTCGTCGCCAAGTCCCGGTGACCGGCCAACTCCTGGATTGCCTTCGCGGGCGCTCCACGCATGGCCAGATGTGAACAAAAGCTGTGTCTCAAGATGTGAAGGCCCGTCTTTACCAAGTTCGCCCTCCGTGAAGTTCGTTCGACGAGTCTTTGGAGCACCCGCTTCGTCAGCGGACGTCCGTCGTGCTCGCCGAGTACCCGCTTTCCGCGGAGATGCCGATGATCTTGCAGCGACGCCGCAAGGCGCTTCGTCATCGGAATGCGACGAGGCCGACCCCCTTTGGGCGCCGTTACGTGCCCCCTCCAATCGGAACGCTTCACATGAAGGGAGCGATTGGAGAAGTCTATGTCGGTCCACTCGAGCGCCAGCATTTCACCGCACCGAAGACCAGCGTCGCCACCGAGGAGAACCAGGTGAGTATTCGCGTCCACGGCAATCGCTGCCTCGACGAGGCGTTCGTACTCATCGAAATCGTGGAAATCGGCCTCTCCCGGGGGAACTCGCAGGAGCTTGATGGTACAGGGAGCACGGTCGATGACTTGCCATTCGACTGCGACTTTCAGAATCACGCTCAGCGTTGTGAGGACAGAGTTCACGGTCGCCGGTGCTTTGTCTTGAAGGCGGTTCTTGATCCGCTGTACATCTTCGTTGGCGATCGAATCGAGCTTGTTCATCCCGAGCGGGGGGAGAAGATGCACGCGAAGAACGGACTCTTTCGAAGCGACCGTGCTCGGCTTCTGGCGGTTTGCCCGCGCATAGCCCTCCAGGAATCTCGGCACGAATTCAGCGAGTGTTGGCACGTCCTTTCTTGCTTCTCGTGGCTCTTCGGTCGTTTTCTCACGGGGCCTGAGGATGAGCGCGCGTTCACGATTCTCACCCCAACGCTTCGCACCAGACTTGGAACTGACCGGAGCCTTCCGCCGCTCCCTGAGTGTGGTTCCATCGGGCAGCACCGTTCGAATGTCAACTTCCCAGCCACCACGTTTGTATCGCCTTACCGTTACGCTCATCGCCTTTACTCCTTCGGCGATGGCGCACGACTTTCGTCGAGGAATCGTAACAGATCGTCGCGTCGGACGAGCAGGCGTCGGCCGATGCGCGTGACGCCGGGGAGCTCGCCTCGGGAGGCCATGGAATAGATGCCCTTGCGGGATGTACGCAGAAGCTCAGCGGTGTCGTCTGCCGTCAGCAGGTACGGAAAGCTGCGCTCAAGGAGAGCACCGGCGGGAATGCGCCCGGACCCGCTCTTGAGAATGGCTCGTTCAGGCATTGCTGTCATTGGTATGGACTATGCGACTAAGACGATGAGACTATAGCATATGCTATAGTTCTTTGCAAGCGGCGCATCCTCTATTTTCTGAGGAAGCCTTCGCGAGGATGGTATCGCCAGCCGTATTCTCCGTTGTGGGTCGATGGCCAGAAGAGAGCAGGACGGTAGCGACCCCCGTCCCGCAGGGACCGCGCCAAGCGCGGGAGTGGGGTCGCTACCGTCCTGCTCCTGCTTGCTGGGCTGTCTCTTCTGCTGTGTTCTGGCAAGGTTCAAGTGGGACACCACCACGGGGTTACGATGCTAAACGACACGGAACGCCGACCGGAACGAGCAGCGGAACGCTGAGTTCGACGAAGAATGATCAGCGACAATCAAGATTCCCGGGAGAGGGAAGGATGGTTGACGCTGGACAGAAGAACTTATGGTTGCATGGAGAGCGGCCGACACGCCGCTTGGGAGAAATCCCATTTGCACATAGAATCTATAGCAGTCGCTAGTATACGGCCGGGCCCTGGCAGGTGCACATCCGCGAGAACAGCTGCAAGGTTGCGCACCAAGGCGATTAAAGGCAGAGCGTCCTTCCGAGGAACTGGGTTGTCGTGAAGACCGAGCAGAGCAGAAAAAAGTTCCGTGAACGCCTTCGAGAGTGGCGGCTCAGACGTGGCCTAACACAGGCGGAGCTGGGTAAGAAGGCCTACGTGCCGACGGTGAGCGTAAGCCATTTCGAGACGGGCCATCGATTCCCGAACGCGGAGACGCTGCGTCGAATTGCAGACGCGCTGGGCGTGAGTGCCGACTATCTGCTCGGCCGCGCGAAGGAACCTGGCGGCAACGACGTGTTGGATGCAGTGGATCCGGAGATCGCGGTGTTGTTCCGGCGTTTCCAAGGAATGTCTGCGGAAGCGCGCGAACAGGTGAAACGCCTGTTCGAGACGGTTGACGCCATGGACAAGAAGAGGCGTCGCTCCCGTGAGGCGAAGTAATCGGGGAGCTCTTCAGAGCTCATCGTCCCCCGACACCCGTTTAAGCAAGTCCCAAAGCTCATTGAGGGAGCCTGGCGAGTGCTCCAGCCTTGACAAATCGCTTGCAAGCGACGAATGGCCCAGATCATCGAGTCGATCTCGGAGCTTGTCTATCAAATGCTGGTTCGTCATCCTCGTCTCTCCCGTTGGATTGAGCACGGAAAAGTTACATGGTGCACAGCCTCAACTGGAGTCGCGGCCGCGCCAGGGCGTCTCACAGTCACCCACAACGATCGTCGCGTATGAGTTACGTAGAATTGCTTCAGCAAGCTCCCGCGCCACGTCCCGATTCAGTTGAATTCCTAACACAAACCTTCCGGTGTAGTCGCGCCGCTCCGTCTCAAAGCAATGGACCGCTAGGTGAACACCCTTCTCGATCGGCCTTTGGTCGTCCGCTGAGCTTATGTCAATCCTGAGGATATCGCCTCCGATCTGCTGAGGCACGCGAAAAAAACCGCCGATGAGGCCCCCCGAAAAGGTTGCGTCCGCGGTGTTGTCGTCAGTCCTGTTAAACGTAAGCCTTAACCCGCCATGTATAGGATCGACTTCACGTCTTTTGGTCATGTCCCCTCCGCGAATTCAGGAATTCCACACATTCTGGAGTGCCTCCTGAAGCGCTGCCGAGGAGGCTTGCTTCCGTTCAAGCGGTGTCTACGCACACAGCCTGGACAACATGACTCGGAAGGAAAATCGCGATGTTCCAGGCGATGTGAACGTCAATTTGGCTCGCCACGTGCGAGCCCAACTGCGAGTGCATTCGAATCCCCTAGGTTGTCCGAGCGGTCCGCGGGGATGCCATAGGTTCGAAGCAGTTGTTCGCGTTCGGCCTCGACCTGCTGCCGGTCAAGAACGATCATCTGACCCTCGTCGTTCTCGAAAACTAGGACCGGTTCTGAGGCCGTCTCGATAAGGTGTACAAGCTCCGGAAGATTGTGGAATCGATGGCCGTTGAGCTTCGCGAGGACTCGATCCTGCCAGTCGTGATAACCGATATTTGCGGCTGAAGGAAGAACGCGATTCAAGACTACGATCTGTTCACCGGGCTCTGTGGGGTCGCTCCTCTCGTGGACAGCCAGATGCGGAGGTGGAGATCCCTGAAAACTCTGCAGATAGTTAGCCGTGAGCGGGTTCAGCACAAGGCCCCCGTAGATGAAGTAGGTCGGACCTGTGTCGTACTGATATGCGGGGACTAACTTCAGCTCTCGTGCCTGGACGTCAAGGTGAATCTCAAGATCCTCCATCCGCCCCGCGCGGAATACCGTAAGACGAAGCAGGTCACCGATCTGATGTTGCTGGATGTATTGCATCATGTTGGTTCGCAGATTCGACCTCAGCTCAATCGTCCCATCGAACGCAACCGTGTGTCCGTCGATAGCGACGAGCACGTCACGCGCGCACACCTTCCCCGAGGCGGGTGTAAAGGGGAGGACGCGAGTGATGAGCACACCTGTTCTGAGCTCAGGGAGCCGGAGGAATCGCCGGAGGCTTTCGCTCTCAAGTGGCTGCCAGACAAATCCAGCCGCAGGAAGACCGTCCAGCTTCCCGTCTTCAATGTCTCTGAGGAAATGTTCTATGACCGGTGTGGGTACCAGGTATCCGATATTGGCGGCGGTGGGTATGGACTGCATGACCACACCCACGACCGTGCCGTCCGCAACGACTGGCCCGCCGCTGTTGCCCGCGTTGATTGCCGCGTCGATCTGAACCGCCAGAAGTTGAGCGCCGCTGTGGACATATGCCTGGTGCTCGATGCGTGACACTACGCCCTCCGTGGCGCTCAGTGTGTCGCCGCCCAAGGGAAAGCCGTAGACCACGACAGATTGTTGGACCTCCGGGAGATCTCCCAAGGGAAGGGGAGGGATACTGTCGAAGAAATCCTCCTCGTCAACCGTGAGGATGGCAAGATCGGCCTCGTGCGAAACGCTTGCGACCCTGGCCACTGTTTTCTCGGACCCGCCATAGCGGCGAACCTGAATAAAGGTGTGATCGCTTACCACGTGGGCATTCGTAAGGATGCGTTTTCCCGCGATGACAACACCCGAGCCAGTCGTAGCGTAATGCGTTCCCGCGCTCCAGGGGAACTGGTAGTCCGGATACCGACGCTCGACGTAGATTTTGACGACGGATGCGCGCGGTTCGGAAGCCCCAGTAGCGGTGGAAAACGCTACAAGAGCGACCGTGGCCCACATGAGGTATTTCACAATTTGCTCCCATGTCTTTGGCGCGGGGGACGCCCTTTCGGTGTAGATGCAGCGATACTCTTAGAATAAACGATACTTTCAAAAAAGCAATGGCACCCTTCAAGGCATCGGCGTGCTATTCCAGCTCTCCCGCAGTTGACAGCTCGGAAATAGAGGGCACACTGAAAGAAACCCGCGCCGCGACAACCCTTTGTGCGCCCGCAAGCAACAAGTTGCCAGACGCGCTGGCACAGGAACGTTCGGATGACATCGAGTGGAAACTGTGATATTTTCGTATTGCACTCCTTGTTCAGACTACTCGGAGGTAAGCATGGCAAAAGGTATCCTGAGGACCAGACAACTAGGGATCGCGCTTTTAACGATCTGCCTGAGTGCTTGGAATCTCTCTGAAGCGCGTGCAGCCTATCCTGAGCTGCTCCTCTTTGGAGGAACGAGTCACAAGGATTTCCTGGGATGCTTGAACTGCCCGCCGGCTGACAATGGGTCGGTTTGGAATGCCATTGGAGAACACGGCTCGCGCTTATCCCCTAATTCGATTTGGAACAGACTTGGCACTTACGGAAATAAGTTCAGCTCACTCAGCCCTTGGAACAAGTTCTCCAGTACTGCGCCAGTCGTCGTTGACCGAGATGGGACCTTCTACGGCTACTTCTCCGCTAATAAGCTTCACCCGAAGAGGACCAACGTTGCGTTCCTGCTTCTCATCCTTGAGGATCACGACTGGCTGATAGAGAACCTCGACGAGGTAAGGTCCTCATTGTCGTCCAGCCTTGGACCCGCGAGTGAGCGCAACGAGGATGAGTTGGAGGAAATCATTCGCGATAACGGTCCGCATGCCAGAACTCTGTTTCTGTCGATGTGGGCGGAGCGAAACCATGCCTTGACCGGAGCGTACAATTCAGGGCCGGAAGGACATTCTCCGGTGGAAAGCGCTCCCTCAGCGCAAGGCGAAAAACCGCCCGGTGAAGTGCGCGTTGAGGGTGGGGAGAGCGTCGATCCGAAGGAAGCGCAGAAAATCCTGCAACAGAGTCCGTACTCCGGGAACTTCAGCCGCATGTTGCCTCGCAGTTCTCCCCCCAAGCAACCGACCGCTCAGGCTCAGGCAGCACGCGCGAATCCAGTCGTGGTTCTTAAGAACGGAAGCATCATGCCGGGAGTGCTGCAGAAGTACGAGAACGGCCTCGCTTACATTCTCGTGCCCAATCCAAGTGGTTCGAAGAGCACGCTCACGACAGTCCATCGTAGCCAAGTCGACGAAGAGGCAACGGCCAAGACGCAGGCCAACAGATGAGGAGTGGAGCGGAGCGAAACACGTCCGCCTCTTTAGTCTTCCTAGTGAATCTGTTTGTGCGGCGGGTCTAGAGAGGGCTCTTCAGCGACCCGAGTCGGCGTCCGATGCTAGGGTGCGCTCCAAACGCCGTCGGCCGTGATGCCAACTAGATAGATCTTCGGCGCAGTTTCCGGCGATAAGAGAGTTCTCGACAAACGAGTGACGGACGAGAGAACCGCGGTGGAGGGAGAGAAATGGCGCGAGATCGCTTCATGGGCCAGGTCTGCTTTGGCTGCCGCCGGACGAGCCGGCCACCGAACAAGGGATGGTACGAGTTCACGTTCTACCCGTTGGGGGAGTCGACGCAGGAGTTGAGGAACCAGACGGCCAGTGCCGCTTTGTGTGGCGAGTGCTGCAAACTGCTCGATGACTTCCTGACTCAAGTCAGAGGGGACAACTGAGATCTGAGCGCCCTTCACTCGAGCCGGCCGAGTTGCCCAGCCTACGAGAACGGCTCGGTGAGAATGGAGGTCCAACAATGAACCCGACGGACGAGTCATATCGTGATTGGAAGGAAAGAAATCTCCCGTGGATCGAAGTGTTCTTTCGCCGTCCCGATGACGATGTCGAACGATGGCTCGCGTTTCAGATCGACCGGGAGAGGGACAAGATTAGCTTCGGCACGCTTTACCTCCTTCGCCGCGAACTCGTTGAGACAGGCTTCAGTGTTGAGAAGATTCAACCGGAATCGGTCTTTTCGGCGAGACCGTTAGAAAAGCGTCCCTTCGCGTCAACGATGCTCACATGCACAGGAATAGACCTCTTGGGAAAGTTCCTCGCCGGCCACGACGCTGATGACGACCGCAACCAGAAGTGCCAAAGCAGGAACGGACAAAGATTCAAGGCCTTCTGCAAGCGGTTTTTGCACATCTCCGAAGAGGAGATGCTTTGGGAGTTACGGAACTCAATGATGCACTCGTTCGGTCTTTACCTCTCAGCGCGCACGAACCGTACGTATAGGCTTACGTCTGATCTCGACGGTCAAGTCGTCAAGCGAATAGAGGGGGAAAACTGGCAGATATCCGCAAGCTCTCTCTATTGGGCCTTCATAGCAGGTGTCGAAGAGTACGAGCAGGCAGTCAGAGCCAATTACAGATTAGAAGAGAATTTCGCGAGGATGTTCCCGAAATATGGGACGCTGGAGATGACCCGTTAGAGACGAAAATCCTCCACGGGGATCAGGCTTGACACCAGTTCCACGGTCTCCTCAGGTTGTCAAAGGGATCTGCCAAGAATGGGGCATCGAGTGGCGACGTACGTAGGAAAAATCCCCGCGAGGCTCCTGGTTCAAAGCGGGGACCGCACCTGCAGCTCTATGGCCCGGATGGGAAAACCATAGTCTGGAACGCGCCCTAATCCTGACCTTGGATAGCTACCCCTCGCCGAAGGTGGCGCTCTACGTGACAGCCCGTCTGCGGACCGCCTCGGCTTCGTGGCCAAACGGCTCACCAAGGGAAGAGAGCCGCCGGGGTGAGCTGAGACTCAGTCTGACGTCAGATCTTCACAAGCGTTGATCAGCGACAATCAAAATTCGAGGGAAGGATGGTTGACGCTGGACAAAGCGTGCCATAGCGCGCGGATACGCGGCTGGTAGTAAAGCTTTCCCTGGGGTCGGACAAGATCTCCCGGTGCTCGAGCCGAGAAAACCGCCTAGTTTTTCTCCTCGTAGACGACCAGAAGAACTCTAGGCCGATATTGCGTTCGTTCGAACCGGCGCGCTCGAGGGTTTGGAAACGCCGTCGGGTTGCCGACCGCTGGAGCGAAGAGAACGTTTGGCGGTTCTCCAGTCCAGGGCGTCGTCCCGAACACGCTGCCGTCTCGACTTCGCAGCACGCAGCGGTACGTCCTCGTATTCGGCAGCGCGAGGGAGTCGATTCCAGAATCGACGGCTTCTCGCGGGTCTACACCTCCTGCGATGCGGAGTGTTTGGAGGTGAAGTCTCACCGTTGCTCCGGTTTTCTGATAACCGCCGGCCGGCGAAAGGACAAGCGGAACACGTGCTTGCCGTGCGGCTTCGAGCACGAAGCCATCGCGCTCGGCGAGGCGCTCCGCCGTCATGCCGGGTATTCCGCCCATGTCATCGTGCTGATGGCAGTCCATTCCTGCAAGATACTGAACGAGCTCCGGACGAAAACTACTCAGCAGTTGCGGAAGCTTCTCGAGCATCCGGAAGTAGCTCTCGGCGCCCCTTACCAGACGAAAGAAAAGGCGATCCGTTTCCACTTCCGGAACCTCGAACGAGGCGCCGGAGATGTCGTAGAGGGCAATACGCGGGTCCTCTTTCGCAAGGTCCCAGGTTCCATTTCCCTGGTGAGTATCAAGGTCGACGATTAGAACACGCGACAGTGTACCGTCGGCGACGAGGGTTCTGCCGGAGCCTACGAGGTCGTTGAAAGTGCAGAACCCGCCGCCTTTGGCGCGTGTGGCGTGGTGGGCTCCGGATGCAGGATGGAACGCCAGCCCAGACTTGAGCGCTAGCCGGCATGCGAGAAGATGACCGCTCCAGATGAGGGCGACCGCCTGGGCCAGCTTCGGACTCCAGGAGAAGCTCTGGGATTCCGCCAACGAACGGGGCTCCCCAGTGCGAACGGCCTCGACGTAGGCGGGGTCGTGCACGCCCGCAATGGCCCTCCAAGTGGAGTCCTCGTCGAAGGCGGTGTCCTCGTGCAGCTCGATAAGGTCCTCGGCAAGGGCCCTCTCGACAATCTCCCGGTGCTTGCGCGTACCGAGATGGTTCGACGCTTCCGGGCAGTAGTAGCCCTTGTTCCAAACTGTGAGAATCCGCTTGCGCTTCCTAGGAGTTTTCATGAGCACGACAAAGTGTACAAAGGGGCGATGGAAATCGCCTGGGACGAATTACCCTTTCGCCGAAATGGGGATCATTCCTCACTTGACGCGAGCTTGCGTCGCATCCCCCGCAATGGCGATCTATCACCCTGCCATCGAACGCTTTTCGAACATCGTGACACTTTCGTGGCGTCCGGCCCGCGCGTAAACTTCATCCTCGGAGGCGGCGACATCAGGAGGACGACGATTCCCGGCCGTGATTGAGGAATGTGATGGGCTACCGCCATTTTCCACAGCTCCGTGAAACCCTCCAGTCGGAACTATAGATGCAGGTGAGGACGTCACGGGATCGAAGAGAAAGGGCTTGACTCAGCGGCGCAGTCTAGTCCGGCTAAGCCCTCTTGTGCTTCCGGCCCCCCTTCGAGTTCGACTGCAACTTCGTCGCCAGATCGAGCCCGCGGCGTACATAGTTTGCGCCGTCGGTAGTATGGCGCGTTTCTGATTTGTGAGCACGGTTCCGTGATTCGCGCCTCTGGCTTGGCGCACCGCCTCCTGCCGGTTTCCGAAGGCCGACGATGGCAACGCCAAACAGGACAGCGGTCAATAGATCGATTGGAGCCCATAGCTCGCGGGTCAGGTGTATCGGAATCAAGGGATTGAACAGAAGAGTCACGAAGCCAAACGTCCAAGTCGCCCAGAGACGCTTAACGTCGTGCGCACGAAAAGCCATCATGAGCGCCGCGACACCCACGACCCATCGAAGAACAACGAAGTAACCGTAAGGCCACGGTGCGAGAGCGCCGAGCAGAAAAGCCGCAGCTACGGCAGCGGGCAAGGTAATGGGATCTCGGTCCGTCATGACGAGCCTCTGTGAGATGAAAGGTTTGCGCGCATCGTACACCTAGCGATTGGAGTCTTCGTCTTGGTGGCCTTTGGCCAAATCTGGGTCGAGCTCAATGGCTTTGTTGTACTCGGCAACGGCTTCCTTGTGCCTCCCATTGCCTTGGAGCGCGAGCGCCAGCTGATAGTGGGCGAGCGCGTGCTCCGGGTAGAGCTTGATGACGTGGCGGAACTCGACGATGGCGTCGTTGTATTTCCCTTTTTCGTGGAGCGCGTTCCCCAGATTGTAGTGGGCGAGCATGTCGTTTGGGTCAAGTTCGATCGCTTTGCGGAACTCTGCAATGGCCTCATCGAGCTGCCCTTTGTTGCGGAGCGCGACTCCGGCGTGCGCGGCCGCCATTCCGGGTTCAAGCTCGATCGCTTTGTAGTACTCCGCGAATTCGGCGACGGCTTCCTTGTACCGTCCATTGCCTTGGAGCGCGAGCGCAAGCTGGTAGTGTGCGAGCGCGTGCTCCGGGTAGAGCTTGATGACTCGTCGGAACTCGGCGATGGCGTCGTCAAATTGCCCTTTGCGCTGGAGGGCCTTCCCGAGAAAGTAGTGGGCCTTCACGGCAGTGAACCAGTAGGCATCGTTCGGGTCGAGCTCGATTTCTTTGCGGAACTCGGAGATGGCTTCGTCGATCTGCCCATTTTCGAAGAGCGCGACCCCTAGGCTGCTGTGGGCTCCCGCACCATTCTTGCCGAGCTCGATCGCTTTGCGGTATTCGGTGATAGCTTCGTCGGGCCGCCCATTGGCGCAAAGTGCATGCCCGAGCTCGCAGTGGACTCCCGCGTCGTCCGTGCCGAGCTCGATGGCCTTGCGGTACTCGGCGATGCCTTCGTCGAGCTGCCTCGGACGCGTCGGCGATTCGGAGCAGGAGAGCGCTTTTCCGAGGTTGTAGTGGGCGAGCGCGTGGCTCGGGTCGAGCTCGATGGCCTTGCGATACTCAGCGATGGCTTCGTCGAACGTCCCCCACGTGTTGAGCACGTTTCCGAGGTCGTAGTGGGCGGCCGCCCGTCCCGGGTCAAGCTCAATGGCTCTGCGATACTCATCGAGCTGCATTTTCTTTTCGAGGGCGAGCCCCATGTTGTAGTCGAGCGCCATTCCCGGTTCAAGCTCGATGGCTATGTGATACTCCGCGATCGCTTCGTCGAGCTGCCCTTTTGAGTGGAGCAAGACCCCGAGGCTGTAGCGGGCGTGCGCGTTCTTCGGGTCTAACTCGATCGCTTTGCGATACTCCGCGATGGCCTCGTCGAACCGCCATTTTTTTTGGAGCGCGACCCCGAGGTTGTAGTGGGTAAGCGCGTCGTTTGGGTCAAACTCGATGGCTTTGCGATACTCCCCGATGCCCTCATCGAGCTGCCCTTTGGCGCTGAGCGCGAGCCCAAGGTTAGCGTGGGCGAGCGCCAGTCCCGGTTCATGCTCGATGGCTATGTGGTACTCCGCGATGGCTTCGTCGAGCCGCCCTTTTTTGTGGAGTGCGGCCCCAAGTCCGCTGTGGGCGATCGCGTGGGTCGGGTCGAGCTCGATGGCTTTGCGGTACTCCGCGATAGCGTCATCGAGGTGACCTTTTCCGTGGAGCGCGACCCCGAGGTCCCTGTGGGCGAGCGCCAGTCTCGGTTCAAGCTCGATGGCTTTGTGGTACTCCGAAATGGCTTCGTCGAGCTGCCCGTTCCCGTGGAGCGCGACCCCGTGGTTGTAGTGGGCCAGCGCCAGTCCCGCGAGCTCCATGCCCCTGAAGAGAGCTGCGACAGCGCCGTCAACGTTATCCGCTTCCCAACACGCTGTACCGATCTTCACGAACGCCCCTGCGTTTTCGTCGGCGCTAGCGGTGGAACTGAGGTGTTCCGGAGGAGCGGCGCCACGTTTTCGAACGAGAGCTGCTAGGTCCAGCCCTCTACGCACGAGCTGGTTCGGCGAACGAGCAAGCGCTCGGTGCCCGGACCGGACGAGACCCCATTTATCCGCAGGTAACTCCATTCCCCTAAACCGCCGTGCTATCCAAGCGATGCAAGGCGCTCTCTTGCGGAAGCGATTTCTCCATCTAGATGACTCGCCATTTCTTGAAGCAAATCCCTGCCTGCCCCATCGGCTTCAAGCACTGTCTCCCTGAGTTCGTGCAAGTCAGAGCACTCCAAAGCTGCTATCTCCTCTCTGATATTTCCGAGCCTCTTCTCGACCAGTGAAATCTGCCGGATCACGCGGACCAATCTCGAAGCTGGATCCCTGCCCTTGACCGATTCAGGACTATGTTCCGCCTCCTCAAAGATCGCTTGCAGTTCATCGAGAGAGCCTTCTTTATAGGCTCGGTTCGCCCTTGCCATGAGGTCTTCCCTTCTCTTTCGGTCAGCCTCGTCGTCTGCAAGATCCGGATGAGCCGCCTTCGCGACTTCACGATAGACCCTCTTTAGCTCAGGGGAAGGCGATGGCTTCTGAATTGCTTCAGAAGAACGTACGTCGCCGGCCGTCCGGGCAGACTCTTCCGCCTTCGTCCTCGCGTCCTGCGCGACTTCGTGGGCGCCCCTATCATGAGGTGCTTGCGCGGCCAACCGCTCGGCGATGGTTGCTTCAATCTCGTCAAGCTCCGCGTACTTGACGCCAACAATGCTGAGATACCGTCTCTCGAAGTCTCGCAGCTCTACCTGGAGTGTCGCCAGGTCGAGTTCGGCTTGGGCGAGCTGTTCTTGCAGGGTCTCCAGCTCGAGGTGCTTTTTCTCCAGTTCCTTTTCCTCAGGAGATTTTCTAGAGTGGGGCTCTGCGTTCATATTGAAAGTGTGCCACTCATTTGTTGGAAATGAAACGGGTTCGACCCGTGAGACGGAAGAAACTACCCTGTTGTCGCCCGGAGCGGGGGCGCGACGCAATTCTCGATAGATCAGGGATTTCCATAGCGCGGCGCACATACATCGGATGGGTCCCGACCGCTTCCAATTCGTTCAAAGCGCTCCACCACGCCTCAACAAACTGGTCGCGGCGGCCGAAGCAACATTCACTTCGGAGTGGACGCTCTTGGGGAGAAAAGGCTTAGATCGCTCGTAGCCAGCGAGGCGCATCCGCGCTTCGGCCGGGGCCCCACAGCTAAGCGTTCCATCCTTCTCGGTCCGTTCAAGTCCGTAATTCTCCTCGGCCACCGGCCCTCTTCTTGGGAACAAAACGGATCTCGATCTGTTTATCGACCGCCTCTGCGATGCGGCGGAGCATTGACAAGGAATGACCTTCGTAGTCCGCGTCTTCCAGCCGGCAGATCACCGACGCGGTCGTCCCGACACGCTCCGCCAGTTCACTCTGGGTGAGGTCCGCTTTGGTGCGGAGTTCATAGATCTGACTCGCAATGCGAGCATTCAAAAGCTCTTCTTCGAAGGAATCAATGCGCTCCCTATCCTCGCCGACGTAGCGATCGTGGGCATGCTGCAGGGCTCCGGAGCGGATCCGCCGTCGCCCCTTTTTTTTGGCATCTGAATCCCCGCGCGACAGCTTCGCGTCGTCCCCCCCTAAAAAAAAGGTCCGCGGTCGGAGAGGTGGGCATGGCGGTAGCTGACCACGAACTCTAATTTCGCAATATTGCGATTGGCGATCAAGCCCTCACCGGCGCTGGCCGACTCCGCGCTGCGGCTTAGTATGCTAAACGGGGATGAATAATATCCCTTTGTGAATATTACTTGCGATTTGACCGTGACGGCGTATAATTGCCTTGCACCCAATAGTCGAAAAGGGCCGAACAATGTCCCAATTCGCATACAAACTGCAGATCGAGAGAAATAGGCTCTCCAATCTAGTCGATTCCCTTCAGGCTACTGGCCAGTACATGCTGACGCGAAAACACGCGCTTGCAACACTCGGTGTCTCGGACGAGGCGCTCAAGAAGGCGGTCCAACGCCTCGTAGCCAAGCGTCGTCTCGCCGCTCCTCGCCGCGGCTTCTTCGTCATCGTGCCGTTGGAATACCGCGAGGCGGGGGCGCCACCACCGAGTTGGTTCATCGACGACCTCATGAAGTTCCTCGGCCAACCGTACTACGTCGGGCTCCTCAGCGCGGCCGCCCTTCATGGAGCAGCACACCAGCAGCCGCAGGAGTTCCAAGTCGTCACGAACAAACAACTCCGAAGCGTGGACGCCGGGCGCGCGCGCATTCGGTTCTTCCGGAAACTCCACCTGGAGCGTACGCCGACGATGGAAGTGCAGACGGAAACGGGTGCCATGCGAGTCTCGACTCCGGAGGCGACGGCGCTCGATCTGCTGCGCTACGTCGAGGGGGCGGGGCATCTCGGCAATGTGGCCACGGTGCTCGGCGAGCTCGCTGAGAAAATTGATGCCGAGCTTCTCGCGCAGGCTGCGAAAACCGAAGAGGAGCTGACAACCGCACAACGACTGGGTCACGTCCTCGACCGCGTCGGCGGAGCTGAGGCGACCAGCTACCTGGCGGCATGGATCGAGGAGCGTCGGCCGAGATTCGTGCCACTTCGGACTGATCGTTCGGTGAAGCGCGCGCGAAAAGACGCTCGTTGGCGCGTTCTGGTGAACGAGAGGGTCGAGGCCGAGACATGATCTCTCGCGCGCATATCACTGCCTGGCGCTCGAAGGCACCGTGGGCGACGGACGCGCAGGTCGAGCAGGATCTCATCATCTCCCGCGCGATCGTCGAACTCTTTTCGGACGAGTCCCTCGCGCAGGAAATCTCCTTCCGAGGCGGCACCGCCCTCCACAAGCTGCACTTCAACCCGCCACGCCGCTACTCGGAGGACATCGATCTCGTCCAGGTCAATGCTGGGCCGATCGGACCCATCATGAACGCCGTGCGAGCGAGGTTGGACAGTTGGCTCGGGAATCCACAGTGGAAGCAAGGGAGGGGTCGCGCGACTTTTTACTACCGGTTCCAGTCCGAGTCCAAACCCATCACACCACTCAAGCTCAAGGTGGAGACGAACACGCGGGAGCACTTCTTCGTGCTCGGTCCGTGCAGGGTTTCCTTCGACGTGGGCAGCCCGTGGCACAGCGGAAGGGCAGAGGTCCTGACGTACGAACCGGAGGAGCTCCTGGGCACGAAGCTCCGCGCACTCTATCAACGCAAGAAGGGTCGAGACCTCTTCGACCTTTCGGAAGCACTTACGCGCATCAGAGGCCTCGACCCGGACAAGGTCGTTGCCTGTTTCCTCGCCTACCTGGAAAGCGAAGGCCGCCGAGTCACACGCGCTCAGTTCGAACGAAACCTCGCGAGCAAGATCCGGGACAAGGTTTTCCTCAGCGACGTGCCACCCCTTCTGGCGCGCGGCGCCTCGTTCGATCCGCGCGGAGCTCTGGACCGAGTACGAGAAGCGTTTATTTCCCGAATACCAGAGGGCGGCGAGGAAGACAAGGCGTCAAAGCGAGCGCTGAAGCTCTCAATTGGCGCTCACAAGCGATGGGATAAACAGTGGACGTCAGTTCTTGCGAGCGCTGAAGGTTTCAGTGCGCGTGGCTGTTAGAGCTGACTCGGAGCGAATTGCCTCCGGGCTGAGCGTCATGTAAATTGGCGG
>Ga0184637_10001512_pt1 | contig 15671 bp, 13 predicted proteins | sample PLM3_127_b2_FD_133143 | JGI IMG/M metagenome (GOLD analysis project Ga0184637, IMG submission 133143) | Groundwater sediment microbial communities from an aquifer in East River, Colorado, USA - PLM3_127_b2 | ecosystem: Environmental > Terrestrial > Soil > Riparian zone | place: USA: East River...
GAACCCGCCCGCGTGCCCCAGAATCAGCTCGAGCGTGGGATGACGATCGAGAAACCCCGACAAGATGAGGCGGCTGGCGGCAATGCAGGTCTCCAGTGGGTTGCCCGTCAGGTTCGTCATGTAGAAGTCGGCGAGATTGGGCCGCGTGCCCACATAGTACGGGTGGAGGATGACCGGCACGTCCAGCTCCGCGGCTGCCGCGAAGAACGGATCGAAGCGGCGGTCATCGAGCGGCACGTCCTCGATCGTGGTCCCGATCTCGGCGCCGCGAAGACCGAGGTCGCGCACGGCCCGGCGCAGTTCGGCGGCCGCCGCTTCGGGCTCCTGAAGCGGGACGACGGCCACGCCGTGGAGACGGTCGGAGTGCGCCACGAACGTCGCCAGCGAATCGTTCGCCTGCCGGCAGAAGTCTCCCGCCGCGCCGGCCTCGAGCCAGTAGAAGAACAAGGTCGGCGTGAGCGAGAGCACTGCGGCGTCGATGCCCAGTCTGTCCATCTCGCGGAGCTTGGCGTCGAGGTCGAAGAACTCCGGCGACAGGGGATACCTGTACCCCTGGGGATGGACGAGCCATTCCGCCCCATCGCGACGCAGCAGGGCGATGTGGTCGAGCGCGCGTCCCGCGCGGGCATCGGCCACGAACTCCGGCGGGATGAAGTGCGTGTGGATATCGATCGTCACTACGTGGCGCTGGCTCTGATGAACTGCGCGGCCTTCAGCAGCAGCGTGCGGTTGACGCCGTCCGAGTGAATAAAGCAGGCGGCGTCGCGGACCAGCTTCTCGAAGCCGCCGTCGCGCATGTAGCCGTAGCCGCCGTGAAGCTCGAGCGCCTTGGTGACGACCTTCCAGGCGACATCCGACGCAAACACTTTCGGCAGCGCCCCGAGCGTCGGGTCCCAGCCGGTCTCCTTATGGTCCGCCTTCCAGGCCGCGTGGTGAATGTAGGCGCGGGCCGCGTCGATGAGCATGTGCATCTCGGCCAACTGCGTGGCCACGATGTCGTGCTCGATGAGGCACTGGCCTCCTTGGACCCGCTCCCGTGTCCACGTGACCGATCGTTCGTAGGCCGCCACCGCCACGCCGAGCACGCTGGCGGCCGCGTAGGCGTTGCTCGCCGGGAAGAACTCGGAGATGACGTCGAAGCCGCGGTCCACGACGCCGAGCACATCCTCGTGGGGCACGAAGCAGTCGTTGAAGATCAACTCGGCATTGTTGGCCAGGCGCTCGCCCATCTTGTCTTCCACGTGACCGGTCGTAAACCCCGAGGCGCCGCGCTCGATCAGGAAGCAGGTGCTGCCTTCGTTCAGGCCCTTGTCCGGATTGGTCTGCGCGAACAGCAGGTAGAACCGTGCCCGGTTGCCGTTCGAGATGAACCGCTTCTTCCCGTTGATGACCCACCCGTGGTCTGTGCGCGTCGCGTTCGTCACGAAGCCGGCGGGACGGTACGGAATGATGTAGTTCGATGACGTCTGCGGCTCCGTCATGCCGATGGCCAGCAGACACCGGGGATCGTCGCGCACCTTGGGGAGCAACCGCGCGCGCTGCTCGTCGGTGGCCGCCCCCTGCAGCGCCTGAATGAGCTTGAGCGTTTGCGCGAAGACCACGGACACGCCCATGTCGCCCTTCGCAATCTCTTCCACCACCATGGCGGTGGTGAGGCAATCGGCTCCGCCGCCCCCGTACTCCGGCATCAGGGTAAGGGTCCGCAGGCCGCGCTCGCTGCCTTGTTCGACGATGTCCCAGGAAAAGCACTCTTCGGGATTGATCTTCCGGTCCAACTCAGCCGCCACGGGCGCCACAGACGCGGCCACGAACGTGCGGGCGGTCTCTACGGCCGTCTCTGGCGTCATCTAATTCTCCAGAATGATCTTCATCCGTCCGTCCGCATCGCTCTCCAGCATCCCGAGCGCCTGCGCCAGCTCCGCCACCGGCATGACCTGCGTGACGAGCGGCGACAGCGTGATGCGGCCGTCGGCCACCAGGTCGATCGATTCGGGGAAGTCCTCGCCCATCGCCGCGCGGGCGCTGATCACGGTGGGCTCCTTGTAATACAGCTGGTAGAAGGGCAGCGATCCCTCGCGGGCTGTGTAGATGCCAAAAAGGACGACCGTGCCGCCCGGTCGCACCATGGCGATGGCATCGGCGATCGACGCGACAATGCCGGTGGATTCGATCACCACGTCGGCGCCGTGTCTCTCCGTCGCGCCCTTGACCGCTCGTATCGCGTCCTCGCCGGTCGACGCGGTGAGGTCCGCGCCCAGCCGGTCCGCCACGCTGCGCTTCCACGCGCTGCGGGTCACGCCGATCACCGGGCCCGCGCCGCGTGCCTTCGCGAGCTGCACGTGCAGCTGCCCGGCCACGCCGAGGCCGATCACGGCGACGGATTGGCTGGCGGAGACCTTCGCACGGCGCTGCGCGTGCAGCACCGTCGTCAGCACCTGGATCAGCGGGGCCGTCCGGCTGTCGATCGACGCCGGCAATGGATGGACGTGGCTGCGCGGAGCGACGACGTAGTCCGCAAATCCTCCGTTGACCTCGCGGCCGATGACGCCGCCATTGGGACAGAGGTTGGTCCGTCCCGCCCGGCAATCGAAGCACGTGCCGCAATACAGCACCGGATCGACCAGGACGCGATCGCCCTGGCGAATCCGTCCGCCATCGGCGCCGCTCACGACGTCGCCGGTCATTTCGTGACCCATGATGATGGGGTAGGACGCCGGCATCGCCCCCGTAAAAATCTTCAGATCGGTGCCGCAGATGCCACTGTTCGTCACCCGGACGAGCACGTCATCGCCGCCCGCGTCAGGCCGTGCGACGTCAGCAAGCTCCAGATCGAATGGCTTTCGAAGTACAACGGCCTTCATTCCAAAGACTATACTGCGGCATCATGGCCAGACTAGGCGTGGTGATTGCCAGTGTTCGCGGAGGCCGCGTGGGTCTTCCCGTCGCCGAGTGGTTCGTCGAGCGCGCCCGCCAGCATGCGCGGTTTGATGTCGCGCTCGTTGACCTGAAGGAGTGGGACCTTCCGGTGTTTGCCGAGCGCCACCATCCGCGCCTGCGGCAATACGAGAGCGACAAGCAGAAGGCCTGGAGCGCAATGGTCACCGGCCTCGACGCGTTCGTCTTCGTGACGCCGGAGTACAACTACGGAACGGCCCCGGCCCTCGTCAATGCGCTCGATTACCTGTATATCGAATGGAACTACAAGGCCGCGGCGTTTGTCAGCTACGGTGGCATCTCCGGCGGCCTCCGGGCGGTGCAGATGGCCAAGCAGACGCTGGGGGCGCTCAAGATGGTCCCGATCGTTGAGGCAGTGACGATCCCGTTCGTTTCGCAGGCGATCGACCGCGAGTCGGGAAAGTTCAAGGCGACCGAACAGCACGACAAGGGGGCCGCGGCGATGCTTGACGAATTGCACCGCTGGACGACGGCGCTGGCGTCCCTGCGAAGCCCGGCCCCATGACCTATAGCGGTTGCCGCCAAGAACACGAAGACGTACTAGCCACAAAGAACACAATGACCTCAAAGGGGCTTTTAGCTCTTTGTTAATTTCAAGAGCCTTCGTGTTTCTTTGTGCTCAACCATCCATCAATTGGACGATCACGGTTGACAATCCGAAGGTGTTCACACGGCCCTGGACGATGACCTCGGCAGCCCCCATGAGACGCGAGAGAGCGCAAGGTGGCGACTTCAATGGAGAGAACACCTGCCACGAGGGGAACGTCGACCTCGTGCACTTGAAGAACGTCTACGACCAGGCGCGGCAGCCGAAGTAAGCCTTTCCCAGGATTGTGCCGGATCCTGCCTTCCTCCAGCGCCTTTGCGAGATGCTTGGAGTCGACCTGCGGGAGCTGTCGGGTACGGCGGTCTCCGGCGAGATTCCGCTGCGCAACGACCTTGTCAATCGCCTGATCGCGCAGCGCCTGGCCGCCTCGCCGAGCGCCGTCTCGGCGGTGCGCGTGGACGCGCAGGACGACGACAATCTCGGTGTCGAGTTGTCGATGCGCGCGGGAACGATGATGCTGCCGGCAGTCCGCATTGCTGCCCGCATCGATCGGCAGCCCGACCCCCCGCATTCACCGATCCTCGGATTGCGCTGGTCGCTGCCGGCCCTGGGGCCGCTGGGACTCTTTGCCGCGCCGGCTCTCAACTGGTTGAAGGCGCTGCCGCCGGGTGTCCACGCTGACGGCGATCGGATTGAAATCGATATTGCGGCGCTCCTGCGGTCGCAGGGCCTCGGGGAGCTATTGCCGTTCTTGTCGAAGCTGCGGGTTCACACTCGCAGGGGCGCAGTGCTCGTCCAATTCGAGCTGCGAATCGGGACCGCTCACTGAAACATCTTGTTCTTGACGGGAGCTCCGGTGCGGAATTCGTGCGCGATGTTGTAGTAGCCCGCGCTCGTCAGGGTCACCGTGATCGGCTGGTCGCCAACATTCTCCCAGTACCAGCCGTGAATGCCTGAAAACGGCGCCGTGAGCGTGCCCGACGCCTGGCTGCCTTGCGATTTCTCGTACGACTGCGCGTAGCCGCGCGGCGCGCCGTCCGGCTCAGCATGGAACTCGACGTTCACGGGCCCCGACGCCTTCCACGAGTAGAGCAGGGCTTCCCCCTTGTCGAGCCGGTACTTGTATTCGATCCCCTCCCGGGCTGCCACCGTGAACTCCACCGTTTCCTGCTGGAAGGTGCGATCCTGGGGGACGAGGATGACGGCCTCGCCCGCGGCGCCGGTTGATGCCGCCGTCTCGAGAGCCTCGACCTGTTGTCCCGTGATGCCAAGGTCCATGAGCCCGAACCGCGCGCCCGTCCCCAGGGGATCGATCGCAAATTCCGCCGGCAGCACGAACAGCACGAGGACCAGCCCCGCCACGAGCAACGCCGCTCCCGCAGCCACGGCAATGCGGTGCCGCGCCTCGATCACCTCTACCTGTTCGTGTTGTGTCGTCATCGAATCAGGCCGCCGCCAGGAAATAGCCGGACAGCTGGTAGCCAATCAGCAGGAACCCGCCCGCCATCACCGCGGCATTGGTGGCAAAGGCGTGACGGAGAAAGCCGCCGCGCGTTCGCCAGTAGCTCAAGCCGATCAGGATCGCCGTCAGCGCCAGGCCCTGCCCGATCTCCACCCCAACGTTGAAGCTGACGATGTTCGCCACCAGCCCGTTGGACGCGAGCGCGAACTCCTGGAGCTTGGTGGCCAGGCCGAATCCGTGGAACAGGCCGAAGACGAGGACCGCCACGCGCGTGTTCGGCTGGAAGCCGAAGAAGCGCTGGAACCCGTCCATGTTCTCGAACGCTTTGTACACGACGGAAAAGCCAATCACCGCGTCGATGAGGTACGGATTGGCGTGGATACCGCCAAGGACGCCGCCAAGCAGCGTAAGGCTGTGTCCGAGCGTAAACAGGCTGACGTAGAGGAGGACGTCCTTCAACCGGTAGAGGAAGAAGATCACGCCGACGAGGAACAGCAGGTGATCGTACCCGGTCACCATGTGCTTGGCACCCAGGTACATCAGAGGACCGATTGCCTGGCCGTCCAATCCCTGCAGGAACACCGCGTCCTTGCCGGAGACCCCGTGCGCCTCCAGCGCCGTGGAGCCAAGACCCACCAACAGGGTCAGGGCGGCCAGTCCCACCGCTCGCCTATTGCCGCTGATATTTTGCATGGCAGTTATCGCACGTCGTGTTCATCTCTGAGCCCGCTGACAGGATCCCCTCGGTATCCTTCGCCTCGGCCGCCTTGAGCGCCAAGGTGCTCGTGTCGATAAAGGCGCGCGTGATCGTGACCCAGTCCCCATTGTCCACGGCGCGGCCGCTCATCAGGAGGAGGTTGCCCGATTCAACCAGCGCCGCCGCGCTGTTCGCGACGCCCGCCCATTCCTCGTCGTTCTGCGGGGCGATCTCCTTCACCCCCTCGGTGCCGACGATGGTGCCCACGGCGTTGTAGACCACGTTGGCGGCGGGCCCTGTGATCCCGTCCATGATCTGCTTGATGCTGGCCACCGGCGTGGCCACCGGCGCCGCCTCAGCAGGGCCGGCCGTCCGGGCGCTGCGAGCCCCCGCAATCACAAACCCGATGCCGGTGATGAAGAGCAGCACCCCGACCACGAACAGCCACTGCACGGTCCGCATAACCTTCTCCTGCGCGCCCACTTCGACGTTTCCCCATTCGACTGTCGCCCGGTATCTGGCATTGTGCCATATCCGGTTTGATATGCTTCTTCCCGAATCCGAGGGCAGCATCACGCGTCATATCGAGCACGCGGCGCTCGCGCGCCTGTCGGCGGCGGGGCTGCTCGCCTATTGCAGTTATACGATCTGCCGGACACCCTTGCTGCCGCTGTTCGCGCGGGACCTGGGTGCGGATGCGCCGCTGGTGGGGCTCGTGGTCGGGGCGTCGACCCTCACCGGCATCGTGCTCAAGCTTCCCGCGGGAGCCTGGTCCGATATCGTTGGACGCCGCCCGCTCCTTCTGGGCGGGGCGGTGATGTTCGCCGCAACGCCGTTCGCGTACCTGGGCGTGTCCACATTGGGCGCCCTCATCGCCTTACGGTTCGTGCACGGCAGCGCAACGGCCGTCTTCGGGCCCGTCGCCTCGGCGAGCCTCTCGGACGTGGCGCCCGCGGGCAGACGGGCCACCTGGCTCAGCACCTACTCGACCGCTCAAGGCGTGGGTCAGGCGGCGGGGCCCGTCCTGGCTGGCTACCTGATTGTCGCCGGTCGCTATGACCTGGCCTTCGTCGCGGCGGGCGTGATCGCCCTGGCCGTGCCGTTCATCGTCGCCGGACGGCTCAGCCCACCCGACCTCACGCGGTCGCGGGCCGGATGGGAGGAGTTCGTACGTGGCATCGTGGCCGTGTCCCGGGACCGCCTCATTCTGGTCACCAGCTGCGCACAGGCGGCGCAATTCGCGCTGAACGGGACGCTCAACGCCTTCCTGCCGCTGTACGGACGGGAAGTGCTCGGTCTGACGGTGACGCACGTGGGATGGCTGTTCGGTCTGCAGACGCTTACGATCGTGGCGGTGCGGCCGATGATGGGGATCCTGTCGGATCGGGCGGGTCGTCGCGGCGTCATCGTCGCCGGCCTCACCGTGTGCAGCAGTGCCGTGCTCCTCGTGTCGCTGGCGACTGGCTTCTGGACTCTTGTTGCCGCGTCCGTTGCGTACGCCGGCGGTGTCGCCACAACGACTGCCGCCACCAGTGCGTACATCACGGACATCGCCCGCAGAGCGCGATATGGCACGGCACATGGGGTCTTCGGCACGATCTACGACGTCGGCGATGCCTTCGGCCCGATTGCTGCGGGCGTCCTGGTGGCGGCCGTCGGCTACACGGCGATGTTTCGATTCATGGCCGGCGGCGCGGTGGTGATGGCCGTCGCGTTTGCGGTCTTGTCTCGACCGCGCCGGCAGATCCGATGAAACGCACACGCGTCGTTCAGAGTAAGGACATGCGAGAACGTGCTCGGAGAACGCGACGCATGACGCGACAGCATGAATGGGTCAAGGTCTTCGTGATGGTGGCCGCGGCGATCTGGTGCGCGCCGACGCGAGGCTACGCCCAGGAGCAGCCGCCGACCCTCCACGTCGGCATGCTGCCGGACGGTCTCGCGATCGACGGCATCCTGGCCGAATCTGCTTGGGACACGGCCGAGGCCACGGATGCATTTGCCCAGACCGACCCGAACGAGGGCGCCGCGCCGTCCTGGCGCACGATTGTGCGGGTGTTGGCCGGGTCCAAGGCGCTGGTGATCGGCATTGTCTGCGAGGGTTCCGCACCGGACGATATCGTCAGCTTCAGCGTGCGCCGCGATGCCGCGCTCGGAAACGAGGACCATGTGCGGGTGGTACTGGGACCGTTCCTGGATGGACGGTCCGGATACGTCTTCGCCGTGAATCCGGGCGGCGCCCGCTATGACGGGCTCATCAATCCCGGCGGCGAAAACGACAACGCGGATTGGGACGGCATCTGGGAAGCGGGGACGGCGCGCCGGCCGAACGGCTGGAGCGTGGAGATCCGGATTCCGATTGAAACCCTCGGATTCAAGCCGGGTCTTCATGAGTGGCACTTCAACGTCCAGCGGCGTATACAGCGTGTGCTCGAGACAGACCGATGGGCATTCCCGGCACGCCAGTACCAGATCACGCAAACCAGCCGGGCGGGGCTAATCACCGGCCTGCCCGACTTCAGCCTCGGCCTCGGGCTCAGTGTGCGGCCGGCCATCACGACAGGTGGCGGCGTCCCGAGCCCGCTGGCGCCTGCCGGCGGTGAGTTCCAGCCCAGCCTCGACCTCACCCAGCGGCTCGGGTCGAACGTCCTCGCGTCGGCCACGGTCAACACGGATTTTGCCGAAACCGAAGTCGATACGCGCCGGACCAACCTGACGCGGTTTCCGCTGTTTTTTCCCGAGAAGCGCACGTTCTTCCTCGAGGGCGCCGACATCTTCTCGTTTGGGCTCGGGCTCAACCAGAGCATCATTCCGTTTTTCAGCCGCCGCGTCGGTCTCGTCAGCGGCGCCGAGGTCCCCATCATCGCCGGCGGCAAGGTCAATGGCCGCATCGGGGAGACGAACGTTGGCGGCATGATCGCGGGCACGAGCAGCAAGCCCGGTGTCGTCAGCGACAAGGCGCTGATGGCCGTCGGCCGCGTGAAGCGAAATCTCTGGGCGGAATCCTGGGTCGGCGCCATGGCCACGGTCGGCGATCCGACTGGCCGCGACGGGAGCTGGCTCGGAGGGGCAGATTTCACGTACGCAACGTCGCGGTTCCGTGGAAACAAGAACCTGCTGGTCGGACTCTGGGCGCTCGCGACCGGACGGGACGGGCTTGGGGGCGACCGGACGGCGCGCGGCTTCATGATCGACTACCCGAACGACCTCTGGGACATTTACTTTCAGCATAAACGGATCGGGCGGGATTTCGATCCCTCCGTAGCCTTCGTACCGCGGCGGGCCGTCAATCTGTACAACATGCAGGCGAACAACCGGACACGGCTCTCGCGAGGCCCCCTGCAACAGCTCACGCATCAGTTTCAGCCGTTTGTCGCCACCGACCTGTCTGGACGCTGGGAGAGCTACCAGGTCTTCTTGGCGCCCATCAACTGGAGGTTTCGGAGCGGCGACAGGTTCGAAATCAACACGAACCCCGTGGGTGAGCGTCTCGTTGCGCCCTTTGCGATCGCACCGGGCGTGGTCATCCCGCCGGGGTCGTACCACTGGCGGCGTTATCGTGTGGAAGCGGGAACGGCCCAGAAGCGACGTCTGTATACACAGCTCACCTGGTGGTTCGGCGATTTCTACAATGGGACCCTCGACCAGGTGGACTGGACCGGGGCCTGGAACCCCACGCCCCTGATCACGGTCGAGTTCTCGGCCGAGCGCAACGTGGGACGGCTTGCAAGCGGCACCTTCACGCAGACGGTCGTTGGGAACCGGCTGCGCGTCAATGTGTCGTCGGATTTGTCGGTCGCGAGCTACGTGCAGTACGACACCGACAGCGAATCACTCGGGGTCAACACCAGGCTGCGTTGGACCTTCCGGCCCGTGGCGGATCTCTTCGTCGTCTATAACCACAACGTGCGCTCGATCCTCGATCGCTGGCAGCTCGACTCGAACCAGCTTCTCGTCAAGCTGCAGTACGCGTGGCGTGTATGACGCGCTCCTGGTGCACGCGGTTCGTGCTGGTCCTACTGGGAGTGTTTGGCCCGGCTGCGTCCGCGTGGGCGCAGCTCACCATCCAGGCAGCACGGGCCCTGAAGCCGCCAGTCATCGACGGCGAGGTTGGCGAGGGCGAATGGGATGCGGCCATGGCCGTGACCGACTTCGTCCAGTACGAGCCGCAGCGCGGCGATCGGTCCGATGTCCGCACCGAGGCGATGCTGTTGCACGACGCCGGCCATCTATACGTGGCGTTTCGCGCGTGGGACGGCGAGCCGATTACCGCCCAGTTCACGCAGCGCGACGCGGATCTGTTCCGCGACGATGCCGTCGCCGTCGTGGTCGACACCACCTTCGATCGCCGCTCTGGCTACTACTTCGTCACCAATGCCCTCGGCACCCAGGCTGACGGACGGATTGCCGACGACGGGCGCAGCGCGGATTCGAGCTGGGATGCCCCGTGGCAATCCGTGGCACGCCGGACCGAGTACGGATGGTCGGCGGAGTTCAGCATCCCGTTGTCGTCAATCCGGTACGTCGCGGGCGAGAATCGCACGTGGGGCATCAACTTCGGCCGGAGTCGTCGCCGGACGCTGGAGCTGAGCTTCTGGAGCGGTCCGCTCGACAGCCAGTGGCGAGTCTCACAGGCCGGTCGTGCGCTGGGGTTGAATGTGCCACCGCCGCTCGATCGGATCCAAGTGGTGCCGTACGGGCTCACGCGAGTGCAGGACGGCGTAGGCCCCCACCGGGAAGCCGGCATCGACGCCCGATACGCGCTGACGCCCACGACCGCCGTCTACGGCACCTTGTTTCCGGACTTTGCCACGATCGAAGCCGACCAGGAGCAAATCAACCTCACACGCTTCGAGCTGTCGCTTCGCGAGAAGCGGCAGTTCTTCCTCGAAGGCCAGGAACAGTTCAACCAGCGCTTTCGAACGTTCTATTCACGCCGGATTGCGGACATCACGGCCGGCGGCAAGCTGCTCGGCAAGCAGGGGCCCTGGACGATGGCGTTTATCTCGGCCCAGGGCGATATCCCCGGCGCGGATCGCGGAGCGAGCTACACCGTGGCCCGCGCGCAGCGTGACGTTTTCGGCCGATCGAACGTCGCGGTCGTCGGGGCGAACCGGCGACTGGACGGCGTGGACCAGGGCAGTGTCAGCGCGGATGCCAACCTTTTCTTCAGCCGAACGTTCAGCGCCACGGCACAGGTTGTCAAGAGCTACGGCCTCTTCGCGCACGGCACCGAAGGGTTCTTGGTCAGGCCTTCGTACGATTCATCAACGGCACACTTCCACGTCCGTTACGGCCACCTCGGTGAACGCGTGGCGGACAACCTGAACGCCGTGGGGCAGATCGTCGACGATGACCGACGGGAAATCGATTCGCATGTCACCAAGATCCTCTGGATCCGAAGCGGCGCGTTCGAACAGGTGCGGCACGACTCCAACTACCAGATCTACTGGGGCCAGACCGGCGTGCTGAGGAGTTGGAAGGTGGACGAAGACCTCGCCGTGGAGTTCCGCAACCGCCTCAGCACTCGAGTGTCCTGGACCGAGGAGTTCAAGCTGTTCGAGAAGGAGTTCCGCAACCGCCAGGTCGGTCTTGATGTCGGCTACAACACGCGGGAGTATGAATCGGTCAGGACGGGCCTCGAGTTCGGCCGCAACTTTGACGCCGATTACGTGTTATGGACGGCGTCCGCCCGCCACAAGGTCACGGCCGCACTCTCGGCCGAGTACTCGCTGGAGCGACTCGTGCTCGACCCCGACCCTGAAGGACACGGGACGTGGATTCACGTCCTTCGAGCCGACCAGTTCTTCACGAGAGATCTGTTCCTGCGGCTGTTCTTCCAGACCAACTCCGCCATCGATCGGAAGAACGTCCAGGCTGTGTTCGTGTACCGATATCTGCCCCCGTTCGGGACGATTCAAGTGGCCTACCAGCGTGGCACGGCTGCGTTCGGCCAGCGGTCCACACAGGGCGACACGCTCTTTCTGAAGGCGACGACCGTGTTCTAGTAGAAGGAGTCCGGTGGAAGGAGGGGGTGCACACATGCGGATGATGAGTCTCACCGCGTTGATAGTCGTCAGCGCTATCGCGCTGGCCTACGGCCAGACACGCAAGGTCGATTTCACACAGGACGCCGTCGGTCAGTCGCCGAAGGGCTTCGAGTTCGGGCACACGGCGAAGGTCGGAACTCCCGGCAAGTGGGTGGTTCAGACCGAGGGCAACAACCAGTACCTGGCCCAACTCGACGCAGACCGGACTGGCTCACGATTTCCGGTCGCGGTGCTGGCCGACGTGAAGGCTGCCAATGTTGATCTCTCTGTGCGGTTCAGGCCCGTCTCTGGACAGGTCGACCAGGCGGCCGGGCTCGTCTGGCGCTTTCAGGACGAGAACAACTACTACATCGTCCGCGCCAATGCCCGCGAGGACAACGTCGTGCTCTATAAGGTTCAGGCTGGCAGGCGCACCGATCTTGCCGTCAAAGGCGAAGGCCGGACCTACGGGAAGCCGTCGAAGGTCCCGTCCGGCCAATGGGGCACGCTCCGGCTCGTCGCCAAGGGACCCCTTTTTGAGGTGTACCACGACGGTCGCAAGCTCTACGAGGTCGAGGACACAACGTTCACCCAGGCCGGCAAAGTCGGCGTGTGGACCAAGGCCGACTCCGTAACGTATTTCGACGACCTGACCGTCGTGACACAGTAGGGCGATGCGAAGTCACACTCTGACGATGATCGGAAGGGCCAGCTTGCTCACCGCTGCTGCGGTCGTGGCCGTCGCCGCGGCCTGCCGGCCGCGCGAGCCGGCACAGAACGCCGAGCGCACGGTGACGATCTACGTGTCGACCGACCGTGTTTTTTCCGAGCCGGTGCTCCGCGAGTACGAGAAGCGCTCCGGTGTGCGCGTGAGCGCCGTGTACGACACCGAAGAGACCAAGTCCACGGGACTGGCCAATCGGCTCATTGCCGAGGTGAACCGGCCGCAAGCCGATGTGTTCTGGTCCAATGAGCCCGTTCGGACGTTGGTGCTCAAGTCCCGTGGCGTCCTCGCCACGTATCGTTCCTCGAGCGCCGAAGGCATTCCGGATGCGCTGGTCGATCCCGAGGGCTACTGGACCGGCTTCTCGGCGCGCATTCGCGTCATCGCGTACAACACCAACCTCGTCAAGGCCGGGGACGCGCCGCGTTCGGTGTTCGACCTCGCCGACCCCCGGTGGAAAGGCAAAGCCGGAATCGCCGACCCGCGATTTGGCTCGACCTCGTTCCACGTGGCGGCGCTCTACGCGCACGTCGGCGACGCGAAGATGGACGTCTTCTTCCGACAGCTCAAGGCGAATGATGTGCGAATCGTCGACAGCAACTCGGTGGTCCGCGATCTCGTGGCGCGCGGCGAGCTGCACGTAGGTCTCACCGACACCGACGATGTCAACGTGGCGATTGAGAACGGGCAGCCTGTCGCGATGGTCTTGCCCGACCGGGATGGCGTCGGCGTGCCGGTGATGCCGAACATGGTGTCACTCGTCGCCAATGCTCCACACCTGGACGAAGGGCGCGCGTTGATCGATTACCTGCTCTCTCCCGACGTGGAGCGGATGCTGGCCGACTCCGAGGCGGTGCAGATTCCCCTCCACGCCGGTGTGCCCGGGCCCAGGAACATCCCGTCCATCGACAGCTTCCGGCCGATGACCCTGGACTACACCAAGGCGGCGGCACGGGTCGACGAGGTTACCGTGCGAGCCGCCACGATCCTGGGACGGTAGGGGCTGGCCACGATCAGGAGTCAGCTCCGCGTAACAGGCAGGTCGCTCGTCGCCTCAGCTATGTGGCGATTGCATTCGAGCCAAACGCCGGTGATAGGGATCGCGGTGGCCGCCTTTGCGCTGTTCTGCGGCCTGCCGCTGGCCTATATGCTCGCCCAATCGGGGACCACAGGGGCCACGTACGCGGCGCTGCTGCTCGATGCCCGACAGCGCGCGCTCCTCTACAACACGGCCGCCCTGGGCACCGGGACGGCGCTGCTGGCGACGCTCATCGGCGCGCCGCTGGGCCTGGCGCTTGCCCGCGTGGTGGTACCGTTCAAACCAGCCCTGCGCATTGCGCTCGCCGCGCCGGTGCTGTTGCCACCGTACGTGACCGGTCTTGCGTGGGTGTACCTGGGGGGCTCGGCGGGCATCGTGGCCTCGGTCATGGGCCGCGACGTCATCTCGGAGTGGACCTACAGTCTGCCCGGCGCGATCCTGGTGCTCAGCCTCGTCTTCTATCCGTTGTCGATGCTGGCGACGGAGGTCGCCATGCGCCGGGTCGAAACGCGCCTCGAGGAGGCCGCACTCGTCGTCGCGTCACCCGGCCGCGTCGTGCGACACATCACGCTGCCGCTCGTCGCGCCGAGCGTCGCCGCCGCCGCGCTCGTCATCTTCGTGCTCGCTGTGTCCGAGTTCGGCGTTCCCGGGCTGCTGCGCGTCCGGGTCTTCACGACGGAAGTGTTCACGGCGTTTGCGGCCCTGTACGATTTCAGCCGGGCGACAATCCTCACGTTGCCGCTGCTCGGGCTCTCGATCCTGGTCGCGGCCGTCGCCGCCCTGCTCGTCGGCGAGCGGCTGGTCGTCACGCGGCGCGGCCTCGGGAGTGCGCAGCTGATCGCCTTCGAGGGCTGGTCGGGACGCGCGAGCGCGGCTGCGGCGTGTGTGCTGGCGATCGCCCTCGTCGCGCCGCTGGCCGTGCTGACACGAGAAGCGCTGGCCGTCCCATCCGTCGCCGCAGTCGTCCAGGGTTCGCGAGAGGCCATCGGCAATAGCCTGACTCTGGCGGCACTCGGAGCGACAGTGGTGACGCTGATTGCCGTGTGGCTCGGGTACGCGCGCGCACGGGCCCGGCGCCGATTCGGGGTCGTAGCCGATGTCCTCTTCGTCGTGCTCTTTGCCGTGCCCAGCACCGTCGTGGGGGTTGGCTTGATCGGCGTCTGGAATCGCGCCGGGGTCTTCGGTCGTCTCTACGGCACGGATGGGATGCTGCTGCTGGTGTACCTCGCGAGATTCCTGCCCGTGGCCGCGTTAGCGCTGGCCGCCGGCATCCGCTATGTGCCGACGTCACACGAAGAGGCCGCCGCGGTCGGGGGCGCGGGCTGGTGGCGCACGATGATCCGAATCGTGCTCCCGCAGGTCAAGCTTGCGCTGCTCGCCACGTGGATCCTGGTCTTCATCCTCGCGTTCGGGGAATTGGGCGCCAGCATCCTCGTCGCGCCTCCGGGTGAAGCCACGCTTCCCATCCGTATCTACACCATCATTGCGAACGCGCCGCCGGCACACGTCGCCGCGCTGGCACTCCTGCAGTCGGTGGTCGTCCTCTCTCCGCTGGTCCTTCTGGCGTTCGTCATGACCGCGTGGCGGACGCGATGAGCCTGCCATTTCTGCGCCTTGGGAGTGTCACCAAGCGATACGGGCACCGCACGGCCGTCGACGACGTCTCGCTGGATGTTCACGTCGGCGAGAGCGTCGTCATCCTCGGCCCGAGCGGATGCGGGAAAACGACCGTGCTCCGGCTGATCGCGGGATTGGAGCGACCGGACATGGGCGAGATCTGGCTTGATGGACGTGTGGTGGCCCAGGCTGGACGGAATCTGTCACCGCCGCACGAGCGGCGACTGGGCTACGTGTTCCAGGACCTGGCGCTGTGGCCTCATTTGACGGTGGGGGAGAGCCTGGACTTCGTGATGGGGTCCGCGGCGGTACCGCGCACCGAACGAGCGAAACGAACCCGCGAGATCCTCACCCTCGTGCGAATCGACACCCTGGCGGATCGGCATCCGCACGAGCTCTCCGGGGGCGAACAGCAGCGCGCAGCCTTGGCCCGCGCGCTCGTTGGACGCCCGCAGTTGCTCCTGCTGGACGAGCCGTTTTCCAGCCTCGACCCGGATTTGCGAAAAACATTGCGCGCTGAGCTCGACAGCCTCCAGCACGCTCTCGAGCTGACGACGGTGTATGTCACCCATGATCGGGAGGACGCAGCGGCGTTGGCCAA
>Ga0184637_10001513_pt1 | contig 15671 bp, 15 predicted proteins | sample PLM3_127_b2_FD_133143 | JGI IMG/M metagenome (GOLD analysis project Ga0184637, IMG submission 133143) | Groundwater sediment microbial communities from an aquifer in East River, Colorado, USA - PLM3_127_b2 | ecosystem: Environmental > Terrestrial > Soil > Riparian zone | place: USA: East River...
CTTCTCCCCAGCACCTGCCAGCGTACCCCTGAGGGCCGTTACTATTCCATGTCATTCTCGATATCCGGCGGCGTTCCGCCGCCTGCTGTGCTCGGAATGACAGACCGGTGGAGGTTGCATGTGGAGCGCGAGCGGCGAGCGGTTTACGCTGGAGCAGTGGTACATCGCGGGCGCCACGAACGAGCGGGAGAGCACGATCCTGGTCGATGGGCTGCGCCGCAACGGCATCGATGCCAGCTCGCACGTCTTTGGCGTGCAGCGCACCAGCCAGGAGGACCGGTCGAAGTCGCCCGGCCTGTTCGGTGGCTCGAAGGACATCCCGCGATACCACAGCGCTGAGATCGCGCGGCCGGAGAACCGCTGGACGGGCGCGAATCGATTCGGTTACGCCAACCCAGATATGGATCGCGCCGTCGACGCGTGGGACACGACGCTCGACCGCACCGCGCGCACCCAGCGGCTGCTTGAGATGGAGCGCATCGCGATGACCGACCTGCCGACCATCCCGATGTACTGGAACCCGAGGGTCATGGCCTGGGCGGCGGGCCTCAAGGGCACCGTGACGAACCTGACGCCCGACGGCGGTGGAGAACGACGGCTGTGGGAGTGGTACTGGGAGTCGTGAGATTGCGGACCGCGGAATTCGGATTGCGGAATAGGCAACGGGAGGCCCCTTGACGGCTGACACGATAACCACCCTCGAGCGGGTGCGTAGTATCGCCGAAGAGTTCGCACAAGACCGGGCAGCGCGGCAGCAGCGCCGCAACCTCGAGAAACCCGACTTCGATCGCCTTGCCGAGGCGGGCTTTCTCCTTACCGGCGTGCCCGTCGAGATGGGCGGCATGTGGGAGAGTACGGCTCGCACGACGCGAGCCGTCTGCGAGTTGTTGCGCGCGCTCGCCCACGGCGACTCGTCCGTCGCGCTCGTCAGCTCGATGCATCCCGCCGTGCTCTCGTTCTGGCTCGCGACGCCCAGGGCGCCTGCACCTTTCGAGCAGGCCTGGGAAGGGCAACGAAGCGAGGTCTTCCAGTTGGCCCGCGAGGGGGCGTGGTGGGGGACCATCACGTCAGAGCCGGGAAGCGGCGGCGACATCGCGGACACGAAGGCACTGGCCCGCAAGACACCGGATGGTGAATATCGGCTCTCGGGCCAGAAGCACTTCGGCAGCGGCTCGGGGGTTCTTTCCTACATGATCACCAGCGCCGTTCCGCAGGGCGAGGACGCCCCCGATTGGTTCTTCATGGACACGCGGGGCTTGTCTTGGGCGGGAACCGCCGGCGCGAAGCTCGTCGCGGAGTGGGACGGCCACGGCATGATCGCAACCCAGAGTCACGGGTGGCAGTTCGAGGACTTCCCCGCGACACGCTTCGCCTGGCAGGGCGATTGGCGGGCGCTATCTGAGGCGCACGGAGGGTTCATCGGCTGTCTCTTTACAGCCGTTATCGTCGGCATCGCGGAAACCGCCGTAGAGACGGCCCGCCACGTGCTCGAACGACGCGGGCCGCTGCGGCCGTTCGAGCAGGTCGAGTGGGCACGAGCCGAGACGGAGGGTTGGCTGATTCTTCAGGCCTACGAGGGGATGCTGCGCGCGATCGAGAAGACCGGCTCTGCCCCACTAGCTGTCGTCCGGGGGAAGACGGCCATCGCGGAGCTTGCGGAATCGGCGTTGCGCAGAATCTGCATGGTCATGGGCGGCGGAGTCTATGCACGCCACGCGCCGTTCGGCTTCTGGTACGAGGACGTGCGAGCGCTCGGTTTTCTGCGTCCGCCCTGGGGCCTGGCCTACGATCGGCTGATCGGGGCCGGCTAGGGCAACTGCCCGTTCGTTCTCGCTAGCAGCAGTCGGTCGTAGGCCGGGCGCGTGCTGCCGTCCGGGTTGGTGATCGACCACCAGTACTCCTCGCGGCTCTCACCCCAGTCCGACGCGGGCATGTTCCAGACGACCATGACGCCGATCCACGGACGCCAGTGGTTGGACGCCCACTGGAACGCGCTCACGATGTAATCCGCTTTCTGCTGCTCGCTGACCCGGTGCCACGCATAGCTCTGATGGACCGGATCGCTCGTCCACCCGAACTCGGTAAGCCAGACCTGTTTGTTGGCATCGCCGGCTTGCTCCATAACCTGCCGCAACTGCTCGACGCGACGGAACCCGAACGAAACGTGCCCGCCCCACTCCTTGTTCGTCGCAAGCTCCTGCGGGCCAACCCAGGGCGGTGCCTTGTAGCCCACCCCATGGGCGCCCAGCACGTCATAGCAGGGCCGCATGCCGGCGTCGTAAAGCCAGCGCAGGTAGATCGTGTCGTCCATGGCGCTGCCGTTCGTCGTCCCCGTCGGAGAGAGCGCGGCGCTGATCGTGACGATATCCGGATTCGCGCGCTTGGCCGCTCGATTGCCGGCGCACAGGAGATTGACGTACTGCACCGCGGCCGCTCGATCGATGGTGCGTCCGCCCCACTCACGGTCCAGGTTCGGCTCGTTCCAGAGCTCGATCGCGTCGATAGTGCCGTAGGGCGACCCTGGCCGGTACCGGTCGACGACGGCGAAGACGTAGGCCTCCCAGTCGTCCAGGCGATTCGGGGGGCCGGTATGGGCTCTGTCCGAGCGCGCCCAGCTGGGCGGGGAATCGAGCCGGGCCATGACCTTGATGCCGGCCGCGGTCGACGCCTGAACGAGCTGGTCGGCAGCTTCCCACTGTATTTGGCCACGAGCTGGTTCGATGAGCAGCCAGGGCAACATCGATTTCTGCCAACCGAAGCGCAGTGCCCCCAGCTTCTCGAAATCGCGCTGGGCCGCCGCTGGATCACCGAGAACGAACAGGTGCATCCCGTACTCGGGGCTCGCCGCTCGATAGGGAGCAGCGGCCCGGGGGGGCGATGCGCTCTCATCTCCCGATTGCGCGTCCAGAGACATCGCGCTGCTGGTGATGAGTGTCGAAGCGAGCGTAAGGACGATCGCGGCACGAGAGAGACGACGCGCCATGTGAGAAGCCACCGGTGATCGCCTCCAGCAGGGGCAGGGGTAGATGCTCTTATCAGAAGGACGCCAATTGTACGTCAGGGCGAGGGTCCGGGCAGGTCCTCCTGCGGCGGACCTTGTTCATCCATGAATCTCTCGCTCCAGTCGGCGAAGCCTTATCCGGTACCGTGGGCGAGGCTCAATCCCTTCCAGGCGGCTCCCAAATGAAGTCGCGGTCGGTGTAGATCTCGGGCGGCATCCGGCTCGCCCGGCCGCTCTTCGCGAGCTCGGCCTCGAATCGCTGGCGGATCGTGGGGTCCTCGTCGACGAATGGGATCGCGCTGCCAGCGTAGTCCGGCTCGATGTGCCTCGCGGGATGTAGCGTGATGTAGCGAGCCGGATCCGGGCCGACGTTGAAGTGCTGGTGGTACCACAGGTTCGGCGGGCCGAACATGCTGCCCTCGTGCCAGGGCAGGAACATCTTCTCGCCGTCGCCCGCGACGGACCACATCACGGAGAGGCCCTCGCCGCCGGGAACCACGATGACGGCGCCCGAGCCATGGTAGTGCGCCTTCCGGTAGCTGCCGACGGCCAGCACGTGGCCGCCGATGCGCAACGACGTGATGTTGGGCAGGCAGTACCGCAGCGTCTGGGAGACGGGCACGCTGCGATCGGCCTGCACCTTGTCCCACGCCATCAGGTCCGGGAAGAAGCTCGCGACCCATGCTCCCTGGCGTCCGCGACGAGCGCCCTCGACGTAGACGGCCTCGGAATAGACGTCGTGTTGCTCGGCAGAGGTCAGATCGCCCTCGGGCTCGAGCGCGGGGTTATCGAAGAAGTAGTCGGGGTTCGGGATGATCGACATTGCTATCGGCAGGTAGTTGTAGTGGAGCAAGCGCGCCGGCTGGTGGCCCTGGGCGTTGGCGAGCTGATAGCTGTAGTTCCGCGGGATCAGGAAGAGGGAGCGCGGCTGCCACTCGAACGTTTTCTTCTCCGCGCCGTCGCCGGCCCAGACCGTCGTGAGGCCCCGTCCCGAGAGGACGTAGATGATGTCGTCCAGGCTGAACTTGACGGGTGGGAGTGCGGCGCCCGGCGGGATCTCGGTGACCCGCGTCTCCATGAGGTCCTTGTTCCCTTCGAGGACGACGACTGCAGCGTTGCACTCGCGCTCTTCCCACGGTCCGACCTCAATCGCCCGCAGATCGTCGACGAAATAGGTCCGATGGATTGGAACGCCGAGCGACTCGATCCAGCGCTCGTATCTGGGGACCATCGCCCAGTAGTCTTGCCATCGTTCGGGAGCAGTCATCGCTCGGCATTGTATGGGAAGTCCAATGGGTCGCCGTCGGGGCGGGTTGGACTATGATTCCGGCGACTCGCACAAATCGCGTGCCGGAAGCGGCCTGGCACGCGGGGGGAGGAAAGCGGATGAACCGTCGAAGCGTGTCGATCGCCGGAGCCCTCGTCATGCTTGGCGTGTTGGCCCTCGGCGCGTGCGCGCCAGCCTCCCCCAGCTCGTCGGGCTCAACGGCCTCGAGCGAGCCGCGGCCCCGCAAGGTGCTCACGATCGTCGCGAATCGGGAGCTGCTCACCTGGTCCGACTTCGTTGGCTCGGGCACGAGTGGCGGCGGCAACCGCACCATCCGCTACATCGCCCACGACTACCTCGTGGCCGAGGACGAGGTGCGTGACATCCATCCCCAGCTGGCGATCGAAGCGCCATCGGTCGACAAGGGCACCTGGCGCGTGAACTCCGACGGCACCATGGACACCGTCTGGAGAATCCCGGCGAATGTGAAGTGGCACGATGGCACGCCGTTCACCGCGGAGGACCTCGTCTTCTCCGCTCAGCTGCACACAGATCCCGCCTTCACGCTGGCTTCTAACGGAGGCGTCATTCGACTCATGGAGTCCGCGACAGCGCTGGACCCGCAAACGGTCTCGGTCCACTGGGCGAGGACGACCCCGCTCGCCAACCGCGGGTACGGCCTCGACCCGATGCCGAAGCACCTGCTGCACGACATGTACCAGAGCGACAAGGAGGCCTTCGCCAGAAGCCCCTTGTTCTACAGCGAGTGGGTTGGGCTCGGGCCGTACCGCCTGGCGCGCTGGGATGCCGGCGTGGAGCTGGAGTTCACGCGGTTCGACGATTACTATGCGGGGCGCCCGCCACTGGACACGGTCATCGTGCGGTACGTGAAGGATGGCAACACGATGGTGGCCAACATCCTCGCCGGCTCGGTGGACGTCGTCATCCCGCCGAGCACGGACCTGGAGAGCGCGGCCGAGGTCCGCCAGCGATGGGATGGCACCGGCAACCAGGTGCTCCCGCAGGTCACCGACCGGGTGCGCTGGCTTCGGCCCCAGTTCCGTCCAGAGCTGGTCCAGATCAAGAACGGGATGACCAACCTGACCGTGCGGAGGGCGCTGTCTCACGCGGTCGATCGGCAGACGCTGGCGGACGTCGTCGGGCAGGGCTTCGCACCTGTGGCGGACAGCTGGGTGCGCCCCGCGGACCCGACCCGGCCCCAGGTGGAGAGCGGCATCCCTAAATACCCGTACGATCTGGCGCGGGCGCAGCAGCTTCTCGCGGAAGCTGGCTGGATCCGGGGCGCCGATGGCATCCTCGTGCACCAGCCCAGCGGCGAGCGCTTCGATACCCACATCTCGATCCGGCCGACGACCGGCGCCGACAAGGACGGCGCGATCATCGCCGATGGCTGGAAGGCGTTGGGGCTCCAGATCGGGCTCCACTTCATACCGCCGGCACAGGCAGACGATCGGCAGGTGCTGTCCACACAGCCCTTCATCAACCTCAGCTCGAATGCGGTCTCGGGTTTCTGGGACGACATCCTGCACACGAAGGGCATCGCATCCGAGGCGAACCGCTGGAACGGGGCGAACAACCACGGGTACAGCAATCCCGCGCTCGACGGCATCCTCGACCGCCTGCTCGTCACGATCGACGAGCGCGAGCGCGTCAACCTCAGCCGCCAGGCGGTCCAGGAGGCGATGACCGACGCAGCCATCATCCCGATGTACTGGCAGACCGACCCGCTCTTCCTCGTGGTGGGCGTCAAAGACTTCACCTGGCGCACGTTCGATTGGAAAAAGGAGTAGGCTAAATCGTGCGTTGTCGTGCCGTTTCGGCTGTAATGGGTCAAGGAGGCAACAGATGGCCGTCGCACAGGTAGGGCAAGAGCCACTATCGCCAGACGACCTTATGAATGCGCTCGAGCAGATCAGGAGCGACTTCGCCGGGGGTGATCCCGCCGGTGCGCGCCGACGTCCGCCGCAGTCCCCTGAGAAGGTCGTGGAGGAGAAGCGGCGGTTCCACCTCGGCGGCGACGGCAACCATCGGTTCGAGGGCGAGCGCTACCTCAAAATTCGCGATGACAGGTCGGTGCGACGCTTCCAGCTTCGTAAACTGATCGACGAGGGTGGTCAGAACAGTGTGGGCGGGCCGGTGCCGAGCCATCCGACTCTCCAGCGGTGGCATTCGCTGGAGTTCGGCATCCCCGAGGACGAGATCAACCGTCGGGAGATGGAGGACGCGCCTCCCGAGGTGCTGGTGCGAAACGGGTGGTGGTACTACATGCACCGCACCGAGCTGTGGCCGGTGCTGCTCGGCAGCGCGCTGGTCTCCGAAGGCGCCAAGCGTCTTCCCGCCATTCGCGAGGCGCAGCTGCGCGATCTCGACGAGACGCGCGAGCTGTACGAGACGTGGGGCATCAAGGACATCGAGCGGGCGATGAAAAACCAGCTCGAGCACTCGCCGATCGGCGCCGACGACGACCACGTCATCTTTGGCGAGAACATGACGCGCAAGCACGTGAACACACTCGAGCTACAAGAGGCGCTGCGCAAGGTGTTCACGCTGCGAATCCAGCAGCCAAAGGCCTAATGAAAGGAGCACCGAATGGCAGAGATCGTTCTGGGAATGGGGTCGTCTCACGCGCCACAGCTCGAGATGCCGCCAAACACCTGGCGCACATACGCCCTCAATAATCGGACGCAGCCCGTGCACTGGTTTGAGGGGAAGACATACAGCTTTCCGGAATTGGTTGAGGCGCGCGCCGCGGACCACTTCGAGCGGGAGTGCACCGACGAGAAGTTCCAGGCGCGGTGGGATGCCTGTCAGAGCGCGATCGGCCACCTGGCCCAGACGCTGGAGAAGGTGAAGCCGGACGTCTGCGTCATCCTCGGCGACGACCAGCACGAGGCCTTTCACGACGACAACATGCCAGCGCTCGCGATTTACTATGGCGAAACGGTGGATGACGACCCGACGGCGCGCGGCGCGCGTGGCGATCTGAGCGATCCGAAGGTTGCCAATCGGCCGAAGCAGCGCACGTCGCATCCGACGGAGGCGGCGCTCGGCGAGTATCTCATCGAGGCGATGATCGAGAACGAGTTCGACGTCACCCGATCGAACAAGATGCCCGCGGGACGGGGCGATGGCGCTATCGGCCACGCCTTCCACTACGTCTATCGTCGGCTGATGGACAACGAAGTCATCCCCAACGTACCGATTCTGATTAACACGTACTACCCGCCGAACACGCCGACCGCGAAGCGCTGCTACAAGTTCGGGCAGACCCTGCGGCGTGCCATCGAGGCGTGGGGCAACACCCACGGCACCCGCGTCGCAGTCTTCGCCTCGGGGGGCCTCAGCCACACGGTCATCGAGGAGGACCTCGATAGCCAGATCATCGACGGACTCCGGCACGACGACATCGAGAAGCTGACCGAATACCCCGACGTTCGCTTCCGCGCCGGCACGTCCGAGATCAAGAACTGGATCATCCTCGCGGGCGTGATGGCCGGCACCGGCCTGCAGATGAACCTCGTGGACTACGTGCCCTGCTATCGCACCGAGGCCGGCAACGGCTGCGCCATGGGTTTCGCCGAGTGGGTCTAGCCGACGAGCGCGTTAGCCCCACCCGGCCGTCCCGCCGAGTTGGCCTGCTCACCCGATGGGGGGCGGTTGAATAGCAGTCCAACGATGTCCGATTGTTCGACTCGTTCACCTCAGCGATCGGTTCCGCTGAGGGCGGATATGCGTATCAGTTGTCGAAGATCTTGAAGCTGTCTCGCACGCTTTCTCCTTTGTTAGGGCTGCCGCGGAGGAAGGGGCAGGATCTCGCTGCGCAGTATATTCCAGCTTTCCGAAGGGGAGGGGAACGATGGACCGACCACGAACCCTCGACGAGCTATTCTCACGTCGCCTTCGGCCGCCTCAGAATGACGGGGGCTGGATCCCCGCCAGCTCCTTCGCCAACCGAACGAGCGGCTCGGTGTCGTAGGTGTTCAGGAGCCGCGTCCTGTTAATGGGAAGTGTGCCCGCGTTGTACATCTCGAACAGCAGCTGGCGGGCGCCGAACGAGTCGCCCGCATATTCCCAGGCGAGCTTTAGCAGCTGGAAGCGCTCTGGCGCGCGCGGGTCCTTTCCCGCGAGGTAACGTCGGACGGTCGGCCCGAGCTCGGGATGGTCGAGCTCGCCCGGCGTCGGCGCCATCAGGAGGCCCGTGCCGCACAGCTCGCGAATCAGCTGCAGGATGCGCGGCTGGTGCTCCACTCCATGCATACGCCCGAGGATCGTCTGCGTCGGGTTAGGGATGGCGAGCCCGAACGACGAGTAGGTGGGCTGTCGCTCGGCGGCGAACACGAACGCGCGCAGCGTCTCCAGGTAGCCGATGGCTTCGGCGATCGTCGTCTGCGCCTGCGGCTGGTCGGATATCCCGAGGTAATCGGCCACCGCGACGCAGATGCCGGCGAGCACTTCCGCCTTCACCGTCTGGCGTATGAGGATGTGGTAGAAGGCCCAGGCGGCGGGAACCGCGGCGAAGACCTTCGGGTTCAAGTCCACGCGGTCAAGGAGGAAGACACGCTCGTTCGGGATGAAGACGTCTTCGAACACCATCCAGGCGTCCATCTCGTCGAACGACGCGCTGAGCGGATGGTCCTCGGCACGGGGATGGGTGAACGATTCGCGACAAATGACCCGCACGCCCTCCGCCGCCACGGGCGTCGAGAAGATGATGACCTCCTCGGGCCGCAGGTCCGGGCGGTGCGCGGTGAGGCCGAGATACTCGTTTGCGTAGGGGGCGAGCGTGGCGACCGCCTTTGCGCCTCGGATCACGATGCCGTCCGACCGACGCTCGACCACGTGCAATGGCTCGAACGCCTCAGGCGGCTGACCGCGGTCTCGCTGCGGGTCCGTAAAGCCATGCGTCAAGCACAGGTCGTGCTCGCGGCAGTGCTCGAAGTAGGTCTCAACCCGCCTCGCATACGCCGGGTCGGCGATCGCCAGCAGGTCCCGCGCGTTGTACAGGCCCATCAGAATCGTGGCCATGTACTCGGGAAGCCGACCCATGGTCCCGCCGGTTCGCCGCATGAGGAACTCGATCATCGCACAGCGGCGCAGCAGGTCCTCTGTGGATCGAGGCAGCAGATATGCCAGGCTGACGAGCTTCCCGCTGCCGGGTGATGGCGTCGTGAGCAGGTCGCGCAGCGCGGGATCGTGCTGAAGGTCGTAGACCTCGGCTACCGCTCGCGCGCATGGCGCCAGCCGGGGATCGGGCGTGACGTCTACCCGCTCGCCGCCAAGCCAAACCGCGCGGCCGTCCCTCAGGCTGTCGCGGAATTGGTCACCGGTGCGCAGGCTCACGGTTCGGCGGTCAAGGCTACTCCGCTACTCGGAGCTAGCTTCGCTCACGGCCTGGCCGTGTCCCACTCATGCACGTTCCAGGTGTTGGTAGTGCTCCGCACGGGCTTCGACGCCACGTTGAGGATGCGGTTCGAGACGGCCGTCGGGCTGGCGTCGTAGAACTGGTCGAGGACGATGACCTGGTCCGTCATGTGGCGGACGATCTCCGCTACAGCCCGCACGCGCTCCGTCCAGGGAATCGTCGATTGATAGCGGTCGACCAGGGCGTCGAACTCCGGGTTCACGTAGTTGACGCTGTTCTCGCCGACGTAGCGATTCTGCGGCGTGCGCGCCTCCGAGCTGCGGAAGGACGCGAACGATTCCGAACCCGAGCAGCAGCGGCTGATGTCGAAGCCCGGAAACCTCGCCCGATACTCGTTGTCGCCCCGCAACTGGGGTGAGTCGTCCACCAGGTTGACGCCGATGCCGGCGCTCTGCCAGTTATCCGCGACGGCGAGCTTGGTCTTGCGGAGGATGTCCATCGGCGAGGACCGCAGCTCCACAGCCAAAGGTTGGTTGCTTTACGTCGCGGAACCGCCCCGCCACCCCGCGTGTAGCCGAGCCCCTCGAGGAGCTGCGCGGTCTGCCGCGGATCGTACGGGTACTTCACCGCGCTGCCAATCACGTCGGCGTACTCCGCGTCTCCAGGGGTAACCGTCGTGTGGGCCACCTCGGTCTGACCAGCCATCAGCGTGTCGACGAGCTCCTGGCGGTCGATCGCCAGGAGGGCCGCGCGGCGAAACCGCGCGTCGCCGACGACCGCCGGGTTCGGGTAGAGGAGCTGCGGCCAGAGCTTGATGCCGGAGCCGGATGAGAACTCCACCCGGCCGCTCTGCCACTGATCGCGCAGCTGCAGGCCGGGCTCGAAGGCGACGCCGCGGCCGATCGGCTGGTCCACCGAGCCGCTGAGCAGGTTAGCGATCATCGTCGTGGGATCGGGGATGAAACGAACCTCGATGGAGTCGATCTTCGGCCGGCCAAGGATGTAGCGGTCGTTGGCGTCGAGCAGGAGATGGCTGCCGCGCAGCCACTCCCGCGGCTTGTACGGGCCGGTGCCGACGAAGTCGTCGCTCCAGTACATGAGGTCGGTGAAGCCGGCCTTGTTCTCCCGATAGGTCTGCTCCAGCAAATGCCTTGGCATCGGCAACGCCTGAACGGACCCGACTGCCGCGAACAGCTGGTCTGCCTCGATAAAGGGCTTGCGCCAGCTGACGACGAACGTGCGGGTGTCGAGGGCGTAGGTGGACTCGACCGATTCGAACGCGGCCTTGCGGAAGATTGGAAGCTCCGGGTCCTGCATCACGAGCGAGGTGAAGACGAGGTCTTCGGACGTGAACGGTGCACCGTCCTGCCAGACCGCGCCGTCGCGGATCTTCCACGTCGTCTCCATGCGACCATCGGGGAAGACGCGCCATTGCCCGTTCTCGGTGCTGGGGACTGCTTCTGCCAGCTGGGGCTGCAGCTTCGCGCGATCGTCCTGGATCGTGAGGCCGGCGTTGACGAGCTGTTCCAGCTCGGGAGCTCCCGCCAGGATGCCGCCGGCGGCTCGGTTCAGCTGGCCCCGCAGGGAGGCCAGATCGCTCGTAACCGAGACGGTGATGCGCTTGGGCGGGCCCGACGGCTGGCCGGGCTGACCGGACTCTCGGCCAATGCTCGCTTGGGGGGAGGCACATGCAGATGAACAGCCCAACGAGGATGAAAACTCGAAAAGAACTCCTGACGGCCGTGCGCATGTTCGCCTCCGCTACGACCCGCTCATGGTGAGCCTGTCGAACCATGAGCCTAGAGTCGCGCAATTCCAGGCGCGCCCTTCGACAAGCTCAGGGTGAGCGGTCGTCTGTTCCCCTGATCCCGACCCCTAACCCCCCGCTACGCTTCTCGCAACGCGTTCGAAGGCTTCCCTGTGACCGGCTCCCTGGTCCAGCGCTGCACGGCCGCTTCGTGAGACCCCGGCCGGTACTCCTGCCACGCGGTGGCAGCCTCCGACTCCCGCGGCACGTAGCGGTCGCCCACGAGCACCCGAGTCGGGGTGAACTCGATGAGGCTGTTCTCCTGAGGGTCCCACACCACGTTTATCGGGTCCCCGCCGCCCTCGACGATCGCGATCTGTTCGTCGAGGAGCTTGCGCCACAGTGCGACGCCTCGATCGGACGCGCCCAGGTGCTCGACGCCGCGGTCGAAGATCGGGCCTTGGGTCACCCAGGCCATGCTGTCCTGGCTGGGGAACGACTTCACGTGGAAGTCACCGTTCTCGTCCTTCAATGAGTCGAGGTACTCGACGGTCGGCTCGTCCTCGTAGGGATCGTTCCAGCTCCCGTCGGGCGATGGAGTGAAACCGACCCAGAACACCTGTGTGTGCGTGTCGTCGATCGGGATCCGGAAGTGCATGTCGATGGTCATCGTTCCATCGTGGGGGTTCATCCCATCGCGCCCCTCCGCGTCGTGGCGGAGGATGTTGGGGAAGACGGCTGGGTGGCCGGGCTCCTCGTATTGGTTCAGCCCGTCACCGCCGTAGGTGCGCTTCTTGCGGATGCCTCGCTCGAATTGCTCGAAGTCGTAGCCAGTGATCGGTCGGTAGTTGTTCGTCTTGCGCACGCCCCGCTTCACGAGCTGATGGCCGTGCAGATAGTAGACGTGGGTCGGGTCGAGGGAGTTCTCCTGGCACTGCAGCCAGTTGCAATCGATGATCCGCTGGACTTCGATGTGCCGCGTTCCGTCCTCGCGTGCGATCACGTCCCAGCGGGGGAGGAGCGGCGCCGGCTCGGGACCCATGTAGGCGAAGAGCAGGCCGGCAATGCGCTGCACGGGGTAAGCAGGCTGGCGAATCATGTGCTTCAGCATCGACTCGGCGGGCTCGAAGGGCTGCTCGAGGATCTTCCCCGACCTGTCGTAGAGCCAGCCGTGGTAGGCGCAGCGCAGCCCCCCGTCCTCGATGAAGCCGTAGTAGAGGGAGCAGCCACGGTGGGAGCAGTGCTCGGCCATCAGGCCGTAGCCACCGTCTGCCTCGCGGAACAGGACCAGGTCTTCGCCGAGGAGCCGGACCCGCTTCTTGGGGCGCTCGGGTGTCAGCTCGCCGGCCACGCAGATCGGATACCAGTAGCGCCGCAACAGCTCGCCGCACGGCGTGCCCGGTCCAACCCGCGTCAGCCGCTCGTTCAGCTCTTCGGTTAGCATGGCTCCCCCCTGGATGGCGTTTCGTTATTGAGCCCTAGCGTACAGCAGCGATTGCATTTGCGCGAGCATCTAGCTCACACGCTGGGCTTACAATTCGCTCGAATCACGACTTCTTTTCGGAGGATGCCATGCCGGCCGTGACTGGGCTCGGGCACGTTGGCCTCTATGTATCAGATTTCGAGCGATCGGTGGACTTCTACACGCGTGTGATCGGCCTGAAGCCGTCGGACGTGGACTGGCAGCGGCGCTACGCTTTTCTCTCGGCGCATCCCGAGGAGGAGCACCACGAGGTGTTCTTGATGGACGCGCCCGACAAGGTGACCCCGGATGGAGTGCAGCAAGCGTCGTTCCGCTGCGCCAGCCTCGACGACGTGCTGGCGTTCAAGCAGGTGTTCGCGCAAGAGAACGTGCGGATCGACCAGGAGGTCACGCACGGAAACGCGGTCAGTATCTACTTCTTCGATCCCGACGGCTATCGCCTCGAGGTCTACTGGAAGGCGCCGCGCGAGGTGCATCCGCCGTTCCTCGCGCCGATCGACCTGACGCAGAGCAAGGACGACGTCATGCGGCAGGTCGACGAGGCGATCGCGCGCATGCGGCCGGACCAGGTCGCTTCCGCCTGGGTAGCTAAGAGCGGCTAGGCCAGGGGCTGCCTGCTCGAGTCGGCCTCAGCTGCGCTGGGCGCCGCGGACGAGCCCCATGAGCCGCGGAACGTCTACCGCGTGGGCCAGGAACTCGATCCAGCGGAAGTGGTGCTTCCGAAAGGCGTCCTGACTCAGACACGCCGTGAGCTCGTCGAGGCGCGTGTCCCAGAGCGCACGATCGATGGACCCATCCGCGGCGAGCAGCTTCTCCTCTGCCGGAAAGCGCTCCCGGTCGAAATACATGAATGCGTCGGTCGACGAGGACCCCTGGGCTTCGAGCCACTCACCGAGGAGCTCGCGGTTGGCCCGATGGACATCCACAATCGACCGGCCGACGGTCCGATACAACTGCGCCTGTTCGTCCGCGGGCGCCGACACCGAGCACAGCCCGAACAGGCCGGAGTCGTAGTCCGTCAACGCCTCGCCTTCGGAGAATCGAGCCTGGCCACCGACGCTCCGGTCCCACACGAATGGCACGAGGTCGGAGTTGGGCCCGAATGACCACCCGTGGTCCACGAAGAATGGCGCACGGACCTCCAGCGCGCGCAGGCTGGAAGCGTCGAGGTCCAATGCGGCCGGCGGCTCGTCGACGAAGTAGTCGTGGTCCGCGCGAACCGGATAGCCGAGCCTTCCGAACACGGCGTCTAGCGTGAAAGTAGCTTCTGCATCCAGCGACGTCATTCCCTCATCTCCCGGTCCAGAGCATCGAGCTGCGCCACCAGCCGTCTGGGGGCCACGACGCGATACGCGTCGGCCACGAGGTCCGCGATCTCGTCCCAATCCACGGGAACATCAAGGTACACCCCGAGCCAGCCGCGGTGCCCGACGTAGGGTGGAAAGAAGAACCGGCCTGGGCTCGATCCGACCAGGAGGTCCTGCGCTCCAGCGGGCGCGGCGCACCAGAAGGCGAGCCGGTCGTCGTGGTGGTGGGCGTACGTCACAAACGTCTTCTTGTCTTGCACGAACCACGTTGGCTCACCGTGGCTCAGCCGTTCGGTGGCCTCGGGCAGCACGAGGCACAGCGCGCGGAGCTTTCTTAGAGGATCGTCAGCCATGCCCGAACCTACGCGTCTCCCCGCGCTCGGCGGGCTTCCAGGTTCGTGGAGCCCGGGCCCATGTAGATACCCCGCTCCCACTCGCGACGCAGCGGATCCCGTACCCGTACCGCCATGCGACCGATCTTCTCCAGCTCGATCTCGCACAGCTCACCGTCCTGGAGCGGCCCCAACCCCTCATGGTTGGTGCCACAGGCGATCACGTCGCCACTGTGGAGCGTCATGATCGAGGTGGCGAACTCGATCAGCTCCGGCACCCGATGCTCCATGTCGTCGGTCACGTAGTCGTGGCGCAGGTCGCCGTTGTTCCAGAACTTGACCCAGAGCTTGTTGGGGTCGCCGATCTCGTCGGCGGTCGTGATGCACGGCCCGATCGGCGCAAACGTGTCGAAGCTCTTGCCCATCCAGCTCCCGTCGCGCCAGGTGCGACGCCCCTCGGCCCGAGCGGACACGTCGATGATGCCCGTGAACCCGAACACGGCCGTGCGCCAGTCGGCGGCCGCGACGCTCTTGGCGGGGCCCTTGATGACGATCGCCAGCTCCGCCTCGTGCTGGAAAACGTAGGGCTCGGTGAACTCCGGCAGCACGATCGTGTCGCCGGGGCCGATGACCGCGTCGGGGTTCTTGAGGAACATGTTCAGGGGGCGAGGCGAGCGCTGCTCGTGCTCCCAGTAGTTGCCCGATGCAACAGAGGATCTTGCCGGGGCGAGGAAGCGGGGGCCGCAGCCGAACCGAGTCCGGGGGCAGAGGGTCCACGCTCGCCGCCAGCCGCTCCAGGGTCGGCCGGAGCGCGTCCCAGGCATCGATGATGTGGGTGATGAGGTCCTGGGGCGAGTGAGCCGGCAGCGCACCCGTTGCTGAGGTGATATCGACGACGCCGGCTTCGGTCAACACACCTGGCCGAATCCGTCCGGCTTCTGGTCCTTCGAACAGTGCGAGTCGCATCACCATCTCCGGTCGGTCGTCGGCGCGCGCAGTGTAACATCGGCGCCATCGACACAAAGGTCACAACGGAGCGACGCTTCATGGCCCAATCCGAGCCGCTGCCAGTCGACGACGTGACCCCGGAATTCGAGCGAATCATCCCGCGTGGCGCGACTATGGAACGCATCCCCGTCGCGAACAGTTTC
>Ga0184637_10001514_pt1 | contig 15668 bp, 13 predicted proteins | sample PLM3_127_b2_FD_133143 | JGI IMG/M metagenome (GOLD analysis project Ga0184637, IMG submission 133143) | Groundwater sediment microbial communities from an aquifer in East River, Colorado, USA - PLM3_127_b2 | ecosystem: Environmental > Terrestrial > Soil > Riparian zone | place: USA: East River...
ACCGTGTCGGCGGCGGCGAAGCGCCAGCCGGGAAAGACCGATTGCACGATCTCGAAGCCATGCGCCAGCCAATCGATGCAGGCGAGCAGCGCGGCTTCGTCCATGCCCGGTGCCGGCGCACGGCCCAGGCCAAAGGCGATCTCCGGTTCGATGCGCGGCTCCAGCAACGGGCTGAGGTCGAGCGAGCCTTCGGATGCCAGCGGCCGCAGCGTCGTCTCATACATATCGCCCCAGATCGGCGCGTAGACGCCGTATTCCGCCCAGATGGTGCGATTGGTGAAACCGATCTTGCGACCGACGGGGCGTTCGCCCCGCTCCGTGCGCAGGCGGCGCAGCGCCGCCGTCACCTGATAGGCGCCAACGAGATCGAAGCCGGCCAGCCGCTCGGAAAAGGGCGCGATCTGCCGGCGCGATTCGGAGGCGGCGAGGATTTCCCGGGCGATGGCGTCGGGCGAGGGCGCGGCGCTCATGCCGCCACCCTCGTTCGGGCGTTCGCGACCATCATGATGCGACTCACCGTTTGACTCCCGCCCTCGACCCGGATTAGCCTGCAAAATACGCAACTGGTATGACAGGTATACCAGCCTAATGACCGTCATCCGACGCCGCAAGCTCTACGAAGAGATCGCCCAGCACCTGGAACAGCGAATCCGGGACCAGGACGTGGCGCCCGGCGATCAACTCCCGTCGGAGCGCGATCTGATGCGTGAATTCGGGGTCGGCCGCCCGGCGGTGCGCGAGGCTTTGTTCCATCTGCAGAAAATGGGCCTGGTGGAGCTGCGCTCCGGGGAACGCGCCCGCGCCAGCCGCCCGACCCCCAAGGCGGTGGTCGAATCGCTGGCCGGCTCGGCCCGTTACATGCTGTCGGAGCCGGACGGCGTGCGGCATTTCCAGGATGCGCGCAGCTTCTTCGAGACCGGCCTGGCCCGTTACGCGGCGGAGTTCGCGACGCCGGAGGATCTGGCCGATCTGCGCGCCGCGCTGGAAGCCAACCGGCGCTCGATCGGCGACCTCACCAAATTCGAGCGCACCGACGTGGATTTCCACCATGTCCTGGCGGTCATTCCGCGCAACCCGATCTTCGAAGCCATCCATGCGGCGATCGCCGAATGGTTGGTGGAGCAGCGCCACGTCACGCTGACCTATCCCGGCGCCAACGAGGTTGCTTACGAGTTCCATGTCCAGATTTACGAGGCGATTGCCGCGCGCGATCCCGATCGCGCCGAGCGCGTCATCCGCGCGCATCTGGACCAGGTCGCGGAGCTCTACTGGCGAGTCAAAGGGGGCGGCCGATGAGCCCCTTCGTGATCGTGGTCGAGTTCAAGATCAACAGCGGCAAGATGGCGGCGTTCCGGGCGCTGATGGACGAGAACGCGCGCGCCTCCTGCCGCGACGAGCCGGGTTGTCGGCGCTTCGACGTGCTGCAGCAGATCGGCGATCCGGATCGCGTCCTGCTCTATGAAATCTACGACGACCGCGCGGCGTTCGAGGCGCACAAGAAGACCAGGCATTTCGCGGTCTTCAATGCGGAGAGCGCGCCGCTGGTGGCCGACAAGGTGGTGAAGGAATACGCGTTGGTGTGCGAGGGCTCGGCCGCCTGAAGGTTGCCGCGCCGCGACAAGAAAGTTCTGAAGGGGAGGAAGAGTATGGCGAGCGGACTAAAGGCCATGTCGCGGACCCGCGACTTGAAGCTCGGGCATTTCATCGTCGAATTCGCGACGCCCGGCATCGGCCACATCATGAAAAACGCCGGCTGCGAATTCGTGCTGTTCGACCTGGAGCATTCCGGCTTCGGCTACGAAACGGCGAAAAGCGCCATGCGCTATTTCGAGGCGGCCGGCATCGCGCCCATCGTGCGCGTGCCGTCGAAGGAGTATCACCACATTGCGCGGGCCTGCGACATGGGTGCGGAAGGCATCATGCTGCCGATGGTGGGCAACGCCAAGGAGGCGCGCGCCATCCTCGATTGCATGAAATATCATCCGGAGGGCAAGCGCGGCGTGGCCTTGGGCGTGGCGCATGACAACTACACCTCCGGCCCGGTGCCGAAGAAATTGGCCGCGGCCAACAAGCGCACGACGCTGTTCTGCCAGATCGAAACCGCCGAAGGCGTGAAGAACGCCAATGCCATCGCCGCAATCGACGGCGTCGATTGCCTGTGGGTCGGGCATTTCGATCTGTCGGTCTCGCTCGGCATCCCCGGCGAATTCGACAATCCCAAGTTCACCGGCGCCATCGACGCGGTCGTGGCTGCCTGCCGCAAGCACAAGAAGGCGCTGGGCCGCCTGGTGCCGAATGTCGAGACCGGCATCGAATTCTACAAATGGGGCTTCGACTTCATCTGCTATTCCGGCGATGTCTGGGTGCTGCAGAATGCGCTGACCCAGGCGGTCACTGCGCTCCGCGCCGGCTGCAAGAAGCGGTAGGGCACAAGGATGGCCGACAAGTTCCGGGTTGCGCTGTCGGGCGATTTCAGGAAGGCGGACGGCTCGCCGACCTTCCCGGATTTCGACGTGGCACCGCTGCAGGCGGCACCTGGCGTCGAAGTCGCCTGTCTTGAGAATGTCAACCCGATCCGCTCGGATCAGGTGGCTGATATCGATGCGCTGATCCTGCTGCAGCCGCGCTTTGCCCGCGAAAGCATCCATCCGAACGGCCGCCTGTCGGTGGTGGCGCGGTTCGGCGTTGGCTACGACAATGTCGACGTGGCGGCCTGCACCGAAGCCGGTATCCCGCTTTGCATCACGCCCGATGGCGTGCGCCGGCCGGTGGCGGTCTCGATCATCGCCCTGATGCTGGCTCTGACCGGCAGGCTGCTGATCAAGGACAAGCTGACCCGCTCCGGCCCCGAAGCTTTTGCCAGGCGCGTCGACCATATGGGCGTCGGGCTGGTCGGCCGGACCTTGGGCTCCGTCGGCATCGGCAATATCGGCGCCGAAATGTTCCGCATGGCCAAGCCCTTCGACATGAACTTCATCGCCCACGATCCCTTTGCCGACAAGGCGGTGGCGGCGGAACTGGGCATCGAGCTGGTCGGCATGGAGGACGTGTTCCGCCGCGCCGACGTGCTCTGCATCAATTGCCCGCTGTCGAAGGAAACCACGCATCTGGTCAATGCCGAGAAGCTGGCGCTGATGAAGCCGACGGCTTTCCTGATCAACACCGCGCGCGGTCCCATCGTCGATCAGAAGGCGCTGACCAAGGTGCTGACCGAGCGGCGCATCGCCGGCGCCGGGCTGGACGTGCTGGAGCAGGAGCCGCCGGATCCCAATGATCCGATCCTCAAGCTCGACAACACCATCCTGACGCCGCACGCTTTGTGCTGGACCGACCAGTGCTTCGCCGGCAACGGCGCGGCCGATGTAAGGGCAGTTCTGGAAATACAACACGGAAGAGTCCCGCGCGGCATCGTCAACCGCGCGGTGGCCGAACAGGAGAGGTTCAAGAATAGGTTGGAGGCAAATCGCGCCCGCTTCGGCGGCTAGCGCAATCGGAGTTCAACAAGATTGGTTCAAACAAGATTCCGGGGCCGACCCCGCCAGGCCGGCTTCGGGACAACAAGGCGATCACCGCAAGGGGTCGCCGCATACGGGAGGGAAACCATGAGGCTGATCAAGAGAATGGCAGGTGTCGCCGCCATTGCCGGTCTGGCGATCTCGATGGCGTCGACCGCCTGGGCCGAAAGCGCGGCGGAGATCGCCGTGAAGGAGGCGCAGAAATACCGGGGCAGTACCATCACCATCGTCTGGGAGGCGGGTCTCCAATCGCTGGACCCGATCAATTTCTCCGGACCGAAATGGGAGGAGCTGACCGGAATCAAGGTGAAGGTGGTCGAAGTGCCGATCGCCGAGATGTTCACCAAGATCATGCAGGAATATCGGGCCGGCACCGGCGCCTATGACGCGCTCAACGTCATTCCGGCGTGGATGCCCGATTTGGTCAACGCCGGGGCGCTCGAAACGCTGGATCCGTATGTCGAGAAATACGGGTTCAAGGACGAGTTGCAGACGATCGCCGCGACCTATCGCGACAACCAGATGACGGTCGACGGCAAGATCTACGGCTTCCCGGACGACGGCGATGTATTCCTGTTCTACTACCGCAAGGACATCTTCGCCGATCCGAAGCTGCAGGAAGAGTTCAAGGCCAAGTTCGGCCGCGACATGACCGTGCCCAAGACCTGGCCGGAGTTCGACGAGGTCGGCCAGTTCCTGACCGACAAGCTGGCGCCCAACACCTACGGTGCGGCGTTCTTCCGCCAGCCGCCCTACGGCATGTACATGTTCCAGGAGCGCTTCCGCAACGAAGGCGGCAAGTTCTTCGATGCCGAAACCATGAAGGCGACGATCAACAGCGAGGTCGGCATCAAGACTCTGGAAGGCATGCGGAACGAGAACAAGTTCATGCCGCCTGGCGTCGAGCAATTCGGCTTCGTCGAGAACCTGGCCGCCTTCCTGTCCGGCCAGACGGCGATGACGATCTCCTGGCCGCCCTACGGCCGCTGGGCCGCCGGTTACGGCACGGATGAGGAAGTCTTGAGCTGGGTCCCGAAATCGACCATCGCCGGCAAGGTCGGCTATGCCCTGCCGCCGGGTGGCCATCCGCAGCTCGCCGCCGGATTCGCGCTGTCCGTTGCCTCCACCAGCAAGCAAAAGGAAGCGGCCTATCTGTTCATCCAGTGGCTGAACAGCGAGGACACCAGCCTACAGCGCGTGCAACTGCCGTACGCTCTGCGCGACCCGTTCCGGGATTCGCACTTCACCAGCCCGGAATATCTGGCGAAATGGCCGGACGCCAAGCACTACCTCGCAGCGCTCGGCGAAGGCGCCAAGACCGGCCTGCTCGACCTCTCCCTGCTGCAGACTGACAAATACGAAGAGGTGCTGCGCCAGGCGATCAGCAAGCTGTGGTCGGGTGAGGATGCCAAGTCGATCCTCGACGCTGCCGCGGCTGACTGGGACGCGATCACCGATAAGATCGGGGTCGACAAGCAGAAAGCCGTGTATCAGGCTTGGGCTGCGAAGTCGGGCGCCTACCCGCAATAGGCCGTCAGACCGTCGCCAAACACCTCGCACCCCGTTCCGCCGCGGCCTCGTTTTAGGTCGGGCGGGACGGGGCGCAGGGGTGACGATGAGACTCAGGGGTTCCGAACTGGCATGAGCCACTCTGCGACGTCAGCGATGGTCGATGCGAACGGCGTTGTCACGCCAGCCGGCGTCGCGCCCGACCGCTTCTTCAAATACTGGCTGATTGTGCCGGCCATTTTCCTGCTGTTGCTGGTGGGCCTGTTCCCGCTGATCTATTCCTTGGTGGTCAGCTTCCAGAGCATCACCATGATGGAGGTCGACACCTCCTTTGCCGGCCTCGCCAATTATGCGCAGCTCTTCAAGGATGCGCGGCTGTGGCAGGCACTGCTCCACACCGCGCTGATCACCATCATCGCCCTGCCGCTGGAGCTCGTCTTCGGGCTGTTGATGGCGCAGCTTTTCCTGGAGCGCATGCCGGGACGGCAGATCTTCGTGTCGCTGCTGGTGCTGCCCACTGTCATCTCTCCGATCGTGGCGGGTGCTACCTGGCGCCTGATGTTCGACAATCGCTACGGGCCGATCAACCAGGTCATCGGCTGGTTCGCCGGCGAACCCATGACGCTGCTGTGGACCGTCAATCCCAACCTCGTCTATCCGGCGATCTTCGTCTGCGAGATCTGGCAATGGACGCCGTTCATGTTCCTGATCCTGCTGGCCGCCTTGTCCAATGTCGACAAGTCGCTGACCGAGGCGGCGGAGATCGACGGCGCCGGCTATTGGCGCACATTTTTCAAGATCGTGCTGCCTGCCATCTGGCCGGTGATGGCGATTGCCATTCTGATCAGGGGTCTCGACCTGGTGCGCATCTTTGACGTGATCTGGGCGCTCACGCAGGGTGGGCCCGGCACCATGACCGAGACGGTCTCGATCTATACCTACGTCCAGGGCTTCCAGCAGTTCGAGACCAGCTATACGGCCGCTATTGCATTCCTGGTGATCGCAATGCTGACCGTGATCGTGACCTGGGCCATCCGGCGCATGGGGTTGGCGAAATGAGAACCCTCGGAGCATGTCGCGCGCCGCGGCCTGATGCGGAACTCGGTCTGCCCCTTCTCCCCCTGAGGGAGAAGGGTGGGATGAGGGGTGTTGCAGCGCCAGGTCTCCGCGAAACGTCGCCTCTGGCGATGCGCGCCAAGCGGCGCGCTACCCCTCATCCAGCTCCGGCTAAGCTCGTTTCACTCGCTAAGCCTGCGCAACCTTCCCCCGCAAGGGGGGAAGGGGAATTTGGGCGGTTGGAAATTCGCATGGGGTTGGCGAAATGAGCGAACAGCCTCCCTTCCTGCGCCGACCCGGAACCGTGCTCGGCCTACGCTATGCCGTTGCGCTCGCGCTGACCTTGTTCTTCGTCTTTCCGGTCTATTGGCTGTTCATCATCTCCTTCAAGACGCCGGAGGAGATCTTCGCCTTTCCGCCGGTGTGGTATCCCAAAAGCATCCAGTTCGCGAATTATCGCGCGCTGTTCAAGGGCGGCGACGCCGTGACGGTGTGGAACAGCCTGGTGCTGGCCGGTGTCAGCACCGTCATCGCCATGGTGCTGGGAACGATGGCCGCCTACAGTCTGGTGCGGTTCAAGACCGGCGGCGAGAATCTCGCGGTCTGGATCATCTCGCAGCGTATGATGCCGCCGATCGCCATCGCCTTCCCGATCTTCCTGCTCTACGTGTTCTTTGGTTGGGTGGATTCCTATCACGGCCTCATCATCCTCTATACCGCGTTCAGTCTGCCTTACGTCATCTGGATGATGCGCGGCTATATCGAGGACCTGCCGCTGGAGCTCGAGGAAAGCGCACTGGTCGACGGCTGCACGCGCTGGGAAGTGCTGTGGAAGGTCGTGTTCCCGATGGTGCGATCGGGCCTGTTCGCGACCGCGGTTTTCACCTTCGTCTTCGCCTGGAACGACTTCCTGTTCGCGCTGGTGCTGACGCGCACCGAGGTCATCACTTACACGGTTCAGGTCACGCATTATTTCGGCGGGCAGTCGAATTTCTGGGCCAAGATCGCGGCCATGTCGGTGCTGGGCACGATCCCGGTGTTCTTCGCGGTGGCGACGTTGCAGCGCTATCTGGTGCGCGGCATCTCCATGGGCGCGGTCAAAGGATAGGAGCTAAGCGGAACACATGGCCGATCTCAAGATCACGAGTCTGCATAAGCACTATGGCGGCGTGCAAGCCGTGCGTGGCATCGACCTCGAAGTGGCGTCCGGTGAATTCACCGTGCTGGTGGGTCCGTCGGGCTGCGGCAAGTCCACGTTGCTGCGCACGATTGCGGGGTTGGAAACGCCTGACGGCGGCACCATCGAAATCGGCGGCAAGGTGGTGAATTACGTGCGCCCGCGCGACCGCGACATCGCCATGGTGTTCCAGAACTACGCGCTCTATCCCTACATGAACGTGTTCGAGAACATCGCCTTCGGCCTGCGCGCGCGCAAGACGCCGGCGGCCGAGATCGAAAGCCGCGTGCGTCGCGCCGCCGACATGCTCGGCATCACGCCGCTGCTGGAACGCCTGCCTCGGCAATTGTCCGGCGGCCAGCGTCAGCGTGTCGCCATCGGCCGCGCCATCGTGCGCAATGCCCGGCTGTTCCTGTTCGACGAGCCCTTGAGCAATCTGGACGCCCAGTTGCGCGACGAGATGCGCAGCGAGATCAAGCGCCTGCACCAGGAACTGGGCACCACCATGATCTACGTGACCCATGACCAGATCGAGGCGATGACCTTGGCCGACCGCATCGTGCTGCTGCGCGACGGCAAGATCGAACAGGCGGGCTCGCCGCTCGATCTCTACGAACGTCCGGCGACGCGCTTCGTCGCCGGGTTCCTCGGCTCGCCGCAGATGAATTTCATCCCAGCGCAAGTCACGCAAATCGGTGGTGGCGGCTGGGCGGTGAAGCTGGCGGAGGGCGGCAATCTGGTGCTGCCGCGGGCGCGCGACGGGCTGGCGGAAGGCCGCCTCATCGTGCTGGGCCTGCGCCCGCAATATATCACGCGCGCGAACGGTGCTGACAAGCCGGGACATCAACGCATCGGCGTCACGGTGGAGCTGGTGCAGCCCACCGGCTCGCGCGCTTATATCACTTTCCCGCTGGGCGGCGTCGCCACGGTGGCGGAATTGGATTCGCACGCCGTGCAGAAACCGGGCGAACATATCGATCTGGATTTGGACATGAGCCGCGCCGTGTTGATCGATCCGGAAACCAACCGGGTGATCTGACGGCAAGGACTCTGACGGCAGGGATGAGGGGACGGAGACCGCAATGCCAGCGAAGCAACCGAAACGCGCCATCAAGCTGTTCGGAACCGAAGCGCCGGAGCCCAAGGTCCGCACGCTGACCGCGGGCGCCATCACCGCGGTGCTGGATAACGGCGCCTTGCGCTACATCAAGCTGGGTGAGACCGAGATCTTGCGCACCATTGCCTTCCTGGTGCGCGACGAGAACTGGGGCACCTTCAACCCCGAGATCAGCAACCTCAAAATCAAGCAGGGCAAGACCAGCTTCAGCGTCAGCTATGACGCGCGCTGCGCCGATGCCAAGCGCGCGCTGGCCTATCGCGCGGAGATCACCTGCAGCGCCGAGGGCGAGCTGCTGTTCGCGGCCGTCGCCAGGCCGGAGAGCGACTTCCTCACCAACCGCACCGGTTTCATCGTGTTGCATCCGCTGACCGGCGTGGCCGGCTATCCGGTGGAGGTGGAGCATGTCGACGGACGCAAGGTGAAGGACAAGTTCCCTTCCATCGTCAATCCGATCCAGCCCTTTTTCGACATCCGTTCGCTGCGCCACAAGGTGGCGCCGGGCATCTTCGCCACCTGCCGCATGGAGGGCGACACGTTCGAGACGGAGGATCACCGCAACTGGTCCGATGCCTCCTTCAAGACCTATGTGCGGCCATTGGCCTTGCCTTGGCCCTACACCCTGCAGCGCGGCATCGAGTTCAAGCAATCGGTGCGCCTGACCTTGTCCGGCAAGCTGCCGCGGCCCAAGGCGGCCGGCAAAGCCAAGCCGATCGAGGTCGCGCTTGGCCGCCCGACCGGCGCGATGCCCGCCATCGGCGTCGGCGTTCCCGCCGCGGAGGCGGAGCATGCGCTGGCCAATGCCGCGCTGATCAAGCGGGCAGGCCCGCGTCACCTGATCTGCGAGGCCGACGGGCGCCAGCCGTCGCTGCCGACCACGCTCGTCGCCTATCAGCGCCTGGCCAAGGCGACCGGCGCCGATGTGACCTTGGAGATCATCCTGCCCGCCCGCCAGGCGCCGGCGGCGGAACTGGCGCCGATCGCGCAGGCGGTGTCGCGCGCCGGCCTGGTGCCGGCGGCCATCGCGGTTTCGCCCGCCATCGACCTGAAGGGCGTGCTGCCGGGCAGCAAGGGCCCCGGCGGGCCGACGCTGGAAGAAATCTACAAGGCCGCGCGCGCAGCCTTTCCGGGGGTGAAGCTCGGCGGCGGCACCTTCTCCTTCTTCACCGAATTGAACCGCAAGCGGCCGCCGGCGGCGCTGCTCGATTTCGTCACCCACACGACCTGCCCGATCGTGCATGCCGCCGACGATGTCTCGGTGATGGAGACCTTGGAGGCGCTGCCCTATGTCATCCAGTCGACCAAGGCGCTGATCGGCGGCAAGGGCTATTGGGTCGGGCCCAGCTCCATCGCGGCGCGGCGCAATCCCTATGGCGCTTCGACGGCCGACAATTCCGGCAACAACCGCATCTGCCTCTCCGACATGGACCCGCGGCAGCGCGGCCTTTATGGTGCTGCCTGGTCGCTGGGCTACATCGCGGCCTTCGCGGCGGGCGGGCTCAACGCGATCACGCTGGGTGCCGCGACCGGTCCCGCCGGCATGATCTATCGCAAGGCCAATTTCCCGCAGCCGCATTTCGACGGCGCGGGCGGTTCGCCCATCTTCCCGGTCTATCACGTCATCGCCGGATTGGCGTCCGCGTCAGGCAGCAAGCTGGTGGGCAGCAAATCTGCAGCACCCAGCAAGGTCGCGGCCCTGGCCTATCGCGCGAAGAACGGTCCGGTCGTATGGCTCGCCAATCTGACCGGCGATGAGCAGCCGGTGCGAATCTCCGGCTTCAACGGCAAGGCGATCCTGCATGTGCTGGATGAAGGGAGCTTCGTCGCGGCCACATCCGATGCCAGCTTCCTCGCCAAAGGCGGCCGCGCCTTGAAAAAGGTCGGCGCGCTGGCCCTGCCGCCGTACGCGGTGGCGCGGATTGCGACCGCGGCGTGATGCCGTCCAACAGCGGATTGTTGCTGGGCTGCATCGCCGACGATTTCACCGGGGCGACCGACCTCGGCAGCACCTTGGTGCGCAATGGGATGCGCACCATCCAGATCATCGGTGTACCGGATGAAACGACGGCGCCGCCGCCGGATGTGGAGGCGGTGGTGGTCGCGCTGAAATCGCGCACCGCGCCGGTGGCTGAGGCGGTCGCGGACTCGCTCGCCGCCTGCCGCTGGCTCGCGCGCCAAGGTGCTAAGCAGATCTTTTTCAAATATTGCTCGACCTTCGATTCCACCGACCAAGGCAATATCGGTCCGGTCGCCGATGCGCTGCGCGCCGAGCTCGGCGCCGGCATCGTGCCGGTCTGCCCGGCCTTTCCGGAGAACGGCCGCACCATCTATCAGGGGCACCTGTTCGTCGGCACGCAATTGCTGTCGGATTCGCCGATGCGCAACCATCCGCTGACGCCGATGACCGATTCCAATCTGGTGCGCGTGCTGGGCCGGCAGACCAAATCGCCGGTCGACCTGGTGCCCTATCGCGGCGTGCGCCAGGGTGCCGCCGCCATCCGCGCGAACTTCCAGGCGTTGCAGACGCGCAATGTCGCCTATGCCGTGGTTGACGCGCTGGAGGATGCGAATCTGCGCGACCTCGGCGGGGCCTGCGCCGATCTGAAGCTGGCCAGCGGCGGTTCGGGCGCGGCCATGGGTTTGCCGGAGAATTTCCGCCGCGCCGGGCTTTTGTCGGTGCGTGGCGGCGAGGAGCCGCTGCCCGCGGCCGGCGGTGCGGCCGCGGTGCTGTCAGGGAGCTGCTCGCAAGCGACTTTGGCGCAGATCGCGCGCATGAAAGCCAGCCACCCGGCTCTGCAACTCGACCCGTTGCAACTGGCCGAGCGCGGCGATGCCATCGTCTCCGATGCGTTGGCCTGGGCGCAGCAAAGTCTGCAATCGGGCCCGATCCTGATCTATGCCAGCGCGCCGCCGGAGCAGGTGACATCCGCGCAATCCGCGCTCGGCCGCGACCGCGCCGGCAGCCTGGTGGAACATGCGCTGGCGTCGATCGCGACCGGCCTGGTAAAGGCTGGCGTGCGGCGGCTGGTGGTGGCTGGGGGTGAGACCTCCGGCGCGGTGGTGCAGGCGCTTGGGGTTCGCGCGCTGCGCATCGGCCCGCAGATCGACCCCGGCATTCCCGCGACCCTGGCGCTGGGCGATCCGCCGTTGGCGCTGGCGCTGAAATCGGGCAATTTCGGCGCCGAGGATTTCTTCCTGAAGGCGATCGAGAGGTTGCGATGAGCGATTCCAAGGCCCGCGACTCGTTGGTCGCCTTCGGCCGCTCGATGTTCGCGCGGCGGCTGACCTTCGGCAGCTCCGGCAATCTCAGCGTGAAGGTCGATGACGGCTGGCTGATGTCGCCGACCAACGTCTCGCTCGGCGACCTCGACCCGGCGCGGTTGGCCAAGCTGGACGATAACGGCCGCCACGTCTCCGGCGACGCGCCGACCAAGGAGAGCTTCCTGCATCTGGCGATGTATCGCGAGCGCGCCGGCGCCGGCGCGGTGGTGCATCTCCATTCCACCCACTCGGTCGCCGTGTCGTGCCTCGACGGCATCGACCATGCGGATGTGCTGCCGCCGATCACCGCCTATTACGTGATGCGCGTCGGCACGCTGCCGCTGGTGCCCTATTTCGCGCCGGGCGATCCGGCGCTCGGCGATGCGGTGGGGCAGTTGGCAGCGAAACATTCGGCGATGCTGCTGGCGAATCATGGACCGGTGGTCGCCGGTTCGTCGCTCAGCGCCGCGGTCAACGCGATCGAGGAGCTGGAAGAGACCGCGCGACTCTATCTGCTGCTGCACGGCCGCCCGACGCGCTATCTGACGCCGGAGCAGGCGGCGGATCTACGCAAACGGTTTCCGAATCCGTAGCTGCCGCACGTCATAGTTCACTCCACCGTCATGGTCGGACTTGGTCCGACCATCCACGAGTTTCGTCGAGCGAGATCGAGGCGTGGAAGAAAACTCGTGGATGGTCGCGCCAAGCGCGACCATGACGAATTGGGGAAGGGCGGAGTCGGATCGGCGAATCACACCGCCAGGAAATCCTCGATGTAAGCCTTGATGACGAAATCGAGGTCCGGGTCCTTGGGCAGGCCGAGTTTCAGCGCGCGGTCGAATTTGGTGCCGATGGGCCAGCTTGCGACGATGCGCTCGATGACGGGATCGCGTTCGACCGTGATCTCGCCCAGGTGGCGATTGCCGGCGACGCGCTTCAGGCCGGCGACCATGTCGCCGACGCTGACATCGAGCGAGGGCAGGCTGACGGCGCGGTCTTCGCCCAAAGCGGCGCCGTCGACCTCGTGCAGCCGGATGAAACCCTCGACGATGGTGCGGTAACCGGCCAGCGGCATGATTGCGTCATATCCGACCGGCAGCACACAAGGGACACCGTTCAAGGGCTCGCGGAACACGCCGCTGGCGAAGCTGGAGGCGGCCTTGTTCGGCTTGCCGGGGCGGATGATGACGGTCGGCAGGCGCGCGGCGCGGCCATCGAGAAAACCCTTGCGCGAATAATCGTTGATTAGCAATTCGCCGATCGCCTTGGTCATGCCATAGGTGGTCTGCGGCACCTGCTTGGTGTCGTCGCCGACATGGCTCGGCATGTTCTTGCCGCCGAAGACGGCGATGGAACTGGCGAACACCACGCGTGGGCGGGAGCCCAGCGCACGGGCGGATTCCAGCACATGCAGATTGCCGTCGAGATTGACCCGCATGGCGAGGTCGAAATCCAGTTCGCCGCCGCCGCTCACCACCGAGGCCAGATGGAACGCCGACAGATCCGGCCGGTCGAACAGCTTGCGCACCGTGTCGCGGTCGGAGATCTCGCCAGCGAGGAATTTGGTGCGGGCATCGAGGCCCGCGGGACTTTGGGTCGGCGCCACCATGTCGAAACAGGTGATCTCGTCGATCGGCTCGGAGCGGCCGGATGGGCCGGTCAGGGCACCTAGCTGCGTGAGGCGGCGCGCCAGTTGCAGGCCAATAAAGCCGGCGCCGCCGGTAATCACCACCTTCATTCCCGTTCCCTTTCGCGATCGCAGAATTGGCTGTCAGAGTAGGGGCTTGCGGCAAATCCGCAACCGATTCCGCAGCATTAGGCGATGAGTTTGTGGGTCAGGATTGACGTACCGGCGGCTCCAACCCGGTGGCGGACCGGGCGATGCGGCGAAACACCTCAAGGTCGAAGTCCCGCCGCGCCTTTTCCAGGCTGCGCCGGCCAAGCTCGGCCCGCAGATCGCTGTCGCCAGCCAGGCGGCGCAGACACTCCACGGCATGGTCGAGATCCGGTTCGGCCCAGCTCGCGCCCGGCGGAACCCAGGCATAGTCGCCGGCTCTGACCAGCACCTTGGTGTACCGCACCAGCATGGCATGGCTGTCGTCGATGAGTTGCAGCACGCCGGACCAGCCGGTGGCGATGATCGGCACGCCCAGCCACATGGCCTCGGCCAGGAACAGACCCAGACCCTCGGCGCGATGCAGCGACAGCAAGACGTCGCACTGTGCGATCAGGGCCGACAGGTCCGCGGCCGGCAGGAAGCGATCCAGCAAGGTGACGTTGGGCATGCCGGCGATGAGGGCGCGCAGCCTGGTGGCATCCTGCGGCGCGCCGCCCGTGCCCGTCACCTTCAGCACCAGGTGCGCCTGGGTGGGGTCGGGGAACGCGCGGCGGAAGGCTTCGATGGCACCTTCCGGGTTCTTGCGCGCCCAGCCCGATTGCAGGTCGAAGGCGGTCAACACGGTGAAGCGATCGGGCGGGATGCCGAAATCGGCGCGGGTCAAGTGGGAGGGCGCCGGGCGCGCGATCGGCAGCGGCACCAGGCGGACGGTTTTGCCCGGCAGTTCCTTGCTGAAGACCTCGTGCAGGAACCTGGACGAGACCCAGATCTCATGCATGCAAGCGGCCCAGCGCCGCCAGTCGGCCGGCAGCCGATCCAGTTCCCACCACCAATAGCCGACCAGGCGCTTGCCGGCGCAGATATCCGGTCCGAAGTGGCGGAACAGATTGTAGAGCTCCGGCGGGTTGACGCAGAAGACCAGGGTGCCGCGCGGCGGGATCTCGGTCGTGTCGACAGCGGTTTCAGTCTTTTCGTGCGGCACGAGTTCCCCGCAATCGAACAGCCGGATGTCGAGCTTGGACGCCCGCAGTGCGGCTGCCAGCATCCTGGCAGTTTGGGCGATGCCGAGATGGGTGCGGAAGAACCCGACCAGCGTGACCGGTTCAATCGTTGCCGGGGCGGCGGTCGCGGCAACTTCGCGGATTCGCCGACGCAACAGATAGCCCAGGTAGCGCTTGCGCAAAGCAGGGGAGAACCTGCCGAGGTATCGCCATAATTGGCGGCTGAGGCCCTTCTTCGGCTTGAACTTTCGGCGTGTCGGCAAGAGAGCTATCGGCCTTTTTTGCCGGAACCCGGCGTCTGCGGCGCAGATGCGGGGTCGGGCACGGTCAGGCGGCCATAGCGATCCTCGAACCGGACGATGTCGTCCTCGCCGAGATAGGAGCCGGTCTGCACCTCGATCACGACCAGAGGTGTTGAGCCGGGATTCTCCAGGCGATGCTTGGTCTGCGCGGGAATGTAGGTCGATTGATCGTGCTGCAGCGACAGCACTTGGTCGCCACGGGTCACGCGCGCCTCGCCCTCCACAACCACCCAATGCTCGCTACGGCGATGATGCATTTGCAGGGAAATGCCGGCACCCGGCTTGATCTCCAGCCGCTTGATCTTGTGGTTGGGCGCGTCCTGCAGCACGGTGAAGGAGCCCCAGGGCCGGTAGATCGTGCGGTGATGTTGCTGCGAGGCATGGCCCTCGGCGCGCAGGCGGTCGGTGACGCGGCGCACGTCCTGCGCCCGGCTGCGATGCGCAACCAGCAGCGCGTCCTCGGTATCGACGATCAGCAGATCTTCGACGCCGATGGCGGCGATCATGCGGTCCTGGCTCTGGATGAAGGTGTTCCTGCTGTCGAGCAGGATCGCGGGTCCGACCAGGCGGTTGCCGTCCGCATCCGGCGTCACCAGCTCGCTGATCGAACGCCAGGAGCCGATGTCGCTCCATTCGAAGCTGGCAGGCACCATGGCGACGCGGTCCGAGCGTTCGATGACGGCATAATCGACCGAGATGTCGGGTAGGGCGGCGAAGCTCTCCGGCTCCAGCTCCAGGCTGCGGGAATTCGGATCCAGCCGCGCGTGGCGTTCGCTCGCCTTGCGCCAAGCGGTCTCGGCCAGCGCTGCCATCTCCGGCTGGTGCCGCGCCAGCTCGGACAGATAGAGCCCGGCCTGCATGCAGAAGATGCCGGAATTCCAGTAATGCGCGCC
>Ga0184637_10001516_pt1 | contig 15653 bp, 16 predicted proteins | sample PLM3_127_b2_FD_133143 | JGI IMG/M metagenome (GOLD analysis project Ga0184637, IMG submission 133143) | Groundwater sediment microbial communities from an aquifer in East River, Colorado, USA - PLM3_127_b2 | ecosystem: Environmental > Terrestrial > Soil > Riparian zone | place: USA: East River...
CCGTTCAGGTGTCCGTCGCCGAAGTTCCAGCCCAGCACGACGCCGCCGAGGATCTCGCCGTCCATCCACTCGTAGTGCTCGATATTGTCGACCGCGCGCGGCAGCGCGTCGAGCAGTGGGCGGCCTTCCAGGTGCACGAAGCGGTGCGCGAGCGACAGCGCAACCGCGACGTCTACGGACGCTTTGTCGGGCAGCATCCCCGCGAGCTGCTCGCGCATCGTGCCCGCGGCCTTGGTCAGCTTCCCGAGCTTCTTCGCGCTGTCGCCGCGGAAGAGCCAGATGTTGTAGGCCCAGTTGCCCGCGTAGTAGCGCATCGCCATCAGAAAGGAGACGTGCGATGGCACGAAGTTGCCGTAGCAGGGCACGACGAACAGAAAGAAGAACAGGAACGCGACGAGCAGCGGCGCGGAGCCGAGCGCCTGCACGCTCGCCTCCGGGTGGAAGCCGAACAGGAAGATGCCGCCGTAGACCATCAGGATGTTCCACTCGATCGGCATGCCGCTCGGGTTGTTGGCGGCGATGAAGCCGTGGAAGCCCAGCATCACGAACAGCGTGATCCCGGTGACCAGTGGGCTGCCGCTCGAGAGCAGGAGCACCACCGGGATCATGTACTCGGTGAAGGTGCCCATCCGCGCCATCGCGACGGCCATGCGCGAGGGTCGCAGATCGTCCGGGTACGAGACAAAGAGCCGCTTCTTGAGCAGTTTCGGGAAGAACGGCCCGTTATTCATCATGAACATGATCACGGACGGGAAGTGGTCGTTCACCTTGGAGGTCGCCGCCCAGAACCAGATGCTGCACCAGAGCACCTTGCAAGCCGAGATCCACAGCGCGTCCTGGCTCGCGACGGTCAAGCAGACGAGCGCCACGTAGTAGTGCTCGGCGCGCGCGGCGAGGAAGATCGTCTTGTCGGTGACGCCGAGCAGCGGGATCAGCACGAAGCTCGGGAGCAAGAGGGCGGGCGCGACCTCCGGGGAAAACAGAGCGCGCAGCAGGAAGAGCTGGTTCGCGGCGTACAGCGCGACATCCAGCCACGTCCGCCGGATGCCGCCGAACACCGGAATCCGCGGGAAGAGCGGCAGCTTGGTCGTACCCGGACGCAGGAAGTGGAGGAAGCCGCCGAGCGGCGGCGAGAAGCGCCCGTTCATCGGCCCGGACGAGCAGCCGAATCCGGCCGACTCGTAGAAGATCGCCCACAGGATCGCCTTCTGGAACGCGACGGCCGCGAACGCCCACGCACCCGGCGCGGCGAAGCCCGGGTAGTCGGCGGAGAACGACACGAAGAACGCCCACACGCCGACGAACAGCAGCAGGTACTTCGCCCAGTACATCACCAGCACGATGAACGGGTTCGGGTTGACCTGCGACGCCCACGTCCGGCACACGAGCCGCATCCGCTCGGGGAACGGGGCCGAGAGGATGCGTTGGACGTCGTAGGGGGGGAGGTCGGTGCTCGTCATGGCTGCTCCCAGTAGCACCGATCGCGGCGCCCAGCCCTGACGAGTATCCTCGGATTCGTCAGGAGGCCTTCTCGAACGAGCGGCACTAGAGCAGCGGCAACGGTTTCCATGAACTGGGAGCTCGATCACGTCCTCTTCGCAACCTCCGACGCGGGGCCCGTCGAGCGCGCTCTCGCCGAGTTTGGCTTCACCTTCACGGAGCATCGGGTCCACCGGGGCCAGGGGACCGCGAATGCTCGTGCGATCTTCGAGAACGCCTCTCTCGAAATCATGCGCTCCGATGATCTCGAAGAGCTTCGCTCCGACGTCGTCAAGCCGCTAGGGTTGGACGAGCGCATTCACTGGCGCGATACCGGCGCATGTCCATTCGGTCTCTGCTTCCGGCCCGGCGCCGCAGCCGGCGATCCCCGGGCATGGCCGTTCGCAACCTGGGATTACCAAGCAGCGTACCTGCCAAAGGGTACGAGCATTCCGATCGTGACTCCCGCCCGGTGCGTGCTGGACCCTCTCGTGTTCATCACGGCGCGATCCGAATCGCCAGCAGGGATGCCAACCCGTTTGCGCGAGACAGGATTGCATCGCGGTGAACGACGAACACTGACGCGTGTGGGGGTGCATCGGCCCGAACCGACCTCGCCGTTGTCCGCGGGTGTGCGCTGGTTCGTGGAGAACGGCTTGTTCTCGCTCGATGAGGGCGATCAACATGTCCTCGAGCTCGAGTGGGATCGCGGTCAGGAAGGGAGGTCCCACCGCTTCGCCGCTGGCGTGCCGATCGTCGTGCGCTGGTAGCGCGGATCGCCCCTTTGCCCTCGATCACGGCGGCGGCATGTCCTCACGTCCACAGCAGCTCGACCTCGTAGCGCGCCAGGCGTCGGTCGTGCGTTACGAGCGTGAGTCCTTCGATCTGTGCCTGAGCGACGAGCATGCGGTCGAAGGGGTCCATGTGGTGCGCGGGGAGGCGCGCCGCGGCCTCGGCGTGGGGGAAGCCGATCGAAAGCTTCTCGAAGCCGCTCGCCGCAACCCCGGCCTCGATCGTGTCGGGGATCCGGAGCCGTCCGAGGACGATCTTGATCGCCGCCTCCCAGGCGGTGGCTGCGCTCACGAAGACGACATCGGCCTCCGCGATCCCGCGCCTTGCGGTCGCATTCAGCTTCCGACTGTCGCTTCGCCACCACAGAAACACGTGGGTATCGAGGAGCAGCCGCGACGCGGCCATCAGCGGCGTCCTTCGAATGCGCCTCGCAGCGCGGGAGGAAGCGGCGCGTCGAAATCCTTCCGGATCACCACACGTCCCTTCCAGCCACCGGGCTTGCGCCGACGACTCGGCTTCGCTGCGGACACGAGCTTCGCCATCGGTTTGCCCGCCTTGGCGATGATGATCTCCTCGCCAGCTGCGGCCCGTTCGACCAGGCGGGAGAGGTTGGTCTTGGCCTCGTAGAGGTTGACGATCGACTCGGCCATGCCTGCTCCTTGGTCTAGGTTGACCAATCCTAGACGGACGGAACCGATCGCGCCAGCGCGCGCGCTCCGCTGCCAGCTCACGGCGGCGGCATGCCCAGCTCTGCCCGTATCCTTCGGATGTATTCGAGCGAGCGGCGACCGGGGGCGGTGTTCTCGGGCGGGAGCAGGCGGCGGAGCAGCTGGTCGAGCGGTCCGGGGCCGAAGTAGCGGAACCAGGACTTGCGGACGATCCAGTCGATCATCGACGCAGCGAGCACCGGCGTCCACACCCAAACCCCGCTCGCGGTGCCCCATCCCGGCGCGGGCGGGCGCAGCGCGAGCACCGTGACACCGGCGCCCTGCAGCGCGAACACGCCCGCGAAGAACATCGTCGACTTGCGGCAGTACGGGGCGATGAAGTCCGGCGCGTAGGGGTGCAGGCTGCGCGCGGCGTCGTAGAGGAGCGAGCCGCCGCCGCGCAGCGAGACGACGAATAGCGCGGCGATCAGGCCCTGGAGCGCGGCCGGCACGAGGCGCAGGAACACCGCGTCGCCCGACGTGGCGGCCAGCGCCGGCAGCAAGAGCAGCGCCGTGCGCTGATAGGCCGGAACGCGCGCGCCGCGATCGAAACGCTGCCACGCGAACAGAGACACCAGCCCGAGGCCGAGCAGCGCCGCCGCCACCGGCCGCACGCCCCAGGCCGCGAGCGCGCGCTCGGCTGCGGGCGGATAGACCGTGGCCAAGAGCGCACCGACACCGACGGCGGTCACCAGCGCCGGCGGCGGGCGAATGCGCGGCGGGTCAGGCAAGCGGCCGCGTCACGAACGCCTGGAGCGGCCAGTCTTCCTCGCCGGCGTCCTGCCCGAGCAGCGCGAGCGCGTCGCGGCGCACGATGTTGAAGGTGCGCTGCGCCTGCTCGAGCGTCTGGCGCTGCGTGCGCGGCAGCCCGATCTGCGGCAGGAAGTCGATGTTCTCGAGGCCATACGAGAACACGCCGCGGTTGCGGCGGTAGTAGTTGCCCTGCTCGCGCAGCGACTCCTCCGCGCGGCCGAACAGCCCCGCGAAGTTCTCCATCGCGCGCAGCACCAGGTTGCGCAGCCGGAGCTGGCGGCGCAGCCAGTCTGGATCGAGGTGCTGGTCGGTCATGAACGGCGCCACCCACAGGTTGTGGTAGGACGCGATGTCGAAGTCCCATTTCAGTCGCATCAGCTCGTAGGAGCCGATCATTCCGTACTGGCCGCGGTACAGGCGCATCACCGCCTCGTGGCGAAACGCGAGGAAGTGGTCGTAGAGATCGATCCGCTCGGCAATCGCGTCGGACGACTCGCCCTCCGCTTCGCGCGCGATCACGTCGGTGATGAAGTCGGATTCGAGCGCGACGAAGTCGAGGCCCGGGCTGTAGAGCGGATCGGACGCGCTCGCCGCCTCGCCGACCAGCGCCCAACGGCCGTGGCCGAGGAAGCGCTTCGTGCCGTACGCGATCCGCGCCATGCTGCCGTGATCGATCGCCTTCGCGTCGGCGAGGATCTCGCGCAGCGCCCGGTGCTCGTCGAGGAACGAGCGGAAGCCTTCCGGGCTGCGCAGCGCGCGGTCGCGCGCCGGCGTGCCGACGACGCCCACGCTGGTGAGCCCGCCGCGCAGCCGGATCAGCCACACCCAGTAGCCCGGGTTGTGGAAGTGGATCGTCGACAGGCCGCGCGTCGTGTGGCGAACACGGCCGCGAAACGCGTCGTCGCCCATGCGATCGACGTCGGCGAGACCTTCGAAGCGGCCCCACACCGCTCCGATCTGGTGCTCTCGCTCGGGCTCGCGTAGGCCGAGCTGGCGCGCGAGGGTGCCCTGGCGTCCGGCAGCGTCGATCACCCAGCGCGGGCGCAGCCGCTCGCTGCCGGCAGGACCTTCGATGCACAGCTCGTGGCGCTCGTCGCCGTCGCCCAGGTGGATCTCCGTCACGCGCGTGCCGATCCGCACGTCGATGCCCTCGCCGCGGCACATCTCGATCAGGTCGGTCTCGAGGCGCGCGCGGTCGAGCTGGAACGCGGCGTGGAACGGGAGGTTGATCGTCCCGAGCTCGCTCATCTCGGTGAGCGGCAGGTCGCGCTGCGGGCCGTCGAAGAAATAGCGGATGCCGTTCTTCGGCAGGTGGTTCTCGTAGAGATACTGTCCGAGCCCCTGCCGGCGCACGAGGTAGTGGGCCGCGATCTCGACCGTCGACTCGCCGACCTTGAACGACGCGCCGGCGCCGCGCTCGAACACGGTGATGCGCAGGCCGGGCAGCCGGGCGCGCAGCTGGCGCGCCAGCAGCGTCCCGGCAACGCCCCCGCCGACGATCGCGACGTCCACGCTCGCGACGCCCACCCTCGCGACGCCCAGACGCGGCGCCCTCTTCACAGCATGCCTCCGTTCACCGAGATCACCTGGCCGGTAACATAGGACGCACCCTCGGAGAAGAGAAAGGCCACCACCGCCGCCACCTCTTCGGGCCGCCCGAGCCGGCGCATCGGGATCTGCGGCAAGAGCGGCGCCGCGGACTCGGCGTCGACCATGTCGGTCTCGATCAGACCGGGGGCGACGCAGTTGACCGTGATCGCCCGCTTTGCGAGCTCCTGCGCGAGCGACTTCACCGCGCCGAAGAGGCCCGCCTTCGACGCGGCGTAGTTCACCTGGCCGCGGTTTCCGATGATGCCCGCGAGCGACGACATCGCGACGATCCGCCCGCCGGCGTGCGCGCGCACCATCGGCATCACGATCGGGTGCAGCGTATTGTAGAAGCCGTCGAGGTTCGTGCGCAGCACCGAGTCCCACGCCTCGCCGGTGAGCGACGGGAACGCGGCGTCGGACCGGACGCCGGCGTTTTGGACGGCCCCCCAGAACGGCCCACGCTCTGTGATCTCGCGCTCGAGCGCTATGCGACACGCCTCGCGGTCCGCAACGTCGCAGCACACGAGCGATGCGTCGACGCCGCGCGCGCGCACCTCGTCGGCGACCGCGCGCGCGGCCTCGTACTGGCTGCGGTAGGCGAGCGCCAGCGAGTAGCCCTGCTCTGCGAGGGCCAACGCCACCGCACGCCCGATCCCGCGACTGGCACCCGTCACCAGCACGCGTCGCTCGCTCATCCGGAGAACCGGGTCTGCCCTGTGATGCCCGGCAGCACATGCAGACGTCCCTCGGCGAGCGGAGCTCCGCTGCCGGGGTCGATCACCGCACAGTCGAACGCGAGCAGCTCGCGGCGGCCGGCCGCATGGCGCGCCGTCACTTCGAGGCGCTGCGACGCATCGAAGCCGGCGCAGCGGAACACGAGCCGGCGCGAGCCGATGAACAGGCCGGGCCGGGGCGCCTCGCCCCGCGCGCGCACGCGCAAGCTGCCGTCTGCCGCCGCGCACTGCGCCATGTACTCGATCGCCACCCACGCCGGCACGCGCCCCGCGGCGTCGCGGAACAGCACGCTGCGCGACGGCAGCACCTCGCAGCGCGTCTGTTTGCTGTCGTGGGCGAGCACGCACTCGAGCAGCCGCATCGCGCCCGCCTGCGGCAGCAGCTCCGCGATCGGCGGAAACTCGTCGCTCATGCCGCACGTCTCGCGTCGGAGGGATCGTAGAAGTTGAACCACTGGTAGGGATGGTGGAGACAGGTGCTCTCGAGCTCCCGTGCGTACGCGCGCGCCAGCTCTTCGACGCCCTTCGCGCGCTCCGCCCGCGGCAAGCACCGGCCCGCGTCGAGCTGCGCGACGCGGGTGAAGTAGCTCAGCGGACCGACGCGGACGCACAGCGACACCAGCGTGGGACACCCGAGCAGACACGCCAGGTGGAAGGCCGAGCGGGGGAAGGCCCGCCTGCGGCCCAGGAACTCGAGCCAGAACGGCTCTTCGCGTGACCCGGCGGGCACGCGGTCGGCGAGGATGCCCACCAGCTCGCCGCGGTCGAGGCAGGCCTTGACCGCGAACGCCGCCTTCACCGAGCCGGGGTCGAGCGGCACCACGCGCAGGCGGCTCCCCGGATCGAGCTCTTCGAACAGCCGGTTGATCCGCTCGGCGTGCGCCGTGAACATCACGATGTTGAGGACGATCCCGTACTCTCTGGCGAGCGTGCGGGCCATGTCGAAGCTGCCGAGGTGCGCGCCGAGCAGCAGCGCGCCGCGCCGCTCGCGCGCGAGCCGGAACAGGTGCTCCGAGCCCTGGTGGTCCATCCGGAAGCGATCGATGCCGCCGCTCCAGAGCAGCATGCGATCGAAGGTTTGCAGCGCGAACTCGTGATAATGGCGGAGCGGAGCGAACGCGCCGGGCCGGCGCCCGAGCACGAGGCGTCCCTCGGGCCGCGACCACACCGACTCGAGATAGCGCCGCGACTCCCCCCGCCACGCGCGCTCGCGCAGATAGAAGTAGGCGACGGTGAGCCAGAGCAGCGCCAGGCTCCCGGGGCGTCCCAGCACGCGATGGACGCCGGTGAAGAACCGGATCGCGGCCATCGTTCCGCTCTCGGCCAGGCGCGACCAGTCGCCCTTGCCGCCGCTCATCCGCTCTGCTCCGCCGCGCGCGCGCGCAAGAGCTCGGGCGCGCGCAGCAGCATCCCGCCGGCGAGTCGCACGTACAGCGAAGCGAGCCGCGGGTAGTCGCGCGCCAGGCTGAAGTGGGAGAGGCCATCGGGGAGATAGGTCACCCGCGTCGGGAGCGACGCGATCGGCGTTCCCTGCCACACCATGCGCACAGCCAGCTCGGGCTCGAAGTCCATCCAGTCGCCGGTCTTCGTTCTGTCGATCACCGCGATCGCCGGACCGAGCGGGACGCCGCGGAAGCCGCACAGCGGATCCGGGACCACCCGCGACAAACAGGCGAGCCAGACCAGGCCGCGCGAGAGCTGGCGGGCGTAGATCCGCGCGCGCGGCGCGCTGGTGTCGAACACCGGCACGCCGAGCACGAGCGCATCGGGCCGCGCCGACATCGCTGCCAGGAAGCGGGGAACGTCGCTCGCGCGGTGCTGGCCGTCCGCGTCGAGCTGCACCACGTGGCTGAAGCCGCGCGCGAGGGCTGCGCGGTAGCCCGTCTTGAGCGCGGCGCCCTTGCCGCCGTTGCGGTCGCGCCGGAGCACTTCGACGTTCGCGCGCTGCGCCGCCAGCCGCCGCAGCGCCTCGCGGGTCGCGTCCCCGCTCCCGTCGTCGACGATCAGGCACGGCAGCTCGGGCGGGGCGAGCTCGGCCACCACCTTCGCCACGGTCGCGCCGTGGTCGTAGATCGGGATCAGCACGCAGGCGTTCACGTCCGTCGCTCCAGGCTGCCGCGCCCGCTCGCGAAGATCCGCTCCGAGCGCTGCGCGTCCTCGAGCGAGAAGCGGAAGCGAGCCCCGTCATCGAACACCAGGACGCGCAGCCTCGCCTGCTGACCCGGTGCCAGCATCTCGTGGAACTTGAGCGCCTCGAGCGTCGCCAGCACCGGCGCATCGCCTAGCAGCTCCTCGAGCGCGCGCATCGCGAAGTGCACCTGTGCGATGCCGGGCACGACCGGCGCGCCGGGGAAGTGCCCATCCAGGAAGGTCAGATCCCACGGAATCTGGAGCTGCACGTCGAGCTCACCGGCGCGGTGCGAGACGGCGAGCCGCTCGGGCGCCTCGGGCTGGGAGTCGGTTGCGAAGAGCGCGCGCAGCGCGTCTCTCGGGAGCTTGCCCTGCGCGTCTCGAGGCAGCGCCGACAGGAAACGCCACGCGCGCGGCAGCAGCACGCGCTCGAACTCCGGCGCCAGGTGCTCGGAGAGCGTCTTCGCGAGCGCGCGGCGCCCAGCGATAGAGATCGCATCCCAACCCTCCGTCGTCGGCACCACGACGGCCGCGACGCGTGTCTCCGCGGCGCCCTTCTCGATCGCGAGCAGCGCCGCATCCAGCACGCTCGGGTGCGCGCGCAGCCGCTCCTCCATGTCCGGCAGTGCGAGGCGCTTCTCGCCGACCTTGATCACCCGGTCGGCGCGCCCGAGCAGCGCAAACTCTCCGGTGTCGGTGAAGGCCGCGCGATCGCCGGTCACGAAGCGGGTGCGGCCCGCGCCGACGGCTTCGCCCGTGCTGACGAACGGCGATGCGATCGCCAGGCAGCCGGTCGCCGGGTCGGCGGTGGCCTCGACGCCGCGCAAGAGCTGCCACGGCTCACCGCCGCGCTGCTGTTGGCGCACGGCCACGCCGCCGGTCTCCGTCGACCCGTACACCTCCCAGGGCGCGCTGCCGAGCGCCTCGGCCGCGCGGCGGGCGAGCTCGTCGGCGAGCGGCCCGCCCGACGAGAACACTGCGCGGCAGCCGGCGCGCCGGCGCGACAGATCGCCGCGCTCGACGAGATGGCGCAGCGTGACCGGCGTCGTCACCACCGCGAACGGAGCGGCGTTTTCGGAATGAGGCGCGAGCTCTTCGGGATGCAGCACCGCGCTGCGCAAGAACGGCCGGCCTGCCGCCAACGGCCACAGCACGCGAAACAAGAGGCCGTAGAGGTGCTGCGGTGCGACGGTCGCGAGGATCCGGGTGTTCGCGCCGAGCTGTGCTTCGAATCGCTGCTCGAGCACCGCGACCTCGTCCTCCAGATGGCGCACCGCCTTCACGACGCGCCGCCCGGAGCCGGTCGTGCCCGACGTGAACAGCACGGCGAGCGGGGCGTGGCGATCGAGGAGAACAGCGGCCAGCTCGCCGGTCTCGCAGCCGGCGGCGTCGAGCGGGTGCCAGCACGGCCGACCCGCTAGCGCATCCGGCGGATCTCCGTCGAACAGCGCCCCGTACACCTCGCCGGCGAGCTCGCGTAGCATTCCGGGCTGCCGCGACGGCGGCAGGATCGCGCGCGCGCCGACTCGCGCGATCGCGAGCAGGCCCACGGCGAACGCGTAGACGTCTTCGCAGTGCAGCAGCAGATCGCGGCCCTGCGCCGGTGTCAGGCGCGTGGCCAGCGACGCAACATCCCGTCGCAGGTCGTCCCGGCTGCGCTCTCCCTCGCGGCCGAAGGCGACCGGCCGGTCGCCCCGCAGCGGCGCCTCGAACCAACGCGAGAGCGTGATCACTGCGCTTCGTCCGCTCGCACCTCAAGCACCTCCCGCGCGCTCGACCCCGGCGCGCTGGTCGGCCACGAACGCGGCGAGGCTCGAAACGGAGGCGAAGATCCTCTGGTTGCGTTCCGGATCGTCCTCGATCGCGACGCCATACCGCTCCTCGAGCGCCATCGCGAGCTCGAGCGCGTCGATCGAGTCGAGCCCCAAACCTTCGACGAAGAGCGGAGCGTCGGTCTCGATTTCTTCGGGCTGCACGTCCTCGAGAGCGAGCGCCTCGACGATCAGCGCCTTGATCTCGGCCTCGAGTCCCTCAGCAGATCCCACGGTCCCACCTCTTCTCGAAATAATCCTGCAACGCGGCGGTGATGCGCCGGGCCGCAGCGGAGTTTCCTTCGCCTTCGCGCAGGTAGTCGGCCGGACGGATCGGCAGGCCCACCTCCACCTGCCATTCCGGACAGTGCTCCGGCACGTCGGTGAAGCGCTGTCCCTTCAGCAGCGTGCGCGGCCGCACGCGGATCACAACGGGCACGATGTCGCAGCCAGCGCGTAGTGCGATGTGCGCGGCGCCGCGCTCGAACGAGCGCAGGCCCTCGGGCGGCGTGCGGGAGCCCTCCGGATACACCATCAGGTTTCGACCGGCGCGCAGCCGCTCGATCGCGTCTCTGACCATCACCGCGCCGCGCTCGGTGCGCCCGTATCCCGCCGCTTGCACGCAGCGGCGCAGAAACGGGTTGGTGGCCCAGGCGTCGTTCACGAGGAAGTCGCCCTGCGGCATCACCGAGAGCAGAACCGGCGTGTCGATCAGCGAGGGGTGATTCGCGACGACGACGATCGGATGGGCGCGCAGCGCCTCGCCGCCGGAGACGCTGACGCGCGCGATATCCAGCGCGCGCAGCCACCGCAGCCACACGCGCATCCCGCGGTGGATCGCGTACTGCGCGCGGATCTGCTCGTCCTCGCTCGAACCGCGCCACCGATCCGCTAGGCGCTGCAGCGGCAGGATGAAGTGGCCGAGCGTCAACGTCACCAGCCCGAAGCTGCCGAAGCCAATGCCCCGAAGCAGGACCCGCCAGGACCGCCGGAGTGCGGAAGCAGTCCCTCGCGCTCTCGGTGAGCTTCCGTTTTCTGCAATAAGGGTGGCCACTTGAGGGTGCGATTATATCTCCGGCGGCTTCGCCGTGGCAATCGGATCGAGTCGGGCGCAGCGGAGCGGTCGCGTTAGAATCCGGCCGTTTCTCGACGGGGTGGGTGACGCGAGTGATCACGGGTTTCGGCGCGGGGGGTCGAGGAGGCGCCGAGGTGATCGCCGCAGCACTGCTCGCGGCGTCGCTCTGCCTCCCGGCTTCCGGCGAGGCGCCCGCCGCCGGCGCGGCGGCGCCGGCGAGCCTCGAGTCGCTGTTGCGGGGGATGGCCGGAACGTCCGGCGTCGTGGCCCGCTTCCGGGAGGAAAAATCGCTCGCGCTGCTCTCGCAGCCGCTCGAGTCGCGCGGGACGCTCTACTTCGTTCCGCCCGACCGGCTCGCCCGCGAGACCAGCGAGCCGAGCGAGACGCGGCTCGTGATCGACGGCGATCGCTTCTTCTTCCGCGACGTCACCGGCAGCGAGGCGGTCGACCTGTCGGCCAGCCCGATCGCCCGCGAGTACGTCTCCAACTTCATCGTGCTCTTCAACGGAGACGAGCGCGAGCTGCGCCGGCGCTACGAGCCCCGCTTCACCGCGGATGCCGGCGGCTGGACGCTCGAGCTGCGCCCGCGGCAGGGGCCGCTGCGCGACTTCGTCGAGCGGGTGACGCTCGCCGGGCAGGGCCGCGCGCTGTTGCGGATGGAGCTCGTCGAAGCCGGCGGCGACCGCACCACCACCTGGTTCGAGGCGGTGCGCACCGACCACGTGTTCAGCCACGAGGAGCTGGCGCGGATCTTCTCGGAGCCGGAGAGTCGAGCCGGCGGCTCGCCCAGCCCGCAACGATGACGCAGTGATCACGCCCCGATGAGCGACCGCGGGATCCGCTGGCTCTTTCTATCGGCGCTCGCGGCGCTCGGCGCCTACGCCGGGATAAACATCGAGCTCTCGACCGACATCAGCCGCTTCATGCCCGCCGAGAGCGACGCCGAGCTGGCGTCGCTGGCGTCGCGCCTCTCCGACAGCGAGCTCACGCGCACGATGATCCTCACCGTCGGCGCGCCCGGAATCGACGCGGCGGTGGCGGCCGCCCGCGAGCTGGCCGTTCGGCTGCGCGATCACGCCGAGATCGCGAGCCTGCGCGCGGGCGTCGACCCGGAGCAGCTGGAGCGGGTGTACCAGCTCTACTTCCCGCGCCGTCACGCGTTCCTGTCGGAGGAGCCGGAGCGCGAGATCCCGGACCTCGTGTCTCCTCTGGCGCTGGCGCGCCGGGCGCGCGAGCTGCGCGCGAGCCTGGCGCAGCCGACGGCTCTGTTCACGAAACAGCTGGCGGCGAGCGACCCGATCGGCGCGTTCGATCGCATCGTCTCGCGGCTGCGCAGCCAGCGCCCGCCGCTCGACACCCACGACGGGCAGCTCGTCACGCCCGACCGCCGCTTCGCGGTGCTGTTCCTGACCACGCGCTCCAGCGCCTTCGACTCGAAGCCACAGGCGCGCCTGCTGGCGGACATCGCCGCCGCCTTCGACGCGATCGCCGCGGCGAGCCCGGAACCGCTCTTGCTGGAGGCGAGCGGCGCCAACCGCTTCGCGGTCGCCGCAGAGGCGGGCATCCGCCGCGACGTGCACCGGATCATCGCCGTCTCGTTCCTCGGCGTCGCGGTCGTGTTCCTGGCCTTCCTGCGCTCGCTGCACTCGTTCCTGCTCGTCGTGCTCCCGGCGGTGTCGGGGATCCTGTTCGCGGCGGTGGTCACGCGCATCGCGTTCGGGCGGATCGACGGCGTGACGATGGCTTTCGGAGCGTCGCTGATCGGTGTCGCGATCGACTACTCGATCCACGTCCTCGATCACCATCAGCTCGACCCGAGCGCGGACATCCGTGCGACCGTGCGGCGGCTGCGGTCGTCGGTCGCGGTCGGCGGGCTCACCACGATGGCGAGCTTCGTCGGGCTGGCGCTGACGTCGTTCCCCGGCTTCCGCGAGATCGGCTTCTTCGCGACGATCGGGATCGGTGTCGCGCTGTGGGTGACGCTGTACGTGCTGCCCGCGTTCCTGTCGGGCACAGCACCTGGGCGGCGGGCGCCGCCGCTGGCGGAGCGCACCGCGACCGCGTTCGGAGCCGGCATTCGCGCGCTCGCCGCGCGCCCGCGCTGGCTCGCGACCGCACCGCTGGCCTGCCTCGCGGCGATCGCGATCTTCGTGCCGCAGCTGCGCTTCGACGACGACCTGACGAACCTGATGTCGCTCGACCCGGCGCTGCGCGCCGAGGAGGAGCGGGTGCGCGAGCGCGTCGCGCGCGAGGAGTCCGGACGCGTGATCTTCGCGCTGGGCGCCGACGCCGAAGAGGCGATCGCGCGCAACGACGCCGTCGCAGCGAGACTCGAAGCGGCGCGGCATGCGGGACGGATCGGCGATTTCCGCTCGCTGCACGCGCTGCTCTGGTCGCGCGAGCTCCAGCAGCGCAACCTGCGCGCGCTGCGCGCGATTCCCGATCTGGCGGAGCGCGTCGAGACGGCGTTCGCGGCCGAGGGCTTCCGGCCGGAGGCGCTGGCGCCGTTCCGCGCCGCGCTGGCCGAGCCGCCGCCGCTTCCGCTCGACGCCGCGGCGCTGCGCAGCTCGCCGCTCCGCGACCTCGTCGCGCCGCTCCTGCTCGACCTGGGCGACCGCACGGCCGCCGTCACCTACCTGCGCGGAGCGACGGACCCCGCGAGCCTCGACGCGGCGCTCGCGGGGCTCGAGCACGTCCACGTCTTCGACCAGCACACGTTCATGAACGCGATCTACCGCGAGTTCCGGATCACGACGGTCCAGCAGGTCGGCGTCGGCAGCGGGCTGGTGGTGCTCGTGCTCGGCCTCTACTACCGGCGCTGGCGCCCGGCGCTGGCGGCGTTCCTGCCGTCGCTGTTGGTGGCGGGAAGTGTGCTCGCAGTGTTCTCCGCCGCGGGCACGCCGATGAACCTGCTCCACGTGACGAGCCTGGTGATGGTGATGGGGATGGGCGTCGACTACGGCATCTTCATCGTCGACAGCGCCGCCGATCGCAAGCACCTCGACGGAACGCTGCTCTCGCTCTTCCTCTCGTGCCTCACCACCGTCTTCGTGTTCGGCACGCTGGCGATCTCGGAGCACGCGGCGCTGCGCGCGATGGGCGTCACCACCGGCGTCGGCGTCCTGCTCTCGTTCCTGCTGGCCCCCGTCACGCTGCTGCTTCTGCGCCCGCAGCCGGAGCGGGGGCAGTGACGCGCGCGCTGTGGGCGGGGCTCGGTCTTTGGGTCGCCGGCTGCGCCGGATCTCTGCTGGGTGGACCGCCGCGTCTCGCAGACTGTCCCGGCAGCCTGGTCGACACCGCGCAGATTCCCGGCGGCGATTTTCTACTGCGCGAACGCGTGCGGATCGCCGGAGGCGACGTCGACCTCGGGCTCGAGCTGCTCGCGGAGCGGCGCGGTGATCGCCTGGTCGTGGTGGCGTTCAACGCGTTCGGTGCGCGGATCTTCTCCGCGGTGCAGCACGGGCTCGCGGTCGAGACCGAATCGCCGCTCGGCCGCGCGCTGCCGGTTCCCTCCGAGAACGTGCTGCGCGACCTGCACCACGCGCGCTTCGTCCACCCCGAGACGGGAGAACGCGTCGAGGTGCGCCGCCCGGGCTGCGACTACACCGCCACGTTCGTGCGGGTGGAGCGCCGCGAGCTGCGCTGAGATCACTCCACCGGTACGTAGTAGAGCCAGACGTCCTGATCCACCACGACGTCGAGCAGGCTGTCGTTCCGGACGTCGAGGTGGACGTAGATCGGGACGCCCGCGTCGACGATGATCCCGTAGCCGCTCGGGAAGGTGATGTGGGTGGTGGTGATGTTCGAGCCCAGATACGTGCTTCCCTGAGTGGCACCGTAGTCGAACAGGCCGGGACCCGCGTACTTGGCGCGCGCGATGCAGCCCTTGGCGTCGCTGCCATTGCACAGGTACATCGTGGGCTTCGTGCTGACCTCGATGTCCACGTAGATGTCCACATCGGTCTGCTCCGCGAGCGACGCGGAGAGGATCGCCACCTTCGCCTTGGGGACCCACACCCCCGCCTGATCCCGGTGACACAGGGTCCCCCGGATGCAGAGGTGGGTCGTGCTCTTGATCACGGCGGTCGATAGGTCTTTCACCTCTGCCGGGGCCACCGAGGGCAGCAGCAGGACAGCGAGGGCGATCGGAACGAAGCGCGTCGGCATGTCGCCTCCCGCCACAGAGTATCGAGCCCGCTTCCCCTATGCTCCGGAAACACGAGGAAATGACCGCTCAACGGATTCCGCTCGACCGGCTGACCTGGGTGCGCACCGCCGCCACGGCCTTCGCGGGCTCGGACGTCGGCGGCCCCGCGAAACGCCTGTGCTTCTCGCTCTGCGCTCTGATGCTCGGGATCAGCGCGATGAACGTCGTGAACAGCTACGTCGGGCGTGACTTCATGACGGCGATCGAGCAGCGCGACTTCTCGCAGTTTGGCTGGATGGCGCTGCTCTACGCGGCGGTCTTCTCCGTCTCCACGCTGCTCGCCGTGTTCTTCCGTTTCAGCGAGGAGCGGCTGGGTCTGCTCTGGCGGCAGTGGCTGACGAGGCTGCTCGTGCTCGACTACCTCGGGCTCGGAAC
>Ga0184637_10001517_pt1 | contig 15653 bp, 13 predicted proteins | sample PLM3_127_b2_FD_133143 | JGI IMG/M metagenome (GOLD analysis project Ga0184637, IMG submission 133143) | Groundwater sediment microbial communities from an aquifer in East River, Colorado, USA - PLM3_127_b2 | ecosystem: Environmental > Terrestrial > Soil > Riparian zone | place: USA: East River...
GAAGAGGAGCGGCGCGCGCCCGATGCGATCGAGATCGCGATTCCGCCCGGACCGCGCCTGGGCGACCTGGTGGTGGAGGCCCTGCACCTGTCGAAGGGTTACGACGGGCGCCTGCTGATCGACGACCTCTCGTTCCAGCTGCCGCCCGGCGGGATCGTCGGCGTGATCGGTGGCAACGGCGCCGGCAAGACGACCCTGTTCCGGATGATCATCGGCGAGGAGAAGCCCGACGCAGGCTCGCTGCGCCTCGGCGAGACGGTGGCGCTCTCCTACGTCGACCAATCGCGCGACGCGCTCGACCCCGAGAAGACGGTCTGGCAGGAGATCAGCGGCGGCGAGGATCGACTGCGCGTCGGCGCGCGCGAGATCAACTCGCGCGCGTACGTGGGCTCCTTCAACTTCAAGGGCGCCGACCAGCAGAAGCGCGTCGGCATGCTCTCGGGCGGCGAGCGTAACCGCCTCCACCTCGCGAAGCTGCTCCAGAGCGGCGGCAACGTGCTCTTGCTCGACGAGCCGACCAATGACCTCGACGTAGACACGCTGCGCGCGCTCGAGGACGCACTGCTCGGCTTCGCGGGCTGCGCAGTCGCGATCTCCCACGACCGCTGGTTCCTCGACCGGATCGCCACCCACATCCTCGCGTTCGAGGGCGACAGCCACGTCGAGTGGTTCGCCGGCAACTACGCCGACTACGAAGCCGACCGCCACCGCCGCTTCGGCGACGCCGCGGATCGGCCGTCGCGGCTGCGATATCGAAAGTTCGATCGTTAGTCAGCTCCGCGCGGGAGGGCGAGGACGATGTTGCGCTGGACGCTGCGAATTGCCGGCAGTCTGATCGTGCTGATCGTGCTGGTGAGCGGCACTGTCGCGCTGAAGGTGTTGGAGTTCGGCGATCGGCCGGCGGAGTCGCTCGAGCCGATCGAGATTGCACCCGACGTCCATTTCGTGGAAGCGAACGGGATTCGCTTCGGCTACCTCGAAGAGGGGCAGGGTCCGCTGATCCTCCTGTTCCACGGTTATCCTGAGACGGCGCGATCCTGGAAGGCGGTGCAGCATCGTCTCGCCGGCGCTGGCTATCGCGTCGTGGCGCCGTACATGCGGGGATATCCTCCGACATCGTTCACGAGCGACGGCGACTATTCGGTGCAAGCACTCGGCGGAGACGTCGTGGCGCTGATCGATGCGCTGGGCGCTCGAAGCGCGATCGTCGTGGGGCATGATTGGGGCGCATCGGCCGTCTATTCCGCCGCGGCCGAGAGCCCGCAGCAGATCACGAAGCTCGTGGCGCTCTCGATCCCTCATCCGCGCAGCTTTGCCGGCGATCCGACGATCCTGCTCGACGCGCCCCACTTTCTGTACTACCAGCTGCCGATCGCCGAGCGCCTCGTGTGGAGCTACGACTTCGCGCACATCGATTGGATCTATCGCCAGTGGGCGCCGGCCTTCGCGCCGTCGGCCGACGTGATGCACGACATCAAGGCGACGCTGCGCACTCCGGGCGCGACGGCGAGCGCGCTCGGCTACTACTGGACGCTGTTCGATCGCGATCCGGCCGAGGTAGAAGCTGCGGCGGCAAAGCCGATCACGATCCCGGCGCTGATCATCGCCGGTGCCGAGGATGGGCCGGTGGATCGGGCGCGCTACGAGAAGGCACGCGAAGCGTTCACGAACGCCTACACGTACGTCGAGCTCGACGGCGTCGGGCACTTCCCGCAGCTCGAAGCGCCAGACCCAGTGGCGGACGCGATCCTCGATTTCGTCGGCCTGCCGCAGTAGTTTGCGCCGCCGCGACTCTCGTCACATTGCCCATTAGAGTGTAGATTAGGGAGATCTTGTTAGTTCGTCGAGGGCGCCACGGCGACCGCCTCGCTGAAAGGATCCCATGATCTCGCCTTCGCATCCGCAGATGATGGCCAGCTACAACGGTTGGATGAACGAGCGCCTGTTCGCGCTGTGCGCGACGCTTTCTGACGGCGATCGGAAGCGCGATGTTGGTGCGTTCTTCAGATCCATTCACGGCACCCTCAATCACATTCTGCTGGGCGACCGTCTCTGGTTGGGACGCTTCCTGGGGCGTCCGTTCGTCGTGGATTCGCTGGATCAGGAGCTGTATTCCGAGTTCGTCGAGCTCCGAGCGGAACGCGAGAGCACCGATCGAGAGATCGGGGTCTGGGCGAAATCGCTCACCCCGGAGCAGCTCGCCGATTCGCTCACCTACGTGAGCTTCACGAATCCAGCGAAACGCATGTATCCACTGTGGGTGACAGTGGTCCACTTCTTCAATCATCAGGCGCATCACCGAGGTCAGCTGACGACTCTCCTCTGCCAGCTCGGCCTCGATCCTGGCGTCACAGACGTGATCTGGCTTCCGGAACTCGCGGCTACTGAGATGATCTGAGAGGCCACGCCTAGACGTCCAGATCCAGGCGCTCGCGCAGGAAGCGGGCGGCGTGCTCGGTGATCACCGACGGCTGTTCGAGCAGCCCGAAGTGGGTGGCCTCGCGAACGAACGCGAGCTCGGCGTGGGGCATGAAGCTCACCATGCGCTGCGCCGTTCGCGCGGGAGTCAGCGGATCTCGACCTCCGGCAATGATCAACGTCGGCGTTTCGATCTTCGGCAGCAGGTCGCTGGCGTCGTGTTCGAAGAGGTGTGCGAAGGTCTCGGCGTAGACGGCGAAATCGAGGCGCGTCCAGTCGCGTGCCATCTCGCGGAACGCCTCGACGTCGACCTCCGGCGTCATCAATCCGAGGCCGCGACACAAGAGCGTAAAGCCGCGGGCCACGCCGGGTGTATCCACCAGTCGGGGACCCCATTCGGCGAAGCCGCGCTCGACCCGACCCAAGAGCGCCAGCACCGCGGGTGCGGCCCGCGCGCTCCAACGCGAGTCGAAGGCGGTCTCGAGCGGCAGCCCGCTGGTCCCGTGGACGCCGATCAACGCGCGCGGGACCCCGGCGTGGTGGCGGTGCAGCTCCAGCGCGAGCTGGACACCCATGCTCCAGCCGACCAGGATCGGCGACTCGACGCCCGCATGGTCGAGCAGCGCGAGCAGGTCGCCGATCTGGTGATCGATGGTCAGCGCGTCGCGGGAGGCAGGCGCGCCGCTCTGGTACAGGCCCCGGTAGTCCCAGCCCACCAGCCGACAGCGCGCTGCGAAGCGCTCGACGAACGGACGCCAGATGCCGAAGCCGCCGCCCAGGCCGGACAGGAAGAGCAGCGTCGGACCGTCGCGCCTGCCCGCTTCGTACCAGGCGAGTCGCGTCCCGTCGCCGGCGCGGAAGCGCCGCCTGATGATCGTGCGTCCCCGGCCGCTCGGCGTTCGCCCCACGCCCCCTCCCCTCGGCGGGGAAGTATAACTACGGTGCGTCGGCCGGCACCGCGGTACGCAGGTTCTCGAGGCTGGCGCGCGTCGCGAGCGTCAGCGGGTCGAGCTTGCCGAGCGCGGGCTCGAGCAAGAGCAGCGCGCGCGCGAGCGTGCGTCGCGCCGCTTCGTGCTCGCCGAGGCCAGCGTAGGCGCGGCCCAGATACGACAGGCTCGCGCCGAGCTCGACGGGTGCCGTGACGCCGCGTTCGTGGATCGCGACCGCGCCCTCGAGCAGTGGACGCGCACGCGCGTACTCGCGGCGGTCGAGCAGCGCGGCTCCATCGCGGTCGAGGTCGCGCGCGGCGGCGGCGGGATCCGCTTCGCGCACGGTCTCGCGGCGGGGCGCCGGCTCGGCACCCGCAGCCAGGAGCTGGCGCACGCGCAGCACGGTCGGGTCGTCTGCGGCGAGGCTCTTTTCGTAGAGCGGGAGCGCGCGCTCGAACAGCGCGCGGGCGCGCGCGCGCTCGCCGCGCGCCTGGTGGATCAGGCCGAGGTTCGCGAGCGTCTCCGCGACGAGCGCCTCGCTCTGCGGCAGGTGGAGCTCCCACGCGGCGAGCGCCTGCTCGTAGCGATCCGCGGCCTCGGCCGTGCGGCCGAGCGCCACGCAGGCGGCGGCGCTCTCGCCGAGCAGCCAGGCGAGCTGCGGGTCAGGCACCTCGCTCTCGCCGCTGTGCAGAGAGCGCGCGCGCTCGAGGCTCTCCAGCGCCTCCTCGGGTCGATCGAGCGCCCGCAACAGATGGCCCAGGTTCCCGAGCACCCGAGCGCGAAGCTCGGTGGATCGGACCGGATCGTCCTCCGCACTCGCGTCGAGCGCGCGCCGGTAGAAGTGCTCTGCCTCCGGCAGGTGGCCGCGGTCGTGCTGGATCACCGCGAGGGCGGCGAGCGTAAGCGCCTTGGGCGCGGGCTTGCCCGCAGACGCGGCGCGGATCTCGAGCGCGCGCGCGTAGAGCGGTGCGGCCAGGTCGCGCTGGCCGAGCCCGCTGTAGGCGTCGGCGCTGCGCTCGAGCGCGTCGGCCTCCGTGGCGGACGGCAGCGGCGCCGCGGGCTGCGGATCACCGGGCGAAACACACCCGGCGAGTGCGGCGATCGCGCACAGCGCGGCGATTCGGGATGCGGCCACGTGCACGCCGGACTAATCGGCAGGGCGCGCCCCGGGATTTACTGTGCCGACCCGCTTTTCACGCGTCCCGCGCCAGTCGGATGCCGCTGAACTGCCAACGCGCTTCGGGGTAGAAGAAGTTGCGGTAGCTGGCGCGGATGTGGTCGGCGGGCGTCGCGCACGAGCCGCCCCGCAGCACCATCTGGCTGCTCATGAACTTGCCGTTGTACTCGCCGAGGGCGCCCTCGGGCGGACGGTAGCCGGGGTAGGGCGCATAGGCGCTGCGCGTCCACTCCCAGACGTCGCCGAATAGCTGTGCGAGCTGCCGGCCGTCGGCCGGGGCGGGACGCGGGTGGAGCACTCCGCTGCCGGCGAAGTTCCCGGAGACCGGCTCTGCTTCGGCGGCCGTCTCCCACTCTGCCTCAGTGGGGAGCCGCGCTCCCGCCCAGCGCGCGAAAGCCTCGGCCTCGTAGAAGCTCACGTGCGTGACCGGCTCGTCGGGCTCGATCGGGCGCGCGCCGCCGAGCGTCAGCGTCCACCACGCGTCGCCGCGTCGCTGCCAGTAGAGCGGCGCGTCCCAGCCCTGCTGCTGCACGGCAGTCCATCCATCGGCCAGCCATGGGCCCGGATTCCGGTAGCCGCCGTCGTCGATGAAAGCGAGAACCTCGCGGTTCGTCACCGGGCGGCTCGCGAGCGCGAACGGCTCGAGGTGGACGCGGTGCCGCGGCCGCTCGTTGTCGAACGCGAAGTCGGTTCCCCCCCAGCCGATCTCGCGCACGCCGCCGGGGAACGCCCGCCAGCGCAGCTCCGCGACCGCACCGCGTGCGCCCCGCACCGGCGCGGCCACCGATTCGCGGTATGCGGGTGCCAGCGGATTCTGCGCGAACAGGTGCTTCAAATCGGTGAGGATCAGCTCCTGGTGCTGCTGCTCGTGATGGATGCCGAGCTCCACGATCTCGCGCATTGCCGCACTGCGTCCGCGATCCTCGAGCAGCGCCAGCAGCTCGCGGTCGACGTGAGCGCGGTAGTCGTGCACCTGCGCGAGCGACGGCCGCGACAAGAGGCCCCGCTGCGGCCGCGGGTACTGCCCGCCGACGCTGTTGTAGTAGGAGTTGAACAGCACGCGGAACGCGGGGTCGAACGGGCGATAGCCGCGGAGGCTCGGCTCGAGCACGAAGGTCTCGAAGTACCAGCTCGTGTGCGCGAGGTGCCACTTGGTGGGGCTCGCGTCCGGCATCGACTGGAGCGCGCAGTCCTCGGCGGAAAGTGGCTCGGCGAGTGCGACCGACGCAGCGCGCACCGCGCGGTAGCGTGGGGTCAATGCATCGGCGTCGGGAGCTCGCGAGATGGCGGACATGAGCGCTGCCGGGAAACCCTATGTGCCCAGCACCCCGGATGCAAACCCTGTAGCATCTTGCACCCGCTCGGACGAGAAGTCGGCCGGGCTCCGAGAACCAGGAGGTGCTCCCGTTGGGGGCGGAGTACGTCGACGTCGAGCGAGCGCGCGCGCTGCCCGGGCTGCGGCTGGCAATCACCGCCGGTGTGCCCGGACCGTGGGGCGAGGCCGCCAAGGGCGTATTCCACGCCAAGGGGATTCCGTTCGAGCGCGTCCGACAGGCCGGCGGTGAGAGCAACGACGCGCTCTACGCGTGGACCGGACACCGCAACGCGCCGGTAGCGGTGTACGAGAACGAGCCCCCGCGCACCGGCTGGGCTGAGATCCTGTGGCTCGCCGAGCGGCTACGGCCGGAGCCCGCGCTCGTGCCCGCGGATCCCGACGATCGCGTGCTTTGCCTCGGGCTCGCCCACGAGCTGATGGGCGAGAACGGCTTCGGCTGGTGCCGCCGGCTGATGCTCTTCCAGGTCAGCATGGGCGACTCCGATGTGCCGCCGGAGCCGCTGCGCCCGGTGCTCGGACGCATGCTCGAGCAGTACCGCTACAGCCGTGCGGCGGCCGAGGCCGCGCCGGCCCGGGTGGCGCAGACCCTCACGCTGCTGTCGCGGCAGCTCGCCGCGCAGCGCGCGGCCGGCAAGCGCTACCTGATCGGCGACCAGCTCAGCGCCGTCGACGTCTACTGGGCCGCGATGGCGGCGCTCGTCGCGCCGCTCCCGCCCGACGCATGCGCGATGCCCGAGATGCTGCGCGGCTTGTACGCGAATCCGGGTCCGTGCGTGGCCGACGCGCTCGATCCCGCGCTGCTCCTGCACCGCGACCGCATCTACCGCGAGCACATGGAGTTCCCGGTCGCGCTCTAGAGCGACCGCCGACCCCGCCCCTTTTCGAGGCCCCGATGAAGGAACCGCGCAAAGACCTCCGCAATCTGGCGATCATCGCGCACGTCGACCACGGCAAGACGACGCTGGTGGATGCGCTGTTGCGCTTCACCGGAGCGTTCCGCGCGAATCAGCAGGTGGCGGAGCGGGTGATGGACAGCGAAGACCTCGAGCGCGAGCGCGGCATCACGATCCACGCCAAGGACACCAGCATCGAATTCGAGGGCGTACGCATCCACCTGGTCGACACGCCCGGCCACGCCGACTTCGGCGGCGAGGTGGAGCGCGTGCTCTCGATGGTGGACGCGGTGCTGCTGGTGGTGGACTCGGTCGACGGCGTGATGCCGCAGACGCGCTTCGTCGTCGGCAAGGCGCTCTCCCACGGCCTGCGCCCGCTGCTCGTCGTGAACAAGGTCGATCGGCCGGGCCACCGCGCCCAGGCGGTGGTCGACGAGGTGTTCGACCTGCTCGTCGACCTCGGCGCCGGCGACGAGCAGCTCGACTTCCCGGTGGTGTTCGCATCGGCGAAGGAAGGCACCGCAGTGCTCGATCTCGCTACGCCGCGCACCGACCTGCGGCCGCTGCTCGAGGCGATGGTCCATCAGGTGCGGGCGCCCGTGGTGGACCTCGACGGGCCGCTCCAGTTCCAGGCCGTCACGCTCGACTACGACGACTACCTCGGGCGGATGGTGATCGGGCGCGTTGCGCGCGGGCGCCTCGTGCGCGGCGCGAGCGTCGTGCGGGTCGGGCGAGACGGGGCGACCGAGCGCTTCCGCGTGACGAAGCTGCTCGGCGCGCGCGGGCTCGAGCGGGTCGAGCTCGACGAGGTCGGCGCGGGCGAGCTCGCCGTGCTCGCCGGCGTCGACTCGATCGAGATCGGCGACACCGTCTGCCCTCCCGATGCGCTCGACCCGTTGCCGCGCATCCACGTCGATCCCCCGACCGTGCGCGTGCACTTCTCGGCCAACACATCGCCGTTCGCCGGCCGCGAGGGGCGCTTCGTCACCAGCCGCCAGATCGACGAGCGGCTGCAAAAGGAGGCGCTCGGCAACGTCGCGATCCTGGTGGTGGAGTCCGACCGGCCCGAGACCTTCCTGGTGGCCGGCCGCGGCGAGCTGCAGCTCGCGATCCTGATCGAGACGATGCGCCGCGAGGGCTACGAGTTCAGCGTGTCGCGCCCGGAGATCATCACGCGCGAGGTCGACGGCCAGCGCTGCGAGCCGGTGGAGGACGTGGTGATCGAGACGCCCGGCTTCGCCGCCGGCTCGGTGATGGAGAAGCTCGCGATCCGGCGCGGCCGCATGGAGGCGATGGAGCAGCGCGAACATTGCGTGCGCATGCACTTCGTGGTGCCGAGCCGGGGCCTGTTCGGCTATCGCACCGAGTTCCTGACCGACACGCGCGGCGAGGGCGTGCTGCACCGCACGGTGCGCGGCTACGAGCCGTGGGCCGGCGAGCTGTCGCGCCGCAGCGTCGGCGCGATCGTCGCGACCGACGCGGGCAAGACCACCGCCTACAGCCTGTTCGGCATCCAGGAGCGCGCGACCCTATTCGTTGGCGCCGGCGTGTCGGTCTACGAGGGGCAGGTGGTCGGCGAGAACCGCCGGCGCGGCGACCTGAACGTGAACGTCGTGCGCGCGAAGAAGCTCACCAACATCCGCGCGGCCGGCAAGGACGAGAACACCGTGCTGTCGCCGCCGCGTACGCTCGAGATCGAGTGGGCGCTCGAGTGGATGGAAGACGACGAGCTGCTCGAGGTGACGCCCCAGACGCTGCGGCTGCGCAAACGGATCCTGTCGCGGAGCCATCGCAAGCGTTGATGCCGGTGCCGAACGCGACGCCCTCTCTGGCCGGCCGATACGCGCTGGTGACCGGCGGTGGGACCGGTATCGGCCGCGGAATCGCGCGCTGCCTGCTACGCGAAGGCGCGCGCGTGACGCTGGCGGCGCGGCGCGTCGACGTGCTCGAGCAGACGGCGGCGGCGCTGCGCGCGGAGATCGCGGGCGCGCAGGTCGCCGCGCTGGCCTGCGACGTCACCCAGGAAAAGCAGGTCGAGGCGGCGGTCGCCGCCGCGGCCGGGCCCGACGGAGCGCTCGACATCGCCGTCGCCAATGCCGGCTCCGCGGTTCCGGGCCCGTTCCTGCTGCTGAACGCCGACGCCTGGCGCTTCTGCTGCGAGCTCAACATCGTCGGCACCGCCAACACGCTGCGCCATGCGGCGCTGGCGATGCGCGGCCGCGGCGGCAGCCTGGTCGCGATCTCCACGGCGGCCTCCGCGGCGCCCGAGAAGAGCATGGCCGCCTACACCGCCACCAAGGCCGCGGTCGACATGCTGGTTCGTTGCGCCGCGCTCGAGCTCGGTCCCTACGACATCCGCGTGAACGCGATCCAGCCGGGTTATGTGCCGCACGAAACGCTCGACGCCGTGTTCCCGGAGTCACTGCAGCGCGACTTGATCGCGCGCACGCCGCTGGGCCGCGCGGGCGCGCCCGAGGACATCGGCGCGATGGTGGTGCACCTGGTGCGGCCCGAGAGCCGCTGGGTCACCGGCCAGGTGATCGCGGTGGACGGCGGCATGACGGTGCAGCCGATGGGCGACTTGACCGCCCTCTCGGAAGCGATCTACGGCGCGGAGCGCGTGCGCGAGGCGCTGGAGCCGGGGCCCAGGCGCTAGGCGGAACCCCGCCGCTCCAGCGCCGGCCGATCCCACTTTGCGAGCTCGGCTCCCACGTTCCACCAGTGGTTGGTCAGCGGCGCGAGCGCCAGCCGCACCTTGCCGACGATCTGCGACCACATGTGCAGCGTGCGATAGGTCTCCTGCCACGCTTCGAGCGGCAGAGACGGCCAGGTGCCTGTATCGGATTCGGACATGAGATCGTTCCCCGCGATCAGGAGGGTCGCCGTTGAAGTTGGACAGAATGCTCCGTCGCGGAGCCAGCCGCCCGGTGCAAATCCACGCATTTCGTGGAATATTGGAAGCCCCGGATTCTTGCCGCAGCCATTCTAGGTCTAGGAGCTCCCGATGCCGACGCTGATCCAAAGGTGCAGCCGCCTCGCCACGCTGTCCGCCCTCGCCACCCTCGCATGGCTCCCCGGGCTCGTCGCCTGTAGCGGCGGCGGGAGCTCGACCGTCGTGGTCGCGTCGACCGGCTCGGTGGTGGTCCTCGTGACCGACGCCCCTTCGGACGAGTTCCTGCAGATCCCGCTGACCGTGACGAAGGTGGAGCTCCTCGGCGCGCAGGGACACGTCACGCTCTTCGAGGGACGGCGCGAGCTCGACCTGCTGTCGCTGCGCGACGACGCGCGTCTGCTCGCGCTCGGGCGCGAAGTGCCCGCCGGAGACTGGTCGAAGATCCGCCTGCACGTCGACGACGTGCAGCTGATTCGCCTGGTCCCCGACGACGCCGTGGAAGGCGAGGTCGTCGAGTGCCCCGGTGAGGTGGATCCGGACCCGGGCTTCGTGTGCGAGGCGATCACGCCGAAGCTCGGCGGGAACGGCAAGCTCGACCTCAATCCGCGGGGAGCCATCACCGTGGGTGCGGGCGAGGTCGTGTTCATTCAGCTCGACCTGGACGCGATCAAATCGATCTGGATCCACCAGAGCGGCAATGGCCGCTTCATGTTCCGACCGGTCGTGTTCATCGACGCCTTCACGCAGCGTGCCCCGGATCGGCTGGTGCGCCTCGAGGGCACGATCCGCGAGATCGACCTCGCTGCACAAAAGGTTCTACTCTGCCGGACCCATGTGGTCTTCCGCGCCGGTGACGAGGTTGCTAGGCAAGACGAGGACGATCGGAGCCGGTGCATCGACGTGCGGATCGGGCCCGACACGTCGATCTTCGGCGACGACGGACAGCCCGCCCTGCTGAGCGATCTCGCCGTGGGTGACCGGCTCGCGGCGCTGGGCCGCTTCCGCGTCGGTGCGGGGGAGGACCTGGTATTCGACGCGCTGTGGATCCAGCAAGGCGGCTTCGACGCGAGCATCGCGGTCACCGGCGAGATCCTGGAAGGCGTCGCGTCGGGCGACGACCCGCTTGAGTTCCTGCTCGCTCCCGATCCGGACGGACCGATCCAGGCGGAGGAGCTGGTCGTGCGTCTGCTCGAGGGAGCGAAGATCTTCGCGCGCGCGGGCCAGCCGCTCTTCCCGTCCGAGCTCGAGCCGGGCCAGCGCGTGCGGGCCTTCGGCGTGCTCGTCCTCTCCGGCGGAGAGCCGGATCGCCTCGACACGAGCCTCGTCTTCGTCCGCGCGCCCGACGTGGCGCCGGTGCGGCTGCGCGGCGTGGTGTCGGTGCCCTTCGATTCCGCCAGCGGTGAGCTCGTGATCAACGCTCGCAGCGACGTCAGCGTGGCTCCCCGCTGCGTGGCCCTGGAGCCCAGCGACGCTGTGTTCCGCATCGTCGACACTGGGGATCTGCTGCAGTCCGAGCGCATCGAGCCGACGCAGCTCGCGGCCGGCGAGATCGTCGACGTCTACGGAGTCGATACGGAGCCCTGCTTCGACGCGCAGACGTTGATCTCGATCGGCTTCAGCGAATAGAGCGTTTCTCGCGATCGAAGGCCGCCGGAAGGCGCGCCCGCAAGGTATCGTGTGGGACGTGGCCGTTCCTCCCGAGCCCGCGAGCCCTCCCGCGGAGGGCGCCGAACGCGAAGTCGCGGCGAACCCCGGCGACCTCCGGCCTTTCTTCGGGCGCGCGCCTGTGCTCGCGGCGGAGCACCGCTGGGTCCTCCGTGTCGTGGCCCTCGGCGTCGCGTTCGAGCAGTACGACATCGGGCTCCTCAACGCGGCGCTGCCGCAGATCGCGCGCGATCTCGCGATCGCGCCGGGCGACACGGGTTTTCTCCTCGCGGCGATCCGGCTCGGAGGACTCGGCAGCGTGCTCCTGCTTCCCCTCGCCGACCGTCTGGGCCGGCGGCGCGTCTTTCTGCTCTCGATACTCGGCATGGGGCTCGGGACGGTCGCCACCGCGCTGAGTCCGACGGCGCTCTTCTTCGTCGGCGCCCAGCTCGTGACGCGCGTCTTCCTGCTGACCGTCTTCGGGCTCGGCGTCGTGATCCTCGTCGAGGAGCTCCCCGCCGCGCAACGGGGCGCGGGCCTCGGCTACCTCTCCGTGTTGAGCGGGCTCGGCTTCGGGCTCGCGTCGTTCCTCTACGCCGGTGTGGATCTACTGCCCGGGAGCTGGCGTTCGCTCTACGCCGGGGGCGCGGTTCCGTTGGCGTTGCTTCCGTTCTTCCGGCGCTCGCTCCGCGAGACGCGGCGCTTCGAGGGCCAGCGCGCCGAAAAACCGGACGCGGCCGGTGCGCGGGCGGCGCTGGCGGCTTGGCTCGCGCCCGTGCGCGCGCTGCTGCGCGAGAGCCCGCGGCGCGCGATCTGCGTCGGCTGCGCGGGAGCTCTCTCCGCCGCGGGTGGCATCAGCTTCTTCCAGTACACGAGCTTCTTCCTCCAGGAGGCGCACAGCTGGGCGCCCGGGCACTACTCGCTGCTCGTCTTCGGCGCCGGCGGGATCGGCATCCTCGGCAGCGTCGTCGGCGGGCGCGGCAGCGACCGTTTCGGGCGCGGCCGCGTGGGGCTCGCGGCCTTCGTGCTCGCACCGCTCGGGGTCGCGCTGTTCTACAACGGGCCCGCGTGGCTGCTCGTGCCGGCCTGGGCGCTGGCTGTCTTCGGCTTCAGCGCCGGCGAGCTGATCGTGCGGGCGCTCGCCGGCGAGCTCTTCCCGACCGCGCACCGCAGCACCGCGCTCGGGTGGCTCATGCTCGTGCAGACCGTGGGCTGGGTGACCGCCCTCGGGCTCGTCGGGCTCGCGGGCGACGCGCTGCGCGAGATCGCGCTCGCCATCACGATCGTCGCCGCCGCAACCGCCGCGGCCGGCCTGTTCCTGTTAGGCCTGCCGGAGACCCACCGGCGGGAGCTCGAGACGATCTCGTAGAGCGGGAAGCAAGCGCCCAGAGGCATGCGGAGCGAGGCGCAGCCGAGCGAAGTCGAACAGGCTAGGCTAGAACGCGATCCGCAGCGCGGCGAGACCCCCGAAGGCCCACTCGCCGCGGCGCGGGCCGAATGCGCTCCCGCCGCGGAATAGCGAGCCGGAGAGGTCGAGCTCGAAGCGGTCGCCTTCCTCGATTGCGAGGACGAGATCGAGCCCGTGCCCGAGCGCGTGATGTCGCCCGTCGAGGACGGTCTCGAGGCGCGCGCTGCGCAGCGAGTCGGCGCGCTGAAGCAGGTGGTAGTAGTGGTAGACGAGGTCCAGTGAGCTGGAATCGAACAGCGAGATGCCCGCTCCAGCGGTTGCGACCGCGAGGTTCGAGAGCTCGGGGTCGAGTAGCCGGCCGTAGTGGGGGAAGCGCCGGACGCCGCCGAACCCGGTCTCGTTCGCGTGGAGACCGCTCTGGCGATAGGCGCGGTCTCGCTTTCCGTTCTTGCCGTCGCCCGAGCCGATCGCGTAAGCGAGCGTGACGCGTGGCTCGAGCAGAGCGGGGGCCACCCCGGTCAGGCCCAGATCGAACGCCCAACCGGAGACGTCTCGTCGGGTCACGGCGTCGACCGCTCGGAGCCCCGCGACGGGATCGCCGTGCTCGAAGACCACGTCCCGGCCGCGGACGACACCGCCGTCGAGCCAATAGCCGAGGATCCACACCGACTCCGACGCGAACGCGCCGAGCGCACGCGGCCCCAGCCAGAAGAGCTGCGCGTCCGACTCGTCGACCCGGCTCGCGCGCACGGTCGCGCCCACTGGCGGGCGGCTCCCGCGGTCGACCTCGAACAGCCCGAACAGCGCGAGGCCGTGATTCGCGGCGAGCTCCCACGACAGATCGGCGAGGACGCGCAGCCGGTCCTGCTCGTCTGCGGGCAGATCGTGCTGATCGGAGCGGCTGGGGCCGAGCTCCCACCCGAGCGCGAGCGACGCGCCGAACGCATCGGCGGGTCCGCCCTCCCACGCGAGGCGCACCGCGTCGAGCTCCGTGTCCCACCACCACCGGCGATCGTCCTCGAAATCGAGCCGGCCGAGGTCGAGGTCGACGCCGCTTCCGAACAGGTCTCCCGCGAACACCCACATCTCGCCGCGCTCGACATACCAGTCGTCGACGCCACGCGGCGTCTCTGGAAGTGTGTCGCGGTCCCAGCGCAGACGCGCTTGTGCGAAGAAAGCGAGTGGATCGCCGAGCGTGTAGAAGAGCTCGCCCTCGAGCTCCTGCTCGAGGAGCAGCCGATCGTCGCCGTCCGGAGCGACGCCCGGGACGATCGGATCCGTCGCCTCGAGCACGAACTCGTACTGCCCGCTCGCGGAGAGCGGATGGCCGAACAGCGGCAGCGTCCACGGCTCCTGGAGGCGGTTCTCGTCCTCGCGCTCGGTGAGCCGCTCGCGCAGGTCACGCGGGGGTGCGCCCTCGGCCGCCAGCGCGCGCTGCGCGCTCGCGAGTAAGAGCAGCGTCAGCGCAGAGACCGCACAGCCCCTGCGCCGAGACCCGCCCACTCCGCGCGGGGAATCGGCGCCTGCCTCGAGGTGAATCCGGATCTGGGGAAGATAGGTGTACGATGGCCCCCGAGCACAGGACTCTCGATGCCCGCAGAGCTGCCCCCGACATCGTCGCTGCGCGCCTTCTCCCGAGCCGCGCGCAGCCTGAGCTTCAAGCGCGCGGCCGCGGAGCTCCACCTCTCCGCCTCGGCGCTGAGCCGTCATATCCAGGGGCTCGAGGAGCATCTCGGCGTGCCGCTGTTCCGGCGGCTGAACCCGGGGCTCGAGCTCACCGACGAGGGACATCGCTATCTCGAGGTGGTCGACGCAGTGCTCGAGCGGCTGTGGGCCGCCCAGGAGGCGATGGCGTCGCAGGCGCGGCCGCTCCGGGTGAGCGCGCTCGAGTCCTTCAGCGAGAGCTGGTTCGTCCCGCGGCTCGCGGATTTCGAGCGGGCCCACCCGGAGATCGCGCTCGAGATCGAGGCCACGCTCCGCTATGCGGACTTCGCGCGGGATCCGGTGGACGTCGCGATCCGCTTCGGCCGCGGCCCCTGGGAGGGCGTCCACAGTGAGCCGATCGTCGATCTCGACTTCTTCCCGGTCTGCAGCGCCGGCCTCGCCGCGGGCGACCCTCCGCTCCGCGAGCCGGCCGATCTCGCGCGCCATACGCTGATCCACGTCGCGCAGACTCCCGATGCCTGGCCCACGTGGCTGCGCGCGGCCGGCGTCGAAAGCATCGAGCCCCGCCGCAACGTCCGCTACGACCGCACCGGAATCGCGCTCAGCGCCGCCGAGTCGGGGCAGGGCGTGGCGCTCTCGACCCCGATTCTCTGCGAGCGGAGGCTCCGCGAGGGACGGCTCTGCCGGCCGTTTCCGCTGAGCGTCCGCTCGCACGACACCTACCACTTCGTGTGCCGCGAGGAGGACCTCGGAGACCGCCGCGTGACGGCGCTGCGCGACTGGCTGGTCGAGCGGCTGGCGGCGCCCGATGCATGGAACGCAAGCGCGGATTCGAAATGAGCGTTTGCGCCACGTGCGACACAGGCCCGATCCTCGCGCCATGCAACAGCTCACCTGCATCGACGCTCAGAAGCTCGAATGGCGCGACGTCCCGGAGCCCCGCATCGAGGGGGACGGCGAAGCGCTGATCCGCCCGCTCGCGGTGGCGCGCTGCGACATCGATCGCTTCCTGACCTCCGGCCTGTTCCCGCTCCGGGGCCCGTTCGCGCTCGGCCACGAGTGCGTCGGCGAGGTGGCGGCGCTGGGTGACGGGGTCCGCGGCCTCGCGATCGGCCAGCGGGTCGTCGTCGCGTTCCAGGTGAGCTGTGGCCAGTGTCGCCGCTGCGCGGCGGGACGCACGGCGGTCTGCGAAGCGATGCCGACGCTCTCCGACTACGGGATGCAGCCGCTCTCGGGCGTCGAGTACGGCGGCATGCTCTCCGATCTCGTCCGGGTGCCCTACGCCGAGGC
>Ga0184637_10001518_pt1 | contig 15652 bp, 16 predicted proteins | sample PLM3_127_b2_FD_133143 | JGI IMG/M metagenome (GOLD analysis project Ga0184637, IMG submission 133143) | Groundwater sediment microbial communities from an aquifer in East River, Colorado, USA - PLM3_127_b2 | ecosystem: Environmental > Terrestrial > Soil > Riparian zone | place: USA: East River...
CAGGTGTCGCCGGAAGTAAACGTTCGACTCCGGCGACGCCTTGACTCACCCTGCGCATCCCGCATTTCCAAACCGCATTTCCAAACCGCCGTTTCCTCAACATTTTCACGCAGTCGCTAACAGCCAGAAGCCCCTTCATCGCTTCAAAGTGCTTTATGACGCTTCCAGACATATCCAGTGCCAGGATATGATGGTATCTGGCCGGACCAGATACTACCTTGGCGCAGCTTCCCGGGAGACGCTCTGTGGCGAAGGACCCCCGCGGTATGCACAGACTCCCGGCGAGCAGCAGGCCGAGCATCCAGGGCGACAGACCTGCGGGGGGGGCCGTGGCGTGGGGTGGGCGGCGGTATGAGGCACCCGCGCCCACCCCGGTCAGCACGACAAGGCCCAACAGTGCTGCCATCACGCCAGCGCTCACGAAGAGCACGAGGTACACGCTCAGAGTGCCGAGCGTGAGAAAGAGCCCACTTGCTAAGGTGGCATGTCCGGTGCCCCAGCCCCACACGTGGTGGCCGTGCCGATAAAGGATCCTGGCGGCCAGCAATAGCGTCACGAAGCCCAGAGTCAGCACGATGTACCTCCATAGGTCGAGGGTTGGCAGCGGGATATTGATCAGCTCCTTGAGGGTGCGCGGCGCTGTGAACGTCCCCCCGGTGGCCCGGGTCACACACTGGAACTCGTCTAGCATCCCTGCCTCGGTGACCCACGCGACGACGTCGATGACGATCCCGTGGTCCCGGTGCAACTGTTTGGCAATCTCGCAGGTAGCCCCCTGAGGGGGGCAGGTATTGAGCCCATCGCTGAGGACCACAATGCGCTTGCCCCCCTTCACAGCTGGGGCGAAGAGGCTGGGGGTGGTCTTCAGCACAGCGTTTAGGTTCGTCCAGCCATGCGGCCGGGCCGCCCCGATCGCCATGGTGATCTGCGGCCGGGCCGTCCCGACCGGCAGGTGGATAGCCGGCGGCGTCTCGCACGGGCCTCCCACGGACACGGCACCAACGAGGACGTCCGGGCCCAACCGTTCCAGCCACTTCGGGTACGCCTTCTGGACCACTTGCCAGCGGCTCGCCCGCGGCTCATCAGGGTCACCAGCAGGTGCGGTCATGGAGGCACTATCGTCCACCAGGAAGAGCACCTGCTCCGCTTCAGGTGGGAGCCCGCTGGGGGGCTGGGCCAGGACAGGCCACACCCCAACCAGCAGGAGCCCAATGCCGCGCTGTAGGAGGGTTTTAGTCGCGTAGATCATACTCGCTCCCTCCTCGCTCAGGCGTGCTGCCGAGACGCCGCTGTGGCGTTGGGGGCTGGCTGGTGATTCCCAGAGCCGGCCCCCGGGAACCGGGCGAGGTCAACCTTCAGGCGGCAAAGCGTCTCGTACAGATACTCCCGCTCTGCCCCACCGGCCTTTTGCCAGGCGGCGATGAGTGCGGCTTTACAGGCGTCGGGGGTGTTATTCAGGGTCAACTCAAGCTCGGCCTCTAATGCCTTGCGGACCTGCGCCCGCTTGGCAACCCAGGTGACCATGTCGGCGAAGTCGGTGAAGGATTCTTCCTGCGGCCGCCTGGAGCCGGAACTGGTGTTCGCGTCGTAGCAGAGGAGAAAATCGCCCGTAGGGCGAAGCGCGACGCGATCCGGAAGCACTGCCTTGCCCGTATAGAGCAGGGCCTGTGTATGCTCTCGCAGGTTGGTGCGCGCTGGCTCGATGCCTGGAAGCTGATGGGCATTCGGCACGGTGTAGGGAGTGATGGCCGCGGGGTTCTCTAAGTAGCGATCATGGCGCTCCTTGTACCGCGCCAGTGGGCTCATGGCCGCATAGGGGAGACCATCACGCAGGAAGTAGAGCCGGATCTCATCGTCGCCGGCCTCGACCACTTGGTCCAGGCGCGTGACGATCCGCTCGCGCAGCATGAGCTGCGCCAGAGGGCCATCTTGGCCGCCGGGGAGCTCGAGGATGGTCAAGTTGTCGCGGCGGTTCCGCAGGTCTTGCTGATCCTCCACTTCGCGGTCGATGGGGGTATAGGGTTTGCAGTTGCGCAGAAGCGGCACGACTACCCGCTGCTTGCCGGGATCGCTCAGCAAGCTCTCCGTGAGGCTGCGACCGCTCTGGGCGTAGGAAGGGAGCAGCGGTAGCAAGTTAGTGAGCGCCTCTTGCGGGGTCTGCTGGCCCTCGAGGAAGGCCGCCACGGGCGGGGCGTTGGGCACATGCGCCCGGATCGCCCGGACCTCCAGGCCGAGCTGTTTCCGGGTCATCCCGTCATAGAGCAGCGAGCGCTGGAAGACTTGGGAGCGCTTCTCGATGCGCTGGCCCAGCTCATCCAGGTGCTCCTGGAGCGTCTTCAATTGTGTGGCTTGCCATCGGCGCACCGTCGCCACCTGTTCCGACTGGAAATCGCGCAGGGCCACCGTCACGGGGGGGATCGTCTCCGGCTGGCCACGACTGTCGAGCGTGCTCATCCCGACCTCGAGCGCCTGGACCAGGGACTCGCGCCGTTGCTGCTCCGCGCGGGCCGTGGTTGCGGCCAGTGCGATGCCGCACGCCGTATGCGCGGCATCGCGTGTCACCTCGTCGGCGCGGATAAACCCTAGAATCCCATGGGCCTCCTGTACCGCATTCAGTGCGGGGCCGAGTCGGGCGTTTGCCGCATCGCGTTCGCGCTTCGCCTGTTCGGCTTCCTGCGCCGCCTCCGTGGCTATTCGGGCGAGGTGACCACGAATGCGCTCCATGGCGGCCAGCCCCACGTGCCGCGCCGCGGGCATCCTACGCATGACATACGCAGTGACCTCCCGAGGCAGCGCCACGGCAAGCTTACTGGCGCCGTCCTTCCAGTCCCCCTCGAACTTCAGGAAGGCGTCGTGGACCTGCGTCGGCAGACTGGCCATGCTCTGCTTGACGTCCTTTGCCGGCATGCTGCCAAGCATGCCGGTCGCCCGTTCCAAGAAGCTGCGCAAGGCGTTCGTGGGTGTGGGGGATGGCTCAAGCCTCGCGAGCAAGGCACCGCTGCGGAGGTTAAGATCCTTGATGGTGTCCTCCACGACCGAGCGCAGTTGCAATTCTTCCGCGCTAGTCAGCTCCCCATCCTGGAGCCACGCCTCGAAGCGGTCTTGCACCACCTTAAGTTCCTGGCGCAACCATTCCGCCGCCACATATTCCTGTGTGCCTGGCGGCACCGTGCGGATAGCGAGCGCGGTTTCCACCCGCACGTGCATGGGGTTGTCCTGCAGGTCCCAGGGAATGACGCCCGCACAATCGACGTGGCGGGCATTGATCGCCGCCTGGGTCGAAGCCCGGAGGTAGGCGCGCATGATCGCCGCCTCCTGCATTAGGGCATCCACCGGCCCCAGCGCCACCGCCCCGTTGCTCGCAAACACATAGGTAGCCGTATCAAAAGGGGCTTTCAGCAGGCGGTCGCCCTGCATTGGGACCCTGCCGTTGTAACGGTGATAGTACTGATTCTCACGCGGCATGGCGTACGCGTTGGCATACGTCCGCTCATCCCCCCCATAGACGCACGGCATGATCGCATGGAGGTGGATCTGACCACCCTCCATGACCGACCGGAGCACCGCCGCCCCAGGCGTCGTCGCCCCAGTTCCAACCCCCCCCCGATATGTCGTGATCACGAACACCTTCACCCCGTCAAGGAGGGCCAGGGTCTCTGTACGCACCTGGGTGAGTTCTTGTAGGTGATGCCTGAAGAACTCCCCCAAGTCCTGTTCGTTGCCCTCGACTCTCGCCCGCCCCATGGCCGGGGTCCCGTTGCACCCCGGGGCGTTGGGCATCGTGGCGAGCCGCCGCAGTTCCGGCTCGAAAATGGTGGACAGCCACTTCCGGTTCAGGGGATTGTCGAAGTCAAAATCCTTCGAGAAGGGGGGAGCGAGATGGAAGTAGTGCGACCGCGGGATCGCCTCCATCGCCTGCTTCTCGGTCCACCCGTTCTGCACCAACCTGGCGATGAGCGCTTCATAGGGCATGGCATCCACGACCACGCCGCGCCAGGGCACTGGGTCTGGGACCCCAGCGAGATGCGCCTGCTGTACCAGCAGCAGCTCGGCCAAGGTACTCCCAAAGATCGCCTCCAGGACGGCGTGCGCCTCTGGAATGTGCGGATCGTGGCCAAGCTGCTCCGTGTCGTTGAGCATAAGATCTGCTGTCGCCATACGTCTGTCCTTTCTGTTGCTCGCAGAGTCCTGTCCCTGCACTCTTGGCGGCGGCTGCCGTTGCCTTGTCCTCGTCGGTCCCTCCTTGCTGGAAAGCCCCGAGTGCCCATTAGATCCTCCAGACGCAATCGCCATCATCCCCGCATCGTTACCGTAGGTTTTCGCACGGCTGCTGCCGCTAACCCCATATGGGTGCGCCAGCGCCGCAACAAAACAGTCGGGCAAGAGTTCGTCTCTGAGCCCTCGCATGGATGAAATATAGTAGTTTACATATAAGATTGCAAATTTGTTTACTCCAATCCCAAAAAAAATCCCGCCGGCGGCGGGACTCACCACGTTCATCTCTCCACCAGCGGCGCATCGTGCCTAAACGCGGGTGGGCAGTGAACTCGACCTTAGTTGGTATCTGTCAGGGCAACGAGCAACCAAGCCGTGGAGCGCTAGGCAAAGACCGCTCTGGTCAGAGCGCCCCAGGCCAGGCTTCTGGGAACACGTACGCCGATGCCGTGAGCCATTGACCCTGCACGTTACCCAACTCGGTTGACACGCTGTGGCCGGCGGGCCGACCGCCTCGCCGCTTGCTCTGGGGCCGCGGCCGGTGTGGAGGCGGGCAGCAACTTGAGCACCGATTCCCACATCTTGAGCAATTCTTGCTGCTGGGCTGGCGTGAGTTGTTGGACCTTGTCGAACAGGCGGCGCCACGGCTTCGGCAACTGCGCGACCGGGGCGGCCGTTGGGGCCGTTAGCGCTAGCAGTTCGTGCACCTCTGCTGGCACCGCCAGCCGGAGGAGCCGCTGTTCGTCCAGCCTCAGAGCCTGCGCGAGCCGCCGACAGGTTGGTAACGCGGGAATACGTTGCTGACTCTCGATTTGGGACACATACATCCCCGAAATGCCACCACGTGCGGCGAGGGCTTTCTGGGTGAGGCCTTGCGTCTCACGTGCCCGCCGGATGACTTCCCCGAAGGAGTCGTCTTCCCAGATCCAGTCCTCTTGCATGTCTCACCCCTTTCCCGGGGACACCGATAAAGGTCAGCAATGCTACGTCGGCCAGTTTTTAGGCCGCTCTCGCCGTGCTAGGACCGGAGATAGCCAGGCTTGCATCGGCGGAGCTGTATGGTGCGAGACTGGCCCCGTGAGTTCCCTGTTCCACCATGCCAGCGCGTAGATGTTGCTGGCAGTAGCGCCGCCTCCGCTGCGCCATTGACAAGGCGACGTCCTGCCCCTGGGAGTGCTGTGGGAGCACGAAGTTGCGTCAGGACACGGCGGTGCGGCTAGCATGAAAGTGGCAAGGCAGTGAGGCGTGAGAGCGTGCTGGGCCGTGGGGCAGGCCCGGGCACTGTTTGGTATCGGGGCACCGCACCGCACTCTGGAAGCGCGCCTCGTCATACCGAGCGCTGGAACGACGCCGATGGCGTAACGTCGCGCACCCTGGCCGCATCAGCAGTAATCCCAGCAAGTAACCAAGCAAACAGCGCTGTGCGGAGCTGTGAGGTTTCAGCCCAGTCCGTCCACGTGCCCACAGTCGCATAGAGCGCTCCTGAGGATAATCTATGCGGCTTCTCTCTTCTCTCACCCACCAAGTACCAACATCTGAATAAATGAATATGATAGAGATAAATTTGTTTGTTTACAAGGTTCTTTTTTGTTTATCTTCATGGCACTTTGCAGTGTGGGCTGGGAGAGTCCCTTGGAGAGTCTTGCGGAGCGTGGCCTTGATTTTCTCCGATGAATAAATAAAAATGATAGAGATAAATTTGTTTGTTTACTTTGTTTACAAGGTTCTTTTTTGTTTATCTTCATGGCACTTTGCAGTGTGGGCTGGGAGAGTCCCTTGGAGAGTCTTGCGGAGCGCGGCCTTGATTTTCTCCGAGGGCTGGGCCGGAGAGAGGGGGAGGAACATGGCTGCCTCTCTGTCGCCTCTTGCCTAGGAGCAGCGCCACTCCAGAGCTGGGTGCAGCAAGGGACATGCCAGAACGCCGCGGGGTTCTGCCATGCCACGCGCCCCGCATTGCTCCGTGCCTGTGTCAGCGTCCTCGCGTAGCGGGGCAGTGCGGTCAGAGCGAGGGGGTACGCTGGACTCCTGGGCGGCGAGCCGGCCAGCCCTTTAGCGCAGTGGCAGGAGCGCACGAACCTCCTCAGCCAGCTGGAGAGCGAGGCCGGCCGGGCCGTCTCGTTTGAGACGCTCGATACTCTTGTAGAGAACTGTGAAAAGCTCCTCCTCAACCGCCTCCCCCTGCCCGGTCACCAGGGCAGAGAACCTGTCGAGGAGTAAATCCAACGCCTCCCTACGCGCCTCACGTTCTGGTTCCGCCCGCTCAAGTGCATCGTGTAAGCTTACTACGACTGCGACTGGGTTCATGCTGCGCTCTCCCTCGCCGCGAACGTTGGTCCCGGTTGTGTGGGTTCACTTGCCAGCATATACCTCTTCCGGGGTAGAGTCAAGGGTATATCTAAATGCTCTATATACGATTCTAGGCATGGATCCCCGCATGAATACGCGGTATGCTCTCCTATGTTTCATAGACTGCATACTCTGTTTACAGTGAGGAGCAAGGGATGAAAAAGGTGGTCAGTGCCGAAGAGATCGCGTGCGTCATCGTCACCTTAGACGCCCTCATCGAGGTGGGGAACTTCCGGAAAGCATTAGAGCGGCAGGGGGCCGAGCTGCAGAAGGTCGGTGGACGCAAGGCCGTCTTGGCGCAGCTTGACCAGCTCTCCGCCAGTCAGCCCGCGCTCGCAGCCCACGCCGCGGCGACGCTCGCCGAACTGGCGATGTATCTGGGACGCACCCCCGCCGCCGAGCCACTCCTCGGCCGCTACAGGTCTGACGCCGGGTTTCTCGATCTGGCCATACCGACGCGTGCCAAGTTACAAATGGCGGAGTACCTCCATCTCACTCGAGCGACGCCCGACGCTGTCAAGATGACTCAAGAGCTCAAAGACCGGCTCACTGAAGCGATGCGCAAAGCCGTCACAGTCAAAGACCTCAAAGCCCAGTGTCAGATCGTCCGTGATCTCGGTGATTGTGACTGTATGCTGGCGACCCTGTACTCGCGGCAGCATCGCTACCAAATGGCGGAGCGTGCGTATGAGGAGGGGTTAGCGCAGTTGTACACGCATGAGGAGGGGTTAGCGCGGGTGTACGCGCGGGTCCCGGCAGCGTCCAAGCGAGCCCTGCAGTGGCGCTTGGGCCTTCTCATGCTCATTGGCGGGTATGGACGGTGGCGGGTGGGGCAACTCACTACCGCCTCCAATCGGCTCCATCAGGCGCGGGACTACTTGCAGGCCACAGGCGACTTCATTCGGCATGGGGCGGTCGCGCTTGGCATGGGATGTGTACACCGCTCGCTAGGGGCCTACGACCAGGCCCTCACAGATTTTCTAGACGCCGGCAGAAGGTATGCAGAAAGGGGAGCAGCCGACCGCCATGAGGCCAACATGGTGCGGGCCTGGATGAACGAAGGCGTGACCCACCAAGCGCTCGCCAGTACAAAGGAACAAGAGCAGGAGAAGAGGGACTGTCTTCAGAAAGCTGACCAAGCGTTGCAGCGGGCGGAGGAACTTGCCTCCAGGCTCAACAACCCCTGGTTGACGGCTGAGGTGTGCATCAGACGCAATTGGTACTATCTCGATGCGGCCGTCAAGGAGCCTTGGAAAGGCCTAGACGAGGCGCACAAGGCATTACAGCAAGGGCGACTGATCACGAGTGATCTGCTGATCTTCGAAGCCAATATCGCGTTGGGGAATGCGTATCTCCAGCTGGCGGACGACCCGCGGGCGGCGCAGCACTGTCCCGACCTGACGCTGGAGCAGTGCCCGAGCGAGGCGGAGAAGTGCTTTGTCGCTGCCTTTGAGAAAGCGCAACAGCTCCGGGCCGGGAAGTTCATAGTAGAAGCCCATCTAGCCCTGGCCGACTTGTATTGTCACTTGCCTCGCAGGCTCCTTCTGGCCCAGGACCATTATAGCCAGGCGAAGGCAGAACTGGAGCGCGAGCCCAATGACTTTCTGGACAAGAAAGCCGAAAAGATCGCGACAGTACTGGCGCGCGTCTCCAACGAGATCTTTCGCGTGGACGCGCGCCACCCCGTCTTTAAGGACTCGGAGCCGAGCGGTTTGAAAGACTTAATCCACGAGCTCCAGCAGTGGACTATCGCGCGTGCGGCTGCCCAAACCCACTTCAATAAGACAGCCATGGCCAGGAAGCTGCGCGTCAGTCGCGTGGGTCTCGATAAACTCATCAAGCGGCACTTTGGGCCTGAGGGGCTGCGCGCGCTAGACGTGCGGCCTGAGGCGCCAGCAAGCGGGGTGCCGGTGCTATCGCCTCCCGTATGACGGCCGGCCCGCGAGCCCCCTCCTGGCTCGCGGGTGTGACACGCCGGCTATGGGCGGACCGCTTCATCCATGCCTGTCCCGTGAGAGCAGTGGCAGTTGATGTAAAGTTTGTATACGGTAATAATACAAACGTACACAATCGTGCCTACGGCCTCTAATAATAGGGATGGGAGGGACCAACGCTTGGACACCGCGAATGCTCGCACGGCAGGCCATCCAGGGAAGCGTTTCGAAGAACTCTTCGCGATCTTGCAACAGAGAAAAATCGAGCGACCTCCTGGCTCCTCTACCGTGGAAGAGCTTGACAAAGGGCCCCGGTTTATTGGGAAGAAGGTGCTTGAGGAAGCGGCCGAAGTCTGGATGGCCTCGGAACATGAAACGCCAGAACGGGTGGCGGAAGAAATCTCCCAGGTGTTGTATCACCTCCAAGTGATGATGTTGGCGCATAATCTGACCCTTGAGGATGTCTACCGCTTCCTGTAGCCTTCCTACAAGGGCACGGTTAGGCAATCCAAACGCTCTTTTGCCCTAGCACCGCACGGCCCCAAGCCGATTACGAGCTGGATTGGCTTTCGGCCGTGTGCCAGGCTATCCCCGTGTTCGTGAGCGCCTCGGGAGGTGCCGGCAAGCCGGAGCAGTGTTTTCAAGCCTTTCAAGCGGGCGCGGCCTTGGTCGCGTCGCTTTTTCATGTCCGTCTGTTGTTCATCAGAGGTTTGAAGCGTTATTGGAACCGGCGAAAACCCCCGGTCAGAAAAGCGTGAGGAAGGTCCAATGAACATTCCATCGTGGGTTGAATTCGTCAAATATGACGCCCAAGGCCTGGTGCCGGCTGTGGTGCAGGACACCCGGGACGGAGAGGTGTTGATGGTGGCGTACATGAATAGAGAGGCTCTGCTTGAGACACTGCGCACGGGCCGGGGGGTTTTCTTCAGCCGCTCCCGCAATAAATTATGGCGGAAAGGGGAGGAATCCGGGAATGTTCAGGAGGTAACATCCGTGTCTTTGGACTGCGACAAGGACTGCGTTCTTCTTCGGGTGAACCAGATCGGCGGCGCGGCCTGCCACACGGGCAGAAGATCGTGCTTTTTCCATTTCGTCCGCGAAGACGGCTCCCTGGAAACGCGCGGCGAACGCCTCTTTGATCCGGCCAAGGTTTATCCAAAAACACAGAGTTGATGCAAACGCCTTTACGTCCATGAATCCATCCCCCCTCACCCCTCTTTTTCAAAGGGGGGGGAACGGAGGGATAACTCTCCTTCGCTTCGCGCGGCCAGCCGGCTGGCTTCTGTGCACCACTCTGGAAGGCGTACGGTGATCTGCGCTGCCTGCAGGGCCTGCACCCAGGCATAGCGCCGGTCGATGGGCTGCCGGCCGGCGGCGCGCGGAAACAGCAGCGGCGTGTCAATGCGGCGCACCTTGGCGAGTTTCTGGACTTCGGCCAGGGCCAGGTCCGCCAGGGGCAGGGTGCGCCGTTCACGGTTTTTGGTGTGCTGCAGGGTAATGGTGGCCCGCTGCAGGTTGACGTCGCGCCAGGTGAGCTGGAGGAGTGCCATCTTGCGCGCGCCAGTGGCCAGGGCCAGGACCACCAGGGGATAGAGGGTGCGGTTGGGACTGGCCCGACAGGCGCGCAACAGGCGCGGACGCTCGGCCTCGGACAGGCAGCGCACCCGGCCGCGCGGCTCGCGCAGGTGGCGCACGCGGCGCAGGGGCGAGGCCTCCAGCCAGGCCCATTCCGTTACCGCCACGCTGAAGGCATGGCTGAGGCTGGCCAGGTACTGGTTCACCGTGCCAGGAGCCCGGCTGACGGCCAGCTGGTCGCGGCAGGCCGCCAGGCGCGCCGGCGTCACGTCAGACAAGCGCTGCGTCCCGAACTGGGTGCGCCACCAGGCCAGCTGCGCCGCTTGATTGACGGCGGTGCGGGGGCTCTTGGTGGGCAGGACCTCGTGGCCGTAGCGCTCAATGAGCTTCCCGAGCGTGTGGTGCGCCGCGTCCAGCGTGGGCAAATGCCGCTGGACGCGCAGCGCCCCCTCGGTGCTGATGGGCGTCGCCGGTGGCGGGCAGCTGCAGACCGTCCTGGTCACGGGCACGCGTGAGGGCCGCGCCATACACCGCATAGTAGGCGCGACTGATCGCCGCCCGACAACAGGCCTCCTCCGGCGGCGAAGGTCGTGCGCGCCTGCAGCAGGGCCTCGGCCAGCACCAAGTAGTCGAGCCAGGCAAAGCTCATACGAAGGCCAGGGTGAAGAAGAGTTTGCCTTGGGCGCGCGGGAGGTTCGCGAGCCACCAGATCGTATCAAAGACCTCCAGGTGGCGATCCGCCGCGTCGACGGGCAGCGTGGTCTCGACGTCGACCCGCAGTTCCTCCCAGCCGGCTACCTCGGGGTCCGTCTCCACCGCGACGACGAGGGGCGTGTCGGTGCCAAAGGCATCCCCCACAATTTTGGAATTTGAGTAAACAAACTTGCTATCTTATATGCAAGCTTATATACTCTTTCAGTGGCTTGCGTGTACGGACGAGCGAAGAGCGCTTTGTTTCGTACCATACAACTGGACAAAACCATTCAGAGGGGAAGGTGATGGTGGAGGCAGCATGTCGGCTTCAGTCCGTCACTGGGACAGAATACTTCACGCTTGAACAAGCTTATAAGCACTTTAATAGCAATCTGTTTTTCGATGCCTTTGGCAACAGATTACCCGACTGCTTAATCACATTCCAGAGAAGCCCATACTATGGCTATTTTTATTCCACACGCTTTCAAAGCCGTATCGATGCACGCGTAAAGACCGATGAAATTGCCCTGAACCCAGATGCATTTTCCGGACGATCGGATAAGGAAATTCTGAGCACACTCGCCCATGAGATGGTGCACATGCACCAACAATATTTCGGGAAACCGAGTCGTAATGCCTATCACAACCGGGAATGGGCAGAGATGATGGAGGCGATCGGACTCATGCCCTCCAATACGGGGCGGCCAGGCGGGACCAAGACCGGCCAACGCATGAGTCACTATGTCATTCCTGGCGGACTCTTCGATCAGGCTGTTACGGAATTACTCGCGTTGGGACTACACCTCAACTGGCAGTCGGGGGTTGCAAACCGCAGGGACAATCAAGGCAACGTACACAAGAGTCATCCACGCAATAAAACCAAATTTCACTGTGTGCAATGCGGGCAGAATGCCTGGGCGAAGCCGACAGCCCATCTCATTTGCGGGGATTGCCAGCGACGCATGACCCTTTACTGACCCCTGCGGTGCGGCAGCGACTCTGTCTCACGGCAAGGAGAGTCTATGTCTCATCGCACGGGAACGAAGGAGAAACGTCCTACGGCGCAGACAGCCCTTGGCAACTTGATTTTCGCCTGGGGCCGAGCCAGCTGCAGCGCGCCCGCAACCGCGCCGACTACGACGACCAGCTGGAGCGGCCGGTAGCGCTGAGGCATTCAAGCCACTTGACCCGTTGCAGGAGAAGATGGACGCGGCATCGCGTGCTGAGGTTATATGCTATGCCTTGCAGCTCCTCGACTGGGTGACGGCTCTAACTCTCTCACCTCTGTCAGATTTGCGCGGGAGGGAAAGGAGGTACACCGACGAAAATCTGCAGGAAGTTGGCTAGAAGGCCCACAGCAGTGCAGAAGAGAACATACAGGGCGTTGCGAGGCGGTTACTGCATGTTCTCGGGGCCTCCTGGGGCCTTCGTGCACTCAATTGTGCCACGAAGGTAAAGGCGCTGCACGTCCATTTTCGTGCAACGCCTCCCCGGCGATCCTCTGTACTGACTGTTTTGAATCCTCTCCTAGCCACTTCTCCATCCAAAGGCACCCCACGCTGGTGGTGTCACCTCTTGGGCTACGGTACGTGTCGAGCAACCATGCCAACGAGAACTGACGCAGAGGGGGTAGTTCTCCCGGCTCGTTCGCTGGTCGTCTCACCCGTTGCCGTGCGGATCACATCGAAGGGCGGGGCAGTCTACAAATTGCCCTCTATACGCGTGCCTGCCCAACTGACAGGCAGCGCAGGATCGCTTAGGAGGATCCAAAATGACACCGGAACGCGACTATCCCACCTTGCGCGACTATCCCACCTTGTGGGTGGTCACGGGCGTCTCGGGCTGCGGCAAGACAACGGTGGCCCACGACGTGGGCAAACCACTAAATGCCACGATTGTTAGCCAGGACAGCACCCTTATAGAGCGCGAGAGGAGATCGGGGTCTGGATTCATTGAGAAATGGGACCTGGATATGGCCGACCGCCTGCTGACGCAGCTTTTAGCGCATCAGTCCATACAGTATATGGGCTATTCACAAAAGACTGCCAAGCGGGATCAGTGGATCGAGCTGTCCTCCCGCCCTCTCATCATTTTTGAAGGCGTGCTGCCCTTCATGGTGCCTGCGGTCCGCAAATATGCTGCCCTCACTTTCTGGGTAGAGGCCCCCCTGGAGGTCTGCGAGGCTAGGCAGCTTGCCCGTTGGCAGCGTGATGGGTGGTATCCAGGCCAGCCCGAGGAGGAGGTGATGCGGCGTATCTTGATCAAGCGTACCGAGGAGCATCCGATCATCCTCGAGCAACGCCGACTCTGCAGATACACGATCGACAACGCCGTCAACCATGAGATGGACTGAAGCCGCGTTGAGCCACTGCCTTGGGCGCGGCTCGCTACGGGCACTTCGCGTGGGCTGCAACTCCGCCCTTAACCAAGGGCGGGGTTGCACCATTGCGAATTTCTCGCGTTCAACATCAGTCTCGTCGATGTCTTGCTTGTTATAGAGGAGGTGTTCAATGCAGACCCAGCGGGAGCTTCTCGGCCTAGCCGTTGGTGAAGGGGTGAATCCTTCTGATGTGGGGTTTTTTGAGTCTCACATCGAAGCGCTTAGTCAGTACGACTATCTGGTGACTCATGAGGGAGCCGACCTCCTCCCCAAAGAACTGGTGATCAGGCACAGGCTTGGCTCGGGGGACAGAGGTATTGTGAAACTGAGCACACTGATCATCAAGCATCATCTCAAACGCGTGTTCTTCGTCGGCAGAGTGCACGTCGAGCGCCCGGAGATCCAGGCCCTCCTCAAGCACGCCAGTCTTCACGGCGCGGAACTGTGGTTCAATGAGGGTGTGCGCCAGTGGATAGCACATCAGACGCGGAGAACGACTCCACAGGACCAAAAGTTGAAGAACTAAAACGACGGTATGCCTGAGGGGACGGTGGCACTGATTGCCAACACGGGTGAGAAAGCACGGCTCGTCCGTGTCGTTATGCTGTTACAAGACCTGCTCCAAAAGTTCCCGAAACGCGTTGCCACTTCAGGTACCAGAGACGCTATCACTCGGGCTTTGCGGGCATCGGGGAGCCCGAGTGCCAGCAGCCTCAATATCGAGTTGGTTGGGGGAGTATCGGAAGAGTTGGCTCACGGGGAAGCCGGTGGCGATCTCTTCGGCGCCGATGCGATCTACGAGACGGCGGAGTTGGTGGAAACCGCGGAGATGGTGGAGTACATGCCTTCGAACCCCTGGTCGGTCCTCTTTTTCATCGATTTCAAACATCGCCCTGGGCACCTCGAGGATATCCTCCTCCTCGTGCGGGCGTGCACCAATCCAGAGCAGCGGGTCACGCTCCTCCTGAATAGCCACATGGCCAGGACTTGGGGCCGGTGGTACCTCGAGTAAGTTCCTTTTGAAATGGCCTGCTCTCGCGAGGAGCAGGCCATCACTTTCTATGGGAAGCATCCTGTGCGATTCGACATAACAGCGGTGAGAGGACTGACCGAGGAGAGTGATATGCCAAAGCAGCTCAGTGTGGGGGAGGCCCTCGCTTATCTGAACGCACATGGCGCATGTGTCGAGTATGATCCGGCATTTCTGAGCCGGACCGAGGCCATATACTATATACAAGGGTTGATGGCTCGGATCGAGTTCGATCCAGAGGCAGCGTCTATGGTGCGGCGGCCTTTCTCCCGCGACAAGATTGCGATTCCGCGCCGCCAGACGGCCTATGGAGATGTGGGCACCGCCTACACGTTTTCGGGCTGCGTCGTACCGGTACGCCCCTGGATTCCGATCCTCGACGCATTACGGGACTTACTCAGGGAACGCACCGGCTACACGCCCAATTTCGTGCTCGTGAACTATTACCGCTCGGGATCGGACTACATCGGCTGGCATGCGGACGACGAGCGGGATCTGGGCAGCGCTCCTACGATCCTGTCGCTCTCCCTCGGCGCCGAACGCGATTTCCAGTTCCGCCATCGCGAGGCGTTTCCGCGGGCGCGGAGACGGGCTCCACGGCCCGAGCTGAAGACCGTCACCATCACGCTGCGCAGTGGAAGCCTGTTGACCATGAAAGACCCGACGAATAAGAACTGGAAGCATCAGCTGCCCAAGCGCGGCGGGAAAGCGGCCCAAGCGATGGGTGAGCGCTTGAATCTGACGTGGCGTCAGATCTCTTGTCAATGACAGGCGGGAGAGTTGGGTAGCGGGCAAGATTGGAGACCCGTTGAGCGCGTCTGCACAAGATCAGCCGCGCTCGCGAGCACCCCGTTTTTCTCCAGACGTGCGGGAAAAAGCGGCGGACACCCAGCGGTGTGCTGCCAGCGCTGCGGCGAGCGGCGGACCGGTCAGCGCCGCCCCGGCGGGCGGGCGAGGCGGTTCCCCTGGCTCTCAAGCTCAGGGCCGCCAGGCAGCGCCGCGCCGCGCCAGGTCGCCCTGGAGCAGCGCCCTGCGCTGGCGCCGCGTGGACCGCGAGCGCGCTGGTGCGGGTCAGTGGCAGGCACTGCGCAGGCAGGGGCCAGGCGCCTGCTCGTGCCTGGCGAGAGTTCGGGGTTGGCGCGTGGTGTACACTGTCGGCATGCGCTACGCGCCTTTCGGCCCCCTCTGGCGCCTACGCTCAGCTCCGCCGCCATCTCCCCCAGGGAAGTTGTAAGGTGTGGGGCCAGCTCGCCGACTCGCTCGCCCCACGCGGCAGTCAGCGCGCTATCGCCTGCATGTCAGCGCAGCGTGGCGGGTGCTGTGTGGCACGGCCGGCCGTCCTGCACGCTGGGCTGCCATTCCGGCTCTGCGGGGCTGCCAGCCCATTGCTGGGGATCATGGGGGCGCTGCCCCCAAACCCCCGGGCGCCGCAGTCCCTCGCGGGTAGGCGTGGGTGGGGAGGTGGAAGGACGCCACTGC
>Ga0184637_10001519_pt1 | contig 15651 bp, 19 predicted proteins | sample PLM3_127_b2_FD_133143 | JGI IMG/M metagenome (GOLD analysis project Ga0184637, IMG submission 133143) | Groundwater sediment microbial communities from an aquifer in East River, Colorado, USA - PLM3_127_b2 | ecosystem: Environmental > Terrestrial > Soil > Riparian zone | place: USA: East River...
ACCAGCTCCAGCACCACCAGCAGCATCAACGCCGTCACCACGACGGCGACGATCTGCACGCGGTTGTCGAGCTCGCCCTGGACCGCGAGCGGGAGCAGGACGTCCAGCGCCCTCATCGGCCGACGGCCGCTTGGTGGGACTCCTCGTTCGCCGCAGCCGTCGAGGCGGCCGGGGCGACCGATTGGCCCTCGGGGCGATCAGGGGGCTGGTCGAGCGGTGTGGGGCGGCGGCGGAACAGGCCGACGAACAGCGCCAGCAGCACCTTGGCCATGTAATAGGCGCTGCGCGGGTAGTCGATTGAGGAACGCCCGAACCCGCGCGCGTTCATCCGCACGGCAATCTCGTGCAGGCGGAGGCGATGGGCGTGCAGCATCAGGATCGCCTCGACCTCGGGGTAGTCGTGCGGGTAGTCGCGCGCGAACAGCTCGATCCCGCGCCGGTTGGTCATCCGGAAGCCGGAGGTCGGGTCGGTGATCCTGCGCCGCACGATCAGGCTGAGGATCACCGAGAAGATCAGGTTGCCGATGCGGCGGCCGAGCGGGACCTTGTAGCCGGGGTCCTCGCGAAAGCGGCTCCCGCACACCATGTCCGCCTTGCCGCCGGTTCGCAGCGCGTCGAGCAAGTCGGGCAGGTATGTGGGCTTGTGCTGGCCGTCGCCGTCCACCTGGGCGGCGACGTCGTAGTCGTTGGCGGCGGCGTACTTGAAGCCCGACTGCATCGCGCCGCCGATCCCCAGGTTGAACGGGTGGCGGATCACCGTCACGCTCTCCGCCGTCGCCTCGGCGAAGGTGGCGTCGGTTGAGCCGTCGTCGACGACGACGACGTCGAAGTCGGGTGCGTGGCGCCGGATTCCGCGCACCACCTGGCCGATCATCCCCTCCTCGTTGTACGCGGGGATGATCGCCAGCTTGCGCAGCTGATCTGCGGACTCGGTTTGCATCTCGAGGGGCGCCGATCTGGGCGGTCGACGTCGGGCAGCCAGGTTAGTACACCCGGCCGTGTTCACTAGCGCGCCGTGGCCGGCTCGGCGAGCCGTGCACGGCGCATCGTCATCAGCATCAGCACGGCGAAGACGACGAGGCCGATCGCGTTGAGGGCGAGCTTGTAGTTGAGCTCGATCTCGCCAAAGATCTCCCCCCGCTCCGGGCGGGTCTCGGGAATCAGGCCCGCGGCGGAGAACAGGCCGTCGACGATCAGCGCCGCCACGACCATGGTCACGAACATCAGCGCGGTGATCCGCAGCGCGAACGCGGTGCCGTAGTACTTGCGATACGCGGCGATGATCGGCAGCACGATCAGGTCGGCGAAGATGAACGCCATCACGCCGGCGAAGGAGATCCCGCCGGACCACAGGACCGCGGCGAGGGGGACGTTGCCGACCGAGCACACGAAGCTCAGCACGGCGATGATCGGCCCCGCGATCACGTTCTCGATCGTCCTCACCGCGGCAGGAGCGTCCTCGAGGAACAGGAAGTCGAAGACGTCGTTTCCCAGCAGCCCGATGAAGCCGGCGAGCAGGAACCCGATCGTGATCTCCTTCCACAGCATCATCCAGTCCATGCGGAAGTTGTCGGCGACGTCCGACCAGGCATCGGCCGAGGTGAGCCGCTCTCGGAAGCCCGCCTGCTTGGCTCCCGACTCCTCGTGCTCGTGCCCGCTCGCCGCCTCGCGCGCATGCTCGCGGGCCCGTGCCTCGAGCCGCGGCGAGACGAAGAGGCGCAGGAGCACCGACATGAGTCCGATCATGACCAGGCCGCCGACGAACTCGGCGAGTGTGAACTGCCATCCGATCAGAACCCAGAGCACGAGGCCGAGCTCCCACACGAGGTTGGTGGAGGCGAACTGGAAGGCGAGCGCGGTGACCGCGGACGCGCCCTTCGCGAACAGCGAGCGGGCGATCGCGATCGCGGCGTACGAGCAGGACGACGACGCCGCGCCCAAGCCCGTCGCCTTCGCCACCGGCACGAGCCCGCCCCCCGACAGGGCGCGCTCGACCCGCTGCCGCGGGACCCAGGCCTGGACGATCGCCGAGATCGCGAAGCCGAGCACGAGCGCCCACCAAACCTCGTAGGCCATCAGGAACGCGTTCGAAAGGCCCTCGCCGACGGTGGAGAGGAGGTTGCGCATCGTACCCATACCCTAGGGGGGTATCGTCCCGATGTCAACACGGGGAGGGTTTCGGGTCGCGCGGCCGTACACAGAGTCCGATGACGGAGGGATCGAAGAGCGCGGCCGAGACCCTGCGGCGCGGCCACCCGCGCCACCGGGACGAGTGGGGGATCGAGTTCTCGCGCATCGTCGCGTTCAGCGACGGGGTGTTCGCGATCGCGATCACGCTGCTCGCATTGGCGATCGATGTGCCCCAGAACCTGCCCCCGGACACGACGGTGGCAGAGGTGCTCGAAGGCCAGACCGGCGACATCCTCGCCTACGCGATCAGCTTCGCGGTGGTCGGGAAGCTGTGGCTCTCCCACCACCGCTTCTTCTCCGCGGTGGAGCGGTTCGACAGCGTGCTGATGGGCCTCAACATCCTCTACCTGGCCTGGATCGCCCTGGTTCCGGTCACCAGCGAGGTGCTGGGCGACTACGGCGAGGACCCCGCCGGCGTGATCACCTACGCGGCCATCATGGTGGCCGTCAGCCTCACCTTTCAGGCGCAGATCGTGCACGCGTACCGAAGCGGCCTGATACGGCCCGAGCTTCGAGATCTGGAGCGGCACGTTGTCGGACCGGCGAACTTCCTCATCGCGATCGTGTTCCTGCTCTCGATCCCGGTCGCGCTGGTAAGCCCTGTGGTCGCAACGCTGATGTGGCCCGTGATCTTCTTCACCGGGAGGCCCCTCGCGGACAGGCTGGCAGCGCTTCGATCCTGAGCCGCCCGCGACGCCCGATGGTGCCTAGGCTGGACGGATGTCTGCCCGGCGCGCCGACTCGCTCCAGCGCCTGGAGCGCGAGATCCACGCCTGCCGGCTCTGCCCGCGCCTCGTCGGGTGGCGGGAGGAGGTCGCGGCCAGCCCGCCGCGGCGCCACCGCGGGGAGCGCTACTGGGCCCGCCCCGTGTCGGGGTTCGGCGATCCGCGCGCGCGGGTGGTCGTGATCGGGCTCGCCCCGGCTGCCCACGGCGGCAACCGCACCGGGCGGGTGTTCACCGGCGACCGCTCGGGCGAGTGGCTGTTCGCGGCCCTGCACAGGGCGGGCTTCTCCAACCGCCCGGTCTCGGAGCGCCGGGGCGACGGGCTGCGCCTGCGCGGCGCCTACGTGACGGCGGTGAACCGCTGCCCGCCGCCGGGGAACCGACCCACCCCCGCGGAGCGGGACAACTGCCTGCCGTACCTGGTGCGGGAGCTGGCGCTGCTCGAACGTGCCCGCGTGCTCGTGGCGCTCGGCTCCTTCGCGTGGGACGGCGCGCTGCGCGCTGTTCGCGACCTCGGCCACGAGGTCCCACGGCCGAAGCCGCGCTTCGCCCATGGCGCCCGGGCCGCGGCCGGCTCCTATGTGCTGCTCGGCAGCTATCACCCCAGCCAGCAGAACACCTTCACCGGGAAGCTGACCGAGGCGATGCTGGACGAGATCTTCGAGCGGGCGCGGGAGCTGGGCCGGCGCTCGGCGTAGCCGCCATCATCCAAGCCGATGTTCCCGATCAACCTCCCGAACGTGCTCACCGTGCTGCGGATACTCGCGGTGCCGGTGATCGTCGTGGCGCTGCTGGGGGAGACGCCGAACGGCGACACGCTCGCCGCCGCCGTGTTCGCGCTGGCGGCGTTCACCGACGGTCTCGACGGCTACATCGCGCGCTCGCGCGGGAGCGTGACGACGTTCGGCAAGCTGATGGACCCGCTCGCCGACAAGCTGCTGATCGTTGCTGCGCTCGTGTCGCTTGTCTCCCTCGGCCGGCTCGCCGCCTGGGTCGCGATGGTGATCATCGCCCGCGAGGTCGCGGTGACGGTCCTGCGCGCTGTCGCGGTCGAGGAAGGCGTCGTGCTCGCGGCGAGCTGGCTCGGGAAGCTGAAGACCGCCCTACAGGTGGCGGCCGTGTTCGCCCTGATCATCTGGGACCCGGCGCCGCTTGCGGTCGACTTGCTCGTCTACGTGGCCGTGGCCGTGACGGTGATCAGCGGCGCGGACTACTTCTTCGGCCTTCGCAAAAGGGTCGAGGAGAGCCGGGCGGAGCACGCGGCTCACGCCGGCCCGTAGTCGAGCTGCATCTACTCGAGCGATGAGGTGCAGGGCGCCTCGAGCCACTCGCGCATCGTCAGGTGATGGCGTGAGTGCTCGCCGGAGTCGAGCTCGGCGCGGATCTCGGCCAGCACGCCGGTGCGCTCCGCGACGACGCTGTGGCGGTGGATCGTCTCGAGGTTCTCCTGGCGGGCGCACACGAAGCCGTCCTCCTCGAGCTCGGGGTACGTCTCGACGACGCGGCGGATCATCTCCCGCACGCAGTCCTCGACGAAGCGCGGATGCGCGTGGGCCTTTTCGACCACGGCGACCTCGTCGGAGCGCTTCATCAGCTCGTAGATCTCGGAGCTCATCGACTGCTCGACGATGCGCAGCAGGTCGCGCGCATCGATCTCGGCGGTCGAGCCCTCCGGTCGCCCCACGTAGAGAGTGCCGATCCCGCGCTGGTTGTGGGTGGCGACGGGGACGGCCTCGAGCACGTCGTCGATCTGCTCGAAGGTCAGCCCCTGCGCGGCGAGTCGCTCGCGGGCGCGATCGGCGAGCAGGCCCTGCGCGCACGGGCAGGCCGTCATCCCCTGGGCCTGGACGCCGGTCAGGGTGCGGGTTCCGCGCTCCGACGCGACCGCCGTTCCGAACAGCGTGTAGATCTCTTGTGTCTCGAGGCCGGAGGCGGGGGCGGGCACCGTCTCGGGGTAGCGGGCGGCGATCGTCACCTCGGCGCGCATCCCCTCCTGGCGCTCGCGCACCCGGGCGGCGATATGGGCGGCGAGGATCTCGGCTATGAACGCCTCGCCCAGCACGACCTCGTCGATCGTCTCGTTGAAGACCTCCTCGAAGCGCGACATGTGCACGCCCGCCTGCTGGGGGTTGAGATCGACATGGCATTCGAGCTCCGCGTAGTACAGCTGCTCGTCGGAGTTCACCTTCACGCGCAGCACCTTCTCCACGCCGCTGACGCCGACCCGCGTCAGGCTGAGCTGGGTCTGGGGGCGCCCCGCCTGGGCGTCGGGGGCGCTGGTGGAGAGAACCTCGGTGATCTCGCTCATCTCGTCTCAGATGTTAGGGCCAGCCATGCCGGGGCTATACTTCGCGCCGCCTTGGGAGCCACGTGAGAGCCGAGGAGTCGGCTTAGGTTTGGCTGAGAAGGGTGAGGCCCTCGTAAGGGAGGAAGAAGGCGTCGCCGGCGCCGCCGTGTCCAGACTGGACGGCGAGCCGCCGTTCGCCGACTATGAAGAGCTGCGCTCGCTCGTCGCGCAGGGGCGCGAGCGCGGCTATCTGACCTTCGATGAGATCGCGGGAACACTCGAGGAGGTCGAGGTCACGAAGGAGCAGGTCCAGCACCTTCACGCCTACCTGATCGAGCACGGCGTCGATGTGATCGCCGGGGACGGGCTCGCCGCGCACGCGGAGTCGAAGCCGAGCCGGCCGGACGCGCCGAAGAAGCCGGAGCTCGACCTGACCATCGAGCCGAGCCTCGACTCACTGCGGCTGTACCTGCGCTCGATCGGACGAGTGGAGCTGCTGACGGCGGAGCAGGAGATCGAGCTGGCGCAGCGGATCGAACGCGGGGACATGGTGGCCAAGCGCCACATGGTGGAGGCGAACCTGCGGCTGGTCGTCTCGATCGCGAAGGGCTACCTGGGGCGGGGGCTGACCTTCCTCGATCTGATCCAGGAGGGGTCGCTCGGCCTGATCCGGGCGGTGGAGAAGTTCGACTACCGGCGCGGGTACAAGTTCTCCACCTACGCGACGTGGTGGATCCGGCAGGCGGTGACGCGGGCGATCGCCGACAAGGCGCGAACGATCCGGATTCCGGTGCACATGGTCGAGAAGCTGAACCGAGTCGCGCACGTGGAGCGCCAGCTCGTGCAGCGCCTGGGCCGCGAGCCGGAGCCCGAGGAGATCGCGGCGGAGCTGAGGTGCAGCGTGCGCGACGTGCGGGACATCCTGCGAGTCGCGCAGCTGCCGGTTTCGCTCGAGAAGCCGATCGGGGAGGAGGACGAGTCGGAGCTGGGCGACTTCGTCGCCGACGAGACGGCCGAGTCGCCCTTCGAGAGCGCCACCGAGAGCCTTCAGCGCCAGGACGTTCAGCGGGCGCTGAACGCGTTGCCGGAGCGGGAGCGTCAGGTGATCGAGCTGCGCTTCGGCCTGCGCGGGCACGAGCCGCTGACGCTCGAGGAGGTGGGCCGCGCGTTCGGCGTCACCCGCGAGCGGATCCGCCAGATCGAGACGAACACGCTGAAGAAGCTGAAGCAGCTTCCCGAGGCGCAGCGCCTGCGGGACGCGAGCTGAGCGAGCTTCGCCCCGACTCACGCGCAGACCGTCACGGAACTGAATCGGCTTCGCGTCGAGTGTGTGCCAATGGCAGTGAAACACCCGCAAACCCGGGCTCTGCGTCGGCACAGGTATCAATGTTCGGCAAATGGAGCGGCGAATCAACCGGCGGCAGCAGGGTGATCTGGGAGAGGCATCCGCGATCGAGTGGCTGACGAGTGTCGGCGCAACGGTGCTGATCCCGTTTGGTCACAGCCCGGACTTCGACCTCGTCGCGGACGCGAACGGACGCTTGCTGAGGATCCAGGTCAAGACGTCGACCCAGTCGACGCTGACGCCCGATGGGCATCCGCGCAGCGAGGTCTCACTAGCAACGAGGGGTGGGAATCAGAGCTGGAACAAGGTCGCCAGGAGGCTTGATCCATCGCGCTTCGACTACCTGTTCGCGCTCACGGGGGACGGTCGGCGCTGGTTCATTCCTTCCACTGTCCTCGAGGCTCGAACCGCGATTTCGCTTGGTGGCCCCAAGTATGCGGAGTTCGAGATCGACCGGGGCCGGCCTATTCATGAGCTCGTGTACGGCGTGGATCCCGCTCTAGAATCGAAGTCGCGCCCGGGGGAGTATCCAAGAGGTCAAAGGACGGCGACTGTAAATCGTCAGGCTCAGCCTTCGCAGGTTCGACTCCTGCCTCCCCCATTCCGGTCCAGGCCAGGCTTCAAGCCATCGCAGTACGACCGGAAGCCGGGGCGCAGCGGGGAGGCGGTCGTCAACCAGAGACGGCGGGTGACCCTGCCACGGCATGCGTGCATCGAGGCAGGGCTGCAGGACGCCGACCGGGTTCGCGTGCACAGTGACGGCGACGGCCGCCTTGTGCTCGAGCGCATCGAGCCTCCTCCCGACGCCTGGCTTGGCCGCGGCTCCAGCGCGTTCCCGTGATCGGCCGGGACGGCGCCATCTGAAGCCGATATCACTCCACGGGTGAGCGACCACCCCCGCGGATTCGCGAGCGACAACTCGGCCGGCGCGCATCCGGACGTGCTCGAGGCGGTGGCCGCCGCCAACGACGGCCACGTCCCCGCCTACGGCGAGGACCCCTACACCGCGGCCGCCGAGCAGCGCTTTCGCGACGACTTCGGAGAGCACGCGCGCACCTTCTTCGTCTTCAACGGCAGCGCCGCGAACGTCCTCGCGCTGCTCGCCGCCGCCCGCCCCGCGGACGCCGTGATCTGCCCCGAGACCGCGCACATGAACGTGGACGAGGCCGGCGCCCCCGAGCGCATCGCCGGCGTGAAGCTGCTCACCGTGCACACGCCGGACGGCAAGCTCACGCCCGAGCTCGTTGCCAGGCGCGTCGAGCGGGTGGGCGACCAGCACGCCGTCCAGCCCCGCGTCGTCTCGATCTCCGAGGCGACCGAGCTCGGCACCGTCTACACGCCGGACGAGATCCGCGCGCTCGCCGACTTGGCGCGTGAGCGCGGGATGCTCGTGCACGTCGACGGCGCACGACTCGCGAACGCCGCCGCCTCCCTCGACCTCCCGCTTCGCGCGCTGTCCACCGACGCGGGGGTCGACCTGCTCTCCTTCGGCGGCACCAAGAACGGGATGCTGCTCGGCGATGCCGTCGTCCTCCTCAACGCGGAGCTCGCCGCGGACTTCCAGTTCGTCCGCAAGCAGTCGATGCAGCTGGCTTCGAAGATGCGCTTCATCGCCGCCCAGTTCGAGGCTCTGCTGCGCGACGACCTGTGGCTTCGCAACGCGAGCCATGCCAACGCGATGGCGCTGCGCCTCGCCAGGGCCGTAAAGGAGATCCCGGGCGTGAGGATCACCCAGCTGGTCGAGGCGAACGGCGTCTTCGCGCTCATCCCACGTGAGGCGACGCAACGGCTGCTCGCCGAGTGGCCCGGCGAGCTTCCCTTCCATGTATGGAGTGAGCAGACGGGCGAGGTGCGCTGGATGACCGCCTGGGACACGACCGAGGCCGACGTGGACCGCTTCGCCGAGGCCGTGGCGGAGGCTGTCGGCGCCGGGGGATGATTCCCCGCCGGCGGCGCTAGAGTGATTCCGACCCGCCCGGATAGCTCAGTTGGTAGAGCACTTCCATGGTAAGGAAGGGGTCGCCGGTTCGAGTCCGGCTCCGGGCTCTCTCAGCGCGCCCCCCGCGGCTAGCCCTGCTGCTGCTTGTGGATCTGGAAGGTCGTCTCCTCGGGCGGCCCTTGGAGACCGCCCTCACCCTCCGCCAGCCCGGGCATCAGGGTTTCGTCGCGGAACCTGTTCCACGAGTCCTCGGAGTCCCACAGCGCGATCACGATCCAGCCGTCCTCCGTCTCGGCGGCGACGTGAAAGGTCTGGCCCTCCGGCAGCGTCTCGCCGCCGTCGGGGTGAACCTGCTTCAGCGAGTTGTCGTACTGGTCCTTGTTGCCACCCTTGAAGCGGTGGATGATCCCGAAGCTCATCTTGTCCTCCTTGGCGTCGCTATCGTCCCGCATGAGCCGTGGACTTTACCCTCACCGATGAGCAGCGCGACTTCGTTGCCGCGATCCAGGACTTCTGCCGCCGCGAGTGCGGGACGCGCGAGAAGCGCGCCGAGCTGACCAACGGCTACACCGAGTACCACGCCGACACGCTGTACCGCAGGATGGCCGAGCTGGGATGGCTCGGGGTGACGATCCCGGAGCAGTACGAGGGCTCCGGGGGCGGAATGCTCGACGCCTGCCTGTTCATGGAGGAGACCTCGCGCGGGCTGGCGCCGATCGGCGGCTACGCGACGACCCTGATCGTGGCCGGCGCCGCGCAGCGGTTCGGGACCGAGGAGCAGAAGCAGGACATCCTCGGCGGGATCGCCTCAGGCACCGTGGAGGCGATCGCGATGACCGAGCCCGAGGCCGGCTCCGACGTGGGCGCGCTGGCGACGGAGGCAAAGCGCGTCAACGGCGGCTTCGTGATCAACGGCCAGAAGGTCTTCTGCTCCAACGCGCGTATCGCCGGCCACATCCTCGTCGTCTGCCGCACGACGAAGGCGGAGGACAAGCACGAGGGCCTGTCGATGATCTTCGTCCCCACCGATGCCGACGGCCTGCGCATGGACCCGATCGAGACGATGGGAGGGCGCGAGACCGCTCACCTCTACTTCACCGACTGCGAGGCGCCCGAGGATGCAGTGCTCGGGGAGGTGGACCGCGGCTGGACGCAGCTCATGGCGGGCCTCAACGTCGAGCGCCTGATCCTCGCGGCGACGATGCTCGGCACCGCGCGGCGCGCCTTCGAGGACACCCTCGACTACGTCAAGGAGCGGCGTCAGTTCGGCCGTCCGATCGGCTCCTTCCAGGCGCTCCAGCACCGGCTCGCCGACATCGCGACCGAGATCGAAGCGGCCCGCCTGATGACCTACTGGGTCGCGAGCAAGGTCGACGAGGACCCCGATCGCATGCTCCCCCGCGAAGCCTCGATGGTGAAGCTGTACGTGACCGAACGGGCGAAGCAGATCGCGCTCGAGGGCATGCAGATGATGGGCGGCTACGGGTACTCGTCGGAGTACGACATGGAGCGCATCGTCCGCGCCACCCTCGTCTCGACCATCTACGGCGGCACCTCCGAGATCCAGCGCAACATCATCGCCAAGACGCTGGGGCTGTAGAGCCGAGGCGGCGGAGGCAATCGGCAAGCGCTCGGACCTCTGGGTGGCGGTCGGGAGGCGCATCCCGAGGGGCAGCACCGTGATGCGGCTCTATGAACCCCTGTGGCGGCAGGCCAGGGTGGGATGGGCCAAGGTGCTGCCGACGCTTCGCTTCGTGCGCCACCATGGGCTCACCGTCCAGGTCGGTCCGTTCACCGGGCTTCGATACCCGCGCTCGGCTCTCGCGCACGTTCCTGCCCTCGTGCCACGGCTCGCCGGTACGTACGAGCTCGAGCTTCACAGTCTGGTCGAGGAGCTGGTCGGTCTCGATCCCGCGTTCGTGGTCAACATCGGCGCGGGCGACGGCTACTACGCGGCGGGCATGGCGCTGAGGTGTCCTGGAGCGCGCGTCGTCGCGTTCGAGTCCGACCCCTACCACGCCCGAACCTGCTCGCAGGTTGCGCGGGTCAACCGGGTCGCCGAGAGGGTCGACGTTCGCGGGCTCTGCACGGCTGCCGCTCTTGCCGAGCTCGAGGCCCCTCGGGGCACGGTCGTCATATGCGACTGCGAGGGCGACGAGACAGAGCTGATCGATGCCTCTCGCGTGGAATGGCTTCGACACGCGGTGCTGCTGGTCGAGACGCACAGGGACATCGCAAGGCAGGAGCTTGCGGGGCGTCTGGACGCGACGCACTCGCTCGACTTCATCGCGCCGGCCCACCGCTACGTCGGCGAGCATGAGCTGCTGCTGAACACTCCAGGGCTGAGACACGTCGACTGGGAGATCCTCATGACCGAGCTGCGGCCCTGGCCCACCCCCTGGCTGTGGGCGGTTCCGCGTCAGCCCTGACCAACCGCATCGGCTGTATCCTTCGCTTCGCCTCGTGCTCGCGCGAGGTCTTTTTTCTGCCGGACTGCCCTGACCGGAGGTCCGTCGAGCAGCTAGCGAGGAGCGGATGGCCCGCGGAGACGTACGCATCGGAGTGACACTCGCCTGCGAGGAGTGCAGGCGACGGAATTACGAGACCAACAAGTCGCGGCGAAACACGCCGGACCGGGTCGAGCTGCGCAAGTACTGCCGCTGGTGCGGGCGTCACACCCCGCACAAGGAGACACGCTAGCCTCGGGCCGGAGGGGTCATCTAGTGGCGAAGACAAGGGCACAGCGCAAGGCCGAGCGGCGCGCGCGTCAGGAGCGCGAGGCGCGGCAGGGCCAAGACGCGGCCGCAGACGAGGGGCGCGCCCAGCACCAGACCCAGGTTCCCGAGTCGGGCGAGGTCGCCGAGGTCGAGGCGGTGCTCGAGACCGGCGCCCAGCCGGAGGAGCTCGGTGAGTCAGTGAGAAGCGCCACCGAGGTGGCCGAGCCGGAGGTCGCGGAGCCGGAGGTCGCCGAGGCCGAGCCGGCCCTCGCGGATGTGGAGCCCGACGCGCCGGCCCCGTCGCGTGCAGACGTCGGCGCCCCTGCCGAGACCCGCGAGGAGCGCAGGGCGCGGCGGCAGCAGGAGAAGGAGAAGCGCCGCAAGGGGCGAGGCCAGGAGCTTCGCAAGGAGCCGGTCGAGCGCGAGGAGCGCCGCCGCGGCGCCGTTCTCTCCTTCCTGATCTCGTGCTGGGCGGAGCTGAAGCGCGTCCAGTGGCCGGACCGCGAGACGCTCGTGCAGGCCTCCGCCGTGACGCTTGTGTTCATCACGATCGCGGCCGCCTACCTCGGCGCTCTCGACGCCTTCTTCAACTGGTTCGTGAAGCTGGTCCTCTGAGAGCGGCCGGCCAAGTCACGAGATCCACTGCGCAGATGTTTCGCTGGTATGTGATCAACACCTACTCCGGGCACGAGAACAAGGTGCGGCAGAACCTCGAGCACCGGGTCGGGACGATGGGCCAACAGGGCCGCGTGCGCCAGGTCGTCGTCCCCACCGAGCAGGTCTCGGAGCTGAAGGAGGGCCAGAAGGTCCAGGTCGAGAAGCGCACGATGCCCGGATACGTCCTCGTCCACATGGAGATGACCGACGATGCTTGGAACCTGGTCAAGAACACGCCCGGAGTCACCGGCTTTGTGGGGTCGCGCAACAAGCCCGTGCCGCTCTCGTCCCCCGAGGTGGACCGGCTCATGCACCGGGAGACAGCGGAGCGGCCGCGCAGTCGCGCCCAGTTCGAGATCGGCGAGTCGGTGAAGGTGATCTCGGGCCCGCTGTCCGACTTCTCCGGCGAGATCGCCGAGATCAACGAGGACGCGGGCAAGCTCAAGGTCCTGGTCTCGATCTTCGGTCGCGAGACCCCGGTCGAGGTCGGATACGAGCAGGTGAAGAAGCTGTAGCGCCGCGCACCGGCGACACCGCGAACGATGGCGAAGAAGGTACTGACAATGATCAAGCTCCAGATCCCGGCCGGCGCGGCGAACCCCGCTCCGCCGGTCGGCCCCGCACTGGGCCAGCACGGGGTCAACATCATGGAGTTCTGCAAGGCGTTCAACGCCCAGACTCAGCAGGACGTCGGCACGATCATCCCGGTCGAGATCACGGTCTACGAGGACCGCTCGTTCGAGTTCATCACCAAGACCCCGCCGGCAGCCGTGCTGATCAAGGAGGCGGCCGGAATCGACAAGGGCTCGGGTGAGCCGAACCGCGAGAAGGTCGGCACGATCACCGCCGCGCAGGTGCGCCAGATCGCGGAGCGGAAGATGCCCGACCTGAACGCCAACGACCTCGACGCGGCCTCCCGGATCGTCGCCGGCACCGCGCGCTCGATGGGCGTCGAGGTCGAAGGGATGGAGACTTCGTGAGCCGGGGGAAGCGCTATCGCGCGGCGTACGAGAAGGTCGACCGCGACCGCCGCTACCCGCCCGCGGAGGCGGTGGCGGTGTTGAAGCAGACGGCCGGGACGAAGTTCGACGAGACGGTCGAGCTGCACGTGCGGCTGGGGCTCAACGTACGCCACGCGGAGCAGCAGCTTCGCGGCACCCTCCCGCTCCCGCACGGGCTCGGCAAGAACGTGAGCGTCGCGGTGTTCGCTAAGGGCGACGCGGCGCGCGCCGCCGAGCAGGCCGGGGCCGACTTCGTGGGCGCCGACGACCTGGCCGAGCGGGTTGAGGGTGGCTGGACCGACTTCGACGTCGCGGTCGCGACGCCGGACATGATGGCCGTGGTCGGGAAGCTCGGCCGGATCCTCGGTCCGCAGGGCAAGATGCCGAACCCGAAGGTCGGCACCGTCACAGACGACGTGGCGAAGGCGGTGAGCGAGTCGAAGGCCGGGAAGGTCGAGTACCGGACGGACCGCCAGGCGATCATCCACCTGACGATCGGCAAGGCGAGCTTCGAGGAGCGCAGCCTGCTCGAGAACTACGCGGCGGTGATCGAGGAGATCGCGCGGGCCAGGCCGGCGGCCGCGAAGGGCCGTTACCTGCTCTCGATCACGCTGACGACGACGATGGGCCCCGGGATCCGGGTCGACCCCACGCGAACACGCGAGGCGGAGATCGTGGAGGGCGCCGGCGGAGAGGGCGCACAGCGCGAGGAAACGGAGCAGCCGGCGGCCGCGTAGAATCGCACGCCAAACCAAACACCTGCCACAGACCATCGGCGGGACCTACGCCCGAAGGGCGGAGCCGGAAGACCGGTGCAGGCGGAGCACGGAGTCCGTTGCCTGAGCCCGCCTTGCGAGCGGGCTTTTCACATGGACAGAGAGCAAAAAGCAGCAGTCGTGGAGGAGATCGCAGCGCAGCTAAGCGACGCGGGCGCGATCTTCGCCGTTGACTATCGTGGGATCGGAGTCCCCGAGGCCGCTGAGCTGCGCGCGAAGCTCGCCGAGGCGGACGCGACCTTCCGCATCGTCAAGAACCGGCTCGCCAAGCGGGCGGCGGAGAGCGCCGGGACGGAGGAGCTGAGCTCGATGTTCGAGGGGCCGACCGCCCTGACCCTGGTCAAGGGGGACCCGGTGACGGCGGCGAAGGCGATCGCCGACTTCGCGCGCGAGCACGAGGTGCCCACCTACAAGGGCGGGATCATGGACGGCGCGCCGCTCGAGCCGGATCAGTTCAAGCGGATCGCGATGCTACCGGGGCGCGACGCGCTGGAGGGCCAGCTGATCGGTGTCGTCGCGAGCCCGATCACCGGCGTCGCGCGGGGGCTGAACCAGATGCTCGCCGGGCTCGCCAGCCAGCTCGGCCAGATGCAGGAGCAGGGGCTGGTCGGCGACGACGCTGGAGCCGACGCAGACCCGGCCGAACCGGAGGCGCCAGCCGAGGATTCGGCCGGAACTGACCAAGACGAGACTTCAGAAGAGGAAAGCGAGGAGCAGTAATGGCGACCAAGAAGGTGACCACCGAGGAGTGGATCGAGGAGCTGAAGGGCATTTCGGTGCTCGAGCTCTCGGAGCGCATCAAGGCGCTCGAGGAGGAGTTCGGCGTCTCAGCGACCGCCGTGGCGGCGGCCGCCCCGGCCGCCGGCGCCGGCCCCGGAGCGGGCGAGGACGGCGCGGGAGCCGAGGAGTCGACCACCGTCGACGTCGTCCTCACGGGCGCCGGCGACAAGAAGATCCAGGTGATCAAGGCGGTGCGCGCCGCGACGGGGCTCGGGCTCAAGGAGGCCAAGGCGCTCGTCGACGGGGCACCGAAGCCGGTCAAGGAGGGCGTCGAGCGCGAGGAGGCCGACAAGCTCAAGTCCGAGCTCGAGGAAGCCGGCGGCGTGGTGGATCTGAAGTAAGCGATCCCCGGGGCCTGCTAGGGTCCCCAAAACCGGCGGCGGGGCCCGCCGGAATCCGCCCCTTGCGCGGGTACACTTGCGTGTGGTATTTTTAACGGTCGCGCGTTATTGAGCACTGCTGCCCGAATCTCTCGCGCAGTCTCGCCCCCACCGACCAACTGAGGAGTCGCCGAGTTGGCCCGAGTCAACGCTGCCCCTGTTACCAGAAGGAGCTTTTCACGCCTCGAGAACCCGCTTGAAGTCCCCCACCTGATCGATATCCAGCGTCGCTCCTTCGAGGAGCTGACCGACCTGAAGGCGGGACATCTGCGGAAGACGATCGACGACATCTCGCCGATCGAGGACTACACCGGCAATCTCGCGATCGACTTCGGCGACTTCAAGTTCGAGGAGCCGCTCCACCCGGTCGCCGACTGTCGCGAGAAGGACATGACCTACTCGCGGCCGCTCACGGTCAAGGTCGCGTTCCAGAACCGCGAGACCGGCGAGATCCGCGAGCAGTCGGTGTTCATGGGCGACTTCCCGTGGATGACCGACCGCGGCACGTTCATCATCAACGGCACCGAGCGCGTGGTCGTGACGCAGCTCGTCCGCTCACCGGGCGCCTACGTGATGGAGCCGAAGGATCGGGAGAAGCAGGTCTTCATCGCCAACCTGATGCCCGCGAGGGGCTCCTGGCTCGAGCTCGAGATCGACAAGAAGGGCCGCGTCTACGCCCGCATCGACCGCAAGCGCAAGCTCCCGGTCACGGTGCTGCTGCGCGCGATGGGCTACTCGACGGACGAAGAGATCCTCAAGCTGTTCGATGACAGCCTCTACATCCGCAACACGATCGATGCGGACACCGAGGTCACGCGCTCGGAGGAGGGCGCGCTGATCGAGCTGTTCAAGAAG